>LNAP01003661.1_pt1 | contig 15841 bp, 29 predicted proteins | sample 602601 | NCBI WGS metagenome assembly LNAP01 (sample SAMN02440304, study PRJNA202911) | soil metagenome | biome: Subtropical and temperate rainforests or woodlands; isolation source: soil samples (1 kg each in a 20% v/v slurry with milli Q water) were... ...
CAGCAAGACGGCGGCGGCGCAATCGGCCTCTGACGCGCTGCTGAGCAAGAACGCTGCGGCGGCAAGCGCTACGGATGCGGCCAATTCGGCGGCCACGGTAGACGCGCAAGGGCTCGCAACCGACTACGCCGGCGCAACCGAGCCGCCTACGATGTGGGCGTATATGACGTGGGCGGATACCGGAACCGATAGAAGAAAACTAAGAGATCCCGCAAACACCGCATGGATAGATATTGGCGGGCTGAGCAATCCGGCTGCCAGCGAAACCGATGCCGGAATCATAAAACTGGCGACCACAGCTTTAGCCCAGGCCTTGGCAGACGATGAGGCGGCCATCACACCAAAAAAACTCAATGATGTGCTGATAAACGGCTTGGTTTCGGCGGGCAATAGCAAGCGCTTTCGCATAGGGCAAAATTTACTTGTTCAGAGCGGAACGTTTGTGACGACGCTTAACTCAAACGCCGACGGATCATTTACTTACCCGGTGACTTTCGCCGCTAAACCCTATCCGATTTTAACATTTGGCGACGGCACAGCGGGTACGAGCATAAAGGTCAACGACGCTGCAAGCAGCGCGGCTGTGTTAGCTTTTGGCGTAAATAACGGGGCGAGTACTGGAATACGTATTAACTATATAGTTGTAGGCCAAATATGAAACATTACATTCTCTTTAATGACGTTGGTTTAATTTCTGGTCGCTACATCGAGGGACTCAACAGCGAGATTCCGGAAGGCGCAATGGAAGTTAGCGAAGAGCTTTTTAACCAGACCGCCTCCGATCAAGAAGGCGGCGACTGGAAGTTGATTGATGGCGAGATTGTAAAAGTTCCATTTCCCGATCCGGCGCCGTTCATTCCCCAGTCCGTCACTCCAGCCCAAGGCTTGATGGCCTTGTACGTCCTCAAAGGCATCAGCGAGGACGACATTCTCGCCGCGATCGCGAGCATTGAAGATCCGATAATGCGCTATCAAGCTTTGATCGCATTCAAGAAAGCCACGGTTTGGGAGCGCGTTAGTGAGACGATGGGAGTGGTTGCCCAACTTCTCGCACTGAGCGAGGCTGACAAGGATGCTCTATTCACGCTCGGAGCGACCTACACCAGTCTCTAACCCGCCTAGCCGGTTTTTTACGCCCTCCGATGTGAGGGCTTTTTTACGTTCACAGGACCCGCGATGCCGACAACCGACACGCCAACAGCAGCACAAGTCGCGCAGCTTCTAGAGAGCATGAGCAATCAGAAAGAGGATATGCGCGAGGTCAAGGCGACGCTTGTCCAGATAGGCCAGAGCATTATCACCATTGCCGGTATGCAGCGGGATCTAGCTCATGCCGACGAGAAGCTACGGCATCTCGCTGGCGTGTCTGACATACGCGGCGCTGAGGTAGTGGCCGTCGATAAGCGCGTATCCAGCCTTGAGAAGTGGAACAAGATTCTCGGCGTCTTGACCTTGACCGCGCTGGGCTTGGTCGGATGGGGCGTGCAAAGCGTGGCGTACCTGTACCGGCTCGATACGCGGGTGGCCCTGCTGGAACTGACGACCAATAACCAACAAGTAGAGCGGGCTATGGAAGTTCCGCGCATATCGGGGAGTAAGTAATGCGATTGATTGAAAACTGGCGCAGAGCATGGCGCATGTTCTCGCAGCAGGCGTTTATAGCGGCTGGGGCATTGCAGGGCGCGTGGCTATTCCTCGATGCCGACCAAAAGGCGAGCATTCCGCCTGAATGGGTGACATACGGGACGATAGTCATTGTCGCGCTTGGCTTTATTGGCCGACTGATTGACCAGCCGAAGGTGACGCAATGAAATTGATCGAATGGATCATGAGCCTGTTCGCTCCGAAAGTGGAGCATAAACGCTCCGAAAACGGAGCAATGCGCCTATCTGCTGACGGCTGCAAGCTACTGAAATACTACGAAGGCTGCGAACTAACGTCTTACCGTGACTCTGGCGGCGTATGGACCGTAGGTTATGGCGATACAGGCCCTGACGTAGTGGAGGGGCTGACTATCACAAGCGCCGAAGCGGAGCGCAGATTAGCAAATAGACTCCGCAACGAGTTTGAGCTTGGTGTGCTGGCGGCGCTTACTGCCAAGCCTAGCCAGTGCCAGTTCGATGCATGTGTCTCGCTGGCCTACAACGTGGGCGTATCGGCATTCACTAGATCAACGCTCGTTCGCAAGTTTAACGAGGGCGACACGCTAGGCGCTGCCGATCAATTCTTGCTCTGGACGAAGGCTGGCGGGAAGTCGCTGAAAGGCTTACGCAGGCGTAGGGCGGCAGAGCGTGCGCTATTCCTTGGCGACCCTATCGACAAAGCGTTACGGATAGGGAATTCGCATGGTTGAACTAATCATCGGCCAGATATGGCCTTACCTAGCCCTGATCGCCGCAGGAATTGCGGCAATTGTCGGTATACGGCAGTCAAGCAAGTCAGCAGGGCGTCAAGAAATCCGCCAAGAAATCAACGAGGCCGAATTAGCGGCACGAAAGGAAGCGCGTAATGTTGAAACTGAAACGGCTGGCATGGCCGATAGCGATATTGATGCTGACCTTAAACGCTGGGTGCGCAACGGTAAGCGGTAATTACTGCCAGCTAGCCAAGCCAATATGGTTCGATACCGACGCTGATATAAGCCTGACGCCTTCGGGTGTTAAGCGCCAGATCCGCGCACACAATAATACCGTAGTGAGGCTCTGCAAGTGACATACGAGAAGCTGAAAGAATGGGCCACGCCTAGACAGGCTGAATACATCGACGCGGTAGCCAAGTACGGGAGCAATCAGAAGGCGGCTAGGGCGCTGGGGGTTTCGAGGCGGACGGTGGATAAAGCTATTGGGCTGGTGAAGCTGGCCGCGGCGAGCAAGGGGTACTCGCCAAGCCACGACATGACGCGTACTGTGCCCGATGGATTTAATGTCCGCGGAGTATCGACCTACTACAACGCGGAGGGGAAGGCCGCGGGGCAATGGGTCAAATCATCCGCGGACGCTGACCGCCGCGATGAAATATTGCGCGAATTCGCCGCGGCGCTTGCCGACGATGTGAAGGGGCTTGCGCCGATAACCACGCCTCCTGCCCGCGGCAACGACGATCTAATGTGCGTGTATCCAATGGGCGATCCGCATTTTGGCATGTACGCATGGTGGCAAGACGCGGGGGCCGACTTCGACCTCGATATTGCCGAGCGGCTAACGTGCGGCGCGATTGACCGGCTAGTATCCAGCGCTCCCGCGGCGTCAACTGCGCTCCTGCTTAACCTGGGCGATATGTTCCACGCCGACAACCAAAAGAATATGTCTCAGTCCGGCCACCAGCTTGACGTAGATGGCCGCTGGGCGAAGGTTCAGCAGATCGGCCTGCGAGCGATGATCTATGCGATACGCCGTTTACTGGAAAAGCATAGTAGGGTGATATTCCGCATTAACCGCGGCAACCATGACGGCCATTCTTCCTACGCGCTGGCTTTGATGGTTTCCTGCTACTTCCATGACGAACCGCGGGTGGAGGTTGACCTATCTCCCGCGGTGACTTGGTATCACCAGTTTGGGCGCGTCCTTATCGGATCTACTCACGGCGACACGATCAAAGGCCCGGACATGCTCGGCATCATGGCCGCGGATAAAGCCGAGGCATGGGGAACGAGCGAACACAGATATTGGTACGTTGGGCACGTTCATCACCAGGACACCAAAGAATACCGCGGCGGTGTTGTCGAATACTTCCGCACCTTAGCGGCGCGGGACGCATGGCATCAAGGGCAGGGCTACCGGGCTGGCCGGGATATGCGCCTGATCGTATTGCACAAGGAGTTCGGAGAGGTTGAAAGACACCGCTGCGATGTAGCCATGCTGGATGAACATACAGTATAATAAGGGCGGCCCAAACAAGCGTTGAAGCGCTTGCCGGGCCTAACCACCCACTTACCTATTAGCGAGGTACAGCAGATGGCTGACGCCAATTTTACAGAATTTCCCATCACTGCGCGAGCCGCGGCAAAACAAAACGGAGCGAACAAATACTTTACCGGCGTGCCGTGCCCTAATGGGCATACAGCCGCGAGATATACAAGCACTTCCAACTGCATTGAGTGCTTACGCCTTGCTAGCCACGCAGCCGCCAAAGACCCGGTAAAGAGGGAGCGGACCAGGGCTTTGCATGCAATTCGGCAAGCCGCTGCTGCTGCGCTTAGACCGCCAAAAGAGCCGAAGCCAATAACCGAAAGGGACATTGCGCGCCTATCCGGATCGGTTACGTTCTTTGGCGTCGATTGCGACAGCGATCATGGAGGGAAGCGGTACACGTCGAACGGGCAGTGCGTTATCTGCTCAACTCAGAAACAGAGCGATCCCGCGGTAATAGAGCGCAAGAAGCAGTGGCGGCTAAAGAACATAGCGAGAATCAGCGCTGAGAGGGCTGCGAAGTACGAAGTAAACAAGGTTGAGGCTAACACGAAAGCTCGCCTATGGGCGATAGCGAATCCGGAAAAGCGCAGGACAATCTCACTATCCTATAAAGCCCGGCGCAGAGCTATCGAAGTCCGCGGGGATTCTACCGCTGTAATCCATGCGTGGAAAATATCAGCAAAGAAAATCTGCTACTGGTGCGGCGACAAATGCCGCGACGCATTCCATATCGACCATTACGAGCCTCTATCGAAGGGCGGGGCGCATGAGGTCGCAAATCTCGTGATCGCCTGCCCGCAATGCAATCTGACAAAGAACGCGAAAGACCCCTATAAGTTCGCCGCTCGCTCGGGCAAATTGTTCTAGCCTAGAAACGAAAAAAGCCCCTCAGTCGCAATGACGAGGGGCTAAATGCGGAACATCGACTTCTGAATATGCGGAACGTCTGCGGAACACTTCCAGACTGTAACTTAGATAATCCGTCTAAGTCCTTGATTTTACTGGTGCACCCAGCCGGAATCGAACCGGCACGACCAGAGGTCGAGAGATTTTAAGTCTCTTATAGAAAGTGAGGATTCATGCGGGTTTCGGGGCGAAACGTTCCGCATTTACTTGCTTCGTCGCGCACTGCTAGAGCAGGGCAAATGCGGAACACTTTTACCTTACTGCTTGAAGCTTGGAAGGTTTAGACCTGTAGTGTTTTTTGGTGATCGAAACGCTGCTATGCTGGAGTAGTTTGCTCGCTTCCTCATCGGTCCCGGCAATGTCACTTGCCCGCTTCCGCATATCCCTCAAGAACATGGCGCGTATGCTGGCAGCAAGCTCAGTATCGCCCGACTTCTCAGCATCTTCTGCCGCTGCGATTCGGGCCTTGTCGTACCGACCGCGCAGCTTTGATTCGCTGACAGGTCGGCCATTCTCGTCACTCAGAAACATCACATGCGATGCCTTTATGGCTTGCCGACGCGCAAGCACAGCCGATAGGACTGGCGATGACGCGACTTCAAAGTATGCGGGCTTGTCGGTCTTGTTCGCCTGGAAGCGAAGCATCCCGTTATGGGGCATGGCGATAGTACGCACATCAGTAAGCCGTAAGCCGGTCGCTGTGGCTATATCCATGCAAGACCTAAGCAATGGGTCGGCCTTCTCGTAAACGGCGTCAAACAGCGCGTCAGTGACTTCAAATTTGCGGGCGTTCTCCTTATTCTTCCATCCCGACCGCTCCATGCCAGCAGCAGGCCACGGAAGCGTCGTAAAGCCTTTCAGCCGCGCATAGTTCCAGACGATAGACATCAACGCCATTTCGCGGTTGCCGATAGTCTTGGCGGTTCGGCGGTCGAGATACGCTTTCAGGTGGGGGAGCGTGACAGAATCCCATGTCGCAGGACCAAAGACCGGGCGAATATGGCGAAGGTTGCGCGTGTACATATCCCGCGTGCCTTTGTTCTCGTACTTTGGCAGCTTTTCCTTCTCCCATTCCGAGAATGCCTGTTCTATCGTTCCTGCGATTCGCGGCTTGCGGTTATGCAATTCATCCCATTTCTTGACGGCTTCGGCATGATCGCTGCCAAGCGGAACATCGGCCTCGCCAAGCCCGCGCATATCGTAGAAGTAATAAACGACCACCTTCCCATTGGCGCGTTTGCGCGTGTGGTGTCGTAAGCGCGGGTGTTTGTTTGTCATAGTATGGCGGCGAAGTTAGGCTCAACCATGCGGCGAATGGGCCTGCCCTCTACCCAGGCGGATACATGATCGATCATTACAATGGTACGGCTCCCGATTGGCTTGTACGGGATACCGTGTTCGTCAAGCATACGCCTTTGCTCCGCAGCGCGGCAGTAGCCGGTAAGCTCCCGCAGCTCTGCGGGCGTCATGATGGCGCTCATTGTCATGCTCCAATAAATAATCGCCCCGTAGGGCGAATGGTTTAGGCTGTGGGTGGCGGAAGGGCTGGCGGCTGATTGCATCCCAGTTCTGCCAACGCATCTTCCGGCCACTTTGTGTCGGCATCCTGATCCGGCCTTTCGTTTTTCATTACAAAGCAGTCGAAGTATTCGCCGTTGATGCATAGCTCAGGCGTTGCCCATGTTGACGAAAGGAATGTGTACCCATCGCGGTAAGGCAGGCCATCCCTAAAAATATCGTCGCCAGTGTGATCCCAGTCGCCACTAAGACCAGCGCTCGCCTCCGTTGCGCGGAGTTCGGTTATAAGGCGGGCGGCTTTAACCCAGTCGAATACCATCATTTCCTTGCCGCGATTGGCTTGGCCCATCGCAAATGCGCTCATTGAATCCATATCAATACAACCCCTCTAAATCAGGCTCGGCATAATTTATGCCCTTAGCCACTTTCCCCGCCTCGTTAAATACCGGCTCCCCATCAACGAACTTGCTCCAGTTGCTATCGTTCACGCGATCACATGCCTCTGCTGTCTGCATCCCGGCGCAATGGCCTACGCCGATAGCGGTTACGACCTGATCGGCTAGGGAGTCGAGGAATAGCTGGCGGTCGTCAATGAATACGATATCCGGCCCCTCCTTTAGAAATAGCGATAGGTCAGTAATGGCGCTCCATGCCTTGAAAATCCGATTCTGCGTATCCTCGTCATGAGAACTGATTGTCTCCAGCATTTCCGCGAATTCTTCTGCGTGGCATCCTAGCTGGGTATTGAACGCCGCAGCGTCGGGAGTGGGGCGGGCCTTCTGATGCCATTGTTCGATTTTCTTTAGTGTCATTTCACTTCCCTATTCTGCATAGCCCCAATCCGGGCCTTGACTTGCTCTAGCGCTTCGTTGAATCCGGCTTGGTAGGATTCGGCACCGTAGGCGCGGATAAGCTGCTTCGTGTGCGCCCGTAAGTCTGTGAGGGTATACGGCAGCGGCGGTAGGCTTGGTGCGGTCATGATTTCTCCAATAGCGCAGCAGCGCGAATAAGGTCATCAGGCATAACGTGGTCATTGATAACAAGCTTGGCGAAATCCTCCAGCGCCATTGCTCGCCACTCACTTGCAGCAAGCTTGGCCTCCGTTTGTAACAATGCCAGCTCGATCAGGTGGTGCCCGTTTCGTGAGTGCTCAAGCTCTTTCCGCAACTGCGCAATCTCAGCCGCCGCATCCTCCAGCGTTCGCTCCATGTTCTTTGCTCCGTTTCGGGTGCGGGCTAGTTCGGGGGTGGTCATGGCTTCTCCTGTGCGGCTGCGTCAAAAGCCGCCGGGAACAATCGCAAGTACAAATCGCCAGCGTCAACGCCATCAAATACATAGCCCTCACCGGCGGCTACGTCTAAGAATCGCCGTAGTTCAGCATCCTCCCTGCTGGCAGGCTGAACGCGCTTGAGTAGGGCGCGAGCGAATTGACGATAGCCCCAATCCTTGAGCCAACCGTTTACCCCGTTTGGCATTCCATAGAAAATAGCATCGATGTCGGCATCGCTTAATTCATCCCCCGCCATCGCCGGGTCGGACTTTTCCTCCTTGGGCGCATAAATGCCGGTCTTGCGATCCGGGCACCCTAGATGCTCGCGTTCAAGTTCGGCGTATCGGTCGTCCTGCTGTGCCAGCACGTCTGCTGGCGGGGTGGCTAGATACTGAACAACCTCCCGCATTGCTGAGCGGGCGAATGCTGTGTTTTCCTTATTCTCGGCGTGTTTCAGAAGGCGCTTAATAAGGTGATCCGGCACGCTCGGCTGTGCGGCACGTTTCGCTCTCTCCTGCCAAGTCGCATGCGCTGCGTTTTCGGTCGTCAATGAATGTTCAGGACATGCTTGATTGGCGTCCCACCACGCGTGAAACTCAGCGTTTTCAGCATGCGGGTCATATCGGGCGGCAGGCTGTGCATGCAGCTTTGTGATTGCGGCCTCAAGGCTGCGCCCCATAGGCGTGCTGCCCACATGCTCGGCCCACTCGCCTGCCCGTAGCATGCGAATCATTGCATCAACGTCTTTGAGTGTTGCTATCCCAAGGCTGCGATCTTCGATAGGCTGCGCGGCATTACCGTAGCGGTAGACAGCGGCTCGTAGTCTCTCGCTGCCTTCTGCTAATCGTTTACCAAGCTCCTTGCACTGCTTTCCGTGCGTCACCAGTCCTGCTGCGGTCATTACGTCTGCGAGGAATTGACTGATTTCCGCATCGATCGCCTCCTTCACCGGCTCGGCGGTCAATAATTGTTTGCAAGTCAGGCACCGCGCATTTCCACAATTAACGAAGTCGCTGCAATTACGCATACCGACTTTTTGACATGGCTCACAATAAGCCTGCGCTTGGCTCACCACCTCCACCGGCTCAGCAACTGTCAAGGATTCCTTGGTAGTTGGGGCGGCGGGATGTGGGGCTACTGGCGGCATTTCCGGCCCCTTGCGTATAGCCTTGGCTAGGTCATGGGGATCGTCATACAGCCAGTCGCTTGTCAGGGGATGGTTAGCCTCGGCAAGTTGAGCCGCCCATTCCAGACCGTCCTTATGGCCTTCAAGGTATCCGAGCGTAAGCACGGTGTCCGGCCAGAAAACCGGGAACATGCGCACACCATCGACCTTGCTGAATGGGTACATATCATCGTAGGGGTAACCGTTTGGCAGCTCATCCTCGTGAATCCATGCCACTGGCTCACCCCGCCCCTGCCGGTCAAGTTCGATGGCGGCTTGAAATGCGGCCGACGCTATCTCTCGCTCCTCTGCCGAAATCTTATCTACGTGGTAGTCGTTGTTAAGCCACGCCTCAAACGCGGAGCGCTGGTTGTCTTGTTGTGTCATTTTTCTTCCTTTTTCCGGGAATGCTCTCCCGCGAACTCTAAAATTGCGCCAAGCAGGTACAGCCCTATACCAGTGCCAGCCCCGGCCCAATATCTCCACCCGTCAGTTGTTTGCGTCAGCGTGTGTGAGAAAGCGCCAGATCCGAGGCCGATAAAGGTCAATCGAATGGCAATGCCAATGTGCTCTGTTATGTGCGCGCCGATCATCCCTCCTCCCCCTCAGCCCGTTTCAACCGGGCAATCAATAATTCGTTATGCAACTCGCAAGCCGCAAGTATCCGCACATGGTCGGCATACAGCATGTACTCGCCCTCTGGATGTTCCGTGACTGCCGGTATACCGACATTGCCGCTGTAGGCTCTGCCGTCCGTGTATCGCTGGATCGTCATAGCGGGGCAGCCAGCGCGAACAGGGCAAGTACCGCCGTCGCCAGTCCGATCACGTAACCCAAGCCGCCTGCTAGAAAGTAATAGATCATGCTGTCCTCCGTTCAAATATCCCGATAGCCTGTTGACGGCTCAGGAAGTTACCTAGCTGCAAGCCGCGCTCGAATAGCGCCTCGACCGGTGATAGCGCCGCATCATCAATAGGCATATCGGCTTCGAGTCGTGCTGCCAGTCTGCGAATAGGCGCGATGTCCAGATCGCAGCCGCGTAGCTTTGCCGCCTCTCCGATAAAGTCTCCAACGATCCGCAGCGATTCGGCGGCGTCGTAACAGTCGCCCATATCCGTAGCGGGCATCATCACGCGACCATTGGCTTCGAGTACGTGGCGATGGCGAATATCGGCAAGGAGGGCCAGTGGTGCGGCGAAGATATTGGCCGCTCCGATTAGGACGGGTACGGTGATGTCTCGCGGCCTGTATTGCTTGTTGCGCTTCTTCTTCACATCAAGCCCTCCCGTAAAGCCTTCCTGTACTGGCATGAGTAGGCGTTGATTGATGAGCGCGACAGTGACATTCTCTCGCCTATCTGACGCTGCGAAAGACCTTGCGCCTCCATATCGACGATCTTCTTGCCCATCTCACGCATGCGGTCTAGGGTATAGCCTGCTCTGCGTGGGACGACTATCGGCACAGCGCCGAGAAGCTGGACGTTGGCGAATTGCTCTACCGTGCGTTGGATTGCGTTTACTTGCATGCTTGCCCCTGCTTGCGGTGTCGGCTCATATGCTGGCTTACTATCGACGCCGTAAGGGATAGCTGCTTGGCGATTTCTATCTGAGATATGCCCTGTCCGGACAGTTGCACGACCTTCTGCGTTATCTCATCCATTCTGGCGCTCGTCGTGGGTGCGCGGCGCGGTACGTTACGGTCTGCGCGTTCGACTTTGCGCGTAAGAGAGAGGGGAGGTGTTTGCCATACTTGATGGTCTAGGGGGTTGGTGGGGGCCATATTCATTAGTCGCAAAAAATGGCCCGCGTGGGGCCGTGTGTGGTTATTTGTTGCGGGACAATGGCCTTGTCGCTCATATGCGCCGGTACAGGCTGTAAGTCGCCCCTATCGTGCCAACCGCAAGCCCCATCACCTTTGCTATCTGCGACGTTGACAGGCCTTTTTGCTTCAAGGCCTCTATCTCTGCACCGCGCCGTAGGACGTATGGGTAGTATTGTTTTTGCGGCTTTTCTTTGGCGTGCGGCTCGATGGGCGTGGCTGGCCGCAGCGTTTGCTGGACCATGCTTTCAAAAACTGAACTCATGCTGCTTTCTCCTTCAAGTGCTTGACGTGGCTTTCGACCCGCCGCGAGAAGTCCATTAGCTGGTCAACCATCGAATCAATGAATTCGTCGTTGCGCTCAATGCGCTTGATGAACAGGCTCTTGCCGATGCTTTCCAGTTTCGGCACGTACATGATGAAGTCGCACCACTTGCGGCCCGTGATCCACATTCCGCCTTGAATCTGATGCTCGTAGTCGGATATGTCGCCGGTTTCCAGCATTTCGATAATCTTGCGTGATGAACTCAAGCACTTGATTTCAATCAGGCCATCGGCACCGACGAATCCATCCGTCGAGTAGCCGAATAAGCGATCATCGGTCAGCACGATGCCGGATTCTTCCGCAAGGTTGCCGGTCTTTTCTTCGTAGGCCAGGCGGGCGAAGGGCTCGCGGTCCATGCCGGCGCGCATGGCCTGGGTGATGTAGATATCGTCGCTGGTTTCGCCGCTAATCATTTCAATAGCGATGTCGTAGGCGTAATCCAGATTCTTTTGTGTCGGCTTCCCGTTTTTCAGGAAGTCGCAGGTATCTTTGAATCGGCTTGCGGTGCATACGCCTGTTCTGGCTGCATGCCAGGCCGGCTCCCCTTGGGCGCAGTCTATGAAGATCATTGCTCAGCTCCTTCGTATTCGCCTTCCTCGATAGTGTTGCCATCGTCAGGCGGGGTTTCGGTTTGGACTGCTTCGCCACGCAATGCCGCGCCGCGTTGGGATACTGCCAGCTTGAAATCGTCGTACAGCTTCATGTCCTTGGTCGCCTTCACTTCGGCCAGGCCGTCTACCCAGACTTGCGTCAGGGCTTCCGCTGTCGGCGCCGCAGCAACGAGCTTGCGCAGCCGTGGCAAAATATCCGGGTCAGCCGTGGGTGCCGATGAAAAGTTGATGCCCTCGCCAACGTCAGTATTCAGGTGATGAATGGCTTGCTCCAATCGCTCAGTTTTCGGCCAATACTTATAAGCACGCTTAACGACCGTCTTTTTCGCCATTTCTCCGTAGTCGGTTTTCCAGGGAGATGATTTGCCGGACTTGGCTGACTCAGACCGGTTCATAATGGCGTCCACATCGTCCTTGCTCATGCAGTCAGTCAGATAATCGCCGTCTGCTGTTTTGACGACCACGTACACGCCGACAACCGGCCCGCGATCCTTCGAGAAAGGGTTGTATTGATGCGCTGGCGGTCCGTCAAAGCCGTTCAATGCAAAGTTATCAGCCTCATGAACGACCGAAGCCTTGGCCCATTTCACTGAGCCTGTCGCCATTGCCAAATCCATCAGGCCCATGTAGCTGATGTCCAGGCATATCTTGCCTTTGCGCGGGACCAGATACGCCTGCTTCTTGGCGGGGTTAAGGCTGATGCCGATGGCGGCGATGTTCGTTACCGCATTGATGACTGCCTGGCGATCGCTCATTGCCGCCTTGAGCGAGTATTCGTTACCTTGCAGTACCTGAATGGCGAACCCGGCTTCGCGCTCAAAATTGATGGATGGGTCAGTTAGGACCGCCGCGAACGCATCGCGGGTGTCGTAAATGTCCTGGGTGATGACTGCGATGTTGTTCATGGCGTCCTCAATAATTAATGGCTATTCCGGGAATCTTCTTGGAAGCGATTAGCGTCACGGCCAGCTTCGCGCACTCAGCGGTCAGCCCTTCTGCGATAAATGCCGACAATGCCGCGTTGTTGATCTTGGCCTTGTGAGCCTTGTTTTCCTCCCGCGCCTTGGTTTCGGCCTCGGCTTTGGCTACTTCGTCCGCCTGCCGCTTGCGTTCTGCCTCTACCGCTTGGCGCTGGCGATCCTCTGCTGCAAGCTTTTCCTGTTCTGCGCGGGCAATGGCGTCGGCCTTATCCTGCTCGGCTTTGCGTACTGCCTCTAGCCTTTGGCGTTCGGCGGTTTCGGTCTGTAGCTTCAACTCAAGTTCGCGGCGATCCGCTGCGGCTTTTGCATCGGCGGCTGCTTTGGTGGCGGCGTCCCGCTCGGCCTTGGCTTTTGCTTCTGCTGCTTTGGTGGCGGCTTCTGCTGCTTCGCGGGCGATCCGGTCATTTTCGTCCTGTATGCGGCGCGCTTCCGCCTCGACACGCAGGCGTGTTAATTCAGCTTGCTCGGCTTCCCGTTTTTCACAGTCATCAAGGTGGACGCGAAGCTGGATTAAGGCGCGGTCTTTGGCTTGGTGCGCTTCTGTTTCGTACTCTTCCCACGACTCGTCAATAACTAGGCCCGACAGCCACCCGATGTTTTGGCGTGTTTCAGCAATATCCAGGTCGCGGCACTCAATGCGAAGCTTGATCTTCTGTATAGCCATTTCATGCGTAGCCTTGCGCCGCTCTTCCTCTTCCTCCCATTCCGTAAGCGGCTTGCGTACTTCAGTCTGCCAAAGCTCCAGCTTCTCCCGCGTTCGCTTGCGCTCGGCGTCAACCTTTTTCGGGATTTCCTTCAGTTCGGCGGATACCGTCTTACCAAGTCCCTCGATGGCCGTTTTGATTTTGGCGACCTTAAACGCCATGCTAGCGATAGCGGCGCGGCCCTTGGCTGTCGATGTGTCGGGTACGAAGGCGTCAATCTCAGCTTTGATGCGCTGCAAATAGGGCTCCAGGCCGCCAGCAGTGCTGTAAACCGACAGCGCGGTTTCTTTCGCCGGCAACGTGACAAGCTCCGTGCTTTCTTGTTCGATGACTTCTGACATTGTTATTCCTTATTAAAATCCCACAGCCGCGCCGATCATCACGACGCCAGCACATACCGCGATCACCGCCACAGTCCCGATGATCGCCATCCCCCATCCGCATTCCGGGCTGCCGCTATCCTTCGCCCATCCGCCTCTCCCGGCATACTTACTGGCTGCTGTCATTTTCACGATCCTTTGCTCTTTCTATTCGCTCGCACTCCCAGCACATGAGGCGCTTGGCTGCGATAATTTTTCTCATGCCCGGATGCTGCTTTCGGTAGTGGCCGCACTCAAGTAGCGCCGCAGGAGTAACCCGCGTTTCTCGCTTAATCGTTTGTGAGTGAAGGCTGCCGCCGGACGCGTAATCGTTTCTCTTGTCTTTCACAATCTGCTCGTTAATCTCGGTGAGCATTTCCACGCCGATCACGTTTTTGAACATGGCCCTCTCCATACTGGTTTGATACGGTTCGCCGGGTGGCATAGGTATCGCTCGCCTAGCTGCCTCACGGCCTCGTCTACTTGCGCCTGGTGGCGGTCACGGTCGTTGATTGGGTGGGGTAGGGTCATGGCCGCTCCCCTGTCGCCTTACCAATCGCATCACGCAGGAATCCATCATCTTCACGGCCTCTGATCGCGTAGAGGGCGGATATGCACGCCTTCAGCAGATCAGGCGCGGCAGCGATTAAGCGCATATCCGGGTGGATGACGTTCGCGCACCAACTCCGGTGATGCTCTCGACCCTCGAACGCATCGATCCAATCTGGCCTCTCATGCAGTTTGTGCATAACATTCATGCCATCGACTGCCGTGTCCCGCAGTTCAATTCCAGCGCCGCCCATGCCCCATCGAGTGAAGCCCATGATGGTCAGGTCATACTTCGGCACACCGCCCACCAAATGAACCTGCTTGTGCTTTTCGTTTATCTCCCATCGCCACGGCCCCGGCGTATGCTTAATCTCACTCATAACCCCGCCTCTTCCTTTGCCAGCAAATCCGCCGTCTTATCGGCATACGCTGTGATTAATTCATCGGCCCGCGTCCACCAGGCGTCCTTTGCATCGCTATCGACCGGCAGCACGAGCAGCTTGGTCACTCACCACATCTCCGGTGATGGCCTCCCATATATCGCCCGCTTCCATCTTCGGCTCGAACTTGCCGTTCAAGACGCCGGGGCAGAAGGGGATGTGGCCGCCAAGTGCTGATTCGAGCAGCATCTTGATCCGCGCCCGGTGAAATTCCAGCGCATCGGCGTAGACAAAGGCGCTGGCTGACTGTTGGGCAGGCGTGGGGAATCCCGCACCGCCTGGGTGAACTGTTTGCATGTTTGCTCCGTGTTGATTGCACCAGCGGCGCACACCGTCCGTTTAGGTTTCTGTGTCGTAACCGGTTACGGGGTAGGTTATGCCCATGCGGACAGTGGCGCTTAATGCCCGATCTGACGCGCCGGGTGACGTAAAGGGGTGAAGGCGAGCAGGTCGCATGAAGCAGCGTTTAGCTATTTATCTACCGGAATCTCTCGGAGGTTGATTGGCAGCGGGGCTAATCCGCTGTACTGCTGGCCTTCAAGGGTAGCGACTGAACCAGCATCAAATTGCCGGGCTCCTCGTGTGGCGCTGATCCCCACTACAGCCTAAGGTCCGAGGTTGTCGCAATCGCCACTCTTGAAAGCGGTCCGTATCGTGGACCAGACGCTTTGGTGATTATTTGGTGAGGGCGGCGCGGGCTTCGTCGATAGGGATCTGAGGGAACGACGACCATCCGTCTACTCGCTCCGCCACATCGATCATCCTGCTTAGCGAATTTCGCAAAGCATCACGTTCGGCAAGCAGGGCTTGGATGGTGGCGGGGTTGGCGGCGGCGATGTAGTCAGAGTTGGCATTGTTCTGATGCCGCTGGTTCTCCCATCCGGCCGTAGTCTTGGGCTGATTCTGCACGAAGGTCGAGCATATGCCGCGACCACTGACAACCTGCCGCACACATCGGACAAACCCACCAGTGTCGTGGCGCTCCCACGGGCCTGTCGTAGCCGCAACTGCCGCCTCTCGCAGCACTTCGTATTTGTCTGCCATATCTATCCTTTATCGTTAAATTCCCAGCAGCACACAGCCGGTCATGCTTTACTAAGGCCGTTCTCCTTTATCGGTTGATTTGGAGGCTGTGCGCTGGTGGGAATGCCCGATTTCTCAGGCGGTTGGGTTATGGGATTAGGGCGCGGATGGCCGCTGCGCATTCTGTCGCCTCTGCGTCGCAATCGCTGGTATCTATCCCTGGATCGCCGGTCCCGATTCGGGCCTCGCATGTCTGCGCAGC
>LNAP01003156.1_pt1 | contig 15836 bp, 11 predicted proteins | sample 602601 | NCBI WGS metagenome assembly LNAP01 (sample SAMN02440304, study PRJNA202911) | soil metagenome | biome: Subtropical and temperate rainforests or woodlands; isolation source: soil samples (1 kg each in a 20% v/v slurry with milli Q water) were... ...
GGTCAGGAGTTTGCCTGGAACACGAGTTGGGGCGTCTCGACGCGTCTCGTCGGTGGACTCGTGATGACGCACGGCGACGACAACGGGCTGCGAATTCCGCCGCATCTCGCGCCGATCGAGCTCGTGATCGTTCCGATCTACAAGACGGAGGACGAACGCAACCGCGTGCTGGACGCCGCCGATCAAATCGTCGAGTCGCTCGGCGAATGGGAGCGTCGTGATCCGGGCCGCTTGCGCGTGCACCTCGACGACCGCGACGGCGTGAAGCCGGGCGCCAAGTACTACGAGTGGGAGCTGCAGGGCGTCCCGCTTCGCATGGAGCTCGGACCGCGCGATCTCGACAAGAATCAGGCGACGCTCGTCCGCCGCGACACCCGCGAGAAGAAGCCGGTGTCACTCGGCACGATCGGCGAAGACGTCGCCGACATGCTGATGCGCATCCAGGAAGACATGTTGATCGCGGCACGCGATCGACGCGAGCAGAACAGCATCCGGCGCCGAATCAGCTACGACGATTTCCGCGCGCTGATGGAGGGACCGGGCGCGTTCGTCTACGCAGGCTGGTGCGGCAGCGCCGAATGCGAGGCACAGATCAAGGAGGAAACGAAGGCGACGATTCGCGTGTTGCCCGACGAGGAGTTTCGCTCGGCCGAAGCGCCGACGACCTGCCTCAAATGCGGACGCGCGTCGATCGCCGAGGCGGTATGGGCCAAAGCGTACTGACAACAGGGTTCGCCCGCATCGACGGCGTCATGCGGTGCGAGGGCGTTTCGCTCGAGCGAATCGCCTCGGAGGTCGGCACGCCGGTGTACGTCTACAGTGCGGCGACGATTCGCGACCGGTACGAGCGGCTCGACAAGATGCTCGCACCGGTCCCGCACCGGATTCACTATACGCTCAAGGCCAACTCGAGCCGCGGCATTCTCGATTTGCTCCGCGGCCTTGGCGCAGGCGTCGACGTCGTGTCGGGCGGCGAGTTGTATCGCGCGCTTCGCGCCGGATTCGCTCCGAGCGACATCATCTTCGGCGGCGTCGGCAAGACGGAGGCGGAGCTCGCACAGGCGCTCGATGAGAATATTCTGCTCATCAACGCCGAGAGCGAAGCTGAAGTCCGGATTCTCGACCGGCTCGCCGGCGAGCGTGGCGTTCGGGCGCGCGTCTCATTGCGCGTGAATCCTGAGATCACGCTCGACGCCCCGCACGACTACATCAAGACGGGCGGGAAGGGGCACAAGTTCGGCATTCCTCATGACGACGTCGTGCACGTCGCGCAGGTTGCGTCCGATCTCTCGAACATCGACCTGGTCGGCCTCGACATGCACTTGGGGTCGCAGCTCTCGCGAATCGATCCGTACAAAGAGGGAACCGAGCGGCTCGCTTCCATTTTTTCCGAGTTGGCGAAGCGCGGCATCAATTCACTCGAGTATCTCGATATCGGCGGCGGGTTGGGCGTTCGCTACGACACCGAGCAACCGCCGGACCTGCGTCGCTTCGCCGAGCTGGTGCTTCCGACCGTCGCCGAGACGGGACTGCAGCTCATCATGGAACCGGGTCGCTTCATCGTCGGCAATGCCGCGGCCCTGGTGACGCAGGTACTGTATCGCAAGCACAGCGGTGGCAAGGATTACGTTGTCGCCGACGCGGGAATGACGGAGCTCCTGCGTCCCTCGCACTATGGCGCGTATCATCGCATCATGGCGCTGCGCGAGCGTCCGGCGCACACGACCGCCGACGTCGTGGGGCCCGTGTGCGAGAGCGGCGATTTCCTCGCGCTCGATCGCGAGCTCGATGACGTGCAGCCCGGCGAATATCTCATGGTGTGCGACGTCGGCGCGTATGGGTACGCGATGGCGTCGAACTACAACAGCCGCCTTCGCCCCGCCGAGGTCCTGGTCGACGGCGATCGGTTCGCGGTGATCACGGCGCGTGAGTCGCACGACGACCTCACGCGGCGCGAGATTGCCGAACCCGAATGGCGCGAGGAGGGAACCAACTGATGCGTGTGGGTCTGATGGCCGATACGCACGATCGCCTACCGGCGATCGCCGCGCTCGTGAAAGAGATGCAGGCTGCCGGCATCGGCATGATTCTGCATGCCGGAGACTATTGCTCGCCGTTTTCGCTCAGGCCCTTCGAGGACGCGCACATTTCGCTGGCCGGCGTCTTCGGGCGGAACGACGGCGACACGCAGGGCTTGGTATCGCGCGCACAGTCTGGATTCGGCGCCGAGCTGTTCGAGTCGCCCCACAGCTTCGAGATAGGTGGGCATCGCATCCTCCTCGTGCACGACATCGCCGATGTTCAGAAGCGATCGATCGACGCGCACGAGATCGTGATTCACGGACACACGCACCAGCAGGAAATGAAGACGCGTGGTGAAACGCTGATCGTGAATCCGGGGGAAGGGTGCGGCTGGTTGTTCGGGACGCCGTCCGCCGCGATTCTGGATCTCGATACGCGTCAGGTGGAGTTCCTGACGCTGTCGGGGAGCGAGTGGAAATACTGAAACCGTGTCATCACGAGGGAGCGTAGCAACCGAGGGATCTGCTTGTATTGCGCCGGTCGCAAGAGCAGATCCCTCGCTTCGCTCGTGATGACGGAGAACCTATGTCTTCCAGAATTCTTATCATAGATTACGGATCGCAGTTCACGCAGCTCATCGCGCGACGCGTCCGCGAAGCGCGCGTGTACTCGGAGATTCATCCACCCACCCGCAGCATCGAGTGGATCCGCGAGTGGAATCCGACCGGCATCATTCTCAGCGGCGGACCCAACTCGGTCTACGAGGAAGGGGCGCCCACCGCCGACCCGGCGATGCTCGACGTCGCACCGATTCTCGCCGTCTGCTATGGCATGCAGCTCGTCGCCCACCTCTCGGGTGGCGCGGTCGTTGGAGCGGGGAAGCGTGAGTACGGCCGCGCAGAGCTCAAGGCCGAAGAGCCATCCGGCCTGTTCGACGGATTCGAGAAGAACGAGACGATGACCGTGTGGATGAGCCACGGCGATCACGTCGACACGCCGCCCTCGGGCTACGTCGTTACCGCGTCGAGCGGAAGCGTGCCGATCGCGGCCATGCGTCACCGCGAAAAGCCCATCCACTGCGTCCAGTTTCACCCCGAAGTCGCGCACACGCCGCGCGGCGGCGAGATCATCTCGAACTTCCTCTTTCGTATCTGTCATGCGCAGCCGAGTTGGACGCCCGGCGCGTTCGTCGACAGCGAGGTGCTGAAGATTCGAGAGCTCGTGGGCACCAAGCGCGTCATCTGCGGCCTTTCCGGCGGCGTCGACTCGTCCGTCGCTGCGGCGCTCGTCCACAAGGCGATCGGAGATCAGTTGACGTGTGTGTTCGTCGACACGGGCTTGCTCCGGTTGCACGAACGCGAGCAGGTCGAGCGCACCATGAAGGCGAACCTCGGCATGAAGCTGGTCGTCGTCGACGCGTCGCGACGCTTTCTCGACGCGCTCAAAGGGGTCGAAGATCCGGAACAGAAGCGAAAGATCATCGGCCACACGTTCATCGACGTGTTCGAGGAAGCGACGAGCGGCGCAGGGAAGGACGCGGACTTCCTCGTTCAGGGAACGCTGTATCCGGACGTGATCGAATCGTTCTCGCCGCGCGGCGGACCTTCGGTCACGATCAAGACGCACCACAACGTCGGCGGCCTCAAGCCCGACATGAAGTTCACGCTGATCGAGCCGCTGCGTGAGCTGTTCAAGGACGAGGTCCGCAACGTCGGGCGCGAGCTGGGCCTGCCCGAAGAGATGGTGGGCCGCCACCCGTTCCCGGGTCCCGGGCTCGGTATCCGCGTGCTCGGACCCGTCGATGAGCCGTCGCTCGACGTTCTCCGAAAGGCGGACGCCATCTACCTCGAGGAGATTCGCGAGGCCGGACTCTATGACGAGATCTGGCAAGCGTTCGCCGTGCTGCTGCCGGTGCGCAGCGTCGGCGTGATGGGCGACTTCAGGACGTATGAAAACGTCGTGGCGCTCCGCGCCGTGACGAGCAGCGACGGCATGACCGCCGACTGGTATCCCTTCCCGCACGATGTGCTGGCGCGTATATCGAGCCGTATCATCAACCAGGTGCGCGGCGTGAACCGAGTGGTCTACGACGTCAGCTCCAAGCCGCCGGCAACGATCGAGTGGGAGTAACGCCGTCGGCGCGTTCTTTTGCGCGTCGGCAATTTCAGATGGCGGAGGGCACATGGCCACTGTGTGTCCTTGCGCTTGCAGTGATCGGGTCAACTGATTGAAATAAGGCCATACTTTGTTTCTGCCGCGATGCAGGCCTGTTGCCGTGGGGGCAATAAGAATGAAGCGTCCGGGTGCAAGTTGTGCTGACATCAGGGCTGCCAAACTAGCTTCTTGATGCATTTGCGCTATTTTCAGCCCCAACTGCACGCCCGGTTTGGCCGGGTGCACGGGCAGGCTCCAGCGCTTTAAAGCCTGTGCCGTGATGTAATGCCACGACTCTACGGCATGCAGCGTCGCAGCGGGCTTTCGAACCGGCCAGCGTAAAATGAGGCTGCGGCCGTCGTCACGGTAGCCCGCGCTGGGTACGCCGGAAAATTTAAATACCATTGCACTGGACAGCGAGTCTGGTAATAAAACTCCACGCACGTGTCCGTGTCTGGCCTTCTTCTTGTAGGCGCTGACCAACGAGCGGTCTTCACGCCAGTGCCCTTTCATTTCGATGAATCCGGCCAGATCGTAACCCGCAAGCAAGTCCCTGGCCCAGGGTCGTGCGCACACCACAATGGGTATCTTGGTATTTAGCAGCGTATCCAGGCTGGGCAGGCTCATGCAAACATCCCCAATCCAGTTGGGAAGTCGGACATAAATGGCAGAAAGAGTAGGCATTAACGAAATGTAGGTTTATATGAGAGGGTATGATGACCGACGCTCATTATTAACGGTTTTTCAACAACGTTAAAATGATCCATCCATTAGTATAAAAGCGAGTTGATTTTTGAATTCCGTTTCCCAGACTCCTGCATCACACTCCGAGCCGGTTAAGTTCGACCTGTGGCGGCGAATATACTCCCGTCTGGGGCCGTACTGGAAGGCCGCGGTGCTATCGGCAGCCCTGGTTGCAGTCAGTGCCGCGACTCAGCCCGCACTGGCCCTTATTATGAAGCCCTTGCTGGATGATGGCTTTTCGGGCTCAAAACCGTCGTACATGTGGTCGATTCCCCTGGCTGTCGTTGCCATTATGTTATTGCGCGGCATTTGTACCTTTGCCAGCAGCTATGTGCTGGCCTGGGTAGCAAATAATATGTTGCTGGGAATGCGCAAAGAGATGTTTCAGCGTTTGCTCGGCCTGCCCGACGAAGAGTTCAAGCGTGGCGATACAGGAAGATTGCTTAATCGCTTCACGATTGACGCCGGTAATGTGACAACCCTGGCCACAGAAGTCATTACGGTGCTGGTGCGCGAAAGTCTTATCGTTATTGCCTTGCTTTGCGTGCTTTTGTATATGTCCTGGCAATTGACGCTTATTGTGCTGCTGGTCTTGCCGCTGTCAACCTATGTGTCGCGTATTTTCATAAAACGGCTTAGGCGCATTAACCGCGATACGGTCAACATGAATGCCGAGTTGACTCACGTTGTCGGTGAAGGCATCGATGGTCAGCGCGTTATCAAACTGTTCGATGGATATTCTCGCGAAGAGGAACGCTTCGGATATGTAAATGGCCGGCTGCGGCGTTTTGCGATGCGAGCGGCCACGGCCAGCGCTGCCATGTCGCCGATTACCCAGTTCTTTATTGGGCTGGCTGTGGCAGCGGTGATTGCCGTAGCGCTATTTCAAGCCAATACAGAGGGGTTGACCGTAGGCAGCTTCGCCGCGTTTATGGCTGCTCTTGGCCAAATTTTCGATCCGATTAAACGACTCACTAATATTGCCGGCGCGATGCAGCGCATGTTGGTTTCGGCTGAAAGTGTGTTTGCGCTAATCGATCACGAACCCGAAGACGACCGTGGGACATTCAAGTTTGAGCAGCCTGTTAAAGGCAAGGTCGAGTTTAAAAATGTGACGCACAGGTTTTCCGACAGCCAGACCGATACGATTTCAAACGTTTCGTTTACGGCCGAGCCCGGACAGACAATTGCTTTTGTAGGCCGTTCGGGAAGCGGTAAAACAACCCTCGTCAATATGCTGCCGCGGTTTGTTTCCCCAACGGCCGGCGAGGTGCTTATTGACGATGTGCCTGTCAGTCAGTGTGTCTTGCGCAGTTTGCGGGCGCAGCTATCACTGGTCAGCCAGGATGTTGTGCTATTTGATGGCAGCATTGGTGAAAACGTAAGTTACGGCGCATTGCATGACGCTAGCGAAGAAGAAATATATAAGGCGCTGGAAGCCGCCAATTTGCTGGAGTTCGTTAAGGACCTGCCTGCAGGTCTTGCCACTCAGGTCGGAGAAAACGCTAATATGATGTCGGGTGGCCAGCGTCAGCGCCTGGCTATAGCTCGTGCCTTGATCAAGAATGCGCCAATACTGATACTTGACGAAGCCACATCGGCCCTGGACAACGAATCCGAAAACCAGGTGCAGGCATCGCTTGATCGGCTGATGGCGGGACGCACCACCCTGGTGATCGCCCATCGTTTGTCGACGGTACAAAAGGCCGACAAAATCGTGGTGCTCGATGCAGGCAAGATAGTAGAAGAGGGGCCTCATGCGCAGCTACTGGCGAACAATGGTTTATATGCGTCGCTATATCGCATGCAGTTTAAAAGCACTGATTAAGTATTATGGAATATGGCGGCAGCCGTTGGAACTCATCACAAGAAGGTAAGAATGAAAAAATTGGCGTCTATCATTAGTGTGATTTTGCTGGCCGGGTGTGCGGCTTCAACAACAGGATTAAGGCCTAACGATCTCGAAACCTCTGATCGCTTACGCGCCGAACGTACTCTTCCATTAAGTTTTGTGCAAGTACAACAAGCCGTGCTCAAGCATAAATCCATTTGCGGCCAGGGGCCCGAGTTTGCTGTCGACTCCGGGCATCCCGGCCTGGCGCGAGTCATTCAAAAGCTAACGCCCGACGCCCAGTTGGAACACTCGTTGGTCATGACGTTGATTCTGCGTCCTACGGAAGAGGACAAGTTTTCGGTGAAGACACATGTTTATAGTTATTACGCCGTGTCCGACGAGCAGGTGCAGCAATTGTATGCAGCCATTTTGCGGCCCGAAGAGTGCCCGCAGGTCAGCTGATCGGCGTGTACATAGCCGCGTGTGCCTGCAAGAAAATAGCAAACATCACACCATTCATTGAATCAGGGTTGCCTGGACAGCCCTGATTACCATTTAAATAAGCACGATATCGTATTGTTCTTGCGAGTACGCGCCTTCAACTTCTAAAGAAATGCGCTTTCCGACAAAGTCGCCCAGCAATGCCAAATGCGAGCTTTCTTCTTCCAGAAACAGATCGACAATGGCCTGTGAGGCAAGAATCCGGAATTCCTTGGGGTTGAACTGACGCGATTCGCGCAATATTTCGCGTAGTATTTCGTAGCAAAGCGTGCGTGGGGTTTTTACGTTTCCCCGCGACTGGCATGTAGGGCAGGGCTCGCAAAGTTGATGCGCCAGTGAATCCCTGGTGCGTTTGCGTGTCATTTCGACCAGTCCCAACTGGCTGAACCCGCTGACTGTCATACGGGTCCGGTCTTTGCTCAAGGCCTTGTTCAGTTCAGCAAGCACCGAGTTGCGATGCTCGGCATCGTCCATGTCGATAAAGTCCAGAATAATGATGCCGCCCAGATTGCGCAGGCGAAGCTGGCGCGCCAGTGCAATAGCCGCTTCAAGATTGGTCTTGAAGATAGTGTCGTCAAAGTTGCGGCCGCCAACGAAACCACCGGTATTTACGTCGACGGTGGTCAGTGCCTCGGTCTGGTCGATAATAAGATAACCACCCGACTTAAGATCAACCCGCCTGGAAAGGGCGCGCGCGATTTCCTCGTCGACATTGGCCGTGTCGAACAGCGGGCGCTCGCCGCTGTAATGACGAATTCTATCGAGTACCGAGGGTGTGTAAAGTCTGGCCCAGTCAAGCAGTTGCTGTGTGGTGGTGCGCGAGTCCACCAGAATGGTTCCCGTATTGGGGCCCACCATATCGCGCAATACACGTTGTGCCAGCGTCAGGTCGGTATGCAGGACGGAGGGTGCGGGCTGTGTTTTGGCCTTGGCCTGGACGCTTTTCCATAAAGTAAGCAAATACGATTGGTCGGCCTGCAGCTCATCGTTGCTTGCCACTTCCGCCTGGGTGCGGACAATAAATCCGCCCGTTTCGCCCTCGGGCATCAGGCTTAAAACGCGTTCGCGCAAAGCGATGCGGTCTTCTTCGGCTTCGATTTTCTGAGAGATGCCCACATGAGGATCATGGGGAAGATAAACCAGCATGCGCCCGGCAATGCTGATCTGGGTCGAAAGGCGAGCTCCTTTAGTGCCTAATGGATCTTTAATAACCTGCACCATTAACGACTGCCCTTCAAACAGCAGCTTCTCGATCGGCGTATGTGCGGTGCCGGCCGTGCGTTCAGCACGGTTCTGCCGCAAATCCGCTACATGAATGAATGCGGCGCGCTCCAGGCCAATATCGATAAAGGCGCTTTGCATTCCAGGCAGCACGCGTACTACTTTGCCTAAATAAAGATTGCCAACGTGGCCGCGCTGGATACTGCGCTCCATATGTAGCTCTTGAACAGATCCTTGCTCGACTAAAGCCACGCGTGTTTCAAAAGGGGTGACGTTAATAAGAATATCTTCGGTCATAGATGCCTGCTTCTTTATTTCGATGAAATTAGAGTTGAAGTACCTTATCTTATTGAGTTCCGTAACTCAAGGAAATTGGGGTTAGAAAAACTGCTAAAAATGAATGAGGCTAGCGGTCAGATAAACCAGCCCATGTTTATATCTTTCCTTAAGCGCCTACATGAACTAGTAATGCCGATATTAAGCAACTTTTTGGTAATTCGCCCCGAAAATAAATAGGGTGGATTCGTGTCTTGCATCTTGAAATTGCTACATCTTCGTGGGCGATAGATTAAATAAAATGTCTCGGAATCGCTTGGTTGTAGCAGACTCGTTCGATGCTCGCCATGCCACTGCAGTCGCGATTGAAAGATGGGAGTCAGAATCTGCCAAGTGGCGAAATACTACCTTTCCTGTCTTGTTTTGACTGATAGACGGCACCAGCGCCACACCAAGGCCACTTTCCACTAGGCTAATAATGGTTTGAATTTGAACCGCCTCTTGCACTACCTTTGGAACAAAGCCTGCCGCCTGGCAGGCCAGCATCACTTGCGAGCGCAAATTAACGGCGAAAGTAGATGAGTAAAGAATGAACGGTTGCTCGGAAAGATCTGATAATGTCAGTCGCTTACGCTTACATAAAGGGCTATCTGGTGGCAATGCCAGCACCAGCGTATCCCACTCAACCGGAACCAGAGTGGCGTCGGTATCGGCCAAAACGGGATAGCGGATAAGCCCCAGATCAAGCTTGCCGGCCTCGATGTCGGCCAAAATAGTGATTGTCGTCGACTCGTGCAACTCCAGCGTAATGTTCGGATACTGCCTCGCAAATACAGGAAGCAGACGCGGCAGAAGCGTGTAAGTCGCGGAGCCAATGAACCCTACTCGCAACGTACCACTAAGGCCATTAACGGCAATAATGGCCGATCTGCGTAGTTGCTCTACATGAAACATCACATTACGTGCATCGTTCAGAACGGCTTGGCCCACATCGCTGAGCTTGACCCCCCGGCGATTTCTGACGAATAGAGCTGCGCCAAGTTCCTCCTCTAACCGACGTATCGAGACAGACAACGGAGGCTGCGCGGTATGTAAGGACTCAGCCGCCTTACGAAAGCTCAATTGCTCTGCCACTGCTAAAAAATGGCGAATCTGGCGTAAATCCATTGTGATATCGATTTGGTATCAGAGATTAAAAACTAAATATTAGACAAGTATCAGCTGCCTGTCTATATTTGACTTCCCTACCAACGTATCGCCAGAGGAATTTCTAGAATGTCCGACCGAGATGAAACGATCGAAATGCTCGCCAATGCCATGCAGCGCTTTGCCCGCGAAGAGCTGATACCCGCGGAGAAGGAAGTCGAAGAAACCGGCGGGATACCTGATGGTATTGTGAAACAACTGAAGGAGCTCGGACTCTTCGGCATGACCGTACCCGAAGAATACGGAGGCCTGGGACTAAGCATGTATGAAGAAGCGCGCGTTGTTTTTGAAGTCGCCTATGCATCCCCTGTATTCCGGTCTTATTTTGGAACGACGAACGGCGTAGGCACGCTGGGAATCATTAATTTCGGCACCAAAGAACAGCAAGAGAATTATTTGCCACGCATAGCGACCGGTGAGTTAATGGCTTCATTTTGCCTTACCGAGCCTGATTCGGGTTCGGATGTGGCCTCCATGTCCACCAAAGCAGTTCGTGACGGTGACTCTTACGTTATTAATGGAACGAAGCGCTTCATTACGAACGCAGTTCACGCGGGCTTATTTACAGTCTTTGCCCGAACAGCACCAAAAGAAGCAGGCTCAAGTGGTATTTCGGCATTTTTAGTAGAGCGCGGAACACCTGGCATAACGGTGACAACGCCTTATGAAAAGATGGGCTTTCGCGGCTCACATGAGTCTGATGTAATTTTTGAGGACTGTCGCGTACCCGCACACGCATTATTGGGAACGGAAGGCAGCGGTTTTAAGAACGCAATGAAATCGCTCGACCACGCTCGTTTACACATGGCTGCTGTGGCTACAGGTATGTGTGAACGGCTCATTGATGAAGGGGTACGTTACGCCTCTGAACGCAAACAGTTCGGCAAGCCAATTGCCCAGTTTCAACTTATCCAGGCCATGCTCGCCGATAGCAGAACCGATGCTTTTGCGGCACGCGCAATGGTAGAGAAAGCAGCAAAGGAAAAGGACAACGGCAACACGACCACCATTGATTCGGCCTGTTGCAAATACTTTGCCACGGAAGCGGCGGGACGAATCGCCGACCGCGTACTACAAATACATGGCGGAAGTGGCTACATCAAAGAGTACCCAATCGAACGGCTTTACCGAGATGTCCGCCTGCTGCGAATTTATGAAGGAACGAGCCAGATTATGCAACTTATTATCGCGCGTGAGCTACTGAAAGAAGCAATGCTGTAGTCCTTTTATTTCAGTCGACAAACTTACCTAATATCAGGAAGGAGTCATGATGCGTATTCTTTTAATACTCTCTGTTTTAGCAACCGCCTTTCCGGCCGTCCCGGCTAACGTGCAGCTACAAGACTAGAACTGCAAGAAACCAACATAGTCAGCAGTGAGCAATCTCATCCATTCGCATGAGTGCGCGGCTAGAGCGATTGTTCAGAGCTGATTATGTAAAAAACAACGAGCGCGAAAGTTATATGGCAGAAAAAAATATTGCTACAAAGATAGGGCCGCTGCAAGGCTTACGCATTATTGACTTAAGTACTGTTGTGCTCGGTCCATATGCCAGTCAATTTTTGGCTGAGTACGGAGCAGAGGTTATTAAAATCGAAGCGCTGGAAGGTGATAGTACACGGCGGATCGGGCCTCAAACTGAAAGTGGAATGGCGTCGCTTTTTATGAGCGTCAATCGAAATAAACGAAGCGTGGCAATTGATTTGAAGCAACGTGAGGGACGTGAGACCTTGCTTGCACTTATCGGAACCGCTGATGTGTTTATGCATAATATGAGGCCTCAAAAAATCGCCAAGCTCGGCTTAGATCCAACAACGTTGACTGCTCTTAATCCTCGCTTGATTTACGCAGGCCTACATGGTTTCTCTGAGAATGGGCTGTATGCTGGCCGTCCCGCTTATGACGACATCATCCAAGGCTTATGCGGCATGGCAGCTCTAATGGAAATGCAGTCGGGCATCCCGGGTTACCTACCAACGGTGTTAGCTGACAAAGTAGCGTCGCTGATCGGTGTACAGGCAATCCTTGCTGCAGTGGTAGAACGAGCACGCACCAATAAGGGTGTAGTCGTCGAAGTGCCGATGTTCGAAAGTCTCGTTTCTTTCGGTTTGGTAGAGCATCTATATGGCGGCCAGTTCGATCCTCCACAGGATCAAGTTGGGTATATGCGTGTGCTAATGCCCTATCGACGCCCATATGCCACACTCGACAGTTACTTATGCATCATGCCTTATAGCGACGAGCATTGGCACACTTTTCTTTCTGCTGTCAATGACAGCGAAGCTTTGAAAGATCCTCGTTTCGCGAGTCTCTCTCTACGCACTAAGAATATTGATGCGTTGTATCAGCGACTTAGCGAACATGTCAGAACGCGCACGACCAACGATTGGCTCCGGTTATGCCAAGACCTGGACATTCCGGCCGCTCCTATGAATCGGCTGGAAGACTTGCAGAATGATCCTCATTTGATGTCTGTTGGTCATTTTCAGAAGGTTCACGATCCTCAGATGGGTACCTTGGTTTTTCCAGCGAATCCCGTGCGTTTCAATGATTGGCAACCCACAGCCCAGGTGCCTCCGCGACTAGGAGCCGATACCGTTGAGGTTTTACGTGAAAACGGTTTTGATGACGAGCAAATAGCTGTCCTTGTTTCCTTAAATGTGATAACCCGCGAGCTTGTCTCTGTCTAAGAGGGGTAGGTAATGAGAGTCTTAGACGGTATTCGTGTATTGGAGCTCGGGCGTGTTCCGCCAGCGGAGTTGCCGGGCATGATGTTGGCGGACCTGGGTGCAGATGTTTTAAAAATAGAAACACCTCGTCGTGGAGAGCCGTTGTCACAGCAAGAGCAACGGAGTGCTGTTTATGCACATACCAATCGCAATAAGCGCTCCATCGAGTTGGACTTGAAGACACTGAAAGGCCAAGAAATCTTTCAAATGTTAGCGTCCAAGGCTGATGTACTTATAGAGGGGTTCCGTCCGGGAGTCATGGCCCGATTAGGTGCAAGTTACGACAAGATAAAACAGCTTAATCCGAACATTATTTATTGTTCCCTGTCGGGGTTTGGCCAGACAGGCCCATATAGTGATCGTCCAGCCCACGATCTTAACTTTCTAGCACTGTCGGGGGCACTGAGCCTTATTGGAGAGGTTGGGTGCAAGCCATCTATCCCCTTAAATATGGTTGCGGACTATGGTGGAGCCAGTATGCATGGCGCACTGGCCATTGCTTTTGCCTTATTTGCGCGTGAGCGCACAGGCAAAGGGAGGTATTTGGATATTGCATATTTAGACAGCACTATTGCCCTTTTGGCTGCGACTCCAAATCTTCGAGGTGTCTTCACGCGAGATGAGAGCCCGCAAAGGGGGGAGGGTGTTTTCTCTGGCACATATCCATACTACGCAATTTATCAAACACGTGACAATCGACTATTGACAGTCGCTTGTTCCGAACCGGTTTTTTGGGAAAATTTCTGCCAGGCAATTGGACGACCAGACCTTTCACGTCATGCACGCCGTCTCGAGCATTATCAGCGAACCGCAAATTTAGAAGAAACGCATGCACGGAAAGAAGTGGAAGCAATGATCCGTATGCGCGACCTGGACGATTGGGATTGCTACTTTGCTTCGCTAGATGTTTGTGTGGGAAAGGTAAATAACATTAAAGAGATGCTGGTTGATCCGCAAGTTATTCATCGTGGAATGATCACTGAAGCTACACATGAACGCTTTGGAAAAGTGCAGCAGTTTGAGTCTGCGCTGCCGTTAAGCTCGGCTCATACACATGTATATAAGCCAAGCCCCATACCTGGCGAACACTCAAGTCAGATTCTAAGCGAGTTGGGATTCAGCAAAGAGGAAATTCAATCTTTAAAAGATCAGAAGGTAATTATGTGACCTAGCAGTTGATATTAACCAAGACCGGAGACAAATAATGACCATATATAGAATAGTTTATAAGATCGTACTGGGTTTCTTTTTAACAACTGCAGTTATTACTGTCTCGGGACAGGCATGGGCGGAAGGTTATCCCGAAAAGTCTGTTCGATTGATCGTCCCGTATAGTGCGGGGACAACGAGTGACGCAACCGCGCGTATGCTGGCAGAACAGCTAAGCCAAATGTGGGGTCATAGTGTTGTGGTGGAAAATCTTACTGGAGCAGGCGGTGTAGTTGGCACGCAGGCCATCGCACGAAGTAAGCCGGACGGCTATACGCTTGGTATGTTAGCGAGCAACCACGCGATTAATGCAGCTGTTTATAAAAATCTGCCATACGATGCGTTTAAAGATTTTCAGCCAATTGCCCATGTGTCGTTCAACCAGTTCGTATTTTGTGTTCATCCCAGCGTACCAGCTAAAACACTACAAGAATTTATTGCATTAGCCAAGTCAAAGCCTGAACAAATCAATTATGGGTCAAGTGGCAAAGGCGGATCCCCACATTTGGCAGTGGAAAAATTTGACTATATGAGTGGGGTCAAATTACGTCACATCCCATATAGGACAAACAGCGCAAGTGTCACTGATTTACTGCGTGGTGAAGTGTCTCTTGTAGCTACGTCTATTTCGACTATGTTGCCTCATATTCAAGCTGGCCAGTTGAGGGCGCTTGCTGTGTCGGGAGATAGCAGATCACCGTTGCTGCCTGACGTCCCGACAGTTGCAGAAGCGGGGGTGCCGGGTTACAGCATGAAAAACTGGAATGGAATTGTAGCGCCGGCGGGGGTGCCCAGCGATCTAGTACATAAGATCCAGAAAGACATATTTAAGGTCTTTCAAGATCCCGAATTTAAACGTAAGCTCGCCTCGCAGGGCTCCGAAATTTATTTGCTGTCATCCGCGGATTTCAGTAAACGTCTACAGGAGGAGATTCTTTCGTGGAAAGAAATTGTCCAAGCCACTAATGCAGGCATCGATTAAGAATCTTTCAGTTTCTCATGTGATGTCTGTGAGTTCGACCTGTAGCACTTGACGGAGTGTATTTCGGTGAGCATGACCGACGATTTCGGTCACATCGTGACTGCTTCAAATTGAATGGCATTACGTGTTCAGATTGTGCAGTTGGTTACGATCGATCGTCGTTTCTCTCGCTTTTCTGTAAATTTTCGTTGGATTGGCGTAGAGAGTCAGCAGTCAATATGAAGCGATGTGTGTTGTAGGCGTGATCTAGAGCGAGGCGGTGTCGGCCATTGTTGCATCGCCAATCTAGGTGTGCCAGTGTTCAGTCGGTAATTGTGACCCTCGTGGCCCACGTGATCGTTAATGATTTCCAGTAGGTCTGAATTGATTGGGTTACTTGAAGTGTCATTTTGCATAATCTAATCATCATGCAGCATGAATAACGGTCTTGACCAATTACAGCAACCATTTGCCGAATGTACTGTTGGTATAGCGAATAGTGCGGCTCTTTGGGTATGTGAGGTACGCATTGGTGAAACATAACGTAGCCGAATTAGCCGGCGGGCATTTGCATGACCGGGGCTTATGCGCTCCAGTTTTGCGCTGCAAAAAAGAGTATGGCAGGCGGGGTAGCGAGATCTATACCGCTTGGGTGTATCGATAGGCGAGTATAGATGGCATATATCGTTGGAAGAGTTCGTTGACAAGTGGCCTGAGCTTAATCGTCTATTGCGCGGCTTTTTCAGTACCTTGCGGGATGGGGTTGGGGGCTTTCTAGCCGAAGAGGATGACAAGTAGTCGTTTTTTGCAAAATACTTTCAAAATTCTTTTTTGTTACGTTTCAGGGGCTTAGGTCGTTTCAGCGGTAAATGGGCCCGGGTTGGGGGCGTTTAGGGCCCGATCCGGCTTGCACGCGGGGAAAAGGCTTGCTATAGTTACGTTCTTTCGCGGCACACAGATCAGGGTTTACCCGGATTTG
>LNAP01003158.1_pt1 | contig 15834 bp, 14 predicted proteins | sample 602601 | NCBI WGS metagenome assembly LNAP01 (sample SAMN02440304, study PRJNA202911) | soil metagenome | biome: Subtropical and temperate rainforests or woodlands; isolation source: soil samples (1 kg each in a 20% v/v slurry with milli Q water) were... ...
TCAGCCAGCAGCCGCGCGACCACATATCCGTCGCCGCCGTTGTTGCCAGGCCCACAGACCACGCAGACCGGCCGCAGCGAGAACCGCTCGGCGATAGCCTCAGCCACCGCGGCCCCGGCGCGCTCCATCAGCACCGCACCCGGCGTGCCGGCCGCGATCGCCTCTCGATCGGCGCCGGCGATCTCGGCGACAGTCAGCACCTTGCGCCCAATCACGCGCTGCTCCTGCGGAAACTAGAGGACCTGGGTCGAGGCTTCGCGCCCCTGCTCCACCAAGGTCAAGCGCTCACCGTCAGTTTCCAAGGTGGTGATCGAAGTGTGGTCCGGTCGGAAGACCAGCACCCGCTCGTCGCCGGCCAGTTGCGACACCACCGCATTGATCGCCACGTAGTGCGAGAAGACGGCCGTGCCGGCGCGCGCATACAACGCCCGCACCACGTCGCCGCGCCAGGCGTCATAGTCGAGATCGCCCTCGACGTCCTTCCAGCGGCCCTGGAAGACCGACTTCAGCCAGGCCGGGCGCTGCTCGGCGTTCAACGCCTGCGGGGTCGGGATCTCCCCGACCAAGGGATCGATCTCGACCTCGACGCCCAGCGCCTCCGCCGTCGGCATCGCGGTTTCGCGACACCGGCGCAGGGGTGAGCTGACGACCCGCGTCGGACGATCGGCCTTCGGCAGCGACATCAGATAGTCGCGCGCCGCATTGGCCTGGGCCTTTCCGGCCTCGTCGAGGCCGGGGTCTTCGTCGGCTTCGCCCCAGACGGCTGCGGGCTTGCCATGGCGGATCAGGTAAAGTCGCGACATCAGATCAATCCGGTACGAATATGTTGCGGGCGCCGTCGTCGGAGCGGCTCACGGTCCCCGTGCGTCCGATCGCTTCCCGGGCCTCCAGATCGGCCAGGGTCGCCTCGTCCGAGGGCGTATTGGCGACGAAGCGCCGACCCTCGGAATCACGTCCGACCACGATGCCCATCATGTACCCTTCGCGGCCGTGCACCACCGTATAGGTTTCGATTGTGGCTGATCCGCTTGGCTCTTCGATGACAGGCGGATGCGGCAGGGCGTCGATCTGAGCCTGCAGCACCTTCGGGTCCTGGCGGTCGAACGGCTTGGCCGGGGGTCTGGTCGAATAGATCCCCGTCGACTGCTTGGTGAGGAACCAGCCATTGGCGGTGATCAGCCCGTAGGCTCCGTGATCCGCCCTCAGTCGCTGCGTCATCTCGGCGATTGAGTGCATGGCGTAGTTGTTGCCCGGACCGCCCATGTACGGCAGACCGCCGGTCACCGTCAGTCCGCGCGGGTCGTCCAGCGACAGACCCAGTTCCTCGGCCCCGATCTCCACAGCGACTGGGAAGCAGGAATAGAGGTCGATATGGGCGATGTCGCCCAGGCCGACGCCGGCCATCTCCAGCGCCCGCTGGCCGGTGAGCCGCATGGCAGGGCTGGAATGGAAGTCCTGGCGATCCAGCGGATACCAGAGGTCCGAGGCGTCGGCGCAGCCGTGCAGATAGACAAGCTTGTCGTCGGCCACGCCCAACTCGCGCGCCTTCTTCAGGCTGGTCACCAGCACGCCGGCGGACTGATCCACCTCCATGATCGCGTTGAGGTACTTTGGATAGGGGAAGCCGATCATCCGGTTCCGGTCATCGACCGTCACCAGCTCCTCGGCCGACCGCTCGATTGGGAACCAGGCGATCGGGTTCTTCGCAGCCACCCTGGTGAAGGGCGCGAACAGCTTTCCCAGCCGCTTCTGGTGATCGGGAATCGAGCGGCCATCGCGCGCGCGAAGGGCGTTCTCGAACAAGGGATAGCAATTGATCGGCCGGCCAAGGCCGTGCTTGGCTTCGTAGGGCGTGACGCCCGGACGTGGATCCCCGACCCGCTCGGGTTCCGGAAGGTCCTCGGCGTCGTCCCAATTATCGAAGCCCAGCCCAGCCTTCAGACGTTTGGTGGCCGAGCCGAGGAACTCGCAGCCGACCACCAGCGCGAACTCCGTCTCCCCTTTGGCGATCCGTTCGGCGACGATGTTCACCAGTTGCTGCGGGCTGTTTCCGCCCATGTGTGAATAAACGGCATAGGCCGGCTCAGCGCCGATTCGTTTCGCCAGTGTGACGGGCGGATTGGTCGAGTGCGGCACGACGCGGGCGCCGCCTGGCGCGTCCACGGTGAAGCCGACCACCGCCAGCCCGTCGATCTCGCTGAGCTTTTCGACGGCAAGACCGGCGTTCTTTGCGGCATTTTCCGCTGCAATCTTCAGCAGTTCCGTGGGGGAAGGAGAAACGCCGGGCTCGCCCCTGTACGTGAATTGCCCCGCGCCGATTAGAACTGGCGTCCTGTCGTCCATGCTGTCCTTCCCTCCACGGCCAAGTCAGGTGCGCGACGCATTGTTGAGCAGCGCAAAAAAGCGGATTTCCTGCGCTGATCGGATTGGAGGCGCCACCTGATCAAATTCTAGGCATTCCCATTATCGCACGATCCCGCGACGGAACCGCAAGCCCATGCCTCTTGTAGAGCTTGCCCGGAGCGTGCTCGTAGCCCTCGACCGCTTCGGCGGCGCACACGCGTGAGCTTGGTATGAAAAAAATCGAAGCCATCATCAAACCGTTCAAACTAGACGAAGTGAAAGAAGCTCTTCAGGAGCTCGGCGTCCAAGGCATGACGGTGATCGAGGCCAAGGGCTATGGTCGTCAGAAAGGCCACACCGAGCTTTATCGCGGCGCCGAGTACGTCGTGGACTTTCTACCTAAGATCAAGATCGAGGTGGTCGTGGCTGACGATCAACTCGAGGCTGCGCTGGAAGCCATCGTCAGCGCCGCGCGCACGGGCCGCATCGGGGACGGCAAGATCTTCGTTTCGGAAGTCTCGGACGTACTGCGCATCCGCACCGGAGAGACCGGCGCAGCGGCCGTCTGACACACGAGAATTTCGGACTTCTTCAAGGGGATACGACCATGGCCACCACCGCCAAGGACATTTTGGATCTGATCAAGGAAAAGGACGTCAAGTACGTCGACGTCCGCTTCACCGACATTCGCGGCAAGATGCAGCATGTCACCTTCGACATTGACCTTGTCGATGATGAGTTCCTCACCGACGGCACGATGTTCGACGGTTCGTCGATCGCGGGCTGGAAGGCCATCAACGAAAGCGACATGAAGCTGCGTCCGGACCTGGACACCGCGATCATCGACCCGTTCTACCAGCAGACCACGCTGGCCCTGATGTGCGACATCGTGAACCCGGACACGGGCACCCCGTACAACCGCGACCCGCGCTCGATCGCCAAGGCCGCGCTGAACTACGTGAAGTCCTCGGGCATCGGCGACACCGTCTTCTTCGGCCCGGAAGCCGAGTTCTTCATCTTCGACGACGTGCGCTGGTCCACCGCGCCGCACGACACCGGCTATTCCTATGACTCCACCGAACTACCGGTGAACTCGAACAAGGCCTATCCGGAAGGCAACATGGGCCATCGCCCGGGCCCGAAGGGCGGCTACTTCCCGGTCAACCCGGTCGACTCCTCCCAGGACCTGCGCGGCGAAATGCTGGCGGTCATGGGCGAGCTCGGCATGAAGCCGGAAAAGCACCACCACGAAGTGGCGCCGGCCCAGCACGAACTCGGCCTGAAGTTCGACACCATGATCACCATGGCCGACCGGATGCAGCTCTATAAGTACGTCATCCACAACGTGGCGGCGGCTTACGGCAAGACCGCAACCTTCATGGCCAAGCCGATGTTCGCCGACAACGGCTCGGGCATGCACGTCCACCAGTCGATCTGGGCCGACGGCAAGCCGCTGTTCGCCGGCGACAAGTACGCTGGCCTGTCGCAGATGTGCCTTTGGTACATCGGCGGCATCATCAAGCACGCCAAGGCGATCAACGCCTTCTCGAACTCGACCACCAACTCCTACAAGCGTCTGGTGCCGGGATACGAAGCCCCGGTGAAGCTGGCCTACTCGGCCCGCAACCGCTCGGCCTCGATCCGCATCCCGCACGTCGACTCGCCGAAGGCCAAGCGCATCGAAGCCCGCTTCCCGGACCCGATGGGCAACCCCTACCTGACCTTCGTCGCCCTGCTGATGGCCGGCCTGGACGGCATCATCAACCAGATCGACCCGGGCGCGGCGCAAGACAAGAACCTCTACGATCTGCCGCCGCGCGAGCAGAAGAAGGTTCCGGAAGTCTGCGGCTCGCTGCGTGAAGCCCTCGAAAACCTCGACAAGGATCGCGCCTTCCTGAAGGCCGGCGGCGTCATGGACGACGACTTCATCGACGCCTACATCGAGCTGAAGATGCAGGAAGTGATGCGCCTCCAGCTCCACCCGCACCCGGTGGAATTCGACATGTACTTCGCGTGCTAGTCGACGCTTGAAGCGAAAACACGAAGGCCGCGGAGCGATCCGCGGCCTTTTTCGCATCCAGGTCTCAGATCCAGCGGCGCACCCTCCGGGCATAGGCCTCGTAGGCCTCGCCGAATTTGGCGCGCATCGCACGTTCCTCATATGGGATGTACCAGAGCCCTGCGGCGAGCGCGAAGACCAGCGGGCCGACGAAGGGGCTGCCCGCCCCCATGATCGCAGCCACGCCCGTCAGGAGCAGGAGGAAGCCCAGGTACATCGGGTTGCGGCTGAAACGGAACGGCCCGTCGGTGACGAGGACATCCGGCTCGTCGAAGGTCTTGATATTGGTCCCGACCTCTCTGAACCGCCCTGACCCCGCGATCAGCAGCGCCAGGCCCGCCAGCAACGGGACCATGCCCAGCCACGGCCAAGGCGGCGGAATGATCGGGCCCGGCGCGCCAGCCCTCAGCAGGGCCATCAGGATCAACAGGCCCAGGACCAATATGGGCGGCAATATCCTCATCATGCGGCTCCCTGGAGTTGCGTAACGGACAGGCGTGAGAGGCGGCAGCGCCCGGTCGCATTGATTTGAACGCCTGGGCGATTCATATGGCGACCTCGAATCGTTCCATTTTCAGGGTCGCATGTCCCAGGCCGCTCCCCCCCAAGCCTCCCTTTTCGATGACGCCCTCAATCCTGCGCCGGCTGCGCCGCTGGCCCAGCCGCATGAGCCGCGCCCCGATCCAGAGGTGCTGAGCGAGAAGCCGACGAGCGGCTATTCGGCCAAGGACATCGAGGTCCTCGAGGGGCTGGAGCCGGTGCGCAAGCGGCCCGGCATGTACATCGGCGGCACCGACGAGCGGGCGCTGCACCACCTGTTCGCCGAAGTCCTCGACAACGCCATGGACGAGGCGGTGGCCGGCCACGCCAAGGTCATCGAGGTCCGCATGGACGCCGACGGCCGACTGACGGTGAAGGACGACGGCCGCGGCATTCCCGTCGATCCGCACCCCAAGCATCCGGGCAAATCGGCCCTTGAAGTCATCATGACCGTCCTGCACTCGGGCGGTAAGTTCTCCGGCAAGGCCTACGAGACCTCCGGCGGACTGCACGGCGTCGGCGTCTCGGTGGTCAACGCCCTATCCGAGCGCGTGGACGTCACCGCGTGGAAGGACGGCTTCGAGTGGCGTCAGTCCTTCAGCCGCGGCAAGCCCCTCGGCTCCATCGAAAAGCTGAACCCGACCCGCAAGAAGGGCACGGCCATCAGCTTCCTGCCCGACGAGCAGATCTTCGGCGAGGGCTGCGCCTTCAAGCCTGCGCGCCTCTATCGGATGGCCCGCTCCAAGGCCTATCTCTTCGGCGGCGTCGAGATCCGCTGGAGCTGCGATCCCTCCCGCATCCACGACCAGACCCCGCCCGAGGCGACCTTCCGGTTCCCCAACGGCCTGGCCGACTTCCTGGCAGAGCGGGTCAAGACGATCGAGACCGTAACGCCCGCCCCCTTCGCCGGTCGTTACGAGCGGCCGGGCGAGACCGGCAAGGTCGAGTGGGCCATCACCTGGACTCCCGCGGGCTTCGGCGAGGCCGACGGCTTCATGCAGTCCTACTGCAACACCGTGCCCACCCCCGAAGGCGGCACCCACGAGGCGGGCCTACGCGCCGTCCTCACCCGCGGTCTCAAGCAATATGCCGAGCTCACCGGTGAGAAGCGTGGCGGCCTCATCACCGCGGAGGACGTGATCGCGCAGGCCGGCGCCCTGGTCAGCGTTTTCATCGCCAATCCGGAGTTCCAAGGGCAGACCAAGGAAAAACTGTCCTCGTCCGAAGCCCAGCGCCTGGTCGAGAACGCCCTGCGCGACCCGTTCGACCACTGGCTGACCGCCCAGCCGAAGGCCGCGACGGCGCTGCTCGAGTTCGTGATCAACCGCGCGGAGGAGCGACTGAAGCGCCGCCGCGACAAGGAAGTCGCCCGCGCCTCGGCCACCCGCAAGCTGCGGCTGCCGGGCAAGCTCGCCGACTGCTCGGGCCAGGCGACGGACGGCACCGAAATCTTCCTAGTCGAAGGCGATTCCGCCGGCGGCTCGGCCAAGCAGGCCCGCGACCGCAGGACCCAGGCGATCCTGCCCCTGCGCGGCAAGATCCTGAACGTAGCCTCGGCTTCTCTCGACAAGCTCATCGCCAACAAGGAGCTTTCAGACCTGCTGTTGGCGCTCGGCGTCCAACCCGGAAAGAAGTTCAAGGAAGAAGAGCTGCGCTACGAGCGCGTGGTGATCATGACGGACGCCGACGTCGATGGCGCTCACATTGCATCCCTGCTGATCACCTTCTTCTATCGCACCATGCCCGAGCTCATCCGCTCAGGCCGGCTCTACCTCGCCCTTCCGCCGCTTTATCGGATGAGCCACGGGGGCAAGACCATCTATGCTCGCGACGACGCCCACCGCGAGGAACTGCTGGCCACAGAGTTCAAGGGCAAGAAGCCGGAGATCGGCCGCTTCAAGGGCCTCGGCGAGATGATGCCCGGCCAACTCAAGGAAACCACCATGGATCCGGCCCGCCGGACCCTGGCTCGCGTAACGCTGCCGCGCGCCGAGGAAACGGTCGAGGATCTGGTCGAGGCGCTCATGGGCCGCAAGCCCGAGCTGCGCTTCCGGTTCATCCAGGAAAACGCCGAGTTCGCGACCGCCGATCTCGACGTCTGACCCACAGGGTTTGGTCGAGGCTCGAATCCACCTCTAGTTTCGCACCCCACGGTGGAGGTGAGTTATGGTTGCTGGTTCTGCGAGCAATGCGGGCGGTCGTCCGCGGCTGGGCGGCGTTGAATCCCTGCGCGCCTACGCTGCGTTCGCCATCGTCATCTTCCACGTTATCCACCTGGCCCAGGCGCCGGTTCCGCAAAGCCTGGAGTTCATGAAGGACTTCTTCGGCTACGGCGTGCCGCTGTTCTTCGTGGTCAGCGCCTTCAGTCTCGCCTACGGCTATGACGGGCGCGTATTCGGCGACGGCCGGCTGCAGGAGTTCTACCTGCGGCGGCTGCTGCGGATCGCCCCCCTCTATTACCTGGCCCTGGCGACCTGGATGGCGGCCATGGCGCTGATCGGCGGACCGCCGCCGTCCCTCTCGCTCCTGGTCCTCTGCCTGACCTTCCTGTTCAACCTCGCTCCCGACGCGGTGGACGGCATCGCGCCGGCGTCGTGGTCGATCGGCGTGGAGATGCTCTTCTACGTGATCTTCCCGTTCGTGATGGCCCTGGCCCGGACGCTTCCGCGGGCGATCCTCGTGACCGTGGCCTTCGGCGGCCTCGCCCTAGTCTTCGCGGCGACCGGCACGCGCTTGAAGCTGAACCCGTCCTTCGTGGTCCATGGACTGCTCTTCAACCTGCCCTATTTCGGCTTTGGCCTGATCGCCTTCAGACTCTCCCAGTTCGCCAGCCCGCGGCTGGGCGGCGTCCTCACAATCGCCGGCCTTGTGATGACGGTAGCCATGTGGGCGAGCGCGAGCATGCTGGCCGGCCGCATCGGCTGGACCGTCAATATCCTCTACATGATGGCCTGGGGCGCGCCCTTCGCGCTGATCTGCCTGGGCATGGCGCTACGGCCTCTCGCCATCCTCTCCAATCCCGCTACCGAGTTCCTCGGCAAGATCAGCTTCGGCCTCTATCTCGGGCATCCCCAGGTGATCTTCGTGCTCAGCCAACTCGGCGTCTACGAACGCATCCAGGAGATCCCCGGCGGGTCCGGCGTCACCTTCCCGCTGGCGGTGCTCGTCACCTCCGCCGCGCTGATCCCGATCGCCTGGGTGCTCTATGCCTTCATCGAGCGCCCAGGCATGGAGCTTGGTCGCCGGTGGGGACGCCGCCTGCGGGCGGCGTCCTCCGCACCCGCGCGGACGGCCGACGGCTTGATCGCGGCGCAAGCCGCCCCGCCTTCTGCAGAACAGATTTGACTTGAGCCCGTCACGCCGTATCTTCCGGCGCGCACGGCGATCGCCGTTCGCGCCGCCGCGGCTCGTCGCCGGCTTTTGACCCTGAGCGGACTTTCCGCTCCCATTGCTGCTGAATGACCGAATTTTCCGAACTGGGCCTGTCCCCCGCGACGCTTCAGGCCGTCGCCGATACGGGCTACACGACCGCTACTCCCATCCAGGCGCAGGCCATCCCGGTCGCCCTACAGGGACGCGACGTCCTAGGCATCGCCCAGACCGGCACCGGCAAGACCGCTGCCTTCACCCTGCCGATGATCGAGCGTCTGGCGGCCGGGCGCTCCAAGGCGCGTATGCCTCGTTCGCTGGTCCTGGCGCCCACGCGTGAGTTGGCCGATCAGGTCGCCGCCTCGTTCGAGCGCTACTCCAGGGGCCAGAAGCGCACCCTCTCTTGGGCCCTGCTCATCGGCGGCGTCTCCTTCGGCGACCAGGAACTGAAACTCGACCGCGGCGTCGACGTGCTCATCGCCACCCCCGGCCGCCTGCTCGACCATTTCGAGCGCGGCAAGCTGCTGCTGACCGGCGTACAGATCCTGGTGGTCGACGAAGCCGACCGCATGCTCGACATGGGTTTCATCCCGGACATCGAACGCATCTTCAAGCTGACGCCGCCCAAGAAACAGACCCTGTTCTTCTCGGCGACCATGCCGCCCGAGATCACCCGGCTCACCAAACAGTTCCTGAACGATCCGCAGCGGATCGAGGTCGCGCGCCCGGCCACCACGGCCGAGACCATCAAGCAACACATCCTGCGCCTGCCGACCTCCGACCCGAAAGCCAAGCGGACCGCGCTGCGCATGCTGATCGAGCGTAGCGACATCAAGAACGGCATCGTCTTCTGCAACCGGAAGTCGGAAGTCGATATCGTCGCCAAGTCCCTGAAGAAACATGGCTTCGACGCCGGCGCCATTCATGGCGACCTGGACCAGACGACCCGGATGCGGACCCTGGAAAGCTTCCGCAATGGCGGCCTGAAGCTGCTCTGCGCCTCGGACGTCGCCGCGCGGGGGCTCGACATTCCGGACGTCAGCCACGTCTTCAACTACGACGTGCCGCACCATGCCGACGATTACGTGCACCGCATTGGGCGGACAGGTCGGGCCGGACGCACCGGCGAGGCCTTCATGATCGTCACGCCGGCCGACGCCAAGAACATCGACAAGGTGCTCAAGCTGATCGGCAAGGTCCCCGAAGAGGTGACCATCGAAGGCGTCGACTTCGCCGCCATCAAGGACGAGCGCCGTGCGAACGGCCGTGAACGGGGCGGTCGAAGCAGTGAGCGCGGCCGTGGTCGCGAGCGCCCCCGCCCCGTGGCGCCGCATGGCGAAGTCGCCGCGATGGAGCCCCTCGTCCCCGCTCCCGCTGAGGAACCGACGCCGAAGCGCAAGGCCTCGCGACGCGCTGAGGCCGCCGAACCGGCGCCGTTCGCGCCTGAACCTCCGCGCCGAAGCGCACGTCGCAGCGAGAGCGACAAAGGCGATAAGGGCGACAAGGAAGTGGTGGGTTTCGGCGCCGACGTGCCGGCCTTCCTGCTCCGCCGGACGCCGCTGACGCCTTCGGCAGAATAAGCTTAACTAACGGCCTTAACGGGTCGTTCGACTCTCTACACTAAGTCTGACCTCACTTCCGGGGCGCAGCCCGCAGGGCCGTGACCTGAAGGAACTCAGGAAAGACAGAATGTCCGAAGAGATCGAAGCCAAGCTGCGCGGCCCTGGCGCCTATGCGCTGGCTCGTCACGCGCTGGCGGCCATGGAGGCGCACGCGGCCTGGCCGACACCCGTCAATTTCGAACTCTGGACCTATTTCGTCGGGGCCCCCGACAGCCCTCTCGGGCGGGAGATCGCCCGCCTCCTCTCCACGGGCGAAGCCTTCACCGATCTTGTCGCCGACGAACTGGCCGCCGCCTATCTTCCGAAAGCTAAACTCTCCGAGCAAATCCGCGACGCGGGCGACGCCCTCACCAAGGAACTGGATGCGGTCAGCCTGGCGATCAAGACCGCCCAGAAATCCAGCGAAGCCTATGGCGACACCCTAGCGGGCGCCTCGCGCACCCTCACAGGCCCCGCCGGCTTCGATCTCAAGGCGATGGTCGACACGCTGATCAGCGCCACTCGTCAGGTGCAGCAGGAGAACAAACTCCTCGAGTCCCGCCTCTCGGAATCGACCAGCCAGGTGGTCAAGCTGCGCGAGCACCTGGAGCAGGTGCGCCGCGAAGCCACTACCGACGGCCTCACCAACCTCGCCAATCGCAAGGCCTTCGATGAAGAACTCGCCCGCGCTTGCGCCGACGCGGTCTCCGACGGCCAGAACCTGACCCTCGCCCTTATCGACATCGACCACTTCAAGACCTTCAACGACACCTGGGGGCACCAGACCGGCGACCAGGTGATCCGTTATGTCGCCAGCGTGATCGGGCGTGTCGGCGCCCCGCCCCGCTTCGCCGCCCGCTATGGCGGCGAAGAGTTCGCCCTCATCTTTCCGAGAGAGCGCGTCGAGCAGGCGGCCGCAGTGCTGGAGGACATCCGCGAAGAGGTCGGCTCACGCATGCTCAAGCGCCGCTCCACCAATGACGACCTCGGAGCCATCACCATTTCCGCTGGTCTCGCAGAGCTACGGGGCGGCGAAGGCGCCCACGGCCTGATGGAGCGCGCCGACAAAGCGCTCTATGTCTCCAAGCGCAGCGGCCGCAACCGCGTGAGCACTGCCGAGCACTCCGTCGCCGCCTGAGGCGCTTTCCCTCTAGCCTGACGTCAGGACATATCCTCTTTAGTCTCGCGAAAAGGCGCACGAGGGAGGATGTCATGGCCTATGAGAAGATCAGAACGGCGACGACCGACGGCATCGGCGTCATCACCTTGGCCGACCCCTCGACCTTGAACGCTGCCGGCCTCGACCTGATGGACGAGCTACAGCATGCCACCGACACGATGAAGGCCGACGAGGTCATCCGTTGTCTGATCATCACCGGCGAGGGCCGCGGCTTCTGCTCCGGCGCGAACCTCTCGGGACGCGGGACCGCTCCGGCCAACCCGGATCCGGACGGACCGGACGCAGGCTCGGTCCTGGAGAGCGTCTACAACCCCTTCATGACGGCGATCCGCGACTATCCGATCCCGATCGTCACGGCTGTGAACGGTCCTGCTGCGGGCGTCGGCTGCTCCCTGGCCCTGATGGGCGACATCATCGTCGCCGCCGAGAGCGCCTATTTCCTCCAGGCGTTCCGGCGCATCGGCCTGGTTCCGGACGGAGGGTCGACCTACCTGCTGCCACGCTTCATCGGCAAGGCTCGGGCCATGGAAATGGCTCTGCTCGGCGAGAAGATCACCGCCTCGACCGCCGAGAGCTGGGGCCTCATCAATCGCTGCGTGCCCGACGACAGGCTGATGCCTACCGCCATGGAGTTCGCCAAGGCGCTCGCCACCGGACCCAAGGCGCTCGGCTCGATCCGCAAGCTCATCTGGGACAGCCTGGACGACGAGTGGTCAGGCCAGCTCCACGCCGAGCGTCTGGCGCAAAAGGCTGCAGGACGGACCGAGGACAATCGCGAAGGGGTTCTCGCCTTCCTGCAGAAGCGGCCCGCCGTCTTCAAGGGGCGCTAGTGGTCGCGCGCCGTTCGCGGCGGCGCAGCAGGAGGGTCTCCGAACCCGCCACCGCCACGAGGACACCGGAAGTCGCCAGGCTCAGAGTCATCGGCGTCATAGCGCCTGCGACCGGCGCGAGCAGCGCAAGAGCCAGCAGACCGCCCAGGTGCGAGCGGGGCGCCTTGCCTATGGTCGCCCGCCGGAATAGGGCGTCGCCCGCGAGATAGATGCCAGGGCCGCCCAGCAACACCAGGGCGGTCCCAAGGTCCACCGGGCCTAGCGGGTGGGTCAGGGCCAGCTCGTCGCCGACGGCTGTGACCACGATGCCGGCGACCAACGGCAGATGGATATAGGTGTAGGCGAGCCGCGCAAGACGCCCCGGATCGTCGGACTTTGCGATCCTCTGGCTAGCGCGCTCGGCGGCGGCGTCGAAATAGATCCACCACATCGACACGCTGGCGGCGAACGCCGCGCCGAATGCTGTCGCTGCGGAAGCGGTCATCGGCAGTTCGGCGAAAGTGGCGCCGGTCACAAGGATCGACTCCCCCAGAGCAATGATCACGAACAGCGCGCAGCGTTCGGCCATGTGGCCGCCCTCCACCACCCAATCGGTCGAAGCCGAGCGTCCCAGGCCCGGCGTCCAGAACCCCATCGAAGGGCCTGCGAACTCGATCGCCACGGCGAGCGCCCATAGGGCCAGGCGTGCTCCCCCCTCCGAGAGCCCCCCCACGATCCAGAAGATTCCTGAGAAGGCCAGCCAGGCGGTGATGCGAACGAAGTTCAAGTAGTTCTGAGGGTTATGCCGGCGCAAGGCCCACAGCGCAAAGCTCGACCGCCCCACCTGCATGAAGACGAACGCGCAGGCGAACTGCAGCCCCTTTTCCCCAAAGGCATCGGGCAGCGACATGGTCAGGAACAGGCCCGCCAGCATCAGGACGATCAGCATCAGCCGCACTGCCTGGCGCTCCGGGTCGAGCCAGTTCGTGATCCAGCAGGTGAAGATCCAGACCCACCAGACCGCCAGGAACAGCAATCCGGTCTCTACCGCCCCCATCGGCGTGAGGTTCTTCAGCAGGCCGTGCGAGAGCTGCGTCACCGCAAAGACGAAGACCAGGTCGAAGAACAGCTCGACGAACGTAACGCGGTGATGATCGTGTCCCGTCCGCGTACGCTGCAGGTCGATCCGCGAGCTGAACATGCCTTCTCCATCGTCCGAACCGGATCGGCGGAGCCTGAGGCGCGCCGCGTTCGGCGTCACCTCCCGATGTGCAATTTTACGAAATTAGGAGTCGAGGGTCTTGGCGGGTTCGATGGTGACGCTCTCGCCGCACCCGCAGGCGTCCGTCTCGTTCGGGTTCCGGAACACGAACTTCGCCGCCAGCCGGGTGGCGACGTAGTCGATCTCGGTCCCGATCAGGAACAGAACCGCCTTCGGCTCGACCAGGATGGTCACGCCCTTGTCCTCGACCACCTCGTCCAGCGGCCCGGCCTGCTCGGCATATTCCAGGATATATTCCTGGCCCGCGCAGCCGCCGTTCTTCACCCCTACGCGCAAGCCCGCATAAGGCTTTTCGGCCTTGTCCATGATCTCGCGGACGCGTGCGGCGGCCGCTTCGGTCAAGGTGACGACCTTGGGCCGGGGACGACGGGCGCGGGGCGCAGGGCTGGCGGACAGTTGGGTCATGCTCGAATCCTATATGGGGTCAGAACATGTTGAGTTGAAGCTTGGCCTCGTCCGACATGCGCGAAGGATCCCACGGCGGGTCGAAGACCAGCTCGACAGTCACGTTACGTACGCCCGGAATTTCCCTGACCGCATCCTGCACCCAGCCCGGCATATCGCCGGCGACCGGGCAGCCTGGCGCCGTCAGGGTCATGTCGATGGCCACGTCCTTGTCGTCGGAGACATCGACCTTGTAGATCAGGCCCAGCTCGTAGATGTCGACCGGGATCTCCGGGTCGAACACCGTCTTCAGCTTCTCGATCAGTTGATCGGTCAGCGCATCCAGCTCTGCCTGTGACAGCGCGGGGGTCGTGATCGGCTCGATGGAGGCGGCGTCGTCCATGATCATACTCAAGCGAAAAAGGCCTGGGTGCGGGTCAGCGCGTCGACGAAAGCGTCGGCCTCCCCTTCGGTGTTATATAGGGCGAAGGACGCCCGGGCGCTTGCGGTCAGGCCGAAACGCCGCATCAGCGGCTCGGCGCAATGGGTGCCGGCGCGGACCGCCACGCCATAGCGGTCGAGGATCTGGGCCACGTCATGGGCGTGAGCGCCGTCGACGGTGAAGGCCATGATCGCGCCCTTGCCTGGCGCCTCGCCGATGACTCGCAGCCAGTTGGCGCCCCTCAGGCCCTCGCGCACACGCGCATAGAGCCGCGCTTCGTGCTCTGCCGCCGCCTTTCGATCGATGCCGTTCAGCCACTCGACGGCTGCGCCGAGGCCGATGGCCTCGATGATCGGCGGCGTGCCGGCCTCGAACCGATGCGGCGGATCGGCGTAGGTGATCGCCTCCAGCCGCACTTCGCCGATCATCTCGCCGCCGCCCTGATAGGGCGGAAGGGCGGCCAGCGCCTGGCTCTTGCCGTACAGCACGCCGATCCCGGTCGGCCCGTAGAGCTTGTGGCCGGAGAAAACGTAGAAATCGACGTCGAGGGCCTTCACGTCCACTGGCTGATGGACGACGCCCTGGCAACCGTCGACCAGCACCTGGGCGCCGGCCGCGTGGGCGATGCGCGCGATCTCGGCGATCGGATTGATCGTCCCCAGCACATTGGACATCTGAGTGACCGCGACCATCCGGGTCCGCTCGGTCAGCAGGCCCGGCAACGCCGCCAGATCGAGCTGGCCATCTTCCAGCACCGGTACGAACTTCAGCACCGCGCCCAGCCGCTCGCGCAGAAAATGCCAAGGAACGATGTTGGCGTGGTGCTCCATCACGGTGAGCACGATCTCGTCGCCCGGCTTGATCGTCGCCCCTAGGCCCGAAGCCACCAGGTTCACCGCCTCTGTGCCGCCCTTGGTGAAGACGATCTCGTTCTCGCCGGCGTTGACGAACCGGGCGATCGACTTGCGAGCGGCCTCGTAGGCGTCGGTCGTCTCGTTGGCCAGGGTGTGCAAGCCCCGGTGGACGTTGGAATAGGAGCTTTCCATCACCGCGGTCATAGCGTCGATCACGGCCCGCGGCTTCTGGGCCGAGGCGGCGCTATCCAGATAGACCAGCGGCTTGCCGTTCACCTGCCGACTGAGGATCGGGAATTGGGCGCGAACGGCCTCGACGTCGAAGGCCATCATGAGAGCTCCAGCCGCTCGGCGGCCCAGGCTTCCGCAGCCTCGCGTACCGCCTCGTTCTCGATCCGCTCGATCACCTCGCCGACGAAAGCCTGGGTCAGCAGCGCCTTCGCGACTTCCGCCGGCATGCCCCGCTGCTCGGCATAGAACAGCGCATCCTCGTCCAGGGCGCCGATCGTGTTGCCGTGAGCGCACTGTACGTCATCGGCGAAGATCAGCAGTTCGGGCCTTGCGTCGACCTCGGCCTTGTCGGACAGGATCAGCGCATGGTGCCCCATCCGCGCGTCCGTGCGGTCCGCGCCCTCGGCGACCACGATCCGGCCTTGAAAGACGCCGCGCGACTGATCCCGCACCACGCCCTTGGTGAGCTGGATGGTCGCGCCGTCCACGGCCTGATGGTCCACGATGGTGGTCAGGTCGGAATTGCGCTGGCCGGCCAGCAGATAGGCGCCATCCAGCCGAAGCTTCGCGCCGGCGCCGGGGTGGGCCACGCGGGTCTCGATCCGCTGGCGCCGCGCGCCGTTCGTCAGGACCGTCTGGGCGAAGGAAGCCTCCGCCGCCAGCTCGACGCTCGCATCGACCACCGAGACGCCCTCGGCGCCGTCATCGGCCAGCACCACCCGCTCGACCCGCGCGCCCTT
>LNAP01003159.1_pt1 | contig 15832 bp, 18 predicted proteins | sample 602601 | NCBI WGS metagenome assembly LNAP01 (sample SAMN02440304, study PRJNA202911) | soil metagenome | biome: Subtropical and temperate rainforests or woodlands; isolation source: soil samples (1 kg each in a 20% v/v slurry with milli Q water) were... ...
AACCAGCCGCCGGCGCTGCAGCCGGCCGCGCCGGAGCAGCAGCGCGTCATCGAGCAGCTTCCCGACGACCGGCTCAACCTCGAGCCCGGCGACAGCATCCTGCTGATCGTCGAGGACGACCCGCATTACGCGCGCGTGCTGGTCGACCTCGCGCGCGACAAGGGATTCAAGGTTCTGGTCGCTGCCCGCGGCGCTGAGGCGCTGGAGCTTGCCAAACAGTACCAGCCGCGTGCGGTCTCGCTCGACGTGTTCCTGCCCGACATGCTCGGCTGGACGGTGCTGAGCCAGCTCAAGCACAATCCGCTGACCCGCCATATCCCCGTGCAGGTCATCACGCTCGACGAAGACCGCCAGCATGCGCTGGCGCGTGGCGCGTTTTCTTTCGTCAACAAGCCGACGACGGCCGAGGGCGTCTCGGCCGCGCTGACGCAGATCAAGGAATATGCGCGGCCCAGGCGCAAGCGGCTCCTGATCGTCGAGGACAACGAGGCCGAGCAGCTCTCGATCCGCGAATTGCTGCATCACGACGACATCGAGATCGTGACCACCGACACCGGCGCCGGCGCGCTCTCGACACTGCGCGAGGAGCCCTGCGATTGCGTGGTGCTCGACCTCAGGCTGCCCGACATGAGCGGCTTCGAGGTGCTGGACCAGATCCGCAACGACGAGGCGCTGTCGAATATTCCGGTCGTCGTCTTCACCGGCCGCGAGCTGTCGGCGGAGGAGGACGCGGAACTTCACACCATGGCGCGCAGCATCGTGGTCAAGGGCGTGGAATCGCCGGAACGCCTGCTCGACGAGACCGCGCTGTTCCTGCACCGCGTAATCACGGAACTTCCAGTCGAGAAGCAGCGCATGCTGGAGAAGCTGAACAGTTCCGACGAGGACCTGATCGGCAAGACCGCCCTGCTGGTCGACGACGACGCCCGCAATATCTTCGCGCTGTCGAGCGTGCTGGAACGGCGCGGCATGAAGGTGCTGACGGCCACGACCGGCCGTGAAGCCGTCACCCTGGTCGAATCCAATCCGGAGATCGCCATCGTGCTGATGGACATCATGATGCCGCAGATGGATGGCTACCAGACCATCGGCGTCATTCGCGAAAACCCGGCCTTCGCCCGCCTTCCGATCATCGCGCTGACCGCCAAGGCGATGAAGGGCGACCGCGAAAAGTGCCTGGAGGCCGGCGCGTCCGACTACCTCGCCAAACCCGTCAACACCGATCAATTGCTGCTTGCGATCCGCATGTGGCTGCACCGTTGAGTTTGGATCCACGAATGGACCACGAAAAGGTCAACATCCTCCTCGTCGACGACCAGCCCGCAAAGCTGCTCGCCTATGAGGTGATATTGAAGGAACTCGGCGAAAACCTCGTGATCGCCTCGTCCGGACGCGAGGCGCTGGAGGTGCTGCTCAAGACCGAGATCGCGGTGATCCTGGTCGACGTCTGCATGCCCGAGCTCGACGGCTTCGAGCTCGCCGCGATGATCCGCGAGCATCCGCGCTTCCAGAAGACCGCGATGATCTTCATCTCCGCCATCCAGGTCAGCGACATCGACCGCTTGCGCGGCTACGAGATGGGCGCGGTCGACTACGTGCCGGTACCGGTCGTGCCGGAGGTGCTGCGCGCCAAGATCAAGGTGTTTGCCGAGCTCTACCGCAAGACCCGCGAGCTGGAACGGCTGAATCGGGAGCTCGAGGATCGCGTCCGCGCACGCACCGCGGAGCTGGAGAACTCCACCGCGAAGCTGCGCGAAAGCGAGCAGCGGCGCAGCATGGCGATCGCCGCCGGCAAGATGGGCTCCTGGGATTGGGACTGGATCAGCGGCGACTGGATGTGGGACGAGGGGCAATATCGCATCTTTGGCGTCAGCCCCGAAAGCTTCGCGGTCAACCCGGCCAACGTTCAGGCCCTGCTGCATCCCGACGACGTCGATCAGTTGCGCAAGGCGGTTGCCGAGTTCAACAAGGGCACGCGGGCCTATGAGACCGAGTTCCGCATCCTGCGGCCCGATGGAGAGGTGCGCTGGTGCGTGGGCACGGCGGCAGCAACGGTGGACGACAGCAGTCGCGTCGTGCGCGTGAGCGGAGTCACCGTGGACATCACCGAACGCAAGCGTGCCGAGGAACGGCAGAATCTGCTGGCCCGGGAAGTCGATCATCGCGCCAAGAACGCGCTGGCGCTGGCGCAGTCGATCGTGCGCCTCACCCGCGCCGACGAGATCAAGGCCTATGTCAACGCCGTGGAGGGACGCATCAATGCGCTGGCGCGCGTGCACACCATCCTGTCGCTGTCGAGCTGGCAAGGCGCCGAGCTCTCCAGGCTGATCGACGAGGAGCTTGCGCCCTATTCGCTCGGCGGCCAGATCGTGTTGGCGGGTCCGAAGGTCCAGTTGCTGCCGACGACGGCCCAGACCTTGGCGCTCGCGCTGCACGAGCTCTTCACCAACTCGGCCAAGTACGGCGCCCTCTCGACCAGGTCGGGACGGCTCGCGATCGGCTGGCAAGTCGAGGACCAATTGCTGACGCTGAGCTGGGAAGAATCCGGCGGCCCACTCGTCATGCCCCCGAAATCGCGCGGCTTCGGCACGCGAAGCCTGCTTGCGAGCGTCGAGTCCCAGCTCGGTGGACAGGCGCAATTCGATTGGCGGGCCGAGGGATTGTTGTGCCGCCTGGAGGTGCCGCTGAAACGCACGACGGCGGCGACCGCACCCGGAAAATTCGACGCCGCAAGCGCGGCCGAATTGCAGCGCGCCTCGGGCTAAAGCGCGATGCGATCGTGATGAAGCGTCATCGCGCTTCAGGTTGGTGTTTGCTTTAGCCCGACGCCACCATCCTCGTTCGCCGCTGTGGCCGCGCTTCCTCGGCGAGGCGTCCTTCGAGCCAGGCTTCCGTCTGAGCGAGATCGCGTAGCGCCCTCGCGTAGCGGCGGGCCGCACTTCGCTCCGCGCCGCGCGGCAATTTGCGGGCCTTGCGCAGCATGTCCGCAGCCGCGTTGCGATAGGCCAGCGAGCGGTAAAGAAAGACGACCTTACCCATATCGAATGTTCCCGTTTCGAATGTTCCCGTTTTGCTGGTGCTCATCCTCGCCAATCCGGCATGAACGTCGGATGAAGCCGGTAACGACAATTCCTTCATCCGTTTGGAACCGGTGAATATCGCCCGCGTTTGCATGCCAGTTCGGGATGCAGTTCCCATGCGCGCAAAAAAGTCTTCGGACTTGATCTCACCCGCCGGCCTCATCAAGCTGATGACGCATGCGCTGATCGGCGCAGCCCTCGGCCTCACCTTCAGCCTCACGCTGATCCTGTCCAATCCCGCCGTTGCCAGCCTGCTCCATCACGGCGGAAGCCAGGCCGCGTTCGTCTTCGCTCTCACATTGGTGACGACGTTCGCGATCGGCGCCACACTCACCGGTGCTGTGTTCATCCTCATGGAGGACAAGCAATCTTGAAGCGTCCGTGAACTGCGGGAGATGCGTTTGCCGGAACTCCTTCGCTAAATGATGGTTGGCTGCCTGCGTCAATTTAACTCAGGGAGTTCCCCTCATGACAACCACGAAACTCGTTCTCACCGCAATATTGGCCACCGGCCTCGCCGCCGCGCCGCTTGCCGCACAGGCCAAGTCGCCCAAGGCGAAACACGGATCATCGATGTCCTCATCGCAGACCACCGGCGCCAACACCAAGTCCTCGAAGGGTGCGGATCCCTCCGGTCAAGGCGGTTCCGGTCCCGGCTCGGACCAGGGCGGCACCATGACGAACCAGAACGGCAAGGGCATGAGCAATTCCAAGTGAGCCCAGGCCGGCCGGCCCAGACAAAAGCCCCGCGGCGACGCGGGGCTTCTTCGTTGCAGGAGAGCTGCTGCCACTCAGGCAGCGTTGCGCTGCACGTGACGGCCCTCCTTCACTTCTTCGATGATCTTGGCGCTGAACGCTTCCAAGTCGCCGGGATTGCGCGAGGTGATGAGGCCCTGGTCGACGACCACGGCCGAGTCTTCCCATGCCGCGCCGGCATTGATGACATCGGTCTTGATGGACTTGTAGGACGTCATCTTGCGGCCCTTGGCGATGCCCGTCTCGATCAGGAGCCACGGCGCATGGCAGACGGCGGCAACGATCTTCTTCGCGTTGAAGACGTCCTTGATGAAGGACAATGCCTTCGGCTCGAGGCGAAGCAGGTCGGGGTTGATCTGTCCACCCGGCAATACCAGGGCTTCGTAGTCGCTGCTGGAAGCCTGGTCCAGGGTCTTGTCGACCTTCACCGGCCGCCCCCAATCTTGTCCCAGCCCTTGATCTCGCCGGCCATGGGCGAGATCACGTGGACCGTTGCGCCAGCCTGCTTCAGACGGTCGCGCGGCACTTCCAGTTCCGACTGCTCGAAACCATTCGTCGCGAGAATGGCAATGGTCTTGCCTTTGATATCCATGGAACGCTCCATAGCTGTGTCAGGAGTCCGGTCAATCGGCCGTCCCAGCTTCCGTTCCGTGCGCTGGCGCAGCTCACGGGGATGTGCGGCTGGCCTCGATGGCTTGCAGGAACGTTCGCGGCATAGGTAGATCCGCGCGTCGCTTGCGCGCACGCTTAGCTGCGTCGGATGTCAGTGGTGTTAAGGGCGCCGCCCGCGGAGTTCGCCTTCACGAGATGCTCGAGCTGCGCCCGCTTGCGTCCGAGCAGAAGTTGGGCCGCAGCGTCATCGAGACCGGCACGTTGCAATTGCCGGATGGCGGAGCCCAGTTCGAGAATCTAGGCGCGCAACCTCAAGATCCGGTAAGTGTCCGGGTCCTCTTCCATGGCGCCCTCTCAAAGGTTTCAGCGCCGAGTGTGCGCGCGCGCGGGATTGCCGGCTGTCTTTACAAGACGAAGGCGCACCCGGTCGCGGACGTCAGGCAGGACACCGCCGCCGCCGGCGGCCTTCCATTCGCCGATCAGCAGGTCGACCTTCCGGCGCAGATCCATCTGCGCCAGGGCCTGCCGGGCGCAATCGCGATCGCCGTTGATGAGCTCGCGCACTGAGGCCTCGACGCCGGCCATTTCAAGCCTCAAGGCGCTGATTTTACGTCGAATTTCATTAATTCTGTTGTCCATGGCTTGTTAGAACAAAATAAGAACATATAGTCAAGGCACGATTTTCAGGAGGGAGAAGCGACATGCAGGTTCAAGGTAGATACGACGCCAGGGTTTTCCTCACCGAGCAGATGACGCGAACGCAGGGGCTGAGGTTGAAACGGCTCAGCGAAGAGGCCTATCAGCCCGCACAATATGCGCGCGATCTATCGTTCAGCGAGGCCGCACGCCGCATTCAGGTGCTGGAAGCCGAGATCGATCTGGCGAATTCGTTCTAGGCTGCGTCGCGCATCGCAACGTTGGATGCGCGCTTTCGGAACCATGCTCCTGTCGATTGGTTCTCCCCGGCCAAGGGAGATCATGCATGGCACGCAAGGCAAAGAAACGCCGCTACTCACCCAGCTCCGGCAGCGATGTCGAGAGCGAGATGCGCCGCTACAAGAAGGGCACCGCGAAGAGCGGCCGCAAAGGCCGTGGCGGTCGCGTGAAGAGCCGCAAGCAGGCAATCGCAATCGGACTGTCGAAGGCACGCAAGAAGGGCAAGAAGGTCCCGAAGAAGGCTGCCAAGAAAACGGCGAAGAAAACGTCCAAGAAAAGGACGACCAAGAAGACGACAACAAAGAGAACAACCAAGAAGTCGTCGAAGCGCAAATCCAGCAAACGCTGACCGCGATCCGTCTCAGATCATGCTGCCCGGCATGAAGCAGCGGATCGAGACCCCGAACGCGGTCTTCACCGGCCACACCATGGTGCGGCCAGCCCGGTTCGGTTCGGTGATCACGGCCTCGTCCGGCACCTCGATCCACTCGCCGTCGAGACGCACGCGATAATGCCCGTTATGCGACTCCCAGTCGGGATCGGCGACGGCAAAACCGTCGGCATCCGAGCAGCACGGACCGAGGTGGCTGCGCAAACCGTCGAACCATGGCTTCAGGGGTGAGTCCGCGTAGCGGCCGTCGTCCCGCCCGAGAGCGTTTCCGCCCCAGAGCACGAATGGCGCCACGAGCAGCGCACTCCTCAGCGAGAGCTTCAATCGATCCATGTCGGCACCGATCACATGCGAACGAGCGGCCAGTTCCACAAAGCGGCGGCAGGTTCGAAGTTCCACGCTTGCAACCCATGCCGGCGGCGTCGTTGCCTCCAGAGACTTGCACGACTCGGAACTCTGATGAGTGAACACGGCTTTTTCGGACGAACCGGCTCATCATCGCTGCCGTTGACGAGAATGTTATCGATCGCATCCCGGCAAGCCTGAAGGCGAACGGAAAAGGCGGCCACGAGGGCCGCCTTTCTTGTTCGATGCCGATCGACATTCGCCTCAGGCGAGCGGTACCGCGACGAACCGGGTCGCCTGCGCGTTCCTGACCTGCAACAGCACGCTGCGCTTGCCGGACGACTTGGCCTGCGCCAACTCGGAGCGGACATCGCCGACATTGGCGACGGCCTTGCCGCCGACATTGAGGATGACGTCGCCGGTCTGGATGCCACGCTGCGCCGCCGGCCCTTGCGGATCGACCTCGGTGACGACGACGCCCTTCTGGCCGGCGCCCTGGACGTCACCGGCCGGAGCCAGAGCAAGACCGAGGCGCGGAGTGCCGGGGCCCGACTGTTCCTTGCCAACATCGGCCTTGGCTTGCCGTTCGTTCGGCAGTTCGCCGAGCGCCAGCGTCACCGTTTTGCTGTCGCCCTTGTGGAAGACGTCGAGCTTCACCGAGCTGCCGGGCGCAAGGGTCGCGATCGTGCGGGCAAGGTCTCGCGAATCCTTGACCGCCGTGCCGTTGACGGCGGTGATGACGTCACCCGCCTCGATGCCGGCCTTCGCCGCCGGGCTGCCGTCCTGCGGGTTGTCGACGATGGCGCCGCGCGCCTCCTTCAGCCCGAGGCTGTCGGCGATCTCGGCGGTGACCGGCTGCACTTGCACGCCGAGCCAGCCGCGGGTCACCGCGCCCTTGTCCTTCAGCTGCGCGACGACGAGCTTTGCGGTCGAGGCCGGAATGTCGAACCCGATGCCGACCGAACCGCCGGAGGGCGAGAAGATCGCGGTGTTCACGCCGATCACGTTGCCGTTCATGTCGAAGGCCGGGCCGCCGGAATTGCCCTTGTTGATGGGCGCATCGATCTGGATGAAATCGTCATAGGGACCGTTGCCGATGTCGCGGCCACTGGCCGAGACGATGCCGGCGGTCACGGTGCCGCCGAGGCCGAAGGGATTGCCGACCGCGACCACCCAGTCGCCGATACGCGGCTTCTGGTCGGAGAATTTGACGAACGGAAAATCCTTCTTGCCGTCGACCTTGATCAGCGCGAGATCGGTCTTCGGATCGGTGCCGACCACCTTGGCGGTGTAGCTGGTGCCGTCATCCAGGGTCACCTGCACCGACTCGGCGTGGTCCACGACGTGGTTGTTGGTGACGGCATAGCCGTCGGCGGAGATGAAGAAGCCGGAGCCCTCGCCCGTGATCATCTGATGGCGCTGGCGCGGCATGCCGTTCATGCCGCCCGGGCCGCGGAACCCGAACTGCCGGGAGAACTGGTCGAACGGAGAATCCTCGTCCTGATCCATCCGGTTCTGTTGCAGCATCGCGCTCTTGTCGTTGTCCTGGTCGATCTTGACCCGCACCGAGATGACGGCGGGCTTGACCTTGCTGACCAGATCACCGAAGCCCGGCGGAGTCGTTGCGGATTCCGCGGCCTGGGCCGGCGCGATGAAGGAGTTCGGACCGAACGGCAAGGAGCCGGGAGAAACCGCCAGCACGGCCATGCCGAGCGCGGCGACGGTGCCGAGCAGCGCCAGCCGGCGCGGCCTCAAGATCCTGCGGGACGTCGGGATGTCGGAATTGACGCGATCGTTCATGTCGAAATGTCCATGTTGGTAAGGTGTCGCCTTGTCTCCAACATGGTCCTCGCCACCTTACGACGTCCCGTCCGTCCGATTAAATCTTGGCAAAGAACGCGCGCGGCCCCACGGAAGATCGCCGCCCGCGCATTTGATGCAGCTCAACGCGCGTCCTTCGGACAGTGAAAAACTGCGGGCACCGGATGATGTCCATCGGAGGCGCGCCATGTACAAAGACATTCTCGTCCACATCCCCACCGAACGCCCCATGCGTCCCGCGATCGACGGCTCGATTTCGCTCGCGGCGCAGTTCAACGCCCATCTCGACGCGGTCGCGATCGGCTATGTCGCAACCAGTGCCGCTTACGTGATGGAGGGCGGCGCCGCGGTGGCAGCCGTGTTCGAACTGGAGCGCGAGCGCGCGGTAGAGCGGGCCGAGGCCGCGCTCGCGGTGTTTGGCATCGAAGCGGCGAACGCCGGCGTCTCCTACGGCTGCCGCGCGCTCGGCGCGATCCCGGCGGATGCAGCCGTCTCGCTCGGCGAGATGGCGCGACTGCACGACCTCAGCGTCGTGCTCCAGCCTGATCCTGCGCAGGGTTCGTTCGACAACGACGTACCGCGCGAGATCCTGTTCCAGGCAGGCGGTCCGGTGTTGTTCCTGCCCTACACCTTCCATGGAGCCTTCAGGGCAGGCCGGATCGGGATCTGCTGGGACGGCAGCCGCCTTGCGGCCCGCGCCGTGCACGACGCCGCACCGTTCCTGGCGCGCGCCGACGAGATCGTGATCATCACCATCAACGAAGCCAAGGCCGTGTCAGACGAAGCGTCAGCGAGCAACCTGGCGAGACATCTCGGCCGGCGCGGATTGTCGACCCGCACGGTCGGCCTGTCGGCGAGCCGCGCCGACATCCAGCCGACCATCCTGTCGCTGGCGGCCGACGAGGCGCTCGATCTCCTGGTGATGGGCGGCTACGGCCATTCGCGCTTGCAGGAGCGCGTTCTCGGCGGCGTCAGCCGCGCCATGCTGGAAGCCATGACGGTCCCGACGCTGATGTCGCATTGAGACCAATGGGCGCCGTCACGCCGCGACCGGGGTCTCCCACGTCGCGGGCACGGCGGCGTCCTCATTGTGTGGCACGTTGCACGCGTCGAAATGCGCCTTGAGCTCGACCTCGGCGAGATGTTCGAAATGTTCGGCCTGGCCGAGGAGTTCCCAGGTCTGAAGCGGCCGGTAAGCCGCCTGCTGACGGCAGAGCGACGCCAGCGCCCGGTAGCGACGTACGTTCTCCATGAGACCCTCCCTCGCATTTACTGAGCTTATTGCCCTGATTTGCGTCAGGCCGATGGCGGTTGTGCAAAAGATTTTCTGCGCCCAGCGCGGGCTTGGCCTCGGCTTGCTATTAGGAAATATATGTCCGACCCAAAGTTCCAAACCCGTGTCGACTGACGCCCGGAGGCCCGGATCCGTCGGCTAGGCGTAAAGCCGGCGCTCCACGGTCACGCCGACCAGGTCGAGATAGCGCTCGATCAGGTCGGGCCGGCCGACCAGATAGCCCTGCATCTCCTCGCAGGCCTCCCGCGCCAGGAAGGCACGCTGTGCTTCCGTCTCCACCCCCTCGGCAATGACCGGGATATTCAGGGCGTGCGCGAGGCTCAGGACCGCGCGGACGATCTCGGCCGATTGCGGCGTCGCCTCGAGATTGGAGATGAAGCTGCGATCGATCTTGATCTTGTCGAACGGGAACGACTGCAGATAGGACAGCGAGGAATAGCCGGTGCCGAAATCGTCCATCGCGATGCGGAGGCCGAGCGCCTTCAGCCGTCGCAGCAGATTGAGCGCGCGGGTGAAATCGCCGATCAGCACGCCCTCGGTGATCTCGACCTCGAGCCGCGTCGGCGTAAGCCCGGTCTCCAGCAGGATCTGGTGGATCGAACGTTCGAGATCACCGGCCTGGAACTGGACCGGCGAGAGATTGACGGCGACCTGCAGCGGGCGCGGCCAGGATGCCGCCTCGCGGCACGCTTCGCGCAAGACCCATTCGCCGATCTGGACGATCAGCCCGTTCTCCTCGGCGAGCGGAATGAACTGGTCCGGCGGCACGAAGCCCCGCGTCGGATGATTCCAGCGCAGCAGAGCCTCGAAGCCGATGACCTCGCCGTCAACCCGCGCCTGCGGCTGGAAGTAGACCACGAACTGGTTCTGCTCCAGCGCCTGTCGCAGATCGTGCTGCAACAGCCTGCGGTCGCGCAGCTCCTGGTCCATCTCGGATTCGAAGACGCGGACGCGCCCACGGCCCTCACGCTTGGCACGATAGAGCGCTGAATCGGCATTGGCGAGCAGCGTGGCGGCATTCACGCCGTCATCCGGATAAAACGCGATGCCGACGCTGAGGCCGACATGGGGGAGATAATCGTCGACCTCGAGCTCCTTGCCAATCGACTCGACCAGCCGTTCGGCGAGCGCGAGGACGTCATCGCGGCTGATATCGTCGGGCATCAGGATCATGAACTCGTCGCCGCCGATACGGGCGACGAAGGCGCCATCGGCTTCCGCGGCAAGCCGGTCGGCTGCCGCTCGCATCAGCATGTCGCCGACCGGATGGCCGAACACGTCGTTGACCTCCTTGAAGCGGTCGAGATCGAGGCTGAGCACGGCAAAACTGTTTGCCGCCTCCTGCGCCCGCTCCAACCGCTCGCCGAGTGCCGCGTTGAAGGCACTGCGGTTGGGCAGGTCGGTCAACGCGTCATGATGCGCAAGATGGCTGATCCGCGCCTCGTTCGTGATCCTCTCGGTGACGTCCTCGATCACGCCGACCAGATATTGCGGTGCGCCGCTGCCGTCCCTGACCAGCAGCTTGCGCGAATTGACCAGACGATCGTGGCCCTTCACGCCGATTTCGAGCAGTTGCCCCTCCAGGAACATCGGCGAGCCGCTGTCGACGACGCGGCGATCCTGCTCGTTGACGACGCGGGCGATATGGTCCGGAAAAATCTGCTGCGGAGTCTTGCCCAGCATCGCCTCGCGCGGCATGCCGTAATACGCTTCGCCGGCGCGGTTGAGCAGGACGTAGCGGGAATCCTTCGCATCCTTGGCGAACACCGCGATCGGGATGTTCTCGATGATGCTGTCGAGGAATTCGCGCGCGCGCCGCAGATCCTGTTCGGCGCGCTTGTGCGTCTGTTCGAGTTCCTCGATCATCAGCTTGATCGCACGGTCGGTGCGGCGGCGATCGCGATCGCCCTCCTCGTAGGCCGCACTGACGAGCTGGCCGAGCCTGGTCAGGTCGACCTGTCCGGATTCATCCGTCGACTGCTGAATCTGTCGTGCGATCAGCCGGTGCATGGTCAAGCTGCCGCCTCCGCAATGACGGTCACAGTCATAGTCTGGTTGTGCAGCTCGCAGCGGCCGGACGCGGCCGGCGGGGCGATCTCGCCATAGGAGTAGAATCCGATCCGGACGAAATCCTCGCCCAGTTCGGCGGCAACGGCGTCCAGCTCGTCTTGCGTGCGCTGCCCCATCACCCTGCGGCGACCGGTACAGCTCACCAGGATGGCAAGCTTGTCGCCGGCAACGTTCTCCGCGAGCGCGCTGCGCGCCTGCCTGCCCGCTTCGCCAGCACCGGCGGCGAGACTGTCGAAATTGGCCCGCATCAATTGCGCAGTGCATCCTTCCGGGATGTCGGCCGCGAACGTCAGGGTGCGGGCATTGCGATCCACCGCGAACACCGAGCGTACGATCTGCCGGTCCGGCTCGGCCTCGTCGTGAATGCGCAAAGGGAATGCCAGACCCGAACCCGGCATCGCCTCGGCCTCTTCCTCGCCGAGATAGCGGGTGTAGAGGTCCAGCGGCGGCTCGCCGTCGAGCTCCACGACCACGGATCCTTCCGACTTCGTCACCCTGCGACGCGGGCCGAACACATCCCAGCCGCCGGCACAGCCATGCGCGAAACGGAACGAAGCGCCGTAGAATGCGATTGCAGCGACGCGGTTCGGCGTCGGCTCGGCGTCAGCTCCGACAATCGTCTGTTCAAACCGGGTGCCGTCGCCGGCGAGCCCGCCGGTAACAGGCAAATCCGGTCCCAGAACCTCTGTGATTCCCGCAAGCAGTGCGCCACCGTTCACCGCCAAACCGTCGGACAGGACAAACAGACCCGCCAGATCGGCCGCCTGCGCCTGGCGGGCCAGGCGCGCGCCGCAGGCCTTTGACGCATCGCGGGCTTCGACGACCTCCTGCACCAACCGCACCTGCGTATGAGCGAAACGCAGGGCGACTGCAATGACTTCGTCATCGCAGATGTCGTCGCCATGGATTTGTCCGCCGGTGCTGCAGCCGACGATATGACTTTCGGGATAGAGACCGCGCAGCTCGCGATAGCGTTGGCCGTCCACCAGTTGCTCACAGCTGCCGAAATAGAGCACGAGATGAGGCGGCTCGCGCAGGGCGTCCGCTCCGCGCCAGCCATGGGCAGCATTCCAGTGAATATATTGAATCTGCATCCCACGCTCTCTGCAGCCCTTGAACCACAGATTGTGAAGCGGCGCATTGCGTCGCCGTTAATCGCGCGCGTGCTTCGACATCGTTGGTTACCCCGGGATGAAAGATATCGTCGGGGTGCGCTGGATTCTCCGTAATATCCCGGGAAAAATTCGGTGCCTCGAGTGCTTCGTTACCTCGGCGCAATCAACTTGGCGATGGCGCCCGTAATCTACCGGATGCGCACGCTTTCACCCAGGCGCATCGGCTGCACGGCATTTTCTTGCTGCTTCGGAACCCGGCCCATCTCGGCGGCGGTCCGAATGGCCGCGATATTTGCGGCATATTCGGCAACGCTCTTGCCGCGAAACACCGCGGAACCCGCCACCAGCGTATCGGCGCCCGCGGCGGCCACGGCAGCGGCATTGTCGCGCGTGGCACCGCCGTCAACCTCGAGCCGGATCGGCCGGTCGCCGATCATGGCTTTGATCCGCTCGATCTTGGGGAGCTGGGATTCAAGGAAGGACTGGCCGCCAAATCCCGGATTGACCGTCATTACCAGTACGAGGTCGAGACGATCGAGTACATATTCGATCGCGCTCTCGGGCGTTGACGGGCACAGGCTGACACCGGCCTTCTTGCCGAGCGCGCGGATGGCCTGAAGCGAACGATCGAGATGGGCGCCGGCTTCGGCATGAACGGTGATGACGTCAGCCCCCGCCTTCGCGAACGCCTCGAGATAGGGATCGACAGGCGCGATCATGAGATGCACGTCGAAGATCTTTGTCGTCGACGGCCTGATCGCCTTGATGACATCGGCACCGAAGCTGATGTTCGGCACGAAATGTCCGTCCATGACGTCGCAATGGATCCAGTCGGCACCGGCCGTGTCGATTGCCGCGATCTCCTCGCCGAGGCGCGCGAAATCCGCGGCCAGGATCGACGGAGCGATGATGATCTCTCTGGTCATGGCTTTGCACTCCGCGCCTCAGTGCGGCCGCTGAAGACACGGCTCGCCAGGACGTCCATGGGATCGATGGTTTCGAGATCGGCGACATCGAGCATGCGGTCGAGATCGGACACCAGCCGATCGGCTTGCCGCAGCCGGATGCGGTCGACGGCGTTGCGGATCGAGCGCGCGTTGGAGAAGAACGGCTGGGTCCGGCGAAGCGCGATGTATCTCTCGAACGCCTCGCGCGCCGCCGCCGAGAAGCGATAACCCCGCTCCTTCAGCATCAGTTCGGCAATCACGAGCAGTTCGTCCTCGGCATAGTCAGGGAAGTCGATGTGGTGGGCGATGCGGGAGCGGAAGCCGGGGTTGGAGGCGAAGAAGCTCGTCATCCGCTCGCCATAGCCGGCGAGGATCACGACGAGGTCCTCGCGCTGGTTCTCCATCACCTGGAGCAGGATCTCGATGGCCTCCTGGCCGTAGTCGCGCTCGTTGTCGGGGCGATGCAGATAGTAGGCCTCGTCGATGAACAGCACGCCGCCCATCGCCTTCTTCAGGATCTCCTTGGTCTTCGGTGCGGTGTGGCCGATATATTGCCCGACGAGATCGTCGCGCGTGACCGAGATCACCTGCCCGCGCCGCACGAAGCCTAAGCCGTGCAGGATCCTGGCCATGCGCAGCGCCACCGTGGTTTTGCCGGTGCCGGGATTGCCCGTGAACGACATGTGCAGCGTCGGCGGAGACGATGCCAGGCCCGCGCGCTGCCTGATGCGCTCGATCAGCAGCAGCGAAGCGATCTGACGCACGCGGTTCTTCACCGGCCTCAATCCGATCAGCTCCTGCTCGAGCTGCTGCAGCGTGTCGGTGATCCCGGCCGCTTCGGCTTCCTTGCGGAGATCGAATTGGGTTTCGCCGGGCTCAGTCATAGTTGCGTGGGGGACATCCAGCATGGCTACTCTCGAAGAAAAGAGCTTCGCCGCAGAGGAGCGGCGAAGCAGTGGTCCGCCAAGGATGCGGAGCAGGGAGAGCTCCGCGCGGAAGCGGATGGCTCAAGTCGACGCGTGCACGGTCGGCTTGCGCACAGTGGTGTAACGGATCGCACGGCCACCGACTTCCTGCCGCACCAGCTCGAACTCCGCCTCATGCGGCGGCCGGTTGACGATGAAGGAGATCCGCACCGACTCCCAGCCATGGCTGGAATCGAAGCCGCTGATGCGAATGTAACTGTTACCATACACCCTGCGGCACTCCGCGAGCTCCATCATGACGCCGGCGGCGTCCTGAAGGTCGAACATCGGCAGGCCCCACATCTCCCAATAGGTGTTGCGGGGATGAGGATCGTCGGTGAACTCGATATTCACCGCCCAGCCGTTTCCAAGGCAATACTGCACCTGCTTATAGATCTGGTCGTCGGTGAGATCGGGCAGGAACGAAAAGCAACCCTGAGTGAGTTTCATGCTGCGTCTCCTCAAACTGTTTCGAGCGCGGTCGGCACGAAGTCCGGCGTGTCGGTAGATTGATAATTGAACGTCACGTCCTTCCAGACCTCGAGCGCAGCCTTCAACGGCGTGCAGGTCTCGGCCGCCCTGGCCAGGATCTCCGGACCTTCGTGGACGTAGTCGCGCCCCTCGTTGCGGGCGAGGATCATCGCTTCCAGCGCCACGCGGTTGGCGATCGCGCCGGCCGCAATGCCCATGGGATGGCCGATGGTGCCGCCGCCGAACTGCAACACGACGTCTTCGCCGAGCAGATCGAGCAGCTGGTGCATCTGGCCGGCATGGATGCCGCCGGAGGCGACCGGCATCATCTTGTTCAGGCTCGCCCAGGACTGGTCGAAGAACAGGCCGTGCTCGAGCTTGGTCGGGTTGAAATCCTCGCGGCAGACGTCGTAATAGCCGCGCGTGGTGTTGGGATCGCCTTCGAGCTTGCCGACCACCGTGCCGGCATGGATGTGGTCGACACCCGCGAGCCGCATCCACTTGGCGATGACGCGGAACGACACGCCGTGGCTCTTCTGCCGCGTATAGGTCGAGTGACCGGCGCGATGCAGATGCAGGATCATGTCGTTGCGCCGCGCCCATTTGGCCATCGACTGGATCGCGGTGTAGCCGATCACGAGGTCGATCATCACGATGCAGGACCCGAGCTCCTTGGCGAACTCGGCACGCTCGTACATATCCTCCATCGTGCCTGCGGTGATGTTCAGGTACGTGCCTTTCGCCTCACCCGAGGCGGCCTGCGCGCGGTTCACCGCCTCCATGCAGTAGAGGAAGCGATCGCGCCAGTGCATGAAGGGCTGCGAGTTGATGTTCTCGTCGTCCTTGGTGAAGTCGAGTCCGCCCTTCAGCGCCTCGTAGACCACGCGGCCATAGTTGCGTCCCGACAGCCCGAGCTTCGGCTTCACCGTCGCGCCGAGCAACGGTCGGCCGAACTTGTCCAGCCTCTCGCGCTCGACCACGATGCCGGTCGCCGGCCCCTGGAACGTCTTCACATAGGCGACCGGGAAG
>LNAP01003160.1_pt1 | contig 15822 bp, 19 predicted proteins | sample 602601 | NCBI WGS metagenome assembly LNAP01 (sample SAMN02440304, study PRJNA202911) | soil metagenome | biome: Subtropical and temperate rainforests or woodlands; isolation source: soil samples (1 kg each in a 20% v/v slurry with milli Q water) were... ...
AAGGCCGAGCGCAGGTTTTGCGCAGTGGGCAACCCGGCATGGATGCCGGGTTAGCCGCCCTTGGCCAGGGATGGCCGATGGCGGCGGGCCCACGGAGCAGAACCGGAGCGAGGGAATGTCGAGCCCAGGCGAGGCACCGGACGTCAGGGGCGAGAGCGCTTGGTTACTTGGCGCTTTTCCAAGTAACCCGCCGTAAGGGCGGAACCCTAAGCCGCCATTACCGGAGGAATGGATATGTACGCATTACCGCTGTGGGGAGCGAGCTTGCTCGCGAAGGACGTCATCGATACGGCGTGCTGCCTGGATAAACCCGGTGGCCATATTTTTCGCGAGCAAGCTCGCACGATGTCCGTAGGCTCGTGAAAAGGCTCAGCCCTTGCGCTTGAGCGGTTCACCAGCAAATTTTACCCCGGCCAGGCCGTGGGCGATCAAGGCGCGGATATTGCCGTGGTCGTTGCCTTCTGGCGTGGCTTGTACCGAACGGTAATGTTCGCCAAATGCCAGCAAGGCTTCTTCATCGCTCAAACCTTCCAGCAACGCAAGGCCCAGGGTTTTGCACGAGCCTTCGTTTTGCCCGGCAGCATTTTCTACCGGGCCGTTGCTGAACGCTTGCGGCTGGTAGTCGTAGCCTGCCGCGATAAAGGCCAGTGTGTCAGCAAACAGATGTTCGCCACTCGCCAGACTGGCGCGCAGGGTGTTCAGATCAGTCATGCTTGTGTTCCTTGGCGAACGCCGCTTGCTGTTCGGCGCTGGCTTCTTGCTGATATTGAGCTTTCCATTCGCTGTACGGCATGCCGTAAACCACTTCGCGGGCTTCGTCCAGGCTGACGTCGATGTGCTTTTCGTCGGCCGCGGCCTTGTACCATTTGGACAGGCAGTTGCGACAGAAACCGGAAAGGTTCATCAGGTCGATGTTCTGTACGTCCTTGCGGCTGTCCAGATGCGCAACCAGTCGGCGAAAGGCGGCGGCTTCGAGTTCGAGGCGTTCTTGCGGGGTCATGATGGGCTCTTCGCAGGCAATTAAGGACGCAATGATAAGAGGTTCAGCGCTGCCCGGCGAGGGTGATCGACACCGACTCGGCGAAACGCAGGGCATGGGGCTTGTCGACTTCGACTTCGGCGTACAGCACCGGTTCGTGGCTCATCACCAGATCCAGCACTTCCTGGGTCAGGCGTTCGAGCAAGGCAAAACGATTACCTTCGACGTGCTGAATGATGGCTTTGGTGATGGTGCGGTAATTCAAGGCGTGGTCAATATCGTTATCGCGCACGGCTTCCTGAGCGGCATAAAGGATCGTCAGGTTGATCAGCACGTCCTGCTTATTGACGATTTCATCTTCGTTGATGCCGATGAAGGTGCGCAGGCGCAGGTCCTTGACCCGGATGCGCGCGGTGCCTGGTTCAAGTCTTGCCATCAGTTTCTGCTCCGTCCGATCAATTGCAGGAATTCCAGACGGGTCGTGCTCGAATCACGGAACGCGCCGAGCATCACCGAGGTATTCATGGTCGAGTTCTGCTTTTCGACGCCGCGCATCATCATGCACATGTGTCTGGCTTCGATAACCACTGCCACGCCAGCAGCGTTGGTGACTTCCTGAATCGCGTCGGCGATCTGCCGGGTCAGGTTTTCCTGAATCTGCAGCCGACGGGCGAACATGTCCACCAGGCGGGCGATCTTGGACAGGCCCAGCACTTTGCCAGTCGGAATGTAGGCGACATGCGCCTTGCCGATGAAGGGCAGCAGATGGTGTTCGCACAGCGAGTAAAGCTCGATGTCCTGGACGATGACCATTTCGTCGTTGTCAGAGGCGAACAGCGCACCGTTGACGATTTCCTCGACGCTCTGCGCGTAGCCATGACACAGGTATTGCATCGCCTTGGCGGCGCGTTTCGGAGTATCCAGCAGACCTTCGCGGTCAGGGTTTTCGCCCAGACCGACGAGAATCTCGCGGTAATGCTGTGGCAGGGAAGAGCTCATCAAAAGGATCCTCGGGGCAGCTTACTTGACGTGCCGTCCGCCGTTTACGGTAAGGGTTGTGCCGGTGACATACGGGTTATCCAGCAGGTAACGCAGGCTTTGGTAAATCACCTCGGGACCGGGCTCAATGCCCATGGCCGATTTTGCCAGGGCTTTGGCGCGATAGACCGAATCGTCATGAGGTTGAAACATCAACAGGGCCGGGGCGATACCATTGACCTTGATCCGCGGCGCGAACCTGGCGGCGAAGGATAAGGTCAGGCTGTCGAGTCCTGCTTTGCTGGCGCAATAAGCGATGTGCTTGCTGCTCCCTTTGCGGGTCACGTCATCGCTGATATGGATAATGTCCGCGACCTCGCAGCGATGCAACAGCTGCTCGCAATGCAGATTGATCAAATAAGGCGCGAGCATATGGACGTTGAACATCCGGGTAAAGACTTCTGCCTCGTCGCCAGGCGTTTCCGCCAACCACTGCGAAGCGTTGTGGACGATGGCCCGCAAGCTGTCGGTCTGGTTTTTCAGTGCCGCGATGAATTGCAGGACGCCTGCTTCAGAAGAAAAGTCGCCATGAATCGCAATAACGCCTGCCGCGCGTAACTGGTCAACGTCGGGACGCTCGCTGCGGTAGCTGATGATCACCGACTGGCCGTCCGCCAGCAGGCGCTGCGCGCAGTGCAGCCCGACGCGCTGACTGGCGCCAGTGATCAGAATCGGGGCAGGAGACGAAGCCATGAGCGCTCGCAGGTCGGAATCGTTGGATGTCGGCCTTTGCTGGCCGCTAGCTGCAGCAAAGTTATACCAATGGGTACTCTTGTACAACTGCGTGCATTCAGGCTCGCGCCGGTTGCTTGTCTATAACCCTAAGTCAAGAGAGGTTACGGCGCGGAAGGGGACGGGGATAAGCGTTAAAACTTACGCAAAACATGTACATTATGATCAGCGTTTGTACATGTTTTGCGCGTGAGGCTTACTGTGAATGGGCCGTTTCCGTGGTCGTCCGCGGTGCCGGAGTGCCGTTCAGCCACGACGACAGCAAATGTGTCGACAGCGGGATAAACCAGAACACCATGAGCGGCGTCAGCAGCAAGGTGCTGATCATCTCGCGCGGCAGCAGTTGCAGTTCATTGAGCAGCGGGCTGAGCACAAAATTGAACAGCAGCGAGACCGGAAAAAACGCCAGCCAGATCGCCACGGCCTGTTTCCAGCGCGGCGGGCGCTGGCCGACTGCGCCGAACCAGCCGTCGATACCGCTGACCCGATGTTCGGAAGGTTGCGCAAATAGACCGCTGCCGCGCACCAACCAGGAGCTTCGCGAGGCGGAATGCTCCCAGGCGTGCATGGTTTGCGCATTGGCGAAGCGGAAAATAATCTGGAATTCGTTATCGTCTGGCGGAGGCGCGAGGACACCCGAACCCAGGTAACCGGGAAAATCGGTGGCCAATTGTTCGCCTTCACGCAGCCAGGTCATGAGCTCCTGGTAGCGGCCATGGGCCACGCGACGAGCAACCATCAAGGTGACGGGGGTGGTAGACATTATGTATCTCCGATAAACGAGTGAGATTCCCGGATAGGGAAGTCACATGACGGAGCGCCGGGATAGTGGGCTGCGTCAGCTTCGCGTTTTAGCAAGCAAGGATTATTCCTGAAATTCATAAATAAGCCATAGGGTTTCATCGCTTCGTCCAGATCAGTGCCAGTCACAGGGCTTTTAGCGAAAGTCCGGTCCACAGGGGTACAATGCGCCCCACTGTTTCCATGCGATCCCTGTCATGACTGAATCCCTCACTGGCCGCCCTGTTTCAAGCGGCCTCAAGCAAGATCTGAAGCAGGAAGAATTGTTCCCGATTCGTGAAGTGTCGCGTATGACCGGCATCAATCCGGTTACATTGCGTGCCTGGGAACGGCGCTACGGCCTGATTCAGCCGACCCGCACCGAAAGTGGTCATCGTTTGTATTCCCAGGCGGATATCGATGAGGTGCGCAGTATTCTGGGCTGGATCGAGCGCGGCGTGGCGGTGAGCAAGGTCAGCAAGATTCTCGCCAAGACCCAGGCTGCGCGCATTCAGGCGGTGGCGCCCGAGAGCGATATTGCCCTGGGTGAATGGGGCGAATGGCAGGCGCAAGTGCGGCAAGCCGCCGGCTCGTTCGACGAACGCCGCCTGGAGCAACTTTACGGCCAGGTGTTTTCCAGCTATCCGATGACCGTGGTATTCCAGGACATTCTGCTGCCGGTCTGGCGTGAATTGCTGCTGCATCACGACCGTTTCGGCCAGGTGAGCGAATGGCTGTTTCTCGACAGCTTCCTGCGTGCGCGTACCTTGCAGCGCCAGCAATTGTCGAACGGCGGGACCGAGAAGAAAGTCTTGCTCGCGGGTGTGCCGGGGCAATGCCGGGAACTGGAACTGTGGGTTGCGGGATTATTGTTGGGCAGTCCTGACTTTGATATTCAGGTCCTGGCCTTGGGCCAGCCGCTGGAAGAACTGACGCTGGTGTGCGGCAAGGTTCGTCCGGTGGCGGTCGTGCTGTTTACCAATCACCCGCCGACTCTTGATTTGCCGCGCCGACTCAAACGCCTGGCGTTGGCGCTCGACTGTCCGCTGGTGCTGGCTGGAGAAGGGGCCGATCTGGCGCAGGAAAATCTTGATGGGTCGCCGGTCGCGTGCATCGGCAGCGAAGGCGGCTTCATGCAGCGGCGCTTGCGGCAGTTCATCGAGGGGCATCTGGATACGTGATGGCGTGCGGGAAGGTCTTGCGGCACCGATCAGCGATGCATGGTTGGATAAACGCGCTGGTGTTCCTGGAGGATGTACTGGCGCAGCCGTTCGGTTTCTTCCTTGTTGCGCTGGCTCAGACGATACGCCGCAAGTCCTGATTCGGTGAGGCGTTCGAACGTACCACGAAGGGAGATGGGCTCGTGTCCGACCGGGGCGAACCAGGCGGAGAAGTTCTTCGGCGGTTTGGTCGACCGGCGATTTTCCAGCAGCACACCTTTGAACGAAACCTCATGCACCCATAACGCCGTCGGAGTGCCCTTTTCGGTCTCCAGCGGCATGGGCTCTTGCAGCGTCAGGCGCCACGGACGTATGCGCGGTCCTTCTTCGAAAATACTCGGCGCGCCCAATTCCAGGTGCAAGGCGTGAAACTCGTCCTCCACCAGATGCAGCGGGAACGTCATCTGCTGATTGGCGAATTGCGCCTGGATCGTCACCTGCTCATGAGCCGCCAGACGGGTGAGCAATTCCTGAATGTGTACCCCACCGTTCACCGTCAAACTGCGTGTCGCATCGCGCACGTTCAGTTTGGGGTTGTGCTGCATGTTCTGGATGAAATCCAGCTCAGCCTGGGTGAGAAGGGTGTCGTGGGGCATCACGGGGCTCGATAAAACCGGTTATTGGGAAAGCAGACCATTATTTCCACATTACGTTGCACCAAAATGTTTTTTTAACGCGGCGATCTCCTCTTTGGCAATAGCCAATTCAACTTCCAGCTCAACCACCCGCTGCTGAGCCTCTACCTGTTTGGTGACGTTTTTCTGAATGCCGATGAAATAAGTCAACTGATCGGCCTCATTGAGCACCGGCGTGATCGACAACTCGTTCCAGAACGGCGTGCCATCCTTGCGGTAATTGCGCAGAATCTGGCGGCAAGGTTGACCGCTGTGGACTGCTTCGCGGATAGCTTGCAGCGCTGGTTGTTGGCGATCATCGCCCTGCAGGAAGCGGCAATCCTGATACAGGATGTCGTCCACCGGATAACCGGTCAGCATTTCAAATGCCTTGTTCGCATAGATCAGAATGTTGTCTTCACCTTCCTGCTCGGCGACGACAATGCCGTCATTGGAAGCGTCCACCACCAGTTGCAGCAGTTTTGCATTGATCATGAAGAAAGTTCCAAAGCCGGGAGCAGAGACAGCATTCTAGGTCATGGGCTGGCTTGAGGCATAATGTCCGACGTTTTTTCCGCTGATACAGGATAAGTCATGAAAGTCGCCATCGTTTCCGGTTCTGTCTATGGATCGGCTGAAGAAGTCGCTCGACACGCCGGGAAACTCCTGCGCGACGTAGGCTTCGAGGTCCTGCAAGACTCGCGTGTAACCCTTGAAGGCTTGCAAAGCTTTGCCCCACAAGCTCTGTTGTTCGTGACCTCGACCACGGGGATGGGTGAACTGCCCGACAACATTCAGCCGGTTTATTCGCAGATCCGCGATGTTCTGCCGGCCGCCTGGCGCGGCCTGCCCGGCGGGGTCATTGGCCTGGGCGATGCCAGTTATGGCGACACCTTTTGCGCAGGCGGCGAGCAGATCCGCGAGTTGTTCGCGGAACTGGGCGTCATTGAAGTGCAGGAAATGCTGCGCCTGGATGCCAGTGAAAGCGTCACGCCAGAGACCGACGCCGAGCCATGGCTGGCGCAGTTCGTCGATCTGCTGAAAAGCTGATTCAGGCGAACCAAACGCGATTCGCTGGAGCGAAGCCGGTGTTAGTTGCGCAACGAGCGTCCCTGGCGTCGAATTGGCCTTTTAAGCCGTCAGAATGGCCGTCAGGTCCCGACGTTTTTGCAGGGCATGGCTAAACTTGGCATCCAGAGCAACCCCTGTATGCCGAGGAATCGCCGTGAACCCTACCCAAGTTCTGCACACCCCCGATGCGCCATTGAATGTCAAAGAGCAGGTCAGCCCTGCCGAATGGCAGACCCGCGTCGATCTCGCTGCCTGCTACCGTCTGGTCGCGCTGCATGGCTGGGACGATCTGATTTTCACCCACATCTCGGCCAAAGTACCGGGCACCGATGATTTCCTGATCAATCCCTACGGCTTGATGTTCCACGAGATCACGGCATCGAATCTGGTCAAGATCGATCAGGCAGGCAACAAGCTGATGGCCAGCCCTTACGAGATCAATCCTGCGGGCTTCACCATTCACAGCGCGATCCATGAAGTCCGTCATGACGTTGCCTGCGTGCTGCACACGCATACGGCTGCGGGCGTGGCGGTGTCGGCGCAGCAACAGGGGATTTTGCCGATCAGTCAGCAATCACTGTTTGTCCTGTCGAGCCTCTCTTACCATCCATACGAAGGCGTTGCCCTCAATCATGAGGAAAAGGCCCGTCTGCAGTTCGATCTGGGCGAAACGAATTTCCTGATGCTGCAGAATCATGGCCTGTTGACCTGTTCGGCGAGCATCGCTGACACGTTCCTGATGATGTTCATCTTCCAGCGCGCCTGCGAAATCCAGGTCATGGCCCAAGGCGGCGGGGCGCAGTTGATCAGTATCGACGGGCAGATTCTCGCCGGAGCCAAAGCCATGGTCGCAGGCGTGACGAAAAGCGCTCAGGGCATGGGCGGCGCGCTGGCCTGGCCAGCCTTGCTGCGCAAACTCGATCTGACCGATGCGGGTTACAAGCAATAATGCCGCTGACCGAAATACCGCTGCGTATCTGGCGCACCCGCGGACAGACGTTCAACTTCAACGGCCATGCCATTCGCTACTGGACGGCGGGCGAGGGTGAGCCTTTGTTGCTGATTCACGGTTTCCCCACCGCCAGCCGGGACTGGCATTACCTCTGGCAACCATTGGCAACGCGATATCGGGTGATTGCCTGCGACATGCTCGGCTTCGGCGATTCAGCCAAACCGCGGCGCCACAGTTACAGCCTCATCGAGCAGGCTGATCTGCAACAAGCCTTGCTGGATCACCTGGATGAAGCTCGGCCGATTCACGTGTTGGCCCATGATTACGGCGACAGCGTTGCCCAGGAACTGTTGGCGCGTCATCACGATGGGCGCTTTGCGATGGCCAGTTGCGTGTTCCTCAACGGCGGCCTGTTTCCGGAAACCCACCGCAAGGTTTTGGCGCAAAAGCTGCTATTGAGTCCGCTGGGCTGGATATTCAGTCGACTGTTCAATAGAAGCGGTCTGGCGACAAACTTCAGCAGGATCTTCGGCCCCAATACCGGCCCCAGTGAAAGTGAACTGGACGATCTGTGGAGCCTGATCACCGCCAACAAGGGCGAGCGAGTCATGCATCGCCTGATTCAGTACATTCCGGAGCGCATCGAGCAACGTGAACGCTGGGTGGGCGCCATGCAGGCGGGAGGCGTGCCATTAAGACTGATTGACGGGGCGGTCGATCCTATTTCCGGCGCGCATATGGTCGAGCGCTACCGGCAGTTGATCCCGGACGCCGATACCGTGCTGCTGGAGGGCATCGGTCATTACCCACAGATGGAAGCGCCGTTGCTTGTGCTTCGCCATTATCTGGCATTCCGGGCTGCCATAGAGCAGAAAGGGAACGACGCGCCCCGCGACGCCGCGCATCCAGCGGCATTATCGAGCACTATTCAGCAAGGATCGGTTTGATTGTGACTGCAAGTCGGCTGCACGACACTGATGCCAGCGCGTCGCTGCCGACCTTTCCTGGAGCTAGTCATGAGTGAACCTGTCCATTTCGACGACAAAGTAGTGATTGTTACGGGTGCTGGCGGCGGACTGGGGCGCGCCCATGCGTTGCTGTTTGCCCGCCATGGCGCTCGCGTGGTGGTCAACGATCTTGGCGGTTCTGCCAACGGAGAAGGCGCCAACGCATCTGCGGCAGATCGAGTGGTTAGCGAAATTCGCGAAGCGGGCGGCACGGCGGTGGCCAATCACGATTCAGTAACCGATGGCGACAAGATCGTGCAGAACGCCCTGGACGCTTTCGGTCGCATTGACGTGGTGGTGAACAATGCCGGAATTCTGCGCGATAAATCCTTTGTCAAAATGGAAGACGCCGACTGGGATCTGGTTTATCGCGTGCACGTCGAAGGCGCTTATAAGGTGACGCACGCGGCCTGGCCGCACTTGCGCGAGCAGAACTATGGTCGGGTGATATTTACCTCATCGACGTCCGGAATCTACGGCAACTTCGGCCAAGCCAATTACGGCATGGCCAAGTTGGGGCTTTATGGCCTGACGCGCACCTTGGCTTTGGAAGGCCGCAAGAACAACATTCTGGTCAACGCCATCGCCCCAACTGGCGGCACGCGAATGACCGAAGGACTGATCCCGCCCAACGTCTTCGAGTTGCTAAAACCTGAATTGATCAGCCCGTTAGTTGTGTACCTGGGCAGCGAACAATGCCAGGACAGCGCGGGTCTGTTCGAAGTGGGCGGCGGCTGGATCGGCAAAGTCCGCTGGGAGCGAAGCCTCGGCGCAGGCTTCGATCCTCATGCAGGGTTCAGCCCTGAAGATGTCGCCGCACAGTGGCAAACCATCAGCGATTTCGGCGGTGCCGTGCATCCGCAGGATAACGTTGAGGCACTGAAAGAAATGATGGCCAATCTGCAGAGGTATATGGGTTAAATAAAACTATCTAATTGCGCAACGAAACGGCTGACTAATTAGGAGGCTTCGTTGCGCGGTGTAAGAATATTCCATATGGCAAGTAGTACCCGTCTGGATTTAACCCATTGGGTGTTCTGCCTATAAAGTCGCTCGGCCAGTTCCCGATATGTTCGATGAATACTTCATTCGACATAGAAGGAACAGCATCATGGGAATGGTTAGCCGTTATGCCGATATGCCGCCGGTCGTTATCAAGCCAAGGCTGGAAGATCCATCAATTAAAAAAGCCAGTGCCAATACCAATCGCATATTGCAGGAGATTGGCGAGAATCCCGTCGCGCTCAATACTTTAGCCATGGAGCAAAGCAAACTCCGGCCATTATTCAAAGACTTCGATGCGGAAAACGTCAGCCCTGAAGAATTGGGGAATTTTGGCAAACAACTCTTGGCTTTTGGTCTGGTTGATAATCTGACCGCGGATCTGATGGGGCGTGCGGCGCTGGAATTTGACAAGGATGGCAAAATTACGCACCCGGACGTCAAGATCAATGCCCTGGAGTTCTTCGCCAAACGTATCGATGAGATGCAGACTAAAGTACTGACAGGGGACAAATATTCAAAATTGTTGTTGCCGGATTACATCAAAACAGTCCATGTCATGAAGAACCTGCAGGTGTTTGCATCGACAGGGGACAGTTACGGGACGATGGCCCTTAACAAGCGTATAAAAGATGGCGAAAAAATCAAGGATGAACTCCTGCCTGCCAAATTGAAGTCGAGGGTGTAGTGGCTCGAGGCCATGAATTGGCGGCAGGCAAAAAAAAGCCGCTGTATTGACAGCGGCTAAACAAGACGTAGATCCAGGAGCTATAAAATCAACGTCGATACACTCTGAAAAGCCCGACACGTCAGGGACAGCAACGTGCCAGCGAGATCGATGGGTAAACAAGACAAGTTAATTAAGGGGCTTGCTTAAAGTCCGGCAAGAATAGAGTGTTTAATTGCATTAGAAAACAGTGGTTTACGACATTAACTGTTGCATGGACGGCAACAGTCGCGACCGGTAGCTCAGTGTAATGCCTTGCTCAATGGCAGCTGGCTCAGGCGCTCCATGAGCCTGAGGCGCTGAAGCGGATCGTCGCTCAGCAGCAGAGCGTGTTCCAGATCAAACCGTTCGGCCTGCGGACATTCCAGGGCGTTATACAGACCGGCCCGGATCAGATGATCCCCGGTAGTTGCCTGGCCCAGTTCCACCACGCGATCAGCGTCTTTGAGCGATGCCAGCAGGTCATCGTTCAGCTGATGCAGATGCCGAAGATTGCGCGAAAGCCGTTGCAGCATGCTCAGTCCCGTGGCGCGAATCATGTGTGCAGCGCGCAATTGCATGTCCGGGCCGAACTGCCGGACCAGCAGTTCCCGGCAGTCTTGCGGGTAGAGCCGCCGTCCGCCACAGGGGTCCAGCAAATGGTCGGCGCCGGGCACCCGCAGCAGAAAATGACCGGGAAAATTTACCCCTTCAAGTTTGATGTCCAGCCGCCTGGCGATTTCCAGAGCGATCAAAGCCAGGGCCAATGGTTGCCCGCGACGACGTTGCACCACTTTATGCAGCAGCGCTGATTCAGCTTTCGGCGGGTTCCAGTCGTCCTGGGCAAACCCCATGGCATTGAGTTGCCGCAATAAAGGTTGGGCCAGTTCGGAAGGCGGCAGCGAGGGCAGGGCGTTATTCACCTGGCGCTGCAATTGGTCCATTTCGGCGCGCAGGTGCTGGGGAAGAAACAGCGGGTCATGTTCGGCCGAAACCCACAGCGCAGCCTCAAACACATCGCAAGGGCTCTTGTGCAGGCAAGACAGGCAATGCTGGCGTGGCGTCATCGACCCCTCCGACCGAATCCGGGCAACTGGAATGTTGGCAGCGATGACTTGTTTTAGCCCCCGTCGCAGATTTCGTCCAGTGCCGAATGTAAGGGCAGATGTGTTTCGTCGGCATGCACCAGCGGTCAATCATTTTTCCCGGCAGCGCCTATAATCGCCTTAGAAAAAAAAGTAATCCGGGAGCACTGCCGATGTTCGCTCTCATGCACAGTTCACGCATCGAATCACTGCATCTGGTCGTCGACCCCGAAACCGGCCTGAAGGCAGTGATCGCTATCGACGACTGCCAACGCGGTCCTGCTTTGGGTGGATGTCGTTATCTGGCCTACCCGGATGAAAACAGCGCCATCGAAGACGCCATCCGTCTGGCCAGAAACATGAGCTACAAAGCGGTGCTCGCCGGCCTGCCGCAAGGTGGCGGCAAGGCGGTCATCATGCGTCCCGCGCATGTTCCTGATCGTGCTGCACTGTTCGAGGCTTTCGGACGCTTCGTCGAAAGCCTCGACGGGCGCTACATCACGGCAGTGGACAGCGGAACATCCAGTGCCGATATGGACTGCATAGCGCAACACACCCAGCACGTGACCAGCACCACCGAAGCCGGCGATCCCTCGGCGCATACCGCCATGGGCGTGTTTGCCGGGATTCGGACCACGGCCATGGCGCGTCTGGGCAGCGATAATCTGGAAGGATTGCGCGTGGCGATTCAAGGATTGGGGCATGTGGGTTACGCCCTGGCCGAACAACTTCACGCGGCGGGTGCCGACTTGCTGGTCAGCGACCTGGACAGCGGCCGCGTCCAACTCGCCATGGAGCAGTTCGGCGCCCATCCGATTGCCTGCGAGGCGCTGCTCAGTACGCCGTGCGACATCCTTTCCCCGTGCGGGCTGGGCGCGGTGCTCAACAGCAAGAGTGTCGCGCAGCTGCGTTGCGCGGCGGTGGCGGGCGCGGCGAACAATCAACTGACCAGCCTGCAGGTCGCCGATCAACTGGAGAATCGCGGCATTCTGTATGCGCCGGATTATGTGATCAATTCTGGCGGACTTATCTACGTCGCCCTGCAACATCGCGGGGAAACGCTTGCCACCATCACTGCGCATCTTGCCAGGATCGGACAACGATTGACTGAGGTCTACGCCCACGCACAAGCGGAAAAGCGCTCACCCGCGCGGGTCGCTGACATGCTGGCGGAGCACCTCTTGAACGTCGGCCCACGCCTTACCCGGTGATTGCCGACGCCTGAAAACCTCGTCGCCACAAGTGCCGAGGTTTCGTGTAGCACGCGTATCCCGCGTGTAAGGAGAAAGCAATGCCCAGCACCAGGCTCACTGTTGCGTATACCCGTTACCTTGCCCCGGATGGTCGTCTCACAGGTGAACTGCCGTCCTGGGCCGACGACTTCAATCTCCTGACCCGTCTCTACCGGCAAATGGTCTTGACCCGGCTTTTCGACCAGAAAGCCGTGGCCCTGCAACGCACCGGGCGCATCGGCACGTATGCGCCAACCCTTGGTCAGGAAGCCATTGGCGTTGCCATTGGCAGCCTTATGCATCCCGAAGACGTGCTGATCCCGTATTACCGCGACACTGCCGTGCAGTTGATGCGTGGCGTGCGCATGGAAGAAATTCTCCTGTATTGGGGCGGTGACGAGCGCGGCAGCAATTTTGCCGAACCGGCCGTCGCTGAGGATTTCCCGCTCTGCGTACCGATTGCCACTCAGGCGCTGCATGCCTGCGGCGTCGCCAGCGCGTTCAAGATTCGTGGCGAGCATCGAGTTGCCGTCACCACTTGCGGCGACGGCGCGACCAGCAAGGGCGATTTTCTCGAAGCGCTGAACGTGGCGGGTGCCTGGCAATTGCCCGTGGTATTTGTCATCAACAACAATCAGTGGGCGATTTCCGTACCCCGGCGCATTCAGTGCGGCGCGCCGACCCTGGCGCAAAAAGCCATCGGGGCCGGTTTCCATGGTGAACAGGTCGACGGCAACGACATCCTTGCCGTCTACGATCGCATGCAGATTGCTTTGGAGCGTGCGCGCAAAGGCAAAGGGCCGGTGCTGCTGGAATGCCTGAGCTATCGACTCGGAGATCACACCACGGCGGATGACGCCACGCGTTACCGCCCGGCAGAGGAGGTGAAACAGGCGTGGCTGGAAGAGCCGATCAAACGCCTGCAATCGTTCATGGCCAGTCAGGGCGTTTGGGACGAGGGCCGCGAACAGGCGCTCATCACGGAATGCCAGGCGCTGGTGCAGCAGGCCGTTGATGCATTCGACGCCGCCGGTATTCAGTCGCCGGAATCAGTGATCGATCACGTCTACGCCAAATGGCCGGCAGCGCTCGCCGAGCAGCGGGAATGGTTCCTTGAGCGGGCCGCACGTCGCGCCGGAGGTGAGCATCATGAGCAGTGAAAAAGTCAGCCTGCTGGAAGCGGTCAACCTCGCCTTGCATCGGGCCATGGCCGAAGACCAAAACGTTGTGGTGCTGGGCGAAGACGTGGGCGTCAATGGCGGCGTGTTCCGCGCCACTCAAGGTTTGCGCGACAGTTTTGGTTTCAAACGGGTGATCGATTCGCCACTGGCGGAAACCATGCTTGGCGGACTGGTCATCGGCATGGCGGCACAGGGATTGAAACCGGTGGTGGAAATCCAGTTCATGGGTTTTATCTATGCCGCCATGGAGCACCTGGTGTCCCACGCCAGTCGCATGCGCAACCGGACGCGCGGACGGCTGAGTTGCCCGATGGTCATGCGCTCGCCCATGGGCGCGGGCATTCGCGCTCCGGAACATCACAGCGAAAGCACCGAGGCGCTGTTTGCCCACATCCCCGGCCTGCGCGTGGTCATCCCGTCCTCGCCAGCGCGGGCTTACGGTCTGCTGCTGGCGGCCATCGACGATCCTGATCCGGTGATCTTTCTGGAGCCGACCCGGCTGTATCGCATGAACCCGCAAGCGCTGCTCGACGACGGCAAGCGCCTGCCGCTGGACACTTGTTTCACCCTGCGCGAAGGCCGCGATATCACCTTGATCAGCTGGGGCGCGAGCGTCCATGAAACCTTGCAGGCTGCCGCTGCATTGAGTGAACAAGGCATCTCGGCGGAAGTGATCGACGTGGCCTGCGTCAAGCCGCTGGATCTGGACACCCTCGAAGCCTCGGTGCGCAAGACCGGGCGCTGCGTCATCGTGCATGAAGCGCCGCGTTCCTGCGGTGTCGGTGCGGAGATCGCCGCCAGTCTTTACGAACGGGTCTTGCTGGATTTACAGGCACCGATTGCCCGCGTCACGGCACCGGATATTCCGCCGCCGTTGTATCGACTGGAGCAGCTTTATATCCCTGGCGTGGAAGACATTCTTCACGCCTGCGACCAAGCGCTCAACTTTGCCTGACGGCCCGGATTCAGGAGACTTGCGATGAAATATTTCAAACTGCCCGATCTGGGCGAAGGCTTGCAGGAAGCGGAAATCGTCGAATGGCATGTCAAGGCCGGCGATACGGTCAAGGCCGATCAACTGATGGTCTCGGTGGAAACCGCCAAGGCGATTGTCGATATTCCCGCGCCTTATGACGGCGTGGTCGCCAAGGTCTACGGCGGCGATGGCGACATCCTGCATGTGGGCGAACCCTTGATGGCATTCGAAGGCGAGGGCGATGCGGGCACGGTGGTCGGGCGTCTTGAAGGTGGCGGCAGCCAGGATGACCGGTTCTTTGTCGGCGCCGCGCCTTCCACCCGCGAGCATCTCGCTGCCAAGGCGACTCCGGCGGTCCGGCAACTGGCGCGGCAATTGGGCGTGGACATTGGCGCGTTGAGCGGTTCGGGCAATGACGGCCTGATCACCCGTGCCGATGTCGAGGGCGCAGCGCAGGCCGACCGCGACCGTTTCGGCGGCGAAAAACTGCGCGGCGTGAGACGCAGCATGGCGCTGAACATGGCCCGGTCCCACGCCGAAGTAGTGCCGGTGACGATCTATGGCGATGCCGATCTGCATCGCTGGTCGCAAGCCCGCGACCCATTGATCAGGCTCGGCAAAGCCATGGCCGCCGCCTGCAAAGTGGAGCCGGTACTCAACAGCTGGTTTGATGGCAAATCGCTGTCCATCAAGCTGCATCAGAAGCTGGATCTGGGCATTGCCGTGGACACACCGGACGGCTTGTTCGTGCCGGTCCTGCGCGATGTGGGCAATCGCGAGTCCGCCGATCTGAAAGAAGGCATGAGCCGCCTGCGCGCAGATGTTCAGGCGCGGTCGATCCCGCCGAAAGAAATGATGGGCGCAACGATAACCTTATCCAACTTCGGCACCTTGTTCGGCCGCTACGCCAACCCGATCGTGGTCCCGCCGCAGGTGGCTATCATCGGCGCGGGGGCGATTCGCGATGAGCCGGTAGCGGTCAACGGCGAAGTGGTGGTCCACCCGATTTTGCCATTGTCGCTGACTTTCGATCACCGGGCGGTCACCGGCGGTGAAGCAGCGCGGTTTTTCCGGGCGTTGGTGGATGAGTTGGAGAAAGCCGACTGAGGGTGTTGCCCGCTCGCGCCATCAGGGAATCACCTGTCCCTGTGCAGACTGTGTGAAAACTACTGCGCTCGGCAATACTGCGTTAAAAACAGGCGGAAAATGCTCATTTAGAACACCTAGACTCCGCTTTTCCGCCTGTT
>LNAP01006733.1_pt1 | contig 15820 bp, 15 predicted proteins | sample 602601 | NCBI WGS metagenome assembly LNAP01 (sample SAMN02440304, study PRJNA202911) | soil metagenome | biome: Subtropical and temperate rainforests or woodlands; isolation source: soil samples (1 kg each in a 20% v/v slurry with milli Q water) were... ...
GCCGCCGTCCGATCTGGCCGAGCTCGGTCGACGCCGCGTGTGCGCCCCCTGCGACATCACCGGTCTTCCGTGAGCCGGCGGTCTACGGGGGGCTGCCGGTGGGCGGCGAGCTCGATCTGTTCGCGCAGGCGCTGCGCGACCTGCGCATGGTGGAGGTGCCGGCCGAGGCGGCGGTCGAGCCGGCCGAGGAGGCCGAAGCGGTACCAATCATCGAGGAGGCCGCCCCCGAGGCGGTGCCTGAACTCGAAGCGCCGACGCAGGCCGAGATCGTCATGGCCGAGCAGCCGCCGACGGAGACCACCGAAGCATCGCCGGCGCCTGACACCGAAGCGCCGGCATCGCCGAAGGCCGAGGCACCGCCGATCGTCGAATCCACCACAGAAGCCGAAGCCCCGGCCCCGATCGTCGCCAAGCCATCGGTGCACACCGCCGCCCGCGAGGCTGCCGAATTCGTCGCGCGGATTGCCGAGCTGTCCGTGGCCGCGCCTGCGGCGACGCCCGAAGACGAAGCCCCGCTGCCCATCGTCGCGCCCGAAGCGCCTGCCCCGAAGGGCTACGCGCCGGCCGTGCTCGCCATCACCGGCACCAACGGCAAGACCACCGTCACGTCGCTGACCGGCCTGCTGGTCGAACGCGCCGGCAAGACCGCGGCCGTGGCCGGCAACATCGGCCCGACGCTGCTCGACACGCTGGCCGCGCACCTCGATGCCGACACGCTGCCCGACGTGTGGGTGCTGGAACTGTCCAGCTTCCAGCTCGACGGCGTGCAGGACTTCGAGCCCACCGCCGCGGCGGTGCTCAACCTGACGCAGGACCATCTCGACTGGCATGGCGACATGGCGGCGTATGCCGCCGCCAAGGCCCGCATCTTCGGCAAGCAGGGCCTGATGATCCTGAACCGCGACGATGCGGGCGTCATGCAGATGCTGCCGGCGCCGATCCGCGTGAAGCTGCAGCGCCCTCAGATCCGCGCACACATCACCTTCGGCGCCGGCCTGCCGCTGCGCCCGGGCGACTTCGGCATCGAGCGTGTCAACGGCATGGCCTGGCTGGTGCGCGCGCTGGAGGCCGACGAGACGATCAAGCGCAAGCGCGGCGCCGCCGTACAGGAGGAAGAGATCTTCCTGCAGCGCCTGATGCCGGCCGACGCGCTGCGCATCCGCGGCCAGCACAACGCGCTCAACGCGCTGGCGGCCCTGGCGCTCGCCAGCGCGGCCGGCTGTCCGCTCGGGCCGATGCTCTACGGCCTGCGCGAATACCACGGCGAGCCGCACCGCGTCGAATCGGTGGCCATCGTCGACCAGGTCGAGTATTTCGACGACAGCAAGGGCACCAACGTCGGCGCGACCGTGGCCGCGCTCCATGGCCTGGGCGCCGAGCGCCGCATCGTCGCCATCCTCGGCGGCGACGGCAAGGGCCAGGATTTCGAGCCGCTCGCTGCACCGGTGCGCGAGGTGGCCCGCGCCGTGGTGCTGATCGGGCGCGACGCGCCGGTGATCGAGGCCGCGCTGGCCTCGACCGGCGTCACGCTCGTGCATGCCGCGTCGATGGACGAGGCGGTGCAGCTCGCCGCAAAGCGCGCGCATCCGGGGGATGCGGTGCTGCTGTCGCCCGCCTGCGCCAGCTTCGACATGTTCAAGGACTACGCGCACCGCGCGCAGGTGTTCTGCGACGCAGTGCAGGCGCTGGCCGACGCGCCGTCGTCGATGGACGGGGGAGACGCTTCGTGAGCGACACCGCTGCCGCTACCCCCAACACCGCACCGAGCCGCTTCGGCGGCTGGTTCCGCCGTGCTGCCAAGAGCGGCATGGATGCGCTGCCGATGCACCTGCCGGTCCGTCTGGGCGGCGGCAGCGTGTCGCAGACCAAGGCCGCGCCGATGCGCGTGCTGGGCTTCGACCAGTCGCTGCTGTGGGTCACGCTGGCCCTGCTGGCATGGGGTCTGGTGATGGTCTACTCGGCCTCCATCGCGCTGCCGGACAACCCGCGCTTCGCGCGCGCCGGCTACGGGCCGATGTTCTTCCTGCTGCGCCATGTGCTGTTCATCGCCATCGCCTTCGTCGCCGCGCTGCTGGCCTTCCAGATCCCGATGCAGACCTGGGAGCGCGCGGCGCCGTGGATTTTCGTGGTGTCGCTGCTGCTGCTCGTGCTGGTGCTCATCCCGCACGTGGGCCGGGTCGTCAACGGCGCACGCCGCTGGCTGCCGCTGGGCATCATGAACTTCCAGCCCTCCGAGCTCGCCAAGCTGGCGATGGTGCTTTACGCCGCCAGCTACATGGTGCGCAAGATGGAGATCAAGGAGCGCTTCTTCCGCGCCGTGCTGCCGATGGGCATCGCGGTGGTCGTGGTCGGCATGCTGTTGCTGGCCGAGCCCGACATGGGCGCCTTCATGGTGATCGCGATCATCGCAATGGGCATCCTGTTCCTGGGCGGCGTGAACGCGCGGATGTTCTTCGTCATCGCCACGCTGGTGGTGGCGGCCTTCGCGCTGATCGTGATGACCAGCGAATGGCGGCGCGAGCGGATCTTCGCGTACCTCGACCCTTTCAGCGAAGCGCACGCGCTCGGCAAGGGCTACCAGCTGTCCCACGCACTCATCGCCATCGGCCGCGGCGAGATCTTCGGCGTGGGCCTGGGCGGCAGCGTCGAGAAGCTGCACTGGCTGCCCGAAGCGCACACCGACTTCCTGCTGGCCGTGCTGGGCGAGGAGTTCGGCCTGGTCGGGCTGCTGCTGGTCATCGGCCTGTTCCTGTGGCTGACGCGCCGCATCATGCACATCGGCCGCCAGGCGATCGCGCTCGACCGCGTGTTCTCCGGCCTGGTGGCGCAGGGCATCGGCATCTGGATCGGCTTCCAGTCCTTCATCAACATGGGCGTGAACCTGGGCGCGCTGCCGACCAAGGGTCTGGGCCTGCCGCTGATGAGCTTCGGCGGCTCGGCCATGCTGATGCAGCTGATCGCGCTGTCGATCGTGCTGCGGGTGGATTATGAGAACCGCGTGCTGATGCGGGGTGGTCGCGTATGACACGAACTGCACTCGTCATGGCAGGCGGCACGGGCGGGCACATCTTCCCGGGCCTGGCCGTGGCCGAGGCGCTGCGCGACCGTGGCTGGGCGGTGCACTGGCTGGGCGCGCCCGGCGGCATGGAGCAGCAGCTCGTGCCGCCGCGCGGCTTCGCCTTCGAGCCGGTGCAGTTCGGCGGTTTGCGCGGCAAGGGGCCGCTCACGCTGCTGATGCTGCCGGCGCGCCTGCTGCGTGCCTTCGTCCAGAGCATCGGCGTGCTGCGCCGCGTGCGGCCCGACGTGGTCATCGGCCTGGGCGGCTACATCACCTTCCCGGGCGGCCTGATGAGCGTGCTGCTGGGCAAGCCGTTGGTGCTGCACGAGCAGAACTCGGTGGCCGGACTGGCCAACAAGGTACTGGCGAGCGTCGCCACCCGGGTGTTCACGGCTTTCCCCAACGTGCTGAAGAACGCGCAGTGGGTGGGCAACCCGTTGCGCGAAGCCTTCGTGTCGCAGCCCGATCCGGTCACGCGCTTCACCGGCCGCACCGGCCCGCTCAAGTTGCTGGTGGTGGGCGGCAGCCTGGGTGCGAAGGCGCTCAACACCATCGTGCCCAAGGCCCTGGCGCGCATCGCGCCGGCGCAGCGGCCGATCGTGATGCACCAGAGCGGCGCCCGGCAGATCGACGACCTGCGCGCCAACTACGTGGCCGCCGGCGTCGAGGCCGAACTCACGCCCTTCATCGACGACACCGCCACCGCCTACGCCACCGCCGACCTGATCGTCGCGCGCGCCGGTGCCAGCACCGTCACCGAAATCGCCGCCGTCGGCGCCGCAGCGCTGTTCGTGCCTTTCCCTTCCGCGGTCGACGACCACCAGACCACCAACGCGCGCTTCCTCGTGGATGCGGGCGGCGGCTGGCTGGTGCAGCAGACCGAACTCACGCCTGAATTGTTGGCCGACTTGCTACAGAAACTCGAACGAACCACGCTGGTGGACAAGGCCGTGAAGGCCAAGACGATGCAGAAGACCGAGGCGGTCAGCGCCGTGGTGCTGGCCTGCGAAGAACTGGTGGCGAAGAAGCGCGGAGGCCTTGCATGAAGCACGCGATTCGCCACATCCATTTCGTCGGCGTGGGCGGCGCCGGCATGAGCGGCATCGCCGAGGTGCTGCTGAATCTCGGCTACCGCATCTCCGGTTCCGACCTGTCGGACAGCGTCACGCTGCGCCGCCTCGCCGGCCTGGGCATCGCGACCCATGTGGGCCACGACGCGGCGAACATCGCAGGCGCCGACGCCGTCGTGACGTCGACCGCGGTGCAGGCCGACAACCCCGAGGTGATCGCCGCGCGCGAGCGGAAGATCCCGGTGGTGCCGCGCGCGCTGATGCTGGCCGAGCTGATGCGCCTGAAGCAGGGCATCGCCATTGCCGGCACGCACGGCAAGACGACGACGACCAGCCTGGTGGCCAGCGTTCTGGCCGCGGCCGGGCTCGACCCGACTTTCGTGATCGGCGGGCGGCTGAACAGCGCCGGTGCCAACGCGCAACTCGGCAGCGGCGACTACATCGTGGTGGAGGCCGACGAATCCGACGCGTCCTTCCTGAACCTGCTGCCGGTGATGGCGGTGGTCACGAACATCGACGCCGACCACATGGAGACCTACGGGCACGACTTCGGCAAGCTGAAGAAGGCCTTCGTCGACTTCCTGCACCGCATGCCCTTCTACGGCGTGGCGATCCTGTGCACCGACGATGCCGCGGTGCGCGACATCGTGCCCGAGGTGACCTGCCCGGTGACCAGCTACGGTTTCAACGAGGACGCGCAGGTGCGTGCCGTCAACGTTCGTGCGGTGGGCGCGCAGATGCACTTCACCGCGCAGCGCCGCAACGGCATCCCGCTGCCGGACCTGGACATCGTGCTGAACCTGGCTGGCGAACACAACGTGCTGAATGCGCTGTCGGTCATCGCGGTGGCCGTCGAGCTCGGTGTGCCCGACGAGGCCGTGCAGCGTGGCCTGGCCGACTTCAAGGGCGTGGGCCGGCGCTTCCAGAGCTATGGCGACGTGCCCGTGAAGGACGCGCAGGCGGCCGAGGCCTTCACGCTGATCGAGGACTACGGCCACCACCCGGTCGAGATGGCAGCCACCATCGCCGCGGCGCGCGGCGCCTTTCCGGGCCGCCGCCTGATGCTGGCCTTCCAGCCGCACCGCTATACCCGCACGCGCGACTGCTTCGAGGACTTCGTCAAGGTGCTGGGCACGGCCGACGCCGTGCTGCTGGGCGAGGTCTACGCGGCCGGCGAGGCGCCGATCGTGGCGGCCGATGGTCGCTCGCTGGCGCGTGCCCTGCGCGTGGCCGGCAAGGTCGAGCCGGTGTTCGTCGACGAGATCGGCACGATGGCGCAAGCCATCCTCGACAACGCGCGCGACGGCGACGTCGTCATCTGCATGGGGGCAGGCTCGATCGGTGCGGTGCCGGCCCGCGTGGTCGAACTCGGCGGCACGGCCGCCTTGCCGAAGCCCGGATCTTTCACACGCGAGGGACGTGCACTGTGAGCAGCGAATCCATTCAATCCTTCGGCAAGGTGGCGGTGCTCTTCGGCGGCACCTCGGCCGAACGTGACATCTCGATCCTGTCGGGCACCGGGGTGCTCGAGGCGCTGCGCGCACGCGGCGTCGACGCACACGCCTTCGACCCGGCCGAGCGCGACCTCGTCGAGCTCAAGCGCGAAGGCTTCGCGCGCTGCTTCATCGCGCTGCATGGCCGCCACGGCGAAGACGGCACGGTGCAGGGCGCGCTCGAACTGCTGGGCATCCCCTACACCGGCTCGGGCGTGATGGCCTCGAGCGTGGCGATGGACAAGGTCATGACCAAGCGCATCTGGCAGGCCGACGGCCTGCCGACGCCCAAGTACGTGCGCCTGGCCGCCGACCAGCAAAGCCGCGAGCAGATCCGGGCCGTGCCCGACGTGCTCGGACTGCCGTTGATCGTCAAGCCGCCGCGCGAAGGCTCGTCCATCGGCGTGACCAAGGTCGAGGGCTACTCGCAGATGCAGGACGCGGTGGCGCTGTCGGCCAAGTACGACGCCGATGTGCTGTGCGAGGAGTTCATCGAAGGCGAGGAAGTCACCTGCGCCGTGCTCGGCCACGGGCTCGACGCGCAGGCGCTGCCGGTGGTGCGCATCGCCGCGCCAGAGGGCGCCTACGACTACCAGAACAAGTACTTCACCGACGACGTGAAGTACCACTGCCCGAGCGGGCTGCCCGAGGCAGAGGAGAAGGAGATCCAGCGCCTCACCCTGGCGGCCTACCGCACGCTCGGCTGCCGCGGCTGGGGTCGCTCCGACGTGATGATCCGCGCCAGCGACCGCAAGCCCTTCCTGCTGGAGATGAACACCTCGCCCGGCATGACGACCCATTCGCTGGTGCCGATGTCGGCCCGTGCGGTGGGCATCGCCTACGAGGACCTGTGCGTGCGCGTGCTGGCTTCGGCGGCACTGGACTCGGAAGGCAAGGTCTGACGACATGGCCACGACCGCACCCGTCCCCTTCGACGTCAAGCTCATGAACCTCACGGCGACGCTGGTCTTCGCCGTGTTCGGTGTCGTGCTGCTGGCGGCGGGGGCCTGGTGGGTGCTGCGCCAGCCCTTTTTTCCGATCGCCGGCATCAAGGTCGACGGCGAGGTGACGCACAACAACGCGGTCACGCTGCGCGCCAACGTGGCGCCGCAGCTGGCGGGCAACTTCTTCACCGTCGACCTGGCGCGTGCGCGCACAGCCTTCGAGTCGGTGCCCTGGGTGCGCAAGGCGGTGGTGCGGCGCGAGTTCCCGAACAAGCTGCGCGCCACGCTGACCGAGCAGGTGGCGGTCGCGCACTGGGGCGACGAGGCGGGCTCGAAGCTGGTCAACGGCTTCGGCGAGGTCTTCGAGGCCAACGTGGCCGAGGTCGACGACCAGCTGCCGCGGCTCGACGGCCCGATCGAACAGGCCGGCCAGGTGCTCGGCATGTACCGTCTGCTGGCGCCGCTGTTCCAGCCCTACGAGCTGAGCGTGGTCGAGCTCGGCCTGTCGAGCCGCGGCAGCTGGCACGTGCTGCTCGACAGCGGCGCGCTCGTCGAACTGGGCCGCGGCCGCAGCGAAGAAGTCGTGGCCCGAACCGAGCGCTTTCTGCGCACCGTGTCGCAGGTGGCTGCGCAGTACGGCCGCACCGTCGCCTCCGTCGAAGGCGCGGACCTGCGGCACAACGAAGGCTATGCGCTGCGAATGCGCGGCGTCACCACGGTCGTCAACGACCCTAAGAAGAAATAAGCGAACACCCGAGGACATTCCATGCCTAAAGAGTACAAAGACCTGGTCGTCGGCCTCGACATCGGCACCGCCAAGGTGATGGTGGTGGTGGCCGAGGTGCTGCCCAACGGCGAACTCAAGCTCGCCGGCCTCGGCGTGGCCCCGAGCAACGGCCTCAAGCGCGGGGTGGTGGTCAACATCGACGCCACGGTGCAGAGCATCCAGCAGGCGCTGAAAGAAGCCGAGCTGATGGCCGATTGCAAGATCGGCCGCGTCTACACCGGCATCACCGGCAGCCACATCCGCGGGATCAATTCCAGCGGCATGGTGGCGGTCAAGGACAAGGAAGTGACGCCGGCCGACGTGGCCCGCGTGGTCGAGACGGCGCGCGCCATCAACATCTCGAGCGACCAGCGGCTGCTGCTGGTCGAGCCGCAGGAATTCGTGATCGACGGCCAGGACGTGAAGGAGCCGATCGGCATGAGCGGCATGCGGCTGGAGGCCAAGGTGCACATCGTGACGGGCGCGCAGAGTGCGGCCGAGAACATCATCAAGTGCGTGCGCCGCTGCGGTCTCGAAGTCGACCAGCTGATGCTGAACCCGCTGGCCTCGAGCCAGGCGGTGCTGACCGAGGACGAGCGCGAACTGGGCGTGTGCCTGGTCGACATCGGCGCGGGCACGACCGACGTGGCGATCTTCACCAACGGCGCGATCCGCCACACGGCCGTGATCCCGATCGCCGGCGACCTGATCACCAGCGACATCGCGATGGCGCTGCGCACGCCGACCAAGGACGCCGAGGACATCAAGGTCGAGAACGGCTACGCCAAGCAGCTGCTGGCCGACCCCGACACGCAGGTCGAGGTGCCGGGCCTGGGCGACCGCGGCCCGCGCATGTTGAGCAAGCAGGCGCTGGCCGGGGTGATCGAGCCGCGCGTCGAGGAGATCTTCTCCCTGGTGCAGCAGGTGGTGCGCGAGTCGGGCTACGAGGAAGTGCTGTCGTCCGGCATCGTGCTGACCGGCGGCAGTGCGGTGATGCCGGGCATGGTCGAACTCGGCGAGGACATCTTCCTCAAGCCGGTGCGCCGAGGCATCCCGAAGTATTCGAGCGCGTTGTCCGACATGGTGGCCCAGCCCCGTGCGGCTACCGTCATGGGGCTGCTCGAGGAAGCACGTTTTGCACGCATGCGCGGCTACAAGGTCGCGCAGAAGAACGGATCGGTCAAAACCGCATTCGGACGTTTCAAAGACTTCATCGTCGGGAACTTCTGAGATGAAGCACTACCCACTATGGCTCGCGCGGGGAAGCCCGCCCCGGCACTTCAACGAGCGATGGCGGCGGACCGGTCCGCCATCACCACGAGCAACCGGTCCGCGCACAGAAAAATAGTTCAGAAACACACGGCAACTGCAAGAAATCTAGGAGTCCCAAATGGCCATCGAAATGATCGAAATGGAAGAGTTCAACCAAGGCACGCAGATCAAGGTGATCGGCGTGGGCGGCGGTGGCGGCAACGCGGTCGCACACATGATCGAGCGTGGCGTGCAGGGCGTTCAGTTCGCCTGCGCCAACACCGATGCCCAGGCGCTGTCGCGCAGCAACGCGCCCAAGCTGATCCAGCTGGGCAACAACGGCCTGGGCGCCGGCGGCAAGCCCGAGAAGGGCCGTGACGCGGCCGAACTCGCGGTCGACGAGATCCGCGCGGCGATCGACGGCGCGCACATGCTGTTCATCACCGCCGGCATGGGCGGCGGCACCGGCACGGGCGCGGCGCCGGTCATCGCCCGCATCGCCAAGGAGATGGGCATCCTCACCGTCGGCGTGGTGACCAAGCCCTTCGACTGGGAAGGCGGCAAGCGCATGAACAACGCCGACAGCGGCCTGGCCGAACTCGAGGCCAACGTCGACTCGCTGATCGTGATCCTCAACGAGAAGCTGCTCGAGGTGCTGGGCGACGACGTGACGCAGGCCGAGGCCTTCGCGCATGCCAACGACGTGCTGAAGAACGCTGTCGGCGGCATCTCGGAGATCATCAACGAGTACGGTGGCGTGAACGTCGACTTCGAGGACGTGCGCACGGTGATGGGCGAGCCCGGCAAGGCCATGATGGGCACGGCCGCGGCCAGCGGCCCGGACCGCGCCCGCATCGCCGCCGAGCAGGCCGTGGCCTGCCCGCTGCTCGAGGGCATCGATCTGTCGGGCGCCAAGGGCGTGCTGGTGCTGGTGACGGCCTCCAAGTCGTCGCTGAAGCTGGCCGAATCGAAGCTGGCGATGAACACCATCCGTGCCTACGCCTCGCCGGACGCGCACGTCATCTACGGCGCCGCCTACGACGAGAACCTGGGCGACGAGATGCGCGTGACGGTGGTGGCCACCGGCCTGTCGCGTGCCGATGCACGCCGTCAGGCGCCGACGCTGGAAGTGATCCGCACCGGCACCGACAACATCCCGTTCACCGTCCCGACCCTGGGCGGCATGGGCCAGACCGGCGCGCACGGCCAGCCCAACTACGAAGGCATGGCCGTGTGGCGCACCAACCGCACGATGGCTGCGGCCAAGGTCGACGCGCTGTCCTCGGGCGGCATGGACGACTTCGAGATCCCGGCTTTCCTGCGCCGTCAGGCTGACTGAGGCCGACCGTGTGACGATGGAGGCCATAGCGAGCCGCGCGTTTCGGCGTGCGCCTCGCGCTCCTAAAATCACGGCCGTGCTGCAACAACGAACGCTCAAGTCCATCACCCGCGCCGTGGGCGTGGGGCTGCACAGCGGACAACGGGTGGAACTCACGCTGCGCCCGGCGGCACCCGACACGGGCATCGTGTTCCGCCGTGTCGATCTGCCGGAGCCGATCGACATTCCGATGACGGCCGAGGCCGTCACCGATACGCGGCTGGCATCGACCGTCTCGAACGGCGGCGCCAAGGTGCAGACCGTCGAGCACCTGATGTCGGCCTGCGCCGGCCTGGGCATCGACAACCTGGTCATCGACATCACGGCCGACGAAGTGCCGATCCTCGACGGGTCGGCTTCGTCGTTCGTCTTTCTTCTGCAGAGCGCAGGCATCGTGCTGCAGCAGGCGCCACGCCGCTTCATCCAGGTGGTGAAACCGGTCGAGGTGCGCGAGGGCGACGGCGCCAACGCCAAGTGGGCACGGCTGGAGCCGTACCACGGTTTCAAGCTGAGCTTCGAGATCGACTTCGACCATCGCGTGGTCGACTCGACCGGCCAGCGCGTGGAGTTCGACCTGGGGAGCGGCTCGTACAGCCGCGACATCGCGCGCGCGCGCACCTTCGGCTTCACCAAGGAAGCAGCAAGGGCCTGGCGCTCGGCGGCGGGCTCGACAACGCGATCGTCATGGACGACACCAAGGTGCTGAACGTCGGCGGCCTGCGCTACGACGACGAGTTCGTGAAGCACAAGATCCTCGACGCGATGGGCGACCTGTACGTCGTCGGCCGCCCGCTGCTGGCGGCCTACAGCGCGTTCCGTTCGGGCCACGCCATGAACAACCAGCTGCTGCGCGAACTGCTGCGGCACGAGGACGCCTACGAGATCGTCACCTTCGACGACGAGAAGCTCGCCCCTGCCGGCTTCGCCGAAGTGGCGCGCGCCTGGTAACGCAGGCCACCGACCGATGCTGCTGTTCCGCTGGGCCATCCTGCTGCTGCTGCTCGTGGCCGGCGTGTCGTTCGCGTTCTATGCGGGCACCGGGCAGATCAAATACCGGCACTTCGGCTGGATCGTGCTCAAGTGGACGATGCTGGCGGCCTTCGGCTTCTTCGCCGTGCTGATCGCCGAGCGCGTGGCTTGATGCAGATTTAAGGTCGATCGCCGAGCCTTTCCCGGCCAGGGATACCGCGGAACCGGCTTTGCCGGGCCGCTGGTATCGCCCCCTTGAGGGGGAGGCGCCGCAGGCGCTTCGGGGGTGGTTCTCAGTTTCAGCGCGTGCGGCCCTTGCGGTACATGCCGCTCGTGCTGCGTGACAAGTCGGCCGCCTCGCCCAGCCGCGCCATCGAACTGCCGACGTGCGCGTGCGTGATCGCGATGCCCAGCGCGTCGGCGGCGTCGCTGCCCGGCAAGCCCGGCAGGTCGAGCAGGCGCTTGACCATTTCCTGCACCTGCGCCTTCGCGGCCTGGCCGTGGCCGGCGACGGCCCGCTTCATCTGCAGCGCGGTGTACTCGGCGACTGGGAGGTTGCGCGACACCAGTGCCGTGAGACAGGCGCCGCGTGCCTGGCCGAGCAGCAGCGTGGACTGCGGATTGACGTTGACGAAGATGATCTCGACGGCTGCCGCATCGGGCTGGTAGCGCGCCACGATCTCGCCGATGCCGTCGAACAGCACCTTGAGCCGTTCCGGCAGGTTGCCGCGTTCGAGGTGTTTGGTGCTGATCGTGCCGCTGGCCACGTAGCGCAGCGCATGGCCGTCCCGGTCGACCACGCCGAAACCGGTGGTTTGCAGGCCGGGGTCGATACCGAGGATGCGCATGTCGAAGGCGGAACAGCGCCGACGGCACGGGCCGTCGGCAGCAAGGGTGAGATGGGCCTTCGACTGTAGCCGACCGCCCCCCGCCGTCGAGCGCGATCAGAACCGGTGGCGGACGCCGACGGTGTAGCCGTTGCGGCTCTTGGGGCCGCCGGAGGTCGTCGTGCCGTTGAGGTTGGCCTCGCCCTTCAGGCGCGTGGTGTCGAGTTCGGCGTAGATGTCGGTGCGGCGCGACAGCGCATAGTCGGCCGCGAAGACGAAGAAGTTGGCTCGCGCGTCGCCGGCCACCGTGGGGCCCGACTGCTTGGTGCGGTAGTAGTGCGCGCCGAGATTGAGCAGCGGCGTGATCTGGTAGCCCAGGCCGATGGTCGCCAGGTCGCGCCGGTTGGCGGCCAGGAAGGCCGGTCCGCCGAAGTTGCCGTTGGCCACGGAACTGCCGCTCCACAGGCTCGACAGCACCGCCAGGTCGATCGGCGCGGTCAGCGGGCCGCCGTCGAGCTTGTTGCGGCCATAGCCCAGGTTGAAGTACCACTTGTCGATGCGGTAGGAGCCGCCCAGCGTCCAGGCGTCGAGCTTGCGGCCGGACCCGAACTCGTAGTTCTGGAAGGCCCCGCCCAGGGCCAGGCCGCCGCTGGCATAGCGCAGGTAGGCGCCGACCGTCCGGCCCCCGGTGGGCGCGTCTTCGTCGAACGAGTACTGCAGGCCACCCCGGAAGTCGCCGTACTCGGCCATGTACTTGATCATGTTGCTGGCACGCGCGCCCAGCGAGAAGCCGATCTCCGGCTTGAACGCCTCGAAGTACGGCGAGTAGGGGAACGACGCATAGGTGCTGGTCACCACGTCGAACAGGACGTTGTACTGACGGCCGAGGGTGATGCGGCCGAAGCTGCTGCTCTGCAGGCCCACCCAGGACTGCTGGAAGTAGTTGCTGGTCGCCACGGCGCCGGTGTCCGTGCCGAAGCGGTTCTCCAGATTGGCCAGCGCGCGCAGCCCGCCGCCCAGGTCCTCGGTCACATTGATGCCCCAGCGGCTTTGCGACATGCCGCCGCCGATCATCTGCGTGAGGCTTCCGTCGCCGGCCGCGCCCTCGTTCGTGGTGTGCCGGATGGCGGCGTCCACGATGCCGTAGATCTGCACGCTCGACTGGGACCAGGCCAGGGGAGCCGTGGCAAGCAGGGCGCAGGACATCGCGGCTTTCTTGATCATCTCTTTGTCTCCTCGTTGTGGTGCTGGCTACTCTAGAGTAGGACAGCACAACTGCGCCGGCATGTTTCCTCCTCGGTTTCCCCTATGGGTGAACTCGGAACAACTCGCTACCGCGCGGTAGCACATGGCAAGGCGAGAGGGCCACCGGGTCCGCCTCGGGAGGATCTGCGTGCGCCGAGATTTCAGACACCGAAATACCAGCGCACGGAATGAAAGAAGACCGGTGCGGCGAAGCAGAGGGCGTCGACGCGGTCGAGCAGGCCGTTGGCGCCGGTCACGCCGACGCCCTTCTTGCCCCAGTTCGGAATGCCGCGGTCGCGCTTGAGGGCCTTCATGACCAGGTGGCCCATCGATCCCGCGACGCAGGCGATGAGCGCCATGGCCAGCGCCTGGCCGAACTTGAAGGGCGTGATGAAGGACATCGCCGCGCCCACGACACTGGCGATCGCCATGCCCAGGCCCCAGCTGACCCAGTTGAAGCTGCGGCTCACGTTGGGGGCGAAGGGCTCGCGGGCCAGCCAGCGCCGCAGGGTGCCGCGCAGGCCGTGCTGCGCAGCATCGGCCTCGTCCGGTGGCATGTAGGCGAAGCGGCGTGCGATCAGGTGCTGCACCACCATGCAGGTCTGGACCACGAAGACCAGGAAGAAGACGAGGAACGCGCTCTTGCCTTCGTAGCCGGGGAAGGACAGCAGCAGCAGCGCTGGCACGTGACTCATGCCGTAGACGCAGACCATGATGCCCCACTGCAGCTTGGCGTTGCGCTCCAGGAAGTGGCTGGGGTCGTTGGCCAGCGCGCTTACCACGGGAATCGCGATGAAGACGTAGACCGGGATGAAGACGGTGAAGAGGTCGAAGCGCGCGGTGCCCACCAGGAGGAACTGGGCCGGCAGCACCGCGAAGAAGGCCAGGATCAGGCTGCGGTGGTCGCCGCGCCGTGTCGGCGACAGCGTGATGAACTCGCGCAGCGCGAAGAAGGCGATGAAGGCGAACAGTAGCGTGGCCACGCCCGGCCCGAGCGCCCAGCCGATCCAGAACACCACCACCATGAACCAGGTGGTGCGCAGCAGTGCGCGGAAGTCCGCGAACTCGCGCAACCAGGCTTCGCCATGGGCCGCGTTGCGCCGCTCGCGCAGGCTGACCAGCAGCGTGCCGACACTCACCACCGTGAGCACGCCGAAAACGATGAGGAACAGGGCGGCGACCTGTTGGGTCGGCGTGAGGTTGCGCAGGAATGCGTTCATACGTGTCGCAGCGCCATCACGGCATCGCGCGCGCGGTCGAGAAAGGCGCGGCGCTCTTCACCCGGTGCCAGGGTGATCGGCGCGCCGAAGGTCACCGAACACAGGATGGGCACCGGCACGATCTCGCCCTTGGGCATGACGCGCTGCACGTTGTCGATCCAGGCCGGCACCAGCACCACGTCGGGGAACATCTGCGCCAGCGTGAAGAGCCCCGACTTGAACTTCTGCGGCTCGCCGGTGTGGCCGCGCGTGCCTTCCGGAAAGATGATGATCGAGTCGCCGCTCTCGAGCGCCTCGATGAGCGGCTGCAGCGGCGCCATCGGGTCGGGCGGCGAGCCGCCGTCCTCGGCCGGTGCCGGCGTGCCGCCGCGCTCCACATAGATGGCGTGGAACACCTCGGTCGTGATCCAGCGCTTCATCGGCGTGTTGGCCCAGTAGTCGCGCGCCGCGATCGGCCGGGTGATGCTGCGCAGTTCTTCGGGCAGCGCGGCCCAGATCATCACCAGGTCGAGGTGGCTCTGGTGGTTGGCGAAGTAGATGCGCTGCTCGGCCTTGGGCGGGCAGCCCCACCATCGCGCCTGCGCGCCGGTGAGCAGACGCACCAGGCCCAGCAGCACCCACCCCAGCAACTTCGCGGCAAACATGGGAGGCGATGATACGGGGCCATGACGACACAACGACTGCTGCCTGCCCGTGTCGAGGACATCCCGGTGCTCCTCGATCTGATCCTCACCCACGGGCCCAATCCGTGGAACTGGCTGCCACCCGACGACGTGGCGCGGCATGTCGCGCAGATCGCGACGGGCGAGGTCGGTGCGGTCGTCGCCTGGGACGGCATGACCTTGCAGGGTGTCGTCACCTTCTGCCGGACGCAGCACTTCGCGCGCTACCAGCCGGCCGGGCGCGCCGTACAGCCGCAGGGCTATGTGTGCGAAGCGGTCGTGCACCGCGATGCCGTCGGGCAGGGGCTGGGCGCCCGCCTGCTGAAGGCCGCGCTCGATGCGCTGAGGGCGCAGGGCCTGCAGGAGGTCTACATCGACCGCCATGAAGAGAACGCCGCCTCGGCCGGGATGATGCGCAAGGCCGGTTTCGCCGTGATCGACACCTTCGCCGAGCCCGCGCGGCGGCCCCACGGGTCGGGACGCACGACCGTCTGCCGCGTCGTCTTCGGCGACGCGGCGGCACCTATGGCAGATCGGCGGCCGGCATCCGCGCCATGATGGTCGACGCCCGTCCGCTCACATAGGGCGAGCCGGGCCGCTTCTCGAAGAACTTCGGGCTGGGCAGCATCACGGCGAGGCGCGCCGCCTCGTTGGCATTCAAGCGCGCCGCCGGCTTGTTGAAGTAGTGCTGCGCCGCCGCCTCGGCGCCGAACACGCCTTCGCCCCATTCGACGTTGTTCAGGTAGATCTCGAGGATGCGGCGCTTGCTCAGCAGCAGTTCGAGCGCGGTCGCGAGCACCAGTTCCTGGCCCTTGCGCAGCAGCGTGCGTTCGCCCGACAGCAGCAGGTTCTTCGCCAGTTGCTGCGTGATGGTCGAGCCGCCGCGGATCTTCGCGGGCGCCGGCTCCTTGCCGCGGGCGCGGGCCTGCGCGGCACG
>LNAP01003162.1_pt1 | contig 15819 bp, 10 predicted proteins | sample 602601 | NCBI WGS metagenome assembly LNAP01 (sample SAMN02440304, study PRJNA202911) | soil metagenome | biome: Subtropical and temperate rainforests or woodlands; isolation source: soil samples (1 kg each in a 20% v/v slurry with milli Q water) were... ...
CTGTACAGGAAAAGCATATTTTATGAAGAAAAAAGTATTGTGCGTTGTAGGCACCCGTCCGGAAGCCATCAAAATGGCTCCGGTTATATTGGCATTGCAGCAGCAGCCATGGGCCGATGTGAAAGTTTTAGCTACAGCGCAGCATCGCAATATGTTGGACCAAGTGCTCGGCTTTTTCGATATCAAGCCGGATATCGATCTGGACATCATGCGCCCCAACCAGGCGCTCACTACCTTGACCGCCAGGCTATTGCTGGAGCTGGACAAGGTATTGCAAGTTGAAAAACCAGATGTCGTTCTGGCTCAAGGTGACACCACCACTGTGATGACTGTGGCACTGGCATGTTTCTACCACAGGATTCCTTTCGGCCACGTAGAAGCAGGGCTGCGCACTTGGGATATGCAGAATCCTTTTCCCGAAGAGGCGAATCGTGTAATTGCGGGGCGGCTGGCACGTTGGCACTTCGCGCCGACCGAAACCTCGCTGCAAAATTTATTGCGCGAAGGGATAGACGCTAATGACATTATCGTCACAGGCAACACGGTTATTGATGCCTTGCTAATGACGGCAACACGGGAACTTGAGTTGGGTTTGGCCTTGGACCCCTCCAAGCGGCTGATATTGGTAACTTCGCATCGTCGTGAAAATTTTGGCGAGCCGTTTCGCGGTATTTGCCGGGCTCTGCGGATACTCGCCGAGCGGAATCCCGACATTCAGATACTGTATCCCGTGCATCCGAATCCGAATGTGAAGGATGTGGCGCATGAGATGCTAGGAAATTGCAACAACATAGTTCTGTGCGAGCCATTGGATTATGCCCCCTTCGTCGCTGCGATGAAGCAGGCTTACTTGATCATCAGTGATTCCGGTGGAGTGCAGGAGGAGGCCCCGGCCTTAGCTAAGCCGGTCTTAGTATTAAGAGATGAAACGGAACGTCCGGAAGCGGTAGACATGGGTGTAGTCAAGCTAGTAGGCGCAAATACAGAACGGATAGTGGAAGAGGCTCAGAAGCTGCTGGATGATGCTTCAGCATATTCCGCAATGGCTAGAGGTGTATCACCCTACGGCGACGGGAAGGCTGCCGCGCGTATTGTGGACGTATTACATAATCATTTTTCTTCCTGATGCGGCTCGTTTACTTTTCTCCAGTGCCTTGGGCTAGTTTTTCACAGCGGCCTCATAAATTCGTCGAATGGTTTCATGCCAAATTCGGGGAGCCAGTACTTTGGGTGGATCCTTACCCTACACGCTTTCCGATGATCAGTGATCGGCATCGATTGAAAAGAAAACCGTTCTCGGCAGCGCAAAAGAGCCCGCCATGGCTGGAGGTGATTAGACCCAAGGCGCTCCCCATAGAGCCTTTCCCCCTCTCAGAACTTCTTAATGGTTTGCTCTGGCATGCGACGCTCAAGCGAATTAACGATTTCGCTCAGAAGCAGCCTGCGCTATTAGCGGTGGGTAAGCCTTCTGTGTTGGCCCTCGCGGCGCTACGAGAGCTGAGCGACGTCCCTTCTATTTACGACGGAATGGATGATTTTCCTGCGTTTTATTCCGGCGTTTCTCGGTGGGCGATGTCCCGGCGAGAACTTCAACTCGTGAGGAAAGTGACGCACGTCTTTACTTCTTCAACTTTATTGCAACGGCGTTGGGGGCATATCAGAGGGGATGTGCAATTGGTCCGAAACGGGCTGGATGCCAGCCTATTGCCGAATCCAAGAATAAATGTTGTAGAGCGAAGGAAGAAAATATTTGGTTATGTTGGTACTCTCGGATCTTGGTTCGACTGGAATTGGATCGATCAATTAGCTCAATTGCGGCCGAGTGACACGATTCGATTAATCGGGCCGATACTTGCCGCGCCGCCTATCTCATTGGCCAATAATATAGAGCTTATGCCGGCATGCGCTCATTCCGACGCGCTAAACGCGATGCTTGATTTCGACATAGGGCTGATACCTTTCAAAAATAACGATCTCACCGCTTCCGTCGATCCGATTAAATACTACGAATACCGAGCTTTGGGGCTACCAGTGTTGTCTACAGCCTTTGGTGAAATGGTCTTCCGGAACGATGAAGAGGGAACGTTTCTAAGCTCGGCAGCTGGGGACCTTTCGGAATTGGTCACCGAGGCGCTATCCTATCGCCCCGATCCGCGCATTATTCAAGAGTTTAAGATGAATAATTCTTGGGAAGCGCATTTTAACGCGGCAAAATTAATGTAACATGCCATCCGTCACGGCACCGTAACTATTGGGACGCCATCGCTCAAAGCCCTTATCACTTGATTGACGCGCAGATGCCAGGTATTGCTCCTGGCAATCAATTGCGATGGCGACAGTTCGTCTTTGCCCTCCAGGCATGTTTCCAGGTGCTTGATGAATTCAGTAGGGGAATGGGCGACCCTTACCGACGGATATTTATGACACTCACGTAGCGCCGTGGTGACTACAGGCTTGTTGGCTGCGAAGTATTCGAAGAGCTTGACAGGTGAGACGGCATCTGTGACTTCATTTTTAATGAACGGAATCATGCAAATATCGAAGCGCTTTAGAAACGGCACTAAATCCAGCTGAGGTATCGGTGGCAGAACGAGTACATTCTCGTTATCCGTCAAGAGGCCTTGGACCTGTTGCTCTGCATCGCCCATTACCGGACCGATGAGCACTATTCTTCCAGCGGGAAAAGCCTTGGCGATTTGCCCTAGAAGAGCGAAATCCAGCCAGCCCGCTATCGCGCCATAGTATCCGAAAATTGGAGTGCTATTGCCGAAGCCTGCCAATTCATCAGGGATAGAATTGCACGTTTCGATTGCATCTATAAAGCTATCTGCTACGGCATTGGGAAGCAGTAATGTTTTGTAGCGGACATCTGCCGGAAGCTTCTCTAAAAGCTGTTCCGAAGATACGGTAATTAGATCCGCGCGATTAATGATTGTCCGATGTTCGCGTTCAATATCATCAGCATGCAACTCCAGAAGCGAAAGTTCATCCATGTAGTCGTAGATGATTTTTGCGCACCTCAAATAGTCGAGATGCTTGATATTGTTCGGCCAAAGGCAATAATAGATGCAATTTCCTGGATTGAAAATATCAGAAATGCAATGAAGATGCTTCTCATGCAGTAGATAAAGATTCCTTGCCACCAGTTCGACAGTAACTATTTGGTCAACGGTATGATTTAATGTGCAATAAAAGACAAGATAGCCGGCTTCTGCAAAAGCGCGTGCAAGCTGCTGCGGCCGTTGTTCCATATAATTGAAATCTATCGTTGCGGGAAAGATAACGACTTTCTTGCTTGGATGGGCATCGCGAATTGCGGCGAGCGTGGGTAAGGGTGATAAAACTTCCTGCGCCACGGGCGCGCTAGAAGAGGAGGGCAATAGCCGCCTTCGGAAGTAATTAACGGCTTTACGCAAAAAATCCAGGCGGTCGCGCCAATTGCCATGCAAAACCATACTGGAGAAAAGCCGTGCGCGCGTATGCCAGAGCGCCCGTTTTACGCTTGGGCTCAAACTGCGTCGGCCCCCTCCAGCGGAATTCCCAGGCTCTCTTCTGGCGGCGATTTCCGCATCATAGATTTGTATTAGTAGGTGGCGAAAATTCTCGATACGCACCTGGATCCTTTCGATTTCCGGAGGGAGCGGGGCGGTATGCTCTCTGAGTATAGACAAGTCTGCAGAAAATTTATCTACATATGCAAACGCCAATTCGGAAAGTGACCACTCTATATTATGTTTCTGGAAGAAGTACGAACGGTTACGGTTGAATAGAGATCTATAATCGTCGAAGGCAAGTTTCTTGAAAGAGACGCTGCCCTTATGGTAAATAAAGCAGTCTTCTATAACTGCCAGAATGAATCCAGCCTTTTTTACACGTAAGCAGTAGTCGTCATCCTCGAACATGCCTACACCAAAGTTCTCGTCAAGGTACCCTAGTTTTTCGCAGAGAGTGCGACGCATCGCTACACAAAAAAACCCGAGCTTTTCTGTTTTAAACCACACACCACGATGCCTTTCAACATACCGCTGACTAGCTTCTTTGTAGTTGAATTCGGTAAGACCCGGGATTTCTATTCGCTGCTCATTCCCTGCAGAATTAGTAACCGGCCCAATCAAGCCTACCTTAGGATTCTCTTGGAATAAATGCAATAATTGGTGCAGCCAGCCGGGTGTAACCAGTGTGTCGTTGTTCAAAAGAATAATGTGATCACCGGAAGCCAAGAGCATCCCATCATTGTTTCCGCCGGCATACCCGCGGTTCACATCGTTCAAAACAGGAACGATATGAGGGTGTTGAGCCGCTATCTCTTTCACCCACTCTGCGGTGCCGTCGCCGGAGGCATTATCAACGACGATAAGCTCATATTCATTGGCAGGAGTATGATCCAAGATGCTTGCTATGCAAGGCTGTGTGACTTCTTTCAAGCCTTTGTAGCATAGAACCACAATGCTAGCTCTAGGTCGATTGATCGTCATTTCCTTTTCTTTATCCATTTAATCAAGCGGTGGAGTGGAGAATTCAAATAGGCACGAGCAGCTTTAAGTTGATCATTCTTCGTGGCGAGTTCAGCCGTAAGTTGCTCATTCGCCCGTTTTAATCCAACCGACCAGTCCGACATTTCCATCAACTGTTTATGCTTTTCGGCGAGTTGAATCTTATTTAATGATTCATCGCCAACTGTACCTGATGCAAGCTCTACTTCCTTGAGCTGCATCAACGCATCGGAAAGATTGGTTCGTCGAGCACTAATTCGTTCAAGAGCGGCCACGTCTTTTCTTATAAGATATAGTTCCAGATCGTCATTGATTTTCCTCCAGATAGCAGTTGCTATATCGGAAAACACCCAATATTTGGCATGTTTCTGATAAAAATAATCTCGATTGTTTTGAAACGTTTCTGCTAAATCAGCGGCATTAAGTTTCTTGAATGAGGCGCTGCCCTTATGATACACAAAGCAGCACTCGGCGACGGCTAGCCGATATCCTTTTTCCATTACCCGAACGCAAAAATCGTCGTCCTCGAACATTCCTATGCCGAACTTCTCGTCCAATAGGCCCACTTCATCAATTAAGCTACGACGCATTGCCACGCAAAAAAATCCAAGCTTGCTTGTGGTGAACCAATGCCCCTGTTGAGCTAATATATATCGATCGGCCAGCTGCTCAAAGTTAGTTTCATTGAGTAAAGGCAAATCTATTCTTTGTTCGTTGCCGGCAGAATTAGTTACGGGGCTTACAAGGCCTATCTGAGGCTGGGTATCAAGAATATGTAATAGAGGATCAAGCCAGCCATGTGGAACAAGCGTGTCATTGTTAAGCAAGATGATGCAATTCCCGCTAGCCAAACGGATTCCATCGTTGTTCCCGCCGGCGTATCCTCTATTTGTATCGTTAAGCTGAAGCCGAATGTGCGGGTGACCCTGTGAAAGTGACGTCAGATACTCCGGGGTGCCATCGGAAGAGGCGTTGTCGACAACAATCAGTTCGTAGGCGCCGGCAGTTGTATTCGCGAGAATGCTTTCCAGGCAAGGTATCGTAGTGTGCTCCAAGCCGTTGTAGCATAAGACAACAATACTGGTGAGGGCTTGTGATGTATCTGAGCTCAATATGGCCTCATTTAATTGGTAAGAAGGGTATAAGGGTGCAATGTGATTCATATCGGGGAACGCCCGTCGCCCCCGCTATATGGAATCAGTACCTACATTGGGTGCTAGCAACTTTCCATTGCGTTTATGATAGAAATTGCTCTTGAGTCCCAGGAATTTTCCTTGGCAATCTCAAGTCGGCGGGAAATTTTCTGAACATCATCCTTTTCGCTAAGCGCAAGTTTGAGCAGTGTCTCGAACTCTTCTGCATTATTTGCCAGATAACATGCCTCGCTATATGGCAGGAGTTCCAGCAATGCAACCGAAACTACCGGCTTTCCACTGCTCAGATACTCATAGAACTTTACCGGATTTGTGGCCAGTGTCAGAGGAATGATTTTGAACGGAATTGTGCATACATCGAAATACGCAAGATAACCAGGCAGATCGGAATATTTTTTCTCGCCCAACAGATGTACGTTGTCGAGTTTATTTATGGATGTAAGATCCGCACCAAACGTCGAACCGATCAAGACGAAATTCCATTCGGGATGTTGTGTAGCACAATGGCTAACAATATCCATATCAAACCAGTCGGAGATGGCGCCGTAGTAGCCAATGATAGGGCGATCCGCAAGATGGTCCAATAGCCCGTTCGGCTTAGCGTCGTTAAAATGCTCGAATTCCGTACCGTTTTTCACTTGGATGGTATTCGTGTTTAATGGACGAATCTTTTGTTCAAGTACGCCCGACGATGCGATAACCAGATCAGCATCTTGAATTAGCTCGCGCTCCGTCTGCAAGGCTAAAGGTGTATTGGTGCTAAAGCCGGCATGGTCGTCCATGCAATCGAAAATTACCTTCCCGCCGTAACTTTCACGCAGCATCTTCGCGACAGGCCACCAACCGGGAAATTGAAGCAGATAATAGACAGAACGAGGTTTCAATTCCGCGATGGCGGCATCCAAGCCGCCAAAGAGATTATGCAGATCATCTCCTTCAATCTGATGCGTATAGATGTTCATGTCGGCCGAACTATGCAGCCAGATTTGCTGAATATGCTGCTCGAGTGAATTGGACCCTAATAATGATCGAGCATCATGCCTGTTACGTATCTTCCTTCCGAGAGCGGCCACGGACATTGCGATATAGAGGATCGAATATCCATGGTTGCGCATCCGGGTTACGATATGTTGAGGGCGTTGCCATCTAAAGTCCCAAGTAATAATGGGGAAAGTGATAATCAACCTGCCATTATTTTCTTCAATGGATTCGCGTACGGCATCGAACGTGACCTTCTTTTCATGATAATTACGCCTATCGCGTATATACCGCACCAAATCGCCGACGAAAGTTTGTGCAAGATGCTGTCGGCCCAATTTCTTTAATTTGTCAACTGTATTGGATGCCTTCCGTAGCAGCGGGTTGCGGCGTTCAAGTTGCTTTCGCATCCCATCAGCCCAATCCGACATTCGCATGAGCTCTGCCTGTTTTTCAGCCAATTGCTTGTGCAAAACATCAAACTGGTTTTCTTTCACCCAATCAGAAACTTCCTGTATTACAACATTCAAGCGATTAATTTCAATATCTCGCTGGGCTATTTCTGCCTCGCGTCTAGTCAAAACCTGGAAAGTATGCATCGTAGGCAACAGAGACATCGGTTGCCAATCTATGAAATGTGTGGCAGGTAACCCTGTTACCGCTTCTTGTGCTTTAGATTCTAAGGAAATATATTCCGAAAAATGTTGTTCGTTTAACTCGAAGCCTATCTCCAACAAAGCTTCTTCAATAAAGCCTGTTCTAGTAAAGTCCGGGTTGCTGGCTGATACACCGAACCTAGTGATAGGCCCCATCATCAATATCAAAGAGCGAAACAATAGGTATCCTGCATCAATAGATCTATGCAGTGTCCATTCTGTATCTATTGGCTCGGCTCGGCCGTCAGCCGCTACGATTATATTTTGTGGAGAGAGATCAAAGCAATTTCCGGGCAAAGGGGTATTCGGTTCAATATTAGCTAAACTTAATGCGGAATTCTTTGTAATATCAACTAATATGGCAATATAGCGTTTTAGAAAGTCGCCCACTTCGGCAATAGTCCAACCGTCACGAGTGACGACTTTCATGAACTCTGATGATAACGGTTGGCCGTGGCTGTATGTTGTACTTGCTGGATATGTACAATTGATAATACCCCGCTCATTTTCCAAATCGGATCGGCCGGTATAATCGAGGCTCCTATAGTGGACCACGATATCCTCATCGGCAATCCGCACAAATTTTGTCTCTTTGCAGTATTGTGATACGCGATCAGTACTGTAATGAAAAGCCAGCGCTTCCTGGTCGATGTGCGCATCGGATTGCTGGGATGCCACTATAAGAAATGAATTAGATAACTCTAATGCTAAACCATTCTTAAATATCTCTGGCCATGCAAGCTCCATTGAGAAATTACAGTAAGGTGGACGTTGTGGGTCGCGACGGGCACTTTGCCATGCTAGCGCAGCTGCATCAAAACCTTTCGTTTTTAAGCCTCTTTCCGTAAGAATAGAAACCGGTAATTTATAATCGGGAAATGGTAATAAGAATTCGGAAGAAAAAAAACCTGATTGGGTAAGAATAGCCGTCAGTGTTTGGCGTCCGAACGTTTGAGGCTGGTCGTTACGATACCGGCCTTCTATGCCATACATAGGTTGTCCCAGATGGTCCTCTTGGTATCCGGCAAAATACTTTAAGCCTAATTGATTTTCAATAGCAATGATTAACTTCCCGCTAGGTTTGAGAAGCGATCTAGCCTTCGCCAGCATTGCCTGTTGTGGATTTGCTGCGTCAGTGAATAGATTTGCATACTCGAATACCCCAATCAAGGTAATAACATCGAATTTATGATCGCACTCAAAGGCATCGAATTTTTCAGCGACGACGGTGACGTTTTCGAGCTCTCGAGTCCTAGCTCTCGCGATAGCGGCACGACGTGGGCTGCCTTCGAGCGCTAACACATTTCCCCCGCATTCCCCTAGATAGCGCGTAATTGCGCCGCAGCCGGCACCTATTTCGAGAATATCGGACGACAGGGCGCTTTCAAAAGGCCGTAGCAGATTGGCGCGAGATCCGGAGAGATGGTAGAGCGTGGGCCAATCCACACAGTGCCTTTTTAACTCTACGGACAGCACAGTGATATCGGAGGCTCGATCAATGATTTCACCTATCGTTTGTTCTACCTTCTCGCCATCACTATAGTTAATGCCACTATATCCAGATCGATTCCAAACTTTACGTTCATCATCCAGCACATAACCATGCTTAATGAGGTTAAACATCAGTTACTCCGTCATTTGGTACCGCTCCGTGGTCAGAAAGCCCGATGCCACTTAGTCGCTCGACTAGAAATTCAGTCATAAATAGCTTCTGATGCCAAGCGGTGAGCACTTTAGTATCCCATCCCGCTATTGTGGCCTCATGTTGAAATTTATTATACTGGGTATGCCAATTGTATTGACGTTGCTCTTTTCCAAAGCGCGGCAGTCTATTTTTGAAAACTTTTTCTTCCGCTTGTGCTTGCGTTCGAAGCGGATAATGCTTCAAAAGAAATTTGAAAGGAAATATCTTTCTATCATTAAAAATCGCTTCATGTCCTCCACTACTGGCCAATTCTATATTTTTATTATTTTTCCATGCTTTTATCTGTAAAAAATGGCCTGGCCTGCGCCCAAATTCAAAATGAGTTAAATTTTGCTGATAAGGCTTTTTTGGGGTAAGATTTTTAGCAAGAAAACGGAAATCGATCACGGTGAAATCGACTGCGTTATAGCCGAGAAAATCGATATGGTTGAAAGCTTGTTGTAGAGTAGCTTTTTCCCAAGGACTAACTCGAATCTCATCTGCATCATGATGCATAATCCAGTCAGCGTCTAAAGTCACCGCATATTCTTGAGTTTTCTCCAATTGAGAATGCCACTGGTAATCCTCCGTAGGTACGGAGGGAAATCGTTCCAAATTTGCAATTTTTCCGCACTTTGCTAAGGATTCTAAAGCTTCCCATGTTCCATCGTTGGACCAGTTGTCAAATATATGGACTTCTACTCCTTGGGAAAGGAGATGCTCTATAACCTCAGTAATGATGTCTAATTCGTTATAAACATGGATAATAGCGGCAACGCGAATACTGGTCTGAGCTTGCTTAAAACGTGCATGTGTCCCAGAAATAGTGAGCAACGTGGTTTTCGCACGGTGGAAGTCGGTATTAATCGTATGCCCATAAAAGGGCTCCTCCGCGAAGCCGCAATCACGCATAAATCGGACAAACTCACTGGCCCCCCACTCCATCACGTGGGCGGGATTTTCCGGAGGGCCATCATCTAGCCATCCGCGTGCTCTATCTCGGTCAGGTGTTGAGATCAAAACAAACTGCGCGAGTTGACTTAAATTAGCGAGTGCCTTCATTAAATATTCCGGAGTTTGTAAATGTTCAATCACATCGGAACAAATTACTATTCCATTCTTCACTAATTCTGGATCTAAATGCGGCAATCCCTTTTCCAAGTCAAACTCAATAAGAAGTGCAGACGGCAGGTTTTTTTTAGCGAGCTCTATTCCGGCAAGCGAATCGATACCAATCAAGTCATAAATAGCAGCCATAGGTTTTAGCTTGCCACCCGAACCGCATCCGATATCTATGATATATTTAGCTCCGCACCGGTCAGCAAGGAAATGTGCTAGCGCATACACGTCAGGTTGATAAGTCCATTCGCCAGGAATGTCTAGATAAAAATCATGACCAACGCGCTGGCGATATCCGTTAGGTAGAGAAAAGCTCATTTTTATTTACATCCATGCATAGAGATATTGGCATCCTCGGCTTGAATATATCCGCCTTGCATGCTGTCGGGTTTCGATTCGGTGACGCGGAAGGTCCAAGCATCATATAGATGTCCTAAAAGGACACTAGATCCCGGGGTCCCGTCATCAGCGCCTAACGAGATTAAATATTCGCCAGGGCGGAGAGCCGGAAGACGCAGGCTCCATTTGATTACTACTGTGCACGGGCCATCCAGTGGCGTAAGCCCACACTTAGTATTGCTAGAGTTGAAGTGCACAATTGGTTCATTGAGAGAATTGAAGACGCCTAGTGCGATGAGAGGCTGAGATACTTTCGTAAAGAACTCAATTTCTGCTTCTATTGCCAGCACACTCGGCTTTGATAGGATTTGTGTTGATCCGTTTTCATCGTTAAATTGGATCCGTATCCGTTTGAAATCTGCCCCGTTGCCCCGTTTATTATGCTGGCTGGTTATTGCTATCCAAGTGGAGTCCGGATTGGCCTGTACTTTTTGTTCATTTTTATTGATGCTGGATTGTGCGCTGGAGCCAACTTCATCAATACCGTGAACCATGTAATTTACATATCGCCTGCCTAATTCAGCAGGATCTCCCACTGCCTTTATTTTTCCCGCTTCCAGCCATATTGCACGGTTACATAAGGCTTCAACTTGATTTGCGCTGTGTGACACAAAGACAACTGAGCAGCCATCGTCACGCATCTCATTTATTTTTCTAAGGCACTTATTCTGAAAACGAATATCTCCTACTGCTAATGCTTCGTCGACAATTAAAATATCGGGAGAAACATTTATGGCGACAGCAAAGGCAAGACGAACATACATGCCGCTCGAATATGTTTTTATTGGTTGTTGAATGAAATCCCCGATATCAGCAAAGCTCGCGATACTGTCGTAGCGCTTATCAATTTCGGAGGTGCTGAGTCCTAGGACTGCCGCATTCATGTATATGTTTTCATGTCCCGTAAAGTCGGGATTAAAGCCCGAACCTAATTCGAGCAAGGCGGCAATGCGACCATTCGTGATAACTGTTCCCTGGGTTGGGGTCAAAGTCCCACAGATAATTTGTAATAACGTGGACTTTCCTGATCCATTACGACCGATAATACCGATCGTTTCCCCCTTTCGTATATCGAACGACAAATCTTTCAGAGCCCAAAAGTCTCGAAAATATTGCTGAGATTGTTTTCCGAATATTCGTTTCACGCGAGGTACAATAAATTGTTTTAGCCGATCGCGTGGGGAATCATAAATTTCGTAGCGTTTGCTTAGATTCTGCACGGCGATAGCTATTTCACTAGAGGACATCGGCAAACCCCTTTCGCGTTTTCTGGAACCAAGCATATCCAATCCACGCCAGCATAACTGCTCCTGCAGTGTATAAGCCTAGTCCTATCCAATTGGGTTGATGGCCCCAGATCAATACATTTCGCGCCTGTTCAATAATGAAAGTCAGAGGATTCGCCATTATTATGGGGCGTAATTTTTGTGGTACAGCGCTTATCGGATACATAACTGGCGCCAAGAACATTAGGACAGTGGTAAGTATGGCGATAGTCTGCCCCACATCCCGTAAAAAAACACCTAATGAGGCTAGAATCCAGGCTAGGCCAAGGGTAACTATTATAAGTGGCAGTAATACTAATGGAATGAAAATGGCTGTCCAGTGTATATATCCATTAAAAGCCACAAAAGCTAATAGAAGCACAGCCAAGCTCACTACGCTGTGAAATAATGCCGCCCCCATGCTGACAACAGGTAGGATTTCAAGAGGGAAAACTACTCTTTTGACATAATTTGTATTAGAAACAATCAGGCCCGGTGCGCGATTTAGAACTTCCGCGAATAAGCTGTGTGTAATCATGCCGACAAATAGAACAATAGCAAACAAAGTTTTGCTTTCTTCGCTACCAGCCGTTCCCCAGCGCGCCTTAAAAACCACCGAGAACACGAAGGTATAAACGAGCAGCATGAATATGGGATTGAAGAATGACCATGCTAAACCCATGACAGAACCTCGATAGCGTCCTATAACTTCTCGTTTACTCATTTGTAATATGAGTTGTCGATTCTTCCATAGGCTCTGTGCTAATGCGGCCAAGCTAATAGGTTGTGCAGCGTGCGGATTGATTCCGGTCAAAGGAGGCGTCATATAAATACTTCGGCGATGTTTAGCAAGGTAGCATTTTTATCCTTGTCTGACAGTATTGGTTCGCCCAGGAAGGGCCATTTAATATTAATTGCAGCGTCGTTCCATGCGATGCTGCGTTCAAATTGCGGTGCGTAGTAGTCAGTGGTTTTGTAGAGAAATTCGGCATATGTCGATAGAACCGCAAAACCATGTGCAAAACCTTCTGGAATCCATAACTGCTTTTTATTTTCAGAGTTTAAAATCTCCCCGACCCATTGACCAAATGTAGGAGAGTGCTTTCGAATGTCTACAGCTACGTCAAATACTTCTCCAGCAATGACGCGCACGAGCTTGCCTTGAGGCTGCCTTATTTGATAATGCAAGCCTCGCAGTACATTTTGCGCCGAACGGGAATGATTATCTTGGACAAAAGCCACCTTTTTTCCTATAGCCGCTTCGAATTCTGCATGATTGAAACTTTCGAAGAAAAATCCACGGTCGTCGCCGAATACTTTTGGCTCGAACAATATTACGTCGGAGATTGCAAGAGGGCTGCCTTTCATTAGTACACCGTTTCTTTGAGAATTTGCATCAGGTACTTTCCATAGCCATTCTTGGTCAAAGGCTGTGCCAGTTTTTCCAATTGAGCGCCATTTATCCATTTCTTCCGAAAGGCTATTTCCTCTGGACAGGAGACTTTCAATCCTTGTCGGTTTTCCAACGTGGCAATAAATTGACTGGCGTCCAACAGCGACTCGTGTGTGCCGGTATCTAGCCATGCATACCCGCGGCCCATGATTTCGACATTAAGCTTGCCCTGCTGAAGGTATAGGCGGTTCAAATCGGTAATTTCCAACTCACCACGCGGCGAGGGTTTCAAGCTCTTGGCAAGCTCAACCACTTGTTGATCGTAGAAATACAGTCCGGTCACCGCATAATTGGACTTGGGCGTGATGGGTTTTTCCTCTATCGATAACACCTTTCCGTCGGCTTTAAACTCGGCAACACCGTAGCGTTCGGGGTCGTGTACATGATAGGCAAAGACACTGGCGCCATCGGTACGCTGCATGGCGCTGCCAAGCTGTTTGTGCAGGTCGTGACCATAGAATATGTTGTCGCCCAGTACCAGGGCGGACAGGTCGCCGCCGATAAAATCTTCGCCGATGATAAAAGCCTGGGCGAGGCCGTCAGGGCTGGCCTGCACGGCATATTGCAGGTTAAGGCCCCATTGGCTGCCGTCGCCTAGCAATTGCTCGAACCGGGGCGTGTCTTGCGGAGTTGAAATGATCAGAATGTCGCGGATGCCGGCTAGCATCAGGGTGCTCAATGGGTAGTACACCATGGGCTTGTCGTATACCGGCAGCAATTGTTTGCTGATGGCCAGCGTTGCGGGGTGCAGGCGGGTGCCAGAGCCACCGGCGAGGATAATGCCTTTGCGCTTCATTTAAGGTTCCGTTCTTGTCAACTGGCCGAGAGTTCGATCAGCATGGATAGTCCAATGGGGAATTTCCAGGCTCAGGGCAATATTAAGTTTGCCGCTGTTCAGACGGGAATTCTTCGGCCGTATGGCCGGTAGTGGGTATTCTTCGGTGCTGATAGGGCGAATTTGCGCCGCATTCAATTTTAGCTCCAAGCCAGTTTCTCTTAGCTTGTTGACTATATGCGTGGCGAAGCCATGCCAGCTCACTTCGCCGGCGGCGGTAAGGTGATAGATGCCGTCGGCGATTGCGTTTTTCTTGTGCGCCGCGATTGCCATCGCGGTCACATCGGCAATCAGTTCCGCGGAAGTCGGCGCGCCTATTTGGTCGGCGACAATGCCAAGACTCTCGCGTTCCTGGGCAAGGCGCATGACCGTTTTGATGAAGTTGCCGCCATGTGCTGAAAACACCCAACTGGTGCGGAATATCAATGCCCGGCAGCCGTTGCGCAGAATGGCTTCTTCACCCGCTAGCTTTGTGCGACCGTAGACGCTTTGCGGATTGGTGCTGTCGCTTTCCGCATAGGCGCCGGCTTTCTCGCCGTCGTATACATAGTCGGTGGAGTAGTGCACCAACAGCGCGTTGGCGCTGCTGGCGTATTCGGCCATGGCTCCGACAGCTTCGGCATTTATCCTGTAGGCGGCGTCTTCATCGCTTTCGGCCTTGTCGACGGCGGTGTAGGCCGCCGCGTTCACAATGATGCCTGGGGCTTGCGCCTGCAATGTCTGTTTAAGGCCGTCGATGTCTTTCAGATCCGCTTCTTTGCGTCCCAGGGCCGTCAATTGACCTAGCGGCAGCAAGGTGCGCTGGAGCTCGTGGCCTACCTGGCCATCTTTTCCTAATAGCAGTATTTTCATGCGACGTATTGTTTATTGACCCACTCTTGATAAGCGCCGCTGTTTACGTTGGCGACCCATGGCTGGTTGTCCAGATACCATTGCACGGTTTTGCGTATGCCGGTGTCGAAGGTTTCCGCCGGCTTCCAGCCCAGCTCTTGCTCCAGCTTGGAGGCGTCGATGGCGTAGCGCCTGTCGTGTCCGGCGCGGTCTTTGACGAAGGTGATCTGGGCGCTGTAGGGCTGGCCGTCCGCGCGGGGCTGCAGCTCGTCTAGAATCGAGCACAGCGTATGGACGACATCCAGATTGGCTTTTTCGTTCCAGCCGCCCACGTTGTATACCTCGCCCGGCTGTCCCGCCTGTAGTACACGCCGGATGGCGCTGCAATGGTCTTGTACATAAAGCCAGTCGCGGATTTGCTGCCCATCCCCATAGATAGGCAATGGCTTGCCGGCCAGCGCGTTCAATATACAGAGCGGAATCAGCTTTTCCGGGAAATGGTAAGGACCGTAATTATTAGAGCAATTGGTAGTCAGCACCGGCAGCCCATAGGTATGGTGATAGGCGTGCACCAGATGGTCGGACGCCGCCTTGCTGGCGGAGTAGGGGCTATTGGGTTCGTAGCGATTGGTTTCGCTGAACGCCGGATCCGTCTTGCTGAGCGAACCGTAGACTTCATCGGTGGAGACATGCAATAAGCGGAAATTGTCCTTTGCATCGCCCTCCAGGGCATTCCAGTAAGCCCGTACAGCTTCCAGTAGATGAAACGTCCCCACGATATTGGTTTGTATGAAATCTTCCGGCCCATGTATGGACCTGTCCACATGGCTCTCGGCGGCGAAATTCACTACCGCCCGTGGGGCATGTTCCTCCAGTAGGCGGGTGATAAGCGCGGCGTCGCCAATATCGCCGCGCACAAATGTGTGGCGCTCGTCTCGTTCAAGGCTGGCCA
>LNAP01003163.1_pt1 | contig 15817 bp, 11 predicted proteins | sample 602601 | NCBI WGS metagenome assembly LNAP01 (sample SAMN02440304, study PRJNA202911) | soil metagenome | biome: Subtropical and temperate rainforests or woodlands; isolation source: soil samples (1 kg each in a 20% v/v slurry with milli Q water) were... ...
AACTGCAAAATAGTACCTCGAAAATGCGCTTAAAGTGCAATTTGGTGGAGCGCACGGCGTCTCTGGGCAGCAGGTCGAGGGGCGTCTGACCATGCTCGTTGCGCACGTTGGGCACGGCGCCGTACTCCAGCAGCAGCTCGGTGTGCTTCGTCTTCTCTAGCATGCATGCAAAGTGCAGCGGCGTGTTGCCCACGGAGCCCTATATTTTAGATAAAATGGAAAATGCGTCAATATTGCATGCGAAATCATCATTAATGGCGGAACAGGAGTTATTATCTATCTAAGTGAAGTACTGAGATTCTACAGAAGAACATCAAGGTTAGATGCCTCACCTCCAGCTTCAAGGACGCGTTGGGATCAGCTCCGCGACGCAGAAGGGCCGACAAAATGGTAGGGGCAGGCAAATCTACAGCATAGAACAACGCTGTAAATCCAGACTAAAAGAGTGGGGCAATCATTAAAGGTAAAAGACCTATGTGAACGATGAGATTAGGAAAGAAAGGATGCAACTAACCGATTTGGCAATGTTTACGTTGACCTTGGGCATACGGGTGTTGAGAAGTCCAGCAACAATCTCCAACTTCTTCAACTGCACGGCCATCATCAAAGCGGATTGGCCCCACTCGTCGAAAGCGTTGATTCCCCGGTGCAGCTCAATCAAATCCAAAACGGCCGAACTGTTTCCACTGCGTAGATAATCGAAAATTCTGTAGTCTTCGGGGTCCGTGATGTGAACAAGAGTGAGATCAATGCTAACACCCTGATCTTCCAAGGATAAACCAGCTTCAGCCGACAGGAAGATGGGCTGAAGGTTAACCTTGGGAGCCTCCGCCCAACTAATCTTGCGGGTCGCATTCTTGCACATGCCTTTCAAGGCAACAGCAACAGGATTCTCGTCAGCCATATCCAACAAAATATGGTATAACTGGTTTGGACTCTTGTGTTCAGCAGCTACAGAGCCGTTAGCGAATGTTACAACGTACTCGAGCAGCAAATGATCACCAGGCTTTGCAATGCTGTCGCATTGCGCGGGGATAAAGACATCCTCCGTGGTATAATCAGTGTAGTCTGAAGCCGACCACACAGATGTGAAGCAAAGGCAAACAAAAAGGACGACAAGAACGGAGAGCATGATCGATATTTGAGGACAAAGTGCGAAAGTTCTGCAGAAAGTTCAAACGTGCGGGACTCATCATCTCCCAAAATTAACCCTGCGCAAGGACAAAGAGGCACTTGAGGTCTCACTTTTTGATGTCGAGAATGATGATACTGAAGCGGAGTGCTATTATAAGACATCGCGTGTTGCCCTGTTCGATACGGTGTGGGTCTAGCTGGATCAACGAGTATTTAGCAGGGGATTATGCAGTGCGTCAAACTGTCATTCAGAGCCAGTTTGTTGCTCCTCCAAAGAGACACACTCAACTGGAATCGCTTGCTACCGACTTGAGTAAGGCCGTGGGTGGTGTAGCGGCTGCAATTCAACTTAGAATTGATTTGCAGAAAATGTCTGAAGATGCAAAGTCACCAACCTTGACTGAACTTGACAAAATCACTCAGTCGTGGTTAAGTGCTGCATTTTGTGTCGACTCTCTGACCCTTCAGCGAGTAACCTTCGATTCAAGTGGAAGTACACTGGAAACCATTGCGCGGGCGGACACAGTGCACGCAGTTAGGTCCATTTCCGCCTTGAAGAAGCGCTTTGAAATCAGCAGGAGGTGCTTCGCCCTGTTTCATCACTCACTTCCCAACTTTCCCCTGGCTTTTATTCACGTGGGCCTAACCTCGCAACTCGCCAACTCCATGAGGTTTGCAGTTCTTTCGTTGACAATTTCCAGCCTTTGTACATCCCGTTAATGCTTTTGCATCTGTTTCCTATGTAGTGCACTCGATGAATGGAAAGATAGTGCATCACCAACTCATGCGATGTTTTACTCTGTAAACTCGACCAGTCCTGCGTTCAGTAAGTACAATAATGCTTCTCTAATTTACCATTTGTACAAACCATGAGGTTGGCGTTGTATCTTTTAATCTACATGATTTAGGAGGATTGTCTCTGGCTCCTCACCTAATCAAGGAGGTAGTGCAAGTGCTCCAAAAAGACATTCCCAGTATCCACTCGTTCTCCACGCTCTCACCCATCCCCACGTTTACCAAGTGGCTTAGCAAGGTACTTTGTGCCGTGGTGTGTGTGTCTATAGTCTGGCTGTTTTTAACATGCTTTATTTTATAGTTCAAAGACGTAACTTCTATACCAAGATCGCATTTGGAGCGGATACGAGAAGCTGCTGAAGTGATAAATACGAAGAATGCGATTACTCCTCCAGAGACACAATTGACCGATACTGACGCATGGTCAAAGGTGCTGGATGTGCTTTTGAACCGCCCAGGAGAGTTCGACAGCAACGCACAGCTGCAATCGTTGTTGAAAGATCCGGTAAGTCCACCGTCCATTGCGCTGTTGTGTTTGTCACCTCCACGTCACAATAACAATTATTTGTTAACTATCTTTTCAGCTGGAGTGGCTGGCCTGCCGATGCATAACATCCACCAAGATTGCCAAGGATGGATCCCTCGCCATGCAAGGTAAGGATATTATTGAAGTAATTTAATATAATGTTTTACCCTCCACCATTTTTGAACTGTTACAGAGCCCGTGGCGAACTTTCACATGAGTAACGGCGCCGAGTTTCACCGCGTGAATTACATGGGCAATCCCAGCCTGGCTGGACTGAAGGCTTCTGTGGGCATGATGGTAAATTACCTTTATCGGCTGGACACACTGGAGCAAAATGCCAGACTTTACCTACCTCCTGCTGATGGAGCTGTCGCGACGGTTTCAGGTATTGAAGCACTTGCCGTAGGCCCCTCTGTACGTCAAATTCTAAGCATTTAAGCCTGGGTATAATTTTGTATCGATAATTGTGCGGTGTCCGTGTGGATAAAAGAAGGCAATGCTTTAGGTAAAATGTGATCAATTGTTTAAATTTTGCAACCCGATTCAATCTAACCAGACGATGAGACTAAAAATAGGCAAATGAGCTTTCCATTCAAACGAAAGCGCGTACTAGAGATCATTGTCACTTTACAACAGAACCACCGCTTCAGCAAAAAAGCAAAATAATTATAAAAGATATTCTTTCCAGTGCCCGCTCAATTTACATGCAGGTAGGGTTGCACATCAAGCCACAGTCGTCCGACAGCTTGAACTGTTCCGGAGAGGTGGTGTTGAAGTAGAAGTTGTGGAAGGCCTGGGAATAGCTGAGGCCCTGGATGAGCGGCTTGGTGCTGGAAAAACCCGTGTGGGTATAGCACGCGGCGGCGAACACACCGTTGCGAGGGTTGTCACTCTTCATCAGCGGGGCCAGGGCCACGGTCATGTTGTTGTGCCACTCGTTCATGAAGGTCTGCTCCTCGGGCACGTACATGTGGTTCTCGGGCCAGCAGTCGTGGCCAGTGAGGACCACCTGGTCGGTCTGCGCCTGCACCACGAAGCTGTCGGACTCGATGAAGGGGAAGGAGTTGTTGCTCAGCATGCAGGCACCCGCCGACTCGCCCTTGAGCTCATAGGCCTTCTTGCAGGTCTGGTCCACGAAGGCATCGTAGAGCGTGTACGTGGTAGGGAACGCACTCTCGCGGAAGTCCGCCATGCCGCCGGGATTTGTGTGGTCGGTGCCGTTGTAGTACGTGGCGTAGAAGTAGTGACCAGCAATGGTGACGCCAGTGACACGCGCCTTGGGGTAGCGGTGCGCCAGGTAGTCCAAGTTCATCCACACGCCGATGCCACCAGCGGACACGCCCTGCAGAATGATGTCCGTGGCATCCTTGAGGCTGTTGGTGGACTTGTCCAGCGCATCCAGGGTGGCCTTCAACACGTGGTGCCCCGAGAAGTACAGACCCCATGTGTCGTCATTTGCCTCCGTTCTTTGACCAGCGTGCAGATCTTGCGTACAATAAGGATCGAACGCGTGGTTCCAGCCGCAAAAGTCGGGGTTATTTGTGCAATAATCGCTGCCCAAAAACCATGACGACGCGTCGTATGTTGGATAAAAATATTTGCTGCTGCCCAAAGAATTTGTCGTTTGAGAAACGCAAGCGTCTTTGGAATCACACTCGCCACCACCATTCAAATAAATTACCCATTTGTTAACATCGGCCGGGTTGGAGGCAAACTGAGCGTAATAGCCAGCTTGAGTGCCATCCAGGCATTTCGCGCTAGGGTCTGAGAGCATGGTCAAAGGAACGGCGGCTCCCCACGTACCCACCACACTGCACGATAGAACAACCAAGAGAATCTGGACAGACATTCTGGGGACTATTTATGTTTGATTATAGCGTCAACTCTGGCCAAGTCAGCATGGCTGTCCAACCTCTAACCCTTTCCCGCACGTGATGTTGCCACGTTGGTGGCGTCCACCTCTGGTGGCAGCAGTAAATCAGCATCTTGTCTTATTCACTAGTTTCTACACAGCTCTAATTAATGAGTTCTCCTTTTTTGAAGAAGAAAGTAGAGTTTCGTAGAGAACCTACGGCTTATGAGAGCGCGTGTGAATTTATCTCATCAAAATGCAACTCACTATTCATGGATTACCTTCCGTCGGAGGACATCAAAGCAATGAGTCCCGAATATCTGTACCCGATCGGTATCTTTGCAATTCTAAGCTTGGTGGGAATATTCTTGGCCATTTTCCTTGCAGGCTTTTATGATTCGATAAATGCGAAATATTTGTCTCCGATATCTGGTACCGAGGCGGACAGGGGTTGTGTAACCATTCCCGCAATCTATACGGGAACTTACCTTGCCACGCAGGAAGGGCAATGGCAAGGTGCAAATGGGTTTCAGTTTGCGGAAGCTTCCTATCAGCTATCACTGACGAGCACTTCGTTTTCTTACGACGAGTACGATTACCTGATGATGCGGGTTTATTATGGGCTTCAGTTTGCGAAAAATATATCAGTAAATTACGACCTTGCGTCGAATCTGATGTACTGGATGTCAGCGACATTCGTGTCCTATCCCGGGAACACTGCACAACGGTTTATCTTTGTCGGCACGCCGCTGGTGATTCTCAACCGCCAGAAAATAATCGGCACCATAAGCAACGTGAAAGGTGATTGTAATGCTACGTCGATCGCGTCATTTGACAGTTCCAACGGAGTCCTCAGTCTTGTCTACAACTACCAAGAATATTACAATAACCCTATCTGTAACAACTCGTTAACACCAGCCCTATTGGATTATCTACCGGATGCGGACGCGAATAGCTTCTCGATTCAACTCGATACGAGGTCCATTATTACCGCCGTGGCCGTCAATATGGGCATTCTGGATGTTGATAACCTAGTTGAGCTGAGTGGATTCACCAATCCCTATACTTACAATGGGGTAAACTACACAGTCAAAGAGTATTACTATTCCAAATACAACGGAATGATTCCGATTAGCTGTATCAACTTCAACATCTCCTACGCCCGCAAGGAAAATTATACCTTCTGCTCGGTACAACTCGATCAAAACATCTACGGCATCCCTTTGTTCAACCACAAGGGTAACAGTTCCGACATGCCAAGTCTTTGTAACTGCACCGAAATGACGGATTTCGACAAGCAGAACAGCTTCGACCCGTGCAATGTGTTTTCGTTTCTCACCGGCGTGCTCTTCTTTCCCACCAAAAATCCAGACGATATTATGCAAATGTGGATCAATATAGGTGTGGTTTTGTCCAATAGTGTACTGATGTCACCGATCAATCAACTTGCCTTTGACGCAATGTTTGTGGGTAGCTATTGGGGCAAGAACTCCCCCAATCGAGCCTTTCTAAACTCAGAAGCCTATCGAGAGAGTATCTATGATTTCTGTACGCTGGCGAGCGGAGCGTCGTGTTCCATAATTACCTTCTCCGTGTTTGATCGACAGCCGCAAAATTGGGCCGTGTCGGATTATTATTATCAAGTGCAGTACGGAGCTTGTCAAAACACGTTTGTGCCGTCGTACGAGAACTGGTAAGACTTGTCTTTTGTCGTAATAGTTGACTCCGAAAAAGTGTATACTAATACCACTTCTGTTTTTAATTTTGTATGTGTGCACTGCAGGAGGCTGTTGATCGAAAAGCCCTATGCGCCGCTGACCCAAGACTACCAAAAGTGCAGCTATGACACCAGCACGATATTGTTCAACCAGGCCGGTTCCTCTGTGGGTAATGTGTCCTTATTGGCCCCGCTCTGCATTGCCTTTATTTTGCTGTGCGTGTCGTTGGCGCAGATGTGGGGCTTTGTCTCGATCAAGAAGACCTACACCGAGTTTGAGAAGTCCGAAGCCCTGTCGGATCTGGCGTTGAAGCTGCTGTTGCAGCGTGACCGCGAGCAAACCCTCGGGGACGTAGAGAGCACCTCCAGTGACAACAAACGGACCGTGCTCTCTCAATTGGTAGCCGAGCTGGGCGAAGATCCGCAGTGTCTGTACCGCCAGGAGTCCAATTCCGAAGGTCCCCCGGTCACCTGGGGCTCCGTCAAGACCGCCGTGGGCCTCAACAAACGCACGGTGCGAGATCTGGGCAAGCGATCTGACTCTACCACCTCACAATCTACCACGAGCACCGCGCAGTCTGTGCAGCTGGCAGAAGAAACCCGCGGCAGCAAAGGTGATGCTGCGGGCAAAGGCAAAACAGGAGCTGGGCGTGAGTCTGCAGCAGGCGTGGAGCTGCAGCCCATTTCTTCGCCGCTGCACGCCTCAGGTGTGGATGTGAACGACGCGATTGGAGCCATGCGTGCAGGCAAGAACCCATATGTGGTGCTGAACGACTACGAGGTGACGCCCCCGCTGCAGAAGCTCTGCAACACAGGACCCACGACTGCATTCAGCGTATCGGCGCTGTTCGAACTGCTGGACACACTCATTGACGCCTTCGAGGCTGCCGCAACGGACAAGTCGCGCTCTGTGTGGACCCAAGTCAGCCAGACGGCTGTCCTGCGCATTGTGCCGGTTTCATCGCTGTCCCGCGCGGACCGGCGTATGTTTTACTTTAAAGTCTATACGTGTTTGTCGCTGCATGCGGCGGTGATGTTGCACATGCCAGTGGAAGACGTCAAAAGCACACAGTCTTCTTCTGTGGCCTACACGGTTGGAAAAGAGGTGTTGACGTTGGCAGCCATCCATGGAAAGTTGTAGCGATGGTGTATATTGTTGCGTTTGTTTTTTTTGTACCATAAAGTTTAACTCTAGAACAGTGCCTTTGGTGAAAACTGAATGCACAAAGTATAAGACAAAGTATAGGATTAGTTATTACAAGGTATGCAAAGTCATAAAGGATAATTCTATTTTTATAAGGTAAACATTAATTGTTCAAACGATCAGAACGCATGCCACAAACGTGTTTTTTATGGACATTATCTTAATTTAAGCACATTGCAGTACTTAAGGTAAGGCATATTCTTGATATGGGCAGGATCAAGCAAAGGCAAGCGCTTGCTGCAGATGTGGGCAGAATTTATTCCAATCCGTTGAACTAATTTCCACCTTACAACAATGATTTACGGTATCAAGGCTTTCTTTGCGCTCATCGCCATCGTGATGGTGTCCGCTATTGTCAAGTTTCCCATGGAAAAAATCGACAACCGTCAGTTCGTCGCTGGCATCCGTGCTCGTGCCGCCAAGGGCATCAAGTAAGTCACACACAGATATAAATATTTTTGCTTGGCCAGAAAATGATTCCTCAAATTAATATCAATAATTTGCGCGCGTTTGTAAATTTTTTCATGCAGGAACGAGTTCAAGGTGAAGCAGGACGGCTCCATCGTGATCAACGATTACGAGAACTCTCAGTACTACGGCCAGATCGCCCTCGGCACCCCCAACCAGAAGTTCAACGTGATCTTCGATACCGGAAGTTCTGACCTTTGGGTTGCTTCTTCCAACTGCGACTCCAGTTGCGGCCGCCACGCCAAGTACAACTCGGCCAAGTCCTCCACCTACACCGCCAACGGTACCTCTTTCGACATCACCTACGGCTCCGGCCCCGTGTCCGGCTACCAGTCCGTGGACAACCTTAACTTCGGCGGCTTTGTCGTGAAGGACCAGGAGTTCGCTGAGGTGACCAACGCCGTTGGCCTGGGCGCTGCCTACAAGCTCGGCAAGTTCGACGGTATCCTCGGCATGGCCTTCGGCGTGCTGTCCGTCAACCACGTGACCACCCCTTTCGACAACCTGGTTGCCCAGGGCCTGATCGACAACGCCCAGTTCGCCTTCTACCTCAGTAACTCTGCGGAGGACAAGGGCGAGCTGGTGCTCGGCGGCACTGACCCCGCTCACTACTCCGGTGCCATTACCTGGGTGCCTCTTCTGGCCGCCACTTACTGGGAGATCACCCTCAGTGGCCTGACCATCGACGGCGTCAGCTACACCTCCGGCACCAAGGCCATCGTGGACTCTGGTACCTCCATCCTCACCGCCCCCTCTGACGTGGTGGCCTCCATCGCCAAGCAGCTCGGTGGCAAGGAAATCATTGCGGGCGAGTACATGGTGCCTTGCAACTACGACACCTTCCCCGACTTCACCTTCCTGATCGACGGCAACAACTACGTGCTCTCCGCGCGCGACTACCTGCTGCCCGACGGCGACCTCTGCCTGCTCGGCATGATCGGCATGGACATCCCCGAGCCCACTGGTCCTCTCTGGATCCTGGGCGACATCTTCATGCGCAAGTACTACACCGTCTTCGACTCCGCCAACAAGAGAGTCGGCTTCGCCCTTGCCACCCACCCCAACTAAATCGTTGGTTTTGGTGACCATTTAACAAAAGATCCGGATCAGTTTTTTTTTCTTGCGTGAAAATTTGTTGATTTTTGGGGATTTTTTGCATATATGAACGCGTCTTCAGAAGTGTGTATGATTGGTTCACTTTGTCCACATTTGCTCAAGACTTGATGGTTCTACGTGTTGAACTTTTTGTCGTATCAGTTTTTGTGAAACACAACACACGTATTTTATCATAAACGGTAGTAAAAAAGAGTAAACACGAAAAGAATTTGCTTCTTAATTGCCCGCGTGTGAAACTCAGATATCCACTTCAGAGATTTCATGCTTCATTTAATGTTAACTCAATGCACACAACGAAGATTCACAAATTGAGGATGAAACACATGTACTTACACCATTTATACAGTATATTATTAACGACTCTCACAGCTTGCTTTTTGAGCTTGCACTTAGTTCCACCCGTCTTCTTCTTCATCATCTTGATCATCCAATGCAGCAAGATACTTCGCTGTCTCTTGGCTGCTGAAGGCACCCTTGCCCGCCGGCACTGCAGTAGTGGCAGCAGCAGATCCAATTGAGGTAGTGCCAGCACTGTGAGTACTGTGGGTGGTGGGACGATGCAGGTCATCGTCGGATGGATTGTCGGTGTGGTTCACCACCACGGCGCTCTCCTCGGAGGATTGGGACACGTGATCTGCTGCAACAGCCGTGCTGGCAGCCACCGGGACTACTTCTTCTCTCTCGGCCGGTTCCACCACCACGGGCTCTGTGTGCACAGGTGCGAGAACGACGGGAGCAGGGGAAGGGGCTGGAGAGTCGAAGAGTTTCTTCGCCGTACTGCTTTTCTTCTTGCCGCTGGGCTCTACCGAGGCAGGAGGCGTTGCTAAGTTCTCGTGACCAGGAGCGGGCGAAGTGGAGCCAGAAACTGCACTTTTCGTAGTGCGTCGCTTCGAAGGTGGGGTGGTGGTTGCCTTGGAGGTATCTTTGTGATCACTTTCGACTGCTGGTATAGCAGGAACCACCTGTGCAACGTCTTGGGCCGCCAGTCGAGCCTCCAGTTCTTGAATTCGGCGCAGCAATTCTTCTTCGTGACTCAGGAGGCGCTGATTGTCACTTTCCAGCACCTGCACCCGCTCCTTCATGTGTTCGTTCAGAGAAATAATCTGCGCCACCTGCTGGGCATCGACGGAGTTACTAGTGCCATTGTCAGATGTGGCTGCGGTTTGTGCACCTTTGGTGGAAGTGGGGTTGGCCGTGTTGGTGCTGCTGTCGGCACTTGAAGTTTGCAAAATCTGAGAAGAACCCGCTTTTGTCTTCGCCCCAGCCTCCGCGATGTCCGTTGATGCGGAGGTCTCATCGGCAGCGTTCTCAGAAGGGTTCTCTGTTTTCGCAGTAAATTCTTCCTCTTCTTCCCAGACCAGCTCTTCCTCATCGTCCTCGAGGTCCAGGTTGGCGCTGCCGTTGCGGTAGATTTGGTTGATTCGGAAGAACAACCTGACGGAACGAATAGCGATAGACACAGAATATTAGAATAAAACTCGTGAATGGAAGCTAATATAATATCCAGAGTAGTATCACCTGCCCCAAAACTCCTCCGGAGACATGGAGATCGGCACAAGTTCGGCATAAAATCTCGACACTTCTGACTCTTCGTCCAATACACGGGCGATCTCCGCCGCGCTCGAAGACATACTAAATGACTTTTTAAACTTTTCATAATCCTTCAAGTCATTGTCTCGTATGGGCTGTATGTAAACGGGGTGGTCGTCAATTCAGTTTCGAATGAAGTCAAAGACACCCAACTTACTGTTTCGTACGTCTCGTATGATCGTCGCAAATCAGCAACCAGCTTCTCTTGCAGAGTAATATCTTCTTCTTCCTGTTTAATTTGAAATAGTAAATAACATGACACAAAAACTTGCCAGCTTGATGGAAGTACCTCATCATCGCCGTCTCCTAAAACCCGATTCAAGGTGCTTGTTGTGTCTTCTTGAATAGTTGTAACGAAACTCAGCAGATCGTTCTTGATAGCACCCCACATCTTTCTTCAATATAATCCTATTGTAATAACCTCTGTTCAACGCAATCGCCAATCAGTTTTGGGATGTCTCAGCGAAACTTGAACAAGGCGAGATGAGCGAACTTCGTCGGCTCTGTAACGATTATCTGTATCATAAATTAGCGTAGTTATTACAAAATGATTCACTTCAACGCATTTAAATATGGTACACAGTACCTCTTGCATTCAAAGCCAATGCCTGCGACACCATTTCTAAGAGCTTCTCATTCACTCGTCAACATGAACAACAAGCGTGGTCGCGATGCGTATGAGAGCAGTGGGAAATCAACCGCGCCATCAAGAAGTGGAATAGGACTAGATGCTGACGAGTGGGAAGCTCCGGAGCGATTGTCAACAAATTTGCGGCGTACAGCACCGTCCACTGTCTCTTCCACCCCGCTCACGTCAAACGAGTCTGTTTCTACTGGTCGTTCCGGACAAAGGGGAGATGAATGGGATCGACCCACTCCTATGAGAGGCGCTGGAGCTGGTGCGCCAGGCACGGACTTGACTGCTTCCAACAAGCCCAGAACAGTGCTCAACTCTAAGCTGATTGAACGTCTCGGTTACCATGTGGAGGAGACACCTGAGATAGAACCTTCAGGTAGATACAACCCCGGGGAAGAGGACGGTGACTTTGACAGAGACTTTTATTTGTCGGAGGAAGGTCAAACGTTCGGAGACGACGGGCACGCAGGCGGTGGGCACTTTCTCGGCAACGAAGACAAGTTCAAAGCTCGCGAAGAAGCCATGAGCAAGAGCAGGGCCAAAGGTGACACCAAAATCGCTGGTATGTCGGCGCGTAAGAGCCAGTTGTACGTCGATCAGGAGGCCTGGGAGGAGAACCGATTGCTGCAGAGTGGGGTGGCGAGTCTCCGCGAAGCTCAAATGGACTTCAACGACGAAGATGATTCGCGCGTGACGCTGATTGTGCACAACGTCAAGCCTCCTTTTCTGGATGGTCGCGTGAGCTTTTCCTTGCAACAGACCACGGTATCCATCTTGAAGGACCCAACTGGTGACATGGCAGTGAACGCACGCAAAGGCTCTGCGCTGTTACGCGATGTGCGTGAGAAGCGTGATGTCATGAAGATGCGCAAGCGCTTCTGGGAGCTTGGCGGTTCACGCATGGGAGATGTGATGGGCATTGCCCACCCGGAAGAAGAGAAAGATGAGACGATTCCCGCAACTGGACTGGAAGTCGGGGACGCCAAGAACATCAAGCCGGCGCCCGAACGCAAGCATATTGACGACGTCGACGAGGACGAAGAAGGCGTGGACTACCGCGACGGCAGCTCCTTTGGCAAGCACATGAAAGACATCAAAGCGGTGGCGCAGAGTGACTTTGCCCGCACGAAGACGATCAAGGAGCAGCGTGAATACCTGCCGGTGTACACCTGCCGCAGCCGGCTGATGGACGTCGTGCGCGAAAACCAAGTGATCGTAGTGGTAGGTGAAACGGGTTCGGGCAAAACCACTCAGTTGACGCAGTACATGCACGAAGAAGGTTACACGATGAACGGTATGGTGGGCTGCACTCAGCCGCGCCGTGTGGCGGCAATGTCCGTGGCGAAGCGCGTGGCCGACGAGATGGGCGTGGAGCTGGGCCAGGAAGTCGGGTATGCAATCCGTTTCGAAGACCTCACCTCCGAGAATACTGTGATCAAATACATGACCGATGGTGTGCTCCTGCGTGAGTCACTGCGCGAGTCGGACCTCGAGTCCTACAGCGCCATCATCATGGACGAGGCCCACGAGCGATCCCTGCACACCGACGTTCTTTTCGGCATTTTGCGCAAGATCGTGGCCCGCCGCCGAGACCTCAAGCTGATCGTCACCTCGGCCACGCTGAATGCAGAGCGCTTTTCGGAGTTTTTTGGTGGCGTGCCGGTCTACCGAATTCCTGGACGTACCTTCCACGTAGAGAAGTATTTTGCCAAGACCCCTCCGGAAGATTACGTCGACGCAGCCGTGAAGCAAGTGATGACGATCCATTTGAGCTTTCCCCCGGGTGACATTTTGGTGTTTATGACCGGACAAGAAGACATTGAGGCAACCTGCCAGGTCATTGCCGAGCGCGCTGCGACGCTGGACGGCGTGCCACCGATTTTACTTCTGCCGATGTATTCCCAGTTGCCCGCAGATTTGCAAGCGAAGATTTTCGACAGTGCTCAGGACGGCGTGCGTAAGTGCATCGTGTCCACAAACATTGCCGAGACGAGTCTTACCGTGGATGGCATCAAATACGTCGTCGACTGCGGCTACTCGAAAATCAAAGTCTACAACCCCAAAATCGGTATGGATGCTCTGCAGGTGGGGCCCGAATCCCAGGCCAACGCGAACCAGCGTGCTGGCCGTGCCGGTCGCACGGGACCGGGCTTTTGCTATCGCCTCTTCACGGAGCGCCAGTACATCAGTGAGATGTTGGTCAACCAGATTCCGGAGATCCAACGTACCAATCTGGGCAACGTAGTATTGTTGTTGAAGTCCCTCGGTGTGGAGAATCTACTTGCCTTTGACTTCATGGATCCGCCACCACAAGAGAATATCATGAATTCCATGTATCAATTGTGGGTCCTCGGGGCGCTGGACAACACCGGCGCATTGACCCCACTGGGACGCAAAATGGTCGAGTTTCCGCTCGATCCGCCCCTGGCCAAGATGTTGATCTTCTCCGAGTCACTGGGCTGCACCTACGAGATTCTGATTGTCGTGTCGATGCTCTCCGTGCCAGGAGTGTTCTACCGCCCCAAAGACCGAGAGGAAGAGAGTGACGCCGCGCGTGAGAAGTTCTTCGTCCCCGAGAGCGACCACTTGACATTGCTGAACGTGTATCTGCAGTGGAAACAGCAGAATTATTCGTCCAACTGGTGTAATGACCACTTTGTGCACCCCAAGGCGATGAAAAAAGCCCGCGAAGTGCACAGCCAGTTATTGGACATCATGAACACCCAGAAGGTTGCGCATACCTCGAGCAAAGGCGCCTGGGACGTCGTGCGCAAAGCGATCTGTTCGTCGTACTTCTACAACAGTGCGCGTATTAAAGGCATCGGAGAGTATGTAAATATGCTCACAGGCATTCCGTCCAACCTGCACCCGTCCTCCGCACTGTTTGGGCTGGGCTACACACCGGACTATGTGTGCTACCACGAGCTGATCCTCACGACAAAAGAATACATGTCCTGTGTCACCGCTGTGGAGGGGGAATGGCTGGCCGAAATGGGGCCAATGTTCTTCTCCGTAAAGCAGTCGTACAAGACGCGTTTGTTGCTGGGACAGCGCGAGGCCGCGGACCGGCGCAAGATGGAAGAAGAGATGGCCGAGGCGGCGGAGAAGCGCGCGGCGGCCCTAGCGGCGGACACAACAGGTACGCTGGCCAGCGCGATGAGGGCACCCAGCTCTGTGCGTCGTCAGATCTATACGCCTGGTTTGAACAACACAAGTAGCGCGAAGAGCACACCACGTCGCACGCCATTTAGAGGGTTGTAATAGTTATGTTGCGTTTATACATTTGATGCAAAATCAGTATAAACAATGAATCACTATTTTTAAAATTGGGTTTACAAAACTTCGGGTTTGATTTTCAGTGATAGTGAGAATAAAACAAAAATCGGTCACTAGTAAGTTAAGTTGACGTGGTGGCGGAGAGAGAGAGATTCAGCAGCACAACCAAAAAATTATTCCAAAGTCATGTTCAAGCAACTTTCTTTCCTTTGCCTGGTGGCTCTCACAGTGTTTGGTCTTATCGCGGCGTATGGCGAGACTCAGTTGACTGTTGGATCGTACAAGGCTAACTCTGGCTGCAAGACCGCCGCAAAGCCTGCCGTTGCAAACGTTACCTATGTCCTGAACAAATGCTACAACGGCATTATGTACGACTGTGATCCCGAGGGAGATGTGACCTACATGGTGTTCCCCGACCCAACTTGTGGGTCTAACTATCCCAAGACTTACGGACTGCCCGTCAACTATTGCATGAGCCCTGTTTATGCGTACTCGTCCGATGACACCTACATGTGGTGCCACTAAAAGCAACACGTGATGACACCTCTTACATTTAAATCTATAGAGCGTATTATTAATTATTTCTTGGTATTATTGATGATAAAAATGAAGTATCGGACACGGCATTGCACTAAAACCTTCGTGCCAAATGCATTGCGCTTTAAGCTTAAAAAGTGATCGATTTGAAAGGAAACAAACATATGTTCTGTTTTACGAGCATATTTTCTTAAACGCGCAGCTTCGCAAATAAAGAGAGTATACCCGCCCGGTAACACAGGCAAATGTAACCTACATGATGCTGGTGACTTTCAAAGTGTTTTTATTTCTGCAAGGCCACAGAATCAACCACGGGAAGGAAAAACAGCAGTCAGTTCTATATTTGTCAACATGGCTCGTACATATAATTATTTACTGGTTCCATGCATTTAAATTGTTGTTCGCATCAATTGGTGCGGAATGGTTCATGTTTGCTAGTGCTCTAAAGTCCGCGTCATCGCCTGGACTGTTGCTATGGTGGTGCTGCGCGTCCCGCTGGGCGTGCGCCTTCAGCTCTTCAAAGGAGTCCGGCTCGAACAGCATCTCCTCGCCCTCGTCCTGGAATAGCTCTAAATCGCCATCGCCGTGGTGCAGGTCGAGTTCGCCGGCGTCCAGGCCGTGCAGGGAGTGTTGCTGTTGGGCAGAGGCTCTACCGGCGGTGGAGGGCTTGCGGGCGCGCTTGGGGGCACCCTGACCGTCGAGGTTAGAGGAGGAGGAAGACCGTGCAGCCCCGCCTCCACTGCTCTGGCGCTGCAGCGCGGGAGGAGCGCGCTTTTTCTTTTCACTATTATCCTGTGATAATAAAAAAGAAACAATGAGCAATGTGAGTGTCATAAAGAAACGCGAGAAAAGTAAATGGCTTTTAGTTGTGCATACCTCAATAAATTTCTGCAACTTCCTCAGCGTGAAGGTGTCCAGCGCATCCAGTGGTATTTCGATTTCCGCGTCGTCGTCGTTTTCTCTCG
>LNAP01003165.1_pt1 | contig 15813 bp, 17 predicted proteins | sample 602601 | NCBI WGS metagenome assembly LNAP01 (sample SAMN02440304, study PRJNA202911) | soil metagenome | biome: Subtropical and temperate rainforests or woodlands; isolation source: soil samples (1 kg each in a 20% v/v slurry with milli Q water) were... ...
TTTGCTTCACCCATAGGGCGACCTCGATAAATCGGTTGAAATTGGCTCCCAGTCTAGCTTGTAGCCGGTTTGTGCACTGTCAACTGCCGGAAATAGGTTGAAAACTGCGGTCCTGCACGCCGAGCACCGTCTCCTTGCTTTGCTGCAACTTCGCCGTGAGCATCTCTTCCTGCGCGCGCGCCGCATCGTAATCCGCCTTGATCGCACCGCGCACCTGGGAAATTTCCTCGTCGATCTTGGCCTGCATCTCGGCAATCTGGCTTTCGATCTGCACCATCTTCGGATATGCCGGCTTGTAGATTTTCAAGCCCTCCTGGTAATCCGCCTCCAGCTTGGCCTTGCGCGCCTTGAACTCCTGCACCACCTTGTTCTCGATCACCGCGCTCAGCGCCGAGGTATCCGCCGATTTCACCTGGTTATACAGCGACTCCGTGCGGATCCGCTCGCCCTGCGCCTTGGCCAGCGCCGTGGTGAATTCCTGCAAGGACTGTGCATCCGGGCTCGGCTGTTTTTCATCAACCTTGACGATGCCCTCCTTGCGGGTGAATTCGTTGAGCGACTTCTCCGAATCTTCCAGTTTCACCCTGATCTGCTGCAAACGCTCCTGCAAAAATGTCTTCGCATAGGATGAAGCATCCATGCGGCGTTCCAGGTTCAGGTTGATGAACACCGTCGAAATCGTATTCGCCACCTGCGCCGCAAGCTGTGGATCGGGGCTGTCAAAATGAATCTTGACCAACCGCGAATTACGCAACGGCTCGATGGTCAACTGATCAAGAAAAGCGGTCATCAGCCTGGTTTCGCGATCCTTGTCTTCAGCCGTCGCGGCGCCGGCGGCCTTGGTCTCGCCGCCAAAAAAATCCAGCCAGCCGCCTTCCTTCTTTTTCGCGAACAGCGGGTTCTCGCCCAGATTGAGTTGCTCGATAACGCGCTGCGCCATCGAACGGCTCTTCAACAACTCATATTGCGTCTGGTAAAAATCCTTGCTCGACGCCAGCGACTCGTTCGGCATCACCTCCTGGATCTGCGTCACCTTGGATTCCTGCTGGTCAATCTGCAAGGTCAGGCTGCCACGGTAGATCCTGGTCATCAACAAAGTGGCCGTCACCACCGACACCACGGTAATCAGGAAAAACGTCAGCACCGTGCCCTTGCGCTTGACGATGATGTCCCAGTAATCGCGCAGGTTGATCGCATCGTCATCCTCCGCCGCCGCATGCGGCGGTTCATGCCGCAGATAAGTGCTCGGCAACGTCTCCGGGCGCTCGATCAATGCGCCGGCCGGGTGCTGCCGGGTGGATGGTGCTTCTGCTTTCCCGCTATCGTCTGGATTCGCACTAGCTGTTGTCATGATCTTGATCAATACCGGCCAAAACTGAAAAAACCACGCAAAGTATCGGTCACGCCCTTCAGCGCCGAGCGCGCGCCCGATTTTTCCACCACCACCAGATCGTTACCCTGGATCAGCGGGTCTTCCACACGGCCAGCACGAATCGCTTCCAGGTCATAAATCAGCACGGTACGCCCCCCGTTAGCGTCATCCCCGTTCTGGCGAAACACCTTGACTGCATTTTCTTCCGCCACCAGATCAACCCCTGACGCCAGGGCAACCACCTGCAACAGTGTCGTACGCCCGGTGAGCGGATAAACGCCGGGCTTGGCCACGCTGCCCTCAACAGTCACCCGCTGGCTGACGAATTCCTTGATGAACACGCTCACCTGGGGGGCCTGCAACAGGCTTTCCGCAAGCTTCTGCGCGATTGCCGCCTCCAGCTCCTGCGCTGTCAATCCACCCGCCTTTACCACGCCGATCAGCGGCAGGGAAATCAGCCCATGCGAATTGACACGCACCGTGCGCGACATGTCAGGCACCTGAAACACTGAAATCTCCAGCAAGTCGGAAGCGCCGATCTGATAATCCGTAATCCGTTGCGTAGGGTCTGCGGCAGGATTCACCGGCGACGCCGCAGAGACCACGGGTGCAGTGGCGGCCGGGCCCGCTGCGCTGTTCGATGGCGCAACACCATCCTCAGCAGCCAGCGCCGGGCCGCCCAGCAAGCCAAGGCACACCGCCCCGGCCAGCAAACCCATCGCGGAATTCATCAATTTATTCATCCAGCACCTCCTGACCAAACACTCAATCCAATCACCGATAACCCGCATCTAGCCAAATATCCGGCGCCACAATCCCTGTTGCTTGCGCCCTCCGGCAGCCCGCTGGGGCAATGCCGGCATCAACGATGGCGCCAAGTCTTCAAGTATAGCGGCAGGCCGGGTGTACACCAAATGCCGCGCCTGCTCCGCCCCCACCCAACGCGCCGCCGCCGCACAACCTTCCGCCAGCAAGGGCGGCCGCCGCTTGACGCCATGCGAATCGGTCGCCAGGATATGCACCCGTCCTTCGTCCAGCATGCGCTCGCCCCAATATTTCGCCTCATCACCAAAACGCCCGGTCAGGCTGCCCGAGGTCACCTGCATCCACGCCCCCTGCGTCACCAGCGCACAAAACGTCGCGTAATGATCCTCGATCCAGGTCAGCCGTTCCGGATGCGTAATCAGCGGCACATAACCAGCCGCAATCAGGTTGAACACGAATTCCGCAAACCGTGGCGGCGCCACATGATGCGGCGGCTCCAGCAAAAAATAACGTGTATCGCCCAGGCTCGGCGCATCGCCGCTGCGCAGCTTGGCCGGCAGGTCGGGCGCCAGATGCGCATCCGCCCCGCAAGTCAGGCGCAAGGCGATTCCCGCCTCGTCCAGCGCCGCCTGCAACTGCGCCACGCCACGGCGGATACCGTCGCCCGTGTTTTCATACATCCCCGGATAAATATGCGGCGTGCAAGCCAGCGTGGTGATGCCATCCGCAACCGCAATCCGCGCCATCGCCAGCGAAGTCTCCAAGTCCGGCGACCCGTCATCGATACCCGGCAGAATATGGCAATGCAGATCAATCATAAAATAGGGATCACTCAACAAACCACAAGAATCCCGATTGTATAATCAATCCACCCCGCAACCTTCTCTCTTCGCCCTTGAACCTGATCCCAACACTCCTCTGCGGTGGCTCCGGCACCCGCCTGTGGCCGCTCTCGCGCACTCACTACCCCAAACAATTCCTGCGCCTGCTCGGTGAACACTCCCTGCTGCAAGCCACCCTGCAACGGCTGGCCGGACTCGACGGCGTTGGCCGGCCCATCCTCGTCACCAATGAAGCGCACCGCTTTCTGGTCGCCGAACAAGCGCTCGAAATAGATACCGCAGCCGACATCCTGCTCGAACCCGTCGCCCGCAATACCGCACCCGCCATTGCCGCCGCACACTGGGCGCGGCGCGACGGCGCATCGCCGCTGCTGCTGGTGCTGCCATCCGACCACATCTTCGCCGACATCCCCGCATTTCAGCAAGCCATTGCAGATGGCATGCCACACGCCCGCGACGGGCGCTTTGTCACCTTCGGCATCGTCCCCGAACGCCCGGAAACCGGCTACGGCTACATCCGCCGTGGCGCCCCACTGGCCGGCGGCTACACGCTCGACCGCTTTGTCGAAAAACCCGACGCCGCCACCGCCCAAAGCTACCTCGACACCGGCGAGTATTACTGGAACAGCGGCATCTTCCTGTTCCGCGCCGACCGCTATCTCGACGCGCTCGGCCAGCTCCCGCCCGACATTGCCGGGCCCGCCTGTGCCGCCGTCGACAGCGCCACCAGCGACCTGAATTTCATCCGCCTCGAAGCCGACGCCTTCGCGCGCTGCCGCGCCGACTCCATCGACTACGCGCTGATGGAAAAAATAAACGATGGCGTCGTCATCCCGCTCGCCGCCGGGTGGAACGACATCGGCGCCTGGGACACCCTGTGCCGTAGCGCCAGCGCCGACTTTTCCGCCAACACCTGCAGCGGCGACGTCATCACCCACGACTGCACCAACAACCTGGTACGCGCCGAATCCCGCCTGGTCACCGCCATCGGCCTGAGCGGCATGGTTATCATCGAAACCGCCGACGCCGTGCTCGTCGCCCCCAAAGACCGGGCGCAGGATGTCAAGCAGGTTGTCGACCAGCTCAAGCGCGAAGGCCGTGTTGAGAGCGAATTCCACACAAGCGTGCACCGCCCCTGGGGCAGCTACGAAGGCATGGCGCACGGCGAACGCTATCAAGCAAGCGCATCATCGTCAAACCCGGCAAGCGCCTGTCCCTGCAAAAACACCACCGCGCCGAACACTGGATCATCGTCAAGGGCACCGCAAAAATCACCCGTGGCGAAGACACCCTGCTGCTCACCGAAAACCAATCCACCTACATTCCCCTCGGCATCGTCCATCGCCTCGAAAACCCCGGCAAGACCGACCTCGAACTCATCGAAGTCCAGTCCGGCGCCTACCTCGGCGAAGACGACATCGTGCGGCTTGAAGACGCCTATGGAAGAAGCGGAAGAAGCGCATAAGCAAAACAACGCGCAATAACCCGGATGGTAGACTGGAAACCGCCATGGAAAAACCGACCGACACGCGCATGACACCGGCCGCCCATCCGTTCGACGGCCGCATCGTCGCAACGCTGCTGGCCAGCCTGCCGGATTTGCAGGCCGTGTATCGGTATGGCAGCGCCGGGGGAATTTATGCGCGAGAGGATAGCGACATCGACCTCGCCCTGCTCGCGGCACATCCGCTGACGCTTGCCGAGCAGTTGCAACTGGCGGGCGAGCTATCGCGGCTGACGGGGCGCGATGTCGATCTCAACGACCTGCGGTCACTCCCCGTCACCTTGCGTGTGCAGATTGTCATGGAAGGCGTGCGCCTGTATGCGGCGAACACGTCGGCCGCCGAAGAATATGACTCGCGGACACTCTCCGACTACGTCCGGCTGAACGAAGAGCGCCGCGGCATTCTTGACGATATCCGCCGCCGGGGCAGCATCCATGGATGATGTTTTGCTGGGCAAGGCCGCCATCATCGAACGCTGCCTGAAGCGTATCGGCGAAGAATACCGCGGGCACGAAGACGAGCTGGCCACCAACTTCACGCGGCAGGACTCCATCCTGCTGAACCTGCAACGCGCCTGCGAAGCATCCATTGATGCCGGCATGCACCTGGTGCGCCTGCACCGCCTTGGCATCCCCACCGAGAGCCGCCAGGTTTTCACGCAACTGGCCCAATCATCTATCATTGATCCCCAGCTCGGCCAACATCTTGCCGGCATGGTCGGCTTCCGCAATATCGCCGTGCATAACTACCGGGAACTGGACCTCGACGTGGTGCGAAGCATTTTGAGCAACCGTTTGCACGACCTGCAAACCTTCGCGGAATGCCTCGTCAAACTGGCCTTGCCGCACGACGAAAAATGAAACACCCGACCGACACGCGCGAGCGCCTCGCGCAACATGCAGCCGGGCAACTTGCGATGTCCGTGATCACGCTCGGTGAGTTACGCCACGGCGCAGAAAAAAGCCAGTCACCCAAAAAAGCATTTGCCGCAGCATTTGCCGCAATTGAGCAACTGACCAACACCATTCAAATCGCGGTGCTGGATGACCATGTCGGGCAGCACTGGCATGGCAAAATCCGTTCGAAACTTGAACAATCTGGCCAAACCATCGGCAATAACGACCTGTGGATTGCCGCCCATGCCAAAGCAGCCGGCTGGATACTCGTCACCCACAACGAAGATGAATTAACGAACATGAATTCAAGCAGGTGGCCGGGTTAGAATTTGAAAACCGGACCCGCCCCCGAACCTCACCCACGCACAAGAACGCCAATACCCAAAATGAACCAGCCCCAAAGCCTTGGCCCCTCCCTCCTCAGCCCTCAGTCCACAATCTATGTCGCCGGCCACCGTGGCCTGGTCGGCTCCGCCCTCACCCGCGGCCTGCAAGCCAGGGGCTACACCAACCTGCTGGCCCGCACCCATGCCGAGCTCGACCTCACTGACCATGCCGCGGTCGAAGCCTTCTTCGCCGCCGAAAAACCTGATTACGTCTTCCTCGCCGCCGCCAAAGTCGGCGGCATCCACGCCAACGACACCTACCCCGCCGACTTCATCCACAACAACCTGACCATCCAGACCAACGTCATCCACAGCGCCTATACCCACGGCGTCAAGCGTCTGCTCTTCCTCGGCTCATCCTGCATCTATCCGCGCGACTGCCCGCAGCCCATCAAGGAAGAATACCTCCTCACCGGCCCGCTCGAACCGACCAACCGCGCCTACGCCATCGCCAAGATCGCCGGCGTCGAAATGTGCGCCAGCTACAACCGCCAGTACGGCACAAAATTCCTCGCCGTCATGCCCACCAACCTCTACGGCCCCGGCGACACCTACCACCCCGAAAACTCCCACGTCATCCCCGCCCTCATCCGCAAATTCCACGAAGCCAAAACCCGCCAGGAAAAGCACGTCACCATCTGGGGCACCGGCGCCCCGCGCCGCGAATTCATGTACAGCGAAGACATGGCCGACGCCTGCCTCCACCTGATGGCCCTGCCAGAAGACGCCTTCAATGCCGTCCTCAATCCTCAGCCCTCGGCTCTCAACACGCCATCCTGGCCGTTAATCAACATCGGCATCGGCGCAGACCAAACCATCCGCGAACTGGCCGCAACCGTCAAAGCAGTCATCGGCTTTGACGGCGACCTCATCTTCGACACCAGCAAACCCGACGGCACCCCGCGCAAACTGCTCGACGTATCGCGCCTGCACGCCATAGGCTGGCGTGCGCCCACCGAATTCAAAACCGGCCTCGCCGCGGCCTATCAAGATTTCGTTGCCCATCACGCATGAACACCCGCGCAAAGCGCCCTCTTGAACCCTCTGCCGCCGTCCGAAAGGTGGACTTGCTTCGCGGCGTATCGCCAGCGCGCCCCGTAGGAATCCGGAGTGGCTTTGCCTGCGTCGTTTGCGGGCTTAGCCCACTCCGCAGAGGCTTCATCAGTACCCTTGGGGTGCCGACTTTTTGGACCTCGCCCCTTGAACCCGTCTCGCTCGAAGATATACTGTGGCGCAGCAAACCCGGTCGGAAACAGCATGCGCCCTGAAAAGACAGTCCATATAAATGAGGGCCGTAACTCAAGTCGTCAAGCTCACTGCACAGTGACTCTAAATGTCGCTTGCGATGAAATGGCACATGGCTGACCAGTCGCCGGATAAACAAATCCCAGAGGCATCCGCAGGTGGCTTGAGGTCCGTCCGCCAGCGCATCCTGCACAGTCTGGGCGCCAACGCTTCCTTGCGTCGCCAATTAATGACTGCGGCCGCCGGCAGCCTGGTGTTGGCTTTGTCGTCAAAGCTGCTCATGCTGCTCACCAGTGTGCTGCTGGCGCGCTGGATGGGCGCGGAAAACTATGGGGTTTATGTCACCGCCATGGCGCTAGTTTTTCTGCTTGCAGCGCCCACCGGATTGGGCTTGCCTGCATTAATGATTCGGCTGCTTGTCAGTTATCAGGTGCAACAACAATGGGGGCTGATGCGCGGCTTTCTAATCCGAAGCAATCAGGCGGTGTTATGTGCATCGCTGCTGATGGCTGCGATTGCCGCCAGCGTAATCTGGCTGCTTTCATCCCATTTCAGCCCAGATAAGATCACAACTTTCAGCCTGGCACTGATCCTCATTCCCATGATCGTTCTCGGCGTGATGCGCTCGGCTGCCCTGCGCGGCCTGCATCACGTCATCCTCGGACAATTGTCCGAAAGCGTGATCATGCCCGCGTTATTTCTAGGGCTGGCCAGCGCATGGTGGATGGTGAACGCAGATGGCGCGCTATCGCCGCAAATGGCCATCGCAGCGCGAGTCATTGCCACCGGTGCGGCGTTTCTCGTTGGCGCCCTGCTGCTGATACGGCGTATCCCGGTCCCCGTGCGGCATGCTGCGCCCCAATATGATCTGCGCGGCTGGACGCGATCCGCGCTGCCGCTTTTATTCATCGCTGGGATCAGCATCATCATGACGCAAACCGATGTATTGATGCTGGCCGCACTACGCGGCAGCGAATCAGCCGGCGTCTACCAAGCAGCAACACGTGGTGCGGAGTTGGTAGCCTTTTCTCTGGTGATCGTGAATTTAGCGATCCAGCCCAGCATTGCCCGTCTTTTTGCCTCCGGCGACATGATCCGTTTGCAGCGCATGGCCACGCTGGGCGCGCGCGCCGCAGTAGCCGCAGCGTTACCCCTCGCGTTAGTCATGATTTTTTGGGGCGAGCCGCTCATGCAATCAGTGTTTGGTGAAGCATTCGGTCGCGGCGCCATCGCGCTGGCCATCCTTTCGGGTGCACAGGTCATCAATGCGGCAACAGGTTCGGTAAATGACCTGCTCAACATGACGGGGCATGAGCGGGACACGATGAAAGGCATGATCGTGGGTGTAGTGGCAAACGTGATGCTGAATTTTCTCCTCATCCCTATGTGGGATATTACCGGCGCCGCCCTGGCGACGGGTGCGAGTCTGATTCTTTGGAATATCTTTCTCGTCATCCAGGTACATCGCCGGATCGGACTGGCGGCTACCGCGATTGGCCCTTTCTCATTTTTGAAAAGTAAACACAGCGTTGGATCAGGCGTGGAAAGTAAGCGTCGAAAATGAAAATCTCTTCACTTTATAACATTGCTTTTTCTGCTGGCCTGGCTTCTACTGCTTACGTCTTTGCGCTCATGGGAGGGGAAGACAGCCCCATTGCTTTAACAGCGGCGCAGGCGATGGTATTACTCCTGCCTGGTTTAAGCTTATTCACGAAAGGCTATAAACGCATCGACCGGAGAAATCTGCTGCTCTGGGCAGCGGTATCCATTAGCTTGTTATTAAATCTGCTGGTTAACATCGGCAATTATCCTGCCGGGCCAGTCACTGTTGGCTTTGTTTTAGCTCATATGGTCGGTATTGTCGGAATGCTGTTTGCAATTCAGTGGGCGGCGACCAATTTATCGCCTGAAACACTGATGCGCCATCTGGCCATTTTTTTATTTCCCTTGATTGCGCTGGCGATAGTGGCAGCATTGCAAGACGGTGGATGGACTAATCGTGCAGCCCCTTTTGACATACACCCGAATTGGTGGGGGGAATTGGGCTTTGCCTTCACGGCATGCGCTTTGGCGCTGCATGGCAAGAAAGCAAAGGCGCTGCTGATTGGCGCGGCGATGATCTTGTTTTTTCTGGTTCAATCCCGCGGTGCTCTGCTTGCCGCCTTTGTTTGTATCGGGATTTACATTTTCTTTTCGATGAAACGGAAAAGACTGAAAAAAACAGGCCCATTGCTCATAATCACGGCGATCACTTTCGCCGGGGCCATCTTGGCAATGCAGCAAGCTGCGGTATTGCAGGCATGGATATTCCTCAAAGGCGATGTACTGCTGCTGGATAACTCGTACCGTGGCCTGGATACAGGCCTAACCGGTAGGTTGGAGGGCTGGGATCAAGCATTAAGCATCTTTGCCGAGAATCCGATATTCGGACAGGGTCTCGATACCCTGAACCAAGTTCACAACGGGTTTCTGCGGCTTGCCGGGGAAGGCGGGTTGCTGCTACTGCTGCCCATTCTGTTCATGATGGGCATCGCTGTGTATCAATCGTTCAAAAATAGAAACTATCTGGCGGTCAGCATCCTATTCGGCTACGCGGTATATGCGATGACTTACCCAAGAATGCTCAATATGAACCTGGCATCCGCCGTTTTTTACCTGTGTGTGTTTTACTGGTCAAAGAATTCGAGCAGGGTAGCACGACGCATCCATAAACAGTCTGGAAATGCTAGTTCAGTGGCAAGTGATACGCGGCGCTTGCCCGGCATGGATGCTGATCCTGTGGCAGGAAATATTAGCCGTTGAAAGTAGCGATGACAGATGGCTGACGAGATGGTCGAGATTAACATTAAAAAAACTTGTAGATAAGTAATGGACAACAGATTAAAAAACATCATCGGCGCTGGCCATCGTGTAGTTGACCTCGGCTGCGGCTCCGGGCAGTTGCTCCGTGACTTGTCCGGGCAATTCGAGCAGCGCATCGGTCTGGACGTGTCCAGGCGGCGGCTGGAAGAGATGGCCAATGGCATCACTGACGGCTGGGATTTCCGCGAAGCGGACCTGAATGGGATATTTCCGTTGCAAGACGCCTCGGCGGATGTTGTCATCGCCAATCAGGTCATCGAGCACATTATTGATCCCGTAAAGTTCTGTCAGGAAATCCATCGTGTACTAAAACCGGAAGGGCGTTGTGTCATCACCACGCCCAACATCCGCTACCTCAAGAACATCGCGCATTTGCTGTTTTCCGGCTATGGCCCGCGCACCGCAGGCGGCAATATGCTGGATGGCGCGTGGGATGATGGCCATGTGCACTATTTCACGCACAAGGATCTGCATGAGATTTTTCAGCACGCGGGTTTCCGCCAGGTTAGCAGCCAGGCATTGATTGGCCAGGGGAGTAACGGTCGGCTGCGGCGCTGGATGGACCGCTGCTCGCATGCCTATCCGGTGCGGGAATTTATGTCGGGCTGCATTTTGCTGTGGGCGGTCAAGTAATGCCCGCACGTCCGTTCGTGGTCTACTGGAACAACATCCCCTCGCCTTACATGGTCGAACGCTTCAACGCGCTGGCCGACCGCGGCATGTTCGATTTCGAAGCCTGGTTCAACGACCGCATTGAATCTGACCGCAGTTGGAATGTGGACGAGGCGGGCTGGCGTTTCCGTTACCGCTACCTGCCCACGACCCGAGTCCTTGGCCGCACGCAGCATTGGCCGCTGCCGCTGCTTGGCCGCCGCCCGGACGTGCTCGTTAGCTTGTATGCGGAGCCAGCGTTTATCGCCGGATGGTCGCTGGCCAAACTCAGGGGCGTCAAGACCGGATTCCGGGTGTTGAAGACCTATGACCGGTGGGTGTCGCGCCATGCGGCGAAAGATGCGGTCAAGCGCTTCCTGTTCCGGCATGTGGATGCCATCGAAACGCCTGGTGAAGAAGGCAAACAATTCGCAATGCACTATGGCGCACCGGCCGAGCGCATTTTTTTTGCCACGCATACCGTGGATATTGATCATTACCAAACGGGCCGGACAAACCTGCTGGCGCAGCGCGAGATGCAGCGTGAAGCGCTGGGGCTGAAAGGCGCCACCTTTATCTACGTTGGCCGCCTGTGGTGGGGCAAGGGCGTCAACTACCTGCTGGAGGCGTTCGAAACCGCACAGCGCCAAAGCCCCAAACCGATGAGCCTGTTGCTGGTGGGTGACGGGCCAGACGAAGCCAAGCTCAAGCAGGCCTGCGCCGAGCGCGGCATCCGCAACGTGGTGTTTGCCGGCTTCCGGCAAAAGCCCGATCTGCCGCGTTACTACGCGCTGGCGGATGTTTTCGTTTTCCCCACGCTGGGCGACCCCTACGGGCTGGTGGTGGACGAGGCCATGGCCTGCTCGCTGCCGATCATCAGCACCAGCGCGGCCGGCGAGATTCGCGACCGCATCGAGGAAGGCGTAAACGGCTACATCGTGCCACCCGAAGACAGCGCGGCCCTGGCCGAGCGCATGTTGCATCTGGCGCAGGACGCCGAACTGCGCACGCGCATGGGCGAGGTCTCCGCCGCTAAAATCCAGGGCCACACGCCTGAAAAGTGGGCAGAGGATTTCGAGCGGATTGTCGAACAGTTATTGAGGAAAAAACGAGATGGGTGACGGGCTTTACATTCAGTACGGATGCGGCTGGGATGCACCGGAAGGCTGGGTAAATTTCGATGCATCGCCCACGCTCCGTATCGAGCGGCTTCCCGTATTTGGAAGACGCCTTTCCGCCATGGTTAAAAGCAACCCCGCGCTGTTTCCGGATAATGTCCGGTATGGGGACATCGTGAAAGGCTTGCCCCTGAGCGATGAAACCTGTCGCGGTGTCTACTGCTCCCATGTTCTGGAGCATCTTGGCCTGGATGATTTCCGCAAGGCGCTGGCCAATACAAAAAGACTTTTGCAGCCAGGCGGCATCTTTCGTCTGGTGCTGCCCGATCTTGCTTTCTACGTTAGCCAGTATCTCGCAAGCGCCTCGCCCGATGCTGCGCTCGAATTCATGCGGACTACCGGCTTGGGTGAATCGTCCCGCGCGCGCGGAGTCAAGGGATTTATGCAAGAACTGATGGGCAATTCCAGACACCGCTGGATGTGGGATTACCCTTCACTTGAAAACGAGCTTGACCAGGCAGGGTTCAAGCAGGTCAGGAAGGCTTTGCTGGGCGATTCGACTGACGAAAAATTCAAACAGGTTGAACGTCAAGAACGCTGGACAAACTGCCTTGGCATTGAGTGTCGACAGATATGAAAAACGCGGGATACAAAAATCACGCCATGACTCCCCATGCTACCGATGGCGATTACCTTTTCCTTCCGTTGTCGAACTGAGTTAGCCCCCTGTTGAGGAAATGAAAATGAGTGAGATAAAAATCAGTGACCATCTACATGGCAATTATGAGGATTACTATAAGGATGGGGATTCCGAGTGGCGCCGTCTTGGTGCTCTGGGAAAAGCGGATAACATTGTCTCGCTTTGTGGTGATCTGCCTCGAAGTTCTGTACTCGAGATTGGGGCGGGAGAGGGTTCCATACTGAAAAGGTTGTCAGAGTTGAATTTCGGTGATGAGCTTTATGCTTTGGAAATATCTTCATCCGGCATTGAAGCAATAAAACGTAAAAAAATTTCGCGGCTTGCAGAGTGCAAAGTGTTCGATGGCTATCATGTTCCATATGCTGAAAAAAGATTTGATATTGCGATATTGAGTCATGTAATCGAACATGTGGAGCATCCCCGCCAACTTATTGGCGAGGCTTCCCGTGTAGCGCGATACGTTTTTATCGAAGTACCTTTAGAAGACACATTCCGGTTACCGCGAGATTTTGTCTTTGACACGGTTGGGCATATAAACTTCTATTCCCCAAACACCATCCGCCAATTGGTTCAGTCATGCAATCTTCGCGTACTCAAGCAAATAGTCAGTCACTCAACAAAGGATGTGTATAAGTTTCAAAAAGGAAGTAAGGGACTAATCAATTTCTACATCAAACAAGCGCTGTTGATGAGTATGCCAATGGTCGCGACCAGGCTTTTCACTTATCACGGTGCGTTGGTTTGCGAAAAAAATTCTGGTTAAGAAATTGTCGAACAACCTGAACCATGAACCCAACCAAGCGTGGGCTATAGCAAAACGATGCTTGTGGCAAGCATGGGGAGTCGCTTGGTCTTGAAATTGAGACAAAACCAAATCGTCATGATTGGGGCGTTTCCACCTCCCGTACACGGCATGGCGGCGGTCAATGCAGCGGTGCGCGAACAATTGCGCAACACTGGCGATGCAGAACCGCTGGCAATCAATTTGGCTGTACCCAGCCTCGACCGCTCGCTGGGAACGCGACTCAGCCGACCGCCCAAGGTATTGCGTGGCCTGGGCCGCCTCGCCGGTATGCGTCGGTTGCGGGGGAGGACGTTGTACATGAGCATTTCAGGTGGGTTTGGGCAACTTTATGAAATCGCCTTTCTTTTGCTGGCGCGGGGGCGCGGCATGCGGGTGTTCCTGCACCATCACAGCTTTGCTTACCTCGACACACCCAGCCGTTTGACGCGGTGGCTGGTGCGGGTGGCCGGAAGCGATGCTGTGCATATCACGCAATCGCCGAAGATGGCTGAACGCTTGAACAAGGTCTATGGCGCGGCACGGGTTGCACCGGTCTCCAACGCGGTTTTTTTTGTGCCTCCCAATGCGGCGGTGTCGATACGGACAAGACTGGAAACCCTGGGATTTTTAAGCAATATCACGCCCGAGAAGGGCGTATTCGAGTTCTTGGACCTGTGCGCCGCGGCGCGGGACAAGGGCCTGCCGCTGCGTGCACGGCTGGCTGGCCCGTTTCAGGACGGCGAAACAGAACGGCAGGTACGCGCGCGGCTTGCGGCGTTGCCTGGGGTGGACTATGTGGGGTCGAAATACGGAGCAGAGAAAGACGCTTTTTATGCGGGCATCGACGCGCTGATATTTCCGACGCGCTACGTCAATGAAGCTGAACCGGTGACGCTGCACGAAGCCATGGGCCGCGCTATCCCGGTCATCGCCTATGGCCGTGGCTGCATCCCGGAAATTATCGGCCCGGACTGCGGGCTGGTGATCGACCCCGCTGCGCCATTTGTACCGGCAGCTTTAACGCAGCTTGAAACCTGGCTTGCCAACCCTGCGGCGTTCGCGGCCGCATCGCAGGCGGCGGCGCGGCGGTTTGGGAAAACCTATGCCGAGAATACCGAGCGCTGGGGCGCACTGCTGGCCGAAATTGCCGGCAGTCGCGGGGAATGATGAGCATGAGAAAAACCCGATGAAAAAACTTCTGCCCAAAGGACTGTTGCTAAAAGTGGCCAAGCTGGCCGCCATCTTGCGCGTATCCGCTTGGCGCAATGCCTTGCGCCGCCACCGCGTGGCGGCTGGCGCCGAGCACATGTCTGCACTGCGCCAGCTTGCCGGGTGCCGGATGGTGGTGGATATCGGCGCCAATCGCGGCCAGTTCGCGCTGGTGGCGCGGCAATGCTTGCCCGCTGCGCGCATCGTTTCGTTCGAGCCGCTGCCGGGGCCGGCGGCCATTTTCCGGCGGGTGTTCGCGCAGGATGATGCGGTCATGCTGCACGAGGCGGCCGTGGGGCCGTCGCCGGGCGAGGCGGTGATTCATCTGTCGGCGCGGGATGATTCCTCTTCCCTGCTGCCGATCACGGCGCGGCAGAATGCGCTGTTTCCCGGCACGGCCGAGGCGGGCACGGCGACGATTCGCGTGGCCCGGCTGGCGGATCATGTGTCGGCAGAGATCATCGCGCCGCCGGCGCTGCTCAAGCTGGACGTGCAGGGCTTCGAGTTGCAGGCGCTTGCCGGTTGCGAGGATGTGCTGGCGCGCTTTGCCTGGGTGTATGTGGAATGCTCGTTCGTGGAGCTGTACGCCGGGCAGGCGTTTGCGGATGCGGTGATCGCCTGGCTGCGCGAGCGGGATTTTGTTCTGCAGGGCGTCTACAACATGGCCTATGACGGCGAAGGCCGCGCGGTGCAGGCGGATTTTTTGTTCGGGCGGTAGAGGCAGGTTCAGGGTTCAAAAGTCGGCACCCCAAGGGTACTTCCTACGGGGCGCGCTGGCGGGACGGCGCGGTGGCGGTTTAGCGCGGGTTATCGCGCGATGAATCGCGCTCCTACAGGGCGCGGTGGTTTTTGTAGGAGCCCGATTTATCGGGCGATGGGCGGTGGCAATGGCGCCTCCGGTATTTTGCGGCGCAGGTATCGCGCGATGAATCGCGCTCCTACATAAGGTTTTTTGCCGGTGAGATGAAAAAATGACAATTATTGATTACGGCTTTTCTTCTGAGGCATGGGCGAACGTGGTGCCGCTGATCGAGCGCATGATCGAACAGCGCGGGTTTCGGCGCGTCATTGAAATCGGCGGTGGGGCAAACCCGACTTTATCGCTGGATTTTGTCGCGCGTCATGGCCTGGACTATGCGCTGCTGGACATCTCCCAGGCTGAGCTGGACAAGGCGCCCGAGGGTTATGTGAAAATTCTGGCCGATATTTCAGCCGAGGCGTTTGCTGCTCAGGGCGGCTATGATTTTGCGTTCAGCCGGATGCTGGCCGAGCATGTTTCAAGCGGCGCGCGTTTTCACCGGAATGTGCGCGCCCTGCTGCGCGATGGCGGTGTGGCGTTTCATTTTTTCCCGACGTTGTTCGCGCCGCCCTTTGTGGCGAATTATCCTAAATCCGGCAGTTACCCTGCCACTGTGAGCCGGTCTGACGGGAGCCACGGCGGCAGCGGGCGAGTAATTTTGGCCACGACGTAGTCCAGG
>LNAP01003166.1_pt1 | contig 15812 bp, 15 predicted proteins | sample 602601 | NCBI WGS metagenome assembly LNAP01 (sample SAMN02440304, study PRJNA202911) | soil metagenome | biome: Subtropical and temperate rainforests or woodlands; isolation source: soil samples (1 kg each in a 20% v/v slurry with milli Q water) were... ...
GCTGGGGCCGACGGCGTGCCGGCGGGTCCGGCGAGGCACAGGCAGCGGTGTGAGCCGTGTCCACGCCGGCGCGTACCCGTAGACCTCGCGCACCGCGCCGTCGTCCGGGCCGAGCGCCGCCAGGTGGGGGAAGAACTCGGTCTGCGCATTGCTGGAATTGAAGAGCGTCGATGGCAGAGGGGCTCCGGTATCGTCCGCACCGGCCGGCGGCTGCCGTGCCATGGCGGTCATGCCGACGCGCGGGGCCGGTCAGGCGTGTGCCGGGATCGATGGCTCATGCTGTCTCCCGTTCTCGTGGCTCGGAGGAAAACCATCCCACCAGCCCCGGCGCGCGCCAATACCGCAGGGGGCCTATGCCTTTCGGCAGTCGGTCATGCCTTGCTGCGCAGGCCGTTCGCCGTTATCTTCTGCCGTTTCGGAGTTCACCCGAACCCTGGGGTTACGTCATGAAAATCCTGATCGCCGACGATCACCGACTCGTCGTGGAAGCGGTCAAGGCCAAGCTGGCCGAGCTCGAGCCCGGCATCGAATTCGTCCTGGCCATGAGTGTCGACGAATTGCTGGCCGCGGCCACCGACGACCTGGACCTGGCGCTGATCGACCTGAACATGCCTGGCGCGCAAGGCCAGGGCCACATCGACGAGATGCGCCGACGCCATCCGGCCGTGCCGGTGATCGTGCTGTCGGGCACCGAAGACCCGGCGGTGATGCGCTCCACCATCGAGCGCGGCGTGCTGGGCTTCATCCCCAAGGCCTATTCGCCCGACGTGATGATCTCCGCCGTGCGGCTGGTGCTTGCCGGTGGCGTCTACGTCCCGCCGATGATGCTGTCGGCCGTGCCCGCCGGCATCGTGGCGGGGGTGCCGGCGGCCGAGGTCCCGCGGCAACTCGGCGGCGCCAGCCACACGCTCGACCACCTGCGCAACGTACTCACCGACCGGCAGGTCGAAGTGCTCCAGCTGCTGTCCCAGGGAAAGCCCAACAAGCTGATCGGCCGCAGCCTCGGCATCAGCGAGGGCACGGTCAAGATCCATCTCGCGGCGATCTTCCGCGCGCTCAATGTCCGCAACCGCACAGAGGCGGTGGTCGCGGCGCAGGCGCTCACCGAAGCCTAGCTCGACCTCCATCGGGCACAGCGCGACTCGGCCTTGGTCGTCCACGGCAACTCGCCCCTGATCGATTCGACGACCTTGTAGTAGTCCCACGGCTCCTTCGACTCGGCCGGCGTCTTCACCTGCAGCAGGTGCATGTCATGCACCATGAGCCCGTCGCCGCGAAGCCAGCCGCCCTTGACGAACATGTCGTCGAACCGGGACTTGCGCAGCTGCGCCATGATCTTCTCCGGGTCGTCGGAGCCGGCCGCCTTCACGGCCCTGAGGTACTGAAGGGTCGCCGAGTAGTCGCCGGCATGGAACGAGGAAGGCATGCGCCTGTGCTTGTCGAAGAAGCGGCGCGCCCAGTCCCGCGACTCGGCGCTCTGGTTCCAGTACCAGCTGTCCGTGAGATACATGTTCTGGGTCGTCTTGAGACCCAGGGCATGGACATCGTTGATCGTGATGATCATCCCGGCCAGCTTCATGCCCTTGCCGAGGCCGAATTCCGCGGCGGACTTCAGCGCGTTCACCGTGTCGCCGCCCGCGTTCGCCAGTGCCAGGACGTCCGCCTTCGAGCTCTGCGCCTGAAGCATGTAGGAGGAGAAGTCGCTGGCGCCCAGCGGGTGCCTGATCGATCCGGCGACCGTGCCGCCATTCTCGAGAATCACCTTCGTCGCGTCGTTCTGCAGCGAGGCGCCGAAGGCGTAGTCGGCGGCGACGAAGTACCACTTCTTCGCGCCTGCCCTGACCACCGCGCCGGCCGTGCCACGGGCCAGCGCCACGGTGTCGTAGGCATATTGCACGGTGTACGGCGAGCAGAACTCGTTGGTGAGGCTGGAGGCGCCCGAGCCGACGACGAAGTACGGCTTCTTCTTTTCCGCGGCCACGCCCGCCATGGCGATCGCGGCGCCCGAATTCACGCCGCCGATGAGCATGTCCACCTTGTCGACATCGAACCACTCGCGCGCCTTGGCGGCCGCGATGTCGGGCTTGTTCTGGTGGTCCATGGTCAGCAGCTCGATCTTCCTGCCGTTCACCACGCCGCCGGCATCGGCGATGGCCATGCGGATCGCATCGGCGCCGGCCGGACCGTCGTAGTCCCGGTAGACGCCCGACATGTCGCTGATGAAGCCGATGCGCACGACATCGTCGGAGACCTGGGCCGACACGGCGGTCGCTGCGACCACCAGGCCGACGGCCACTGCAACGCAACTCTTTTTCATGGGTGTCTCTCGTCGTGGGGTGGGGGTCACAGGGCGAACGCGGGCCGCACCGCACCGACGCGGGGAAGGCCCATCATGGCGCGCGCCTCGGCCGGCGTCGCCGGCTCCATGTCGAGTTCACGGATGATGCGAACGATGCGTTCCGTCAACTGGATGTTGGTCGCGAGCTCGCCCTGGCGCAGATAGAGGTTGTCCTCCAGTCCGACGCGCGCGTGGCCGCCCAGCAGCAGGGACGCCACGTTGGCTTCCAGTTGCGACGGGCCGATGCCGCTGACGCAGAAGATGCTGTTGCGCGGCAGGGTGTCCACCATCATCTGGAGAAAGCGCGGGGAGTACGGCATGGCGTTCTGGAAATTGCGATGCACGTTCATCACGATGTTCACGAAGTGCGGCGCGTCGTCGAGTCCTTCGCCGATGAGCGTGGTGGTGTCCTGAAGGATGTGGGTCGGACTGAACACCTCCCACTCCGGCTTGATGCCGCGTGCCTTCATGCCTGCCGCCAGTTCGCGGCCGCGGGCGATCGAGGTGTCCATCAGGATCTCCTTGCCCTCGAAGCTGAGGTTCAGCGTCGTCGCGTCGAGCGTGCACATCTCCGCTCCGGCCTCCATGCCCTTGAGCCGCTCTTCCCACAGGATCTCCCAGCGGTCGCCGGCGAGCGGCTTGACCATGTCGCCGTGGACGCCGCCGCCCGTCGAGTTGTTGATCACGATGTCGCTGCGGGCCCGGATGCGTGCGTTGATGTCGCGGTAGACGGCGGGATCGCAGGTGGCGCCATCGTCCGGCCTGCGTGCATGGATGGCCACGACGCTCGCGCCAGCGTTCCAGCAGCGTACGACGTCGTCCGCGATCTCCGCGGGCTGTGTCGGAAGGTGTGGGTTCTGCGACTTGTGGGCCATGCCCCCTGTGGGAGCGATGGTCAGGATGACTTTGCGTTTGGACATGGAGTTCGTCTGGTGGGGGGAGTGGAGGGGGATCGCGCAGGGCGAGGGCTCACGCATCACGGCCGGCCCGGCCCGAAGCCGTGGCCGGGTCAGGCCGCGCGACGCGGATCACGCGGGCGTCGGGTGCTTCGGCGTGGATGCGCGCCACCTCATCCGCGCGGCGAGCCAGGACAGCGCGCTGATTTACGTAGCCCTTGTCGGTGATCTCGCCCGCATCGGCATCGGGCGGGTCCGTCAGAAACATCACGCGGCGCGGCATCTGCGACGAGCCGACGCCGCTGTGCTCGAACATCGACAGCGCCTCCCGGACGCGCTGCGCCATCTCGTCGGCCGATGCCTGGCTCGCGGCGGGGCTCGGGAACACGAGGGCGCCGATCTCGTCACGGTCGTGACCGGTCAGGACCACGTCGGCGGCGTAGGGCGACAGCGCGGAGACGAGCTTCAGGCGAAGGGGCCCCACGGAGACCCAGGTCCCGGTGGAGAGCTTGAAGTCTTCCGAGACGCGGCCATCGAAGAGCACGCCGCGCGAAGGATCGCCGGGGTCGACGAGGAGGCCGGCATCGCCGATCCTGTAGAAGCCCTCCTCGTCGAAGGCGGCTGCCGTGAGCGCGGGCGCATCGCGGTAGCCCGCGAAGACGCTGACCCCGCGCACGCGCATCTCCTGCTTCTCGCCGTTGCGCACCAGCTTGAGTTCCGTGCCCGGCAGCGGGACGCCGATGCAACCCGCGCCATCGAGCCTGAAGTGCGCGCTGGTGACGAGCGGTGCGGTCTCCGTCGCCCCCCAGGAGGTGGTCAGCCACAGCGGCTCTTCGCGCACCTGGGCGGCCAGTGCTTCCAGGCGGCCCCAGGTCGCGGCGGGAAGCGCTGCCGCGGCGTAGAACACCAGCTGCAGCCGCGACAGGACATCGCGTGCCAGGTCGAGGTCGGCTTCCAGCAGCGGCAGCAGCATGTCCAGCCCGCGCGGTACGTTGAAGTGCAGGTTGGGCCGGACCTCGCGCAGATTGCGCACCGTCTTCTCGATGAGCCCCGGCGCGGGGCGGCCCTCGTCGATGTACAGCGCGCCGCCATGGCGCAGCACCATGTTGAGGTTGTGGTTGCCGCCGAAGGTGTGGCTCCATGGCAGCCAGTCGACGATCACGGGCTTTTCCGTCTCGAGGAAGCGCCAGGTCTGGGCCAGCGCCTGCTGGTTGGCGCAGAGCATGCGGTGCGTGTTGGGGACGACCTTGGGCTGTCCGGTCGAGCCGGAGGTCAGCAGGTACTTGGCGACGTCGTCGCCGCTGAGCGTCTCGAACGCGGCCATCACGGCGGGTGTTTCGCGGGTCTCCAGAAAGCGGGCGAAGTCGAGTGCGCCGGCAAGACGCTCGGCGCCGTCGCCGAGCACCTGGATGGCGTCCCCCGCGCAGGCGGCCATCGCGGCGCCGTACACCTTGGCGTCGGCGGCGTAGATGAGCGAAGGGTGCAGCGCATCGACGATGCTGCGGATCTTCGCGTGGTCTCTGGAGAGGCGCGAGTAGGCGCTGGAGACCGGGCAGACCGGCAGTCCGACGTGCATGGCCCCCAGCATGAGCAGCGCATGGTCGATCGAGTTGTCGGACAGGATCACGATGGGCCGCTCGCGGGGCAGCCCGAGGTCGATCAGGCGTTGCGCGATCGCGCCGATGGCCACGCGCAGCTGGCCCCAGGTCATGCGCCGCCAGCCGCCGGCCGCATCGCGCTCGGCCAGCGCCAGCGCGTCGGGCGTTTCGCCCGACCAGCATTCGATCCATTCGCCGATGCAGCGTGCGTAGTCCCCCAGCGGCTCGGTCGAGCGCAGCACCAGGCTGCCGTCGGCATGTCGGCGGCACGCGATGCGGGCGGGTGCGACGCGCTCGGGGTCGTCGTAGATGGCCATGGCGCTCATTCCCCGGGCCATGCCTGCGCCTTGCCCTTGATCGCGGCGATCAGCAGTTCGTCGCGTGCCGCTTCCAGGTCCGCCAGCCGCCGGCCCGCCAGTTCGTCGTCGACGCCCTGCACGATCCTGGCCTTCAGCGCGGGCGTCAGCGTCGGCGAACCGAGGTCCTTCCACCAGTCCTCGATGGGGCCGCCCAGGTGCTCGAGCACATGACGGATGCCGCCGGCGCCACCGGAAAAATGCAGGTTCAGGAACGGGCCGCAGACACCCCAGCGCAGGCCGGGGCCATAGGCGATGGCGGTGTCGATGTCCTCCACCGTGGCGACGCCCTGTTCGACCAGATGGAAGGCCTCGCGCCAGAGCGCCGCCTGCAGCCGGTTGGCGATGTGGCCCTTGATCTCCCTGCGGCCGTGGATCGGGCGCTTGCCGATCGCGGCGTAGAAGTCCATCGTCCGTTCGATGGTGCGGGGCGACGTGCGCTCCCCGCCGATGACCTCCACCAGGGGAATGAGATGGGGCGGATTGAAGGGGTGCCCCAGGACGACGCGTTCCGGGTGCTGGCAACCGGCCTGGATCGCGGTGGTCGACAGGCCGGACGAACTCGACGCGAGGATGACCTCCGGCGGCAGCAGCGCATCCATGTGCCGAAAGAGCGCCACCTTGACGTCGAGGCGTTCGGGGCCGTTCTCCTGCACGAAGTCGGCACCTTGCAGGGCATCTTGCAGGTCGCGGTGGAAGCGAAGGCGCTGTGTCGATGCGCCCGGCGCCAGGCCGAGCCGTTCCAGGGTCGGCCAGTGCTGCGCCACGCTGTCCCGCAGCCGCTGCTCCGCGCCGTCCGATGGGTCGGTCGCGACGACGTCGAGGCCCTGGGCGAGAAAATGGGCGGCCCAACTGGCGCCGATGACGCCCGTGGCGACGACGGCGACGCGCTGGATGGTGGGAGGGAGCATGGGGGCGGGGTCCGGTCGTTGGCGCGTGCGCTGGCGGGCCAGTGCATGCAGGGTGACGAAGCCCCGGATTGTTCGATGCCCCATGGGATGGCACAGTCGTCAGCACGACAATCGACACCCGGGAAAACCACCGGCCCTCCTGCACGACGTGAGCGCTTCCAATACCCCATGAGCATCAGAGCCGCGCCGCGTGCATCCGGAATCACCCTTGCGCAACTGCTGGCGGAATCGGCGTGGTTTCCGCAGTTGACGCAGGCTGCCCGCGACCAGGTGCTGTCCGACGTGGTGGAGCGAACGGTCGCGGCCGGTGACGCGCTCATCCGCCATGGCGAGACGGCGCTGTGGTGGAACGGCGTGATGGACGGGGTGATGAAGTGGTCGACGGGCACGCGGGCCGGCCGCTCCGTCACGCTGGGCGGGCTGACGGCCGGGAGCTGGTTCGGCGAAGGCAGCCTGTTGCGCGGCAAGCCGGTGCAGGCCGACGTCATCGCGTTGCGCCACAGCCGTGTGGCGCTGCTCCCCAGGAACACCTTCGAGTGGCTGTACGACACGGAACCTCGCTTCGGCCGCTTTCTGCTCAACCAGATCAACGAGCGCCTGCACTGGTTCATGGGCGACTTCGCGGCGCACCGTGTGTTGAGCGTCGAGGCGCAGGTGGCCCGGGCGCTCACCGGCTTGATCCATCCCTGGTTGAATCCGGGCGGCGATCTGCACTTGCAGATCTCCCAGGAAGAACTGGCGAACCTCGTGGGCCTCTCGCGCCAGCGCTGCAATCAGGCCCTGAGCCAGTTCAAGGGCCTGTCGATCGTGCGCACCGAGTACGGCGGCATCACCATCCTGGATGCGCAGCGGCTCGAATCGCTCACGCGGGTCGAATAAAAGGGGCCGTGGCCGTGGCCGGCACGACGCGCGCCGTCTACGTGCCCAGCTGCAGGAACACCCGCCCGCCCTCGATGCGCACCGGGTAGCTGCGCAGGTCCGCGGTGACCGGCGCGCAGGTCGCGCGGCCGTCGCGGATGTCGAAGCGGCCCTGGTGCAGCGGACATTCGATCTCGAAGCCATCGAGAAAGCCGTCGCACAGCCGTGCCTGGCCGTGGGTGCAGGTGTTGTCGGTGGCGAAGATGCGGCCTTCCACCTTGTAGAGGGCGATGTCGCGGCCGGCGACCTGGGCGCCGATCACATCGTCCTCTGGCACGTCGTCCTCGGCGCTCGCATCGATCCAGGGGGTGTCGTTCATCGGAGGGCCTCAGATCGGGTAGATGATGGAGTTCGGGATCATTTCGCTGTCGTACACGCACAGGCGCGACGCGAACCGGAGTCCGTCCGGCGTCCGGACGATGGTGTCGATGTAGCGGCCGACGTTGAAGACGGTCGACGCCTGCGACAGCTTGGTGCGGAACACCGCGTAGTTGGCTTCCACCTCGAAGCGGTCGGGCGTCGCCGAGCGGATCAGCGGCGCGCCGACGACGTGCCGCTGGTAGTACGGGTCGTGAAACAGCGTCTCGCGGATGCCGTAGACGCGGTCCTTGAGCATGCCCTTGCTCTCGAAGAACAGGGTGGCCAGCGGAAAGCCGCGCTCGTGGTTCTCGCGCGGGATCAGCTTGTAGAGGCAGTCCTCGACGAAGAACTCCGGCCACAGGTCCCAGTCGCCGGAATCCACGGCCTGCGCGTAGTCGGCATGCAGGCGCGCGATCGCGACGTAGTCGTGGAAGCCGACGTCCGGTGCGGCGTTCGGTGTGGTCACAGTCGGTGTCTCAGTCATGTCGTTCATGGGGTTCAGGCCTCCATGACTTCGCGCCAGTAGGCGTACATGCCGCGGATCAGCGTCTCGGTCACCATGTGGTCGGTGTCGCCGACCTCGCGCCCGCCGAGTTCGGCCAGCGTGCGATGAAAGGGCTTCTGCTCGAAGCCTTGCTGCGAGAACTCGATGACCTCGCCATCGTCGGCCGAGACGAACCCCGCCGGCCCGAACAGGTTGGCCTGCCGCAGCCGGCGCTGCGTCATCTCGTCCGTGTCGTCGTCGAAGCCGAAGTGCGTCCACACGAAGTCGAAGGCGCCATGGCCGTCGGGCTGGATGTGGCGGGTGGAGACGCTGTTGACCTGCTGCTGCAGGATGACGCTCGGGAAGAGCGTCATCATCACGGCCGTCGGCCCGCCCCACCAGGGCTCCGGCACGATGTCGAGAAAGCGTGGGTCGTTGAGTGTCATGCGCTCCTTGAAGCTCGACACCTGCGTCACCTGGTCGGCCTTGCCCGACTGGCCGCGCGTGGAGATCATCGCGGCGTGGCGATGCCGGGCGTCCATCTTCAGCTCGCTCTTGTTGTCGGCGCGCCAGAGCCCGAAGGTGACGAACCAGGTGTGCAGCAGGCCGGGGTGGTACGGGTCCTTGATGTTCTCCTGCATCAGCTTCCAGTTGCCGGGAATGCGCTGGCGGTTGTAGCCGAGGATGCGCAGTTGCCGGCCGTTGAACAGGCGGTCGAAGTAGCCCAGGATGGTCGGCCCGAGGAAATCCTCCAGCGACTCGATGTCGTGGTCGAAGCTCGCGAACACCACGCCGCCGCGCGTCGCCACCTTGAGCTTGTTCAGGCCGTGGTCGTCGGTCTTAAAGTCGGCCGGCATGCCGCCGTTGACCTTGCCGTCCTGCTTCACACCGCGGCGGAAGGGAACGCCCTGCAGATCGCCCTGCAGCGTGTAGCTCCATTGGTGATACGGGCAGACGAACTCCCGGCGCTTGCCGTGCCGCTCGCGGCAGAACTGCATGCCGCGGTGCGCGCAGACGTTCTCGACCACGCGGATGCCGCCCTCGGCATCGCGCACCATGATCACCGAGCGCTCGCCCACGACGGTGCGCTTGAAGTCGCCGGGCGCGGGGATCTCCGCTTCGAGGCCCACGTAGTTCCAGTGCTTCGTATAGAAGAAGCGTTCGAGCTCCTTCTTGTGCTGGGCCTCGTCGGTGTAGGCCATGAAGGGGATGCGGCTGGTGTCGGCGGACGCCCAGTGGATGTGGGCCGGAAAGGTGCCCGTGTCGGCGGTGCTCATCGTGTGTCTCCTTCGTCGTTGAAGCTCAATGGCCGTTCGCGTAGAACGCATCGGCATGGATCTGGTCGGCCTGGATCCCCAGCCGGCGGACCAGCAGGCGCGTGGCGTCGACCAGCGATGGCGCGCCGCACAGGTAGGCGCGAAAGCCCGCCAGCGAAGAGCCCTGCCAGTCGCTCGCGATCGCATCCGTCACCAGGCCGCTGCGGCAGTCCGGCGCCTGGCCGGCACTGAGCACCACATGCACCTGCAAGGACGGATGCTCCCGCTGCAGCGCCGCGAGCTGGTCGCGGCCATACAGGTCGCGCGCCGCGCGCACGCCGAAGTACAGGTGGATCGGATGGCGCATGCCCTGGGCGATCGCGCCGCGCACGATCGAGAGGATCGGCGCGAGCCCGGTGCCGCCGGCCACGCACAGCATCGGCCCCGCGTGCCCGCGCCGCAGATAGGCGCAGCCGAGCGGGCCGCTCACGCGCACGCTGTCGCCGACCGCGAGAGACGTCGCGACGTAGCCGCTCACGCGGCCGTTCGGCACCACCCGTACATGGAACTCGAAGGCGTCGTCACCCGGCAGGCCGGCCATCGAATAGGGGCGCACATGTTCGGGCGTGAATTGCAGTTGCGCGTACTGCCCGGGCGAGAAGTCCAGCGCCTTGGCGGCTTTCAGGCGGATGCGGCGGATGTCGTGCGTCGGCGCGTCGATCGCCACCACCGTGGCCTTGAGAACCCGGGCGGTGTGGACGACGACGTCGTCGATCTCCGGGATCTCGACCGTGCAGGGCTCGGTCAGCGATGTCTGGCAGGCCAGCACGTACGCGTCGGGCTGCTCGGCGGCTTTGGCCACATCGCATGCCGGGCCCTTGACCAGCTTGCAGCGGCAGGTGCCGCAGCGGCCGGCCATGCAGCTGTAGGAGATCGGAATGCCGTGGCTGCGCAGCGCTTCCAGCAGGTTGATGCCCGGCGCCACGTCGAGCGTGCGCTGGAGCGGTCGCACCAGGAGTTCCATCGTGTCTTGTCTCGTCGTCTCTTGTTGTCTGCCGCCGATGGGGCGATGGGGTCCGATGCTCGGGCTGCGGGAAAAATCAGTCAATACAATGGCGTCGATGTTCAATATCACTTGAATCAATGATGTGAAAGGCCCTTCATGGAGCTGCATGACATCGACCTGAACCTGCTGGTGGTGTTCGACCAGCTCATGGCGGAACGCAAGGTGTCGAAGGTCGCCGAGAACCTCGGGCTGGGCCAGCCGGCCGTCAGCAACGCGCTGGCGCGTCTTCGCAAGCTGCTGGGCGACGAGCTGTTTCTCCGCACCTCGGCCGGCATGCAGCCGACGCCGTTCGCGGACCAGCTGGCCGCATCGGTCGGCCTGGCGCTGGGCATGCTTCACAGCGCCGTGAACGCCCGAAGCACCTTCGACCCCGGCAACAGCCAGCGCCGCTTCGCGATCGGCATGACCGACATCGGCGAGATCTATTTCCTGCCACGGCTGATGCAGCGCCTGCACGAGCTTGCGCCGCAGGTGTCGATCACCACGGTGCGCAACACGGCGGTGAACCTCAAGGACGCGATGGAGGCGGGCCAGGTCGACCTTGCGATCGGCCTGCTGCCGCAGCTCAAGAGCGGGTTCTTCCAGCGGCGCCTGTTCGAGCAGAAATACGTCTGCCTCGTGCGGCGCCGGCATCCGCTGACGCGCAGGAAGCTGCAGGAAGCGGACTTCTTCGCCGCGGAGCATCTGGCCGTGGTCGCTGCAGGCACGGGCCACGGCCGCATCGATCAAATCCTGGACCGGAACGCACCGCAGCGAAAGGTCCGGCTGACGGTGCCGCACTACGTCGCGCTCGGCCACATCCTTCAGTCCAGCGACCTGGTCGCGACCGTGCCGCAACGGCTGGCCGAGCGGATGGTGGCGCCGTTCGAGCTGGCGGTGCTGCCGCATCCGGTCCAGCTGCCGGCGATCGCCATCCACCTGTTCTGGCATGCCAAGTACCAGAAGGACCCGGCGAACCAGTGGCTGCGCAACCTGATCGTCGAACTGCACGCCGATTGACGGCGCGCGAGGCGAGGGCGATGCCGCGTCAGACGCCCAGCCAGCTGGACAGCGCGGCCGGGTCCGCCGCGAGCGGCGCCGACTCGGACGCCAGCACGATGCGCCCCTTCTCCATCACCACCGCATGGTCGGTGTGCGCCAGCACCTTGCGCCAGTCGCGGTCGACGATCAGCGTGGCGATGCCGGTGCTGCGGATGTCCGCGATCACCCGCCAGATCTCCGCGACGATCAGCGGCGCCAGGCCCTCCGTCGCCTCGTCGAGGATGAGCAGGCGCGGGTTGGTCATCAACGCCCGGCCGATCGACAGCATCTGCTGTTCGCCGCCCGACAACTGCTGGCCGCCGTGCGAGAGCCGTTCGGTGAGGCGCGGGAAGGTCGCCATCACACGGTCGAAGGTCCAGGCGCGGCGCCCGTCCAGGCCGGCGCGTTCGCTCATCAGCAGGTTCTCACGCACCGACAGGTTGGGGAAGATCCCGCGGCCCTCGGGCACGTACCCGATGCCCTGCCGGGCCATCTTCTCGGGCGCCCAGCCGGTCACGTCGCGGCCGTCGAGCAGCACGCGGCCGGAGGCCGGCCGCACATAGCCCATTAGCGAACGGATCAGCGTGGTCTTGCCCATGCCGTTGCGCCCGAGCAGGCCGAGCGATGTCGCGGCCGGGTGCACGGCGTCGACCCCGCGCAGGATGTGGCTGTCGCCGTAGTAGGTGTGGATCGATTCGATTCGCAGCATGTCAGTGCCCTCCCTCGTCGCCCAGGTAGGCCTCGCGCACGGCGGGGTCCCGGCGGATCGTGGCGGGGTCGCCGCTGGCGATGACCGCGCCGTTGACCATCACGGTGATGCGGTCGGCGATGCGAAAGACCGCGTCCATGTCGTGTTCGACCAGCAGGATGGCGTGCGACGCCTTCAGGCGTTCGAGCAAGGCCAGCATCCGGTCGGTCTCCTCGGCGCCCATGCCCGCCAGCGGTTCGTCGAGCAGCAGCACCCGCGGCCGGGTCGCCAGGCACATCGCGACCTCGAGCTGGCGTTTGGCGCCGTGGCTCATCGTGCCGGCGATGCGGTGCGCCTCGGTGTCGAGCCCCGCGGCGCGCAGCGCTTCGTCGGCCGCCGCGTTGCTGGATGCGCAGCGGTGCGAGGCCTGCCAGATCGCCCACGGTCGCGGCGTCGTGGCCTGCGCGGCGAGGCGGCAGTTCTCGTGCACGGTGAACTCGGGGAAGATGGTCGTGCGCTGGTAGCTGCGGCCGACGCCGTCGCGGGCCCGGCGCGATTGCGCGCGGGTCGTGATGTCCTCGCCGGCCAGCGCGATGCGGCCCTCGGAGGCATCGATCTCGCCCGAGAGCATGTTGATCAGCGTCGACTTGCCGGCGCCGTTGGTGCCGATCACGGCGTGCACTTCGCCGCGCTTCAGGTCGAGCGTGACGGCGTTCACCGCGACCAGGCCCCCAAAGCGGCGGGTGAGCCCCTGCACCGTCAGAAGTGCGCCGCTCATGGCGTCACCGCCTTCGGCTGCGGGCTCGGCGACAGGCGTGCGGCCAGGCCGATCAGCCCCTTCGGAAGCAGCGCCACGAACACGATGATCGCGATGCCGAGCGTGAGCTGCCAGTGATCGGCCAGCGGACCCACGAGCGCATGCGTCCCGAGGATTTCCTTGAGCACGGTGAAGGCGACGGCGCCGATCACCGCGCCGCGCAGGTGGCCGAGGCCGCCGAGGATGATCATCAGCAGCACCTCGCCGGAGTTGTGCCAGGCCAGCAGTTCGGGGTTGACCACGCCGTCGCGCGAGGCGACCAGGAAGCCCGCCAGGCCGGCCAGCGCACCTGCGAGCACGAAGGCGGCGAGCTTGTAGCCGTACACGGCGAAGCCGGCCGCGCGCATGCGCTGCTCGTTCACGCGGATGCCCGCCAGCGCCGCGCCGAAGCGGGATCGGCGGATGAGCGCGAGCAGGCCGTAGGTGCCGGCCAGTGCCGCGAGCACCGCATAGAACTGCACGCGGCGGTTTTCCATGTCGATCGGGCCGAGGCTCGGCCGCACATACATGTAGATGCCGTCGCTGCCGCCGCCGACCTTGGTGTCGTGGAAGATGAAGAAGGCCATCTGTGCGAAGGCCAGCGTGACCATGATGAAGTAGACGCCGCGCGTGCGCAGGCTGAGCGCGCCGACCACCAGCGCGTACAGCGCGGCGCTGCCCATCGCCAGCGGCAGCAGCCAGGCGATCGAGCCGCCCTCGGCGCCGGAGCCCAGCACCGTCGCGTAGGCGCCGATGCCATAGAAGGCCGCGTGGCCGAGGCTCACGAGGCCGGTCATGCCGACCAGCAGTTCGAGGCTCAGCGCGAAGATCGACAGGATCATGACCTTGACGACCAGGTCGGACGCGTACGGCCCCAGCAGCGGCCCGGTCGCCGCCAGCAGCACGACGCAGAGAAAAGGAATCCAGGCAGAGAAGTTCTTCATGTCAGTTATCCATTGCGCTGCGCGCCACCCGCAGCCGATGAAACCGGCACGACCGGATGCCAGGGCACCCGCGGAACTGGCTTTGCCAGGCCGCCAGGTGCGCCCCCTTGAGGGGGAGGCGCCGCAGGCGCATCGGGGGTGGGTTTCATGTCAAGCCCTGCGCCCCATCAATCCTTCGGGCCGCCAGATCAGCACGATGGCCATCAGCACGTACACGCCCATGCCGCTCAGCTCGGCGAAGAAGACCTTGCCGAAGGTGTCGACGAAGCCCACCAGCAGCGATGCGACCAGCGCGCCGGTGATCGAGCCGATGCCGCCGATCACCACCACCACGAAGCAGATGATCAGCACGCTCGCGCCCATGTTGGGGTACACGGACGACATCGGTGCGGCGATCATCCCGGCCAGCGCAGCGAGCGCCACACCGGCCGCGAAGACGATGCGGTAGAGGCGGCGGATGTCGATGCCCAGGCCGCGCACCATGTCGCGGTTGCTCGCCCCGGCCCGGATCATCATGCCCAGTCGCGTGCGGTTCACCACCAGATAGAGCCCGATCGCCAGCACGATGCAGGCGGCCGACGCGAAGAGCCGGTACCACGGGTAGCTCATGAGGTCGCCGAGCGCGAAGCTGCCGTCGAGCCAGGCCGGCACCTTCACGCCGTGCACGTCGTTGCCCACCAGGATCGAGCGCAGCTCCTCGAAGACCAGGATCAGGCCGTAGGTCATCAGCACCTGCTGCAGATGGTCGCGCTGGTAGAGGTAGCTGAAGAAGGCCCACTCCAGCAGGTAGCCGAAGACGGCCGCGAGCAGCACGCCCGCGACCAGCATCAGGATGAACTGATCGCCGAACAGCGGCGACAGCGCGAACGCCATGTAGGCGCCCAGCATGTAGAAGCTGCCGTGGGCCAGGTTGATCACGCCCATGATCCCGAAGATCAGCGTGAGCCCCGAGGCGACCAGGAACAGCAGCAAGCCGTACTGGACCGCGTTCAGGCACTGGACGAGAAAGGTTCCGAAGTCCACGGCGCGCGCCTTACATCCTGCAGCCGCGGGCCGGGTCGGCCAGGCCCTTGATGGCGACGCTCACCATCCTGTTCTCCTTGCCGTCGACCTTGCGCAGGTAGATGTCCTGCACCGGGTTGTGCGACTTGCCCACCGCGAAGGTGCCGCGCGGGCTGTCGATCTTCGCCTTCTCGACGGCGGCCGCGAACTCGGCCTTCTTGGAGATGTCGCCCTTGGTGGCATCCAGCCCGATGGCCAGGATCTGCGCCGCGTCGTAGCCCTGCACGGCATAGACGTCGGGCTGCAGCTTGAAGGCCTTGGCATAGGCGGCGCGGAAGCTGTTGTCGCGCGGCGTGTTCAGGCCGTCGGCGTAATGCAGCGTGGTCAGCATGCCCTGCGCGCTGTCGCCCTGGGCGTCGAGCGTGCCATCGGTCAGGAAGCCGGGGCCATACAGCGGGATGGTCTTGCTCAGGCCCGCGGCCGCATAGTCCTTGACGAACTTCACCGCGCCGCCGCCGGCGAAGAAGGCGTACACCGCATCGGGCTTGGCCGCGGCGATCTCGGTCAGCAGCGCCTGGAACTCGACGTTGGGGAAGGGCACGGTGAGCTGCTTGACGACCTGGCCGCCCGCCTTCTCGAAGCCCTCCTTGAAGCCGTTGGTCGACTCGTCGCCGGCCGCGTACTTCCAGGTGATGGTGATCGCCTTCTTCTTCTTCTCCTGCTTGGCCGCGACCTCGCCCATGGCGTAGGCGGGCTGCCAGTTGGAGAAGGAGCTGCGGAAGATGTTCGGTGCGCACATCGGCCCGGTCACCGCGTCGGCGCCCGCGTTGGGCACGATCAGCGTGGTGCCGCTTTCCTTCGCGGCCTTGGCCATCGCCATGGCGACGCCGGAGTGCACGGTGCCGACGATGACGTCGACGTTGTCGCGCTTGATGAGCTTGTTGACGTTGTCGGTCGCCTTGGCTGGGTCGGACTCGTCGTCGACCTTCACGTATTCGATCTCGCGGCCGCCGAGCTTGCCGCCCTGTTCCTCGACGCGCAGCTTGAAGCCGTTCTCGATGGCGACGCCCAGCGCGGTGTAGGTGCCGCTGTACGGCAGCATCAGGCCGACCTTCAGCTTGCCCTGCTGGGCGTGGCCGAGCGTGGCGATGCAGGCGAGGGTGAGCGCGGTCAGCGCGG
>LNAP01003169.1_pt1 | contig 15808 bp, 15 predicted proteins | sample 602601 | NCBI WGS metagenome assembly LNAP01 (sample SAMN02440304, study PRJNA202911) | soil metagenome | biome: Subtropical and temperate rainforests or woodlands; isolation source: soil samples (1 kg each in a 20% v/v slurry with milli Q water) were... ...
CGGGCGCCCCGACAGTTCGCGCGTGCGCATCGCGAAGCGTTGACGCGACCCGGCGCGGCATCGGGCCTCGCGAAGGCGCCTGTGCGCGTTGCGCTTGACCGCGCCGGATACTGACTCATCGACTGACGGGTGGCGTGATCTTCGCGGCCCCAGGTTCACTGTGCGCTGCCCGCGGCCAGAGGCGCACCAGCAGGGCGCCCACGGCGGCTGCAGTCGCGAGTCCCGTGACCCCGATCCAGCCCCATTGCGCCAGGAGTAGGGCGCCCAGCGCAGACCCGATCGCCATGCCGATGAACATGCCGGTGAAGAGGACGGCATTGAGGCGGCTGCGGGCGCCAGGGTCGATGCTGTAGACGATGGTCTGGTGCGCAATCAGCGCTGCCTGAATGCCGAGGTCGAAACCGATCGCACTGGCGACAAGCAAGCCGAGTTGCGCATGCAGCGGCAGCATTGGGGCGAGCGCCATGGCCGCGAACGAGCCGATCACCAGGGTGGCCCCGAGCCGCGTGACCAGTTCGGGTCCGCGTTGATCGGCCAGCCGGCCGGCCAAGGGTGCGGCAAGGGCACCGGCTGCACCCGCTAGTCCGAAAGCGCCCGCTGCCGCAGCACCCAGGCGGAAGGGCTCGCCATGCAGCATGACCGCCAGGGTCGACCAGAAGGCACTGAAGCCGACGGACAGGAGCGCCTGCGACCAGGTGGCCCGGCGCAACTCGCCATGCCGTTTCCACAGCTTGGCCAGCGAACCGAGGAGCTCGCCGTAGGAGAGCGTGGTCGTCGCCTTGAAGCGTGGAAGCCCGCGCCAAGCGGCGGCGCCGATCAGCGCCACGCTGCCCGCAGCGACGATGAACATCGTGCGCCAGCCCCAGTGTTCCGCGATGAAGCCGCTGACCACACGAGACAGCAGGATGCCCAAGAGCAGGCCGGTCATCACGGTGCCGACGACCTTGCCGCGGGACGCGTCGGGTGCCACGGTGGCGGCCGCGGGGACGATGTCCTGCGCCATCGTCGCGGAGAGGCCGATCACCAGGCTGGCCAGCAGCAGCATCGAGATGGAGGGCGATGCGGCGGCCAGAAGCAAAGCAGCGCACAGCACCGCTGCCTTCAAGAGGATGATCTTTCGGCGGTCGTATCGATCGCCCAGGGGCGCCAGAAACAAGATGCCCATGGCATAGCCGATTTGAGTCAGAGTCGGCACGAGACCCACCGACCGAGAGGACGCGCCGATGTCGGGCCCGAGCACGCCGAGCATGGGTTGGCTGTAGTACAGCGTGGCGACGCCCACGCCCGCGCCCGTGGCGAGCAGCAGCACCAGCGAGGGCTTCATCGTTGTCGTGTTCATGGTGTGCGCTCCGGGTCGGCAAGGGAAGAGACAGGGCGTGTGTTCATCGAAGAGCTCCGGCGGGTTGTGGAAGACCCATGGTCGGGCTGGGCGGTTTCGTGGCGGTGTCCGCCGGGCCCGGAAGAATTGCATCTGCAACAACCGCTGAGCCGGTGCGCGTGCTCAGACATACCGGGGAATCGGTCCAACTTGCGGCGTGGTGTCGCCGCCGAGGTCAACGGCCACGCTATCGACGTAGCACCATCCCCAGCCTTCCGGCGGGTCGTAGCCTTCGATGATGGGGTGATGGGTCGCATGGAAATGCGCACGGGCGTGGCGGTGCGGAGACTGATCGCAGCACCCCACATGCCCGCAACTGCGGCAGATGCGCAAGTGCACCCAGGCGCTGCCGAGCGCAAGACATTCCTGGCAGCCCCGGGCGCTGGGAAGCACCTGGCGTATTTCATGGCGGTGTGTGCATTGCTGGCTCATGCGAGGTTCCTCAGGACATGGAAAGGTATTTGTGGACGAAGGCGACGGCCATGGCACCTTCGCCCACCGCCGATGCAACGCGCTTGATGGAGTCGTGGCGCACATCGCCCGCGGCGAAGGAGCCCGGGACGTTGGTTTCGAGGTGAAAGGGCGGGCGGCTCAGCGGCCAGGGCGTGTGCGAACCGGCGTCGCCCAGCAGATCCGAGCCAGTCACGATGTATCCCGCCGCGTCTCTCACGATGGCCGTATCGCGTGCCCACTCCGTATGGGGAAGGCCGCCGATGCAAACGAACATGTGGTGCGTCGCGAGCGTCGATGCCTTGCCGCTCGTTCTGTCTCGGACCGTGATTTGCGCCAGCGAGCGATCGCCGTCGACCCCGACGACTTCACAGTTCGTGACCACCCGGATGGTCGGCGACGCGACGATCTTGCGCACCAGGTAGTCGGACAGGGTGTCAGCCAGGCGATTACCGCGCACCAGCATCACCACCTGCCCGGCATACGCGGAAAGATGCATGGCCGCTTGTCCGGCGGAGTTGCCGCCACCGACCACGTACACGGTCTCCCCCCCGCACATCGGCGCTTCGCTCGCACCGGCGCCGTAGAAGAGACCGGCGCCGAGCAGGCGGTCTTCGTTGGCCAGCCCCAGGCGGCGCCAGGCGATCCCCGTGGCGCAGATGTTGGCGCGGGCCGTCAGCTGCGTGCCATCGGCCAGATCCACACGGATCCCGTTGTCCACGAAGATGGCATGTACCCCCTCACGCAGGCGCAGGATCTCCGCACCGAAGCGAACCGCCTGCTGACGCGCGCGCTCCGCCAGATCGGCGCCGCTGATGCCCTGGGGAAACCCCAGGTAGTTCTCGATCAGGGACGAGCTGCCGGCCTGGCCGCCGATCGCCTGGCGTTCCACAAGGATGGTCCGCAGACCTTCCGAGGCGGCGTATACCGCGGCGCTGAGACCGGCCGGACCGCCACCATAGATCGACACGTCGTAGGTCTTCAGACGCGGCTTGCGGATCCATCCCAGCTGCTGTGCCACGCCTTCGACGGTCGCCGCCACCAGGCGGCTGCCATCGGGGAACTCGCACAGCGGCAGCTGTGGATCGTCAAGACCCGAAAGCCCGGGGATCAGTCGCGCGGAGGCGGAATCCAGAGCGACCCATTCATACGGCACGAGGCTTCGGCTCAGAAAGTCGCGGATTGCGAACGCACGCGAGGAGTCCGGGGCGCCGAAGATCCGAACGTGCGCTGGGGGTACGGCCGCAGGCGGGCCCTCTTGATCTCTTTGTACGGCGTCAGTCATGTGAACCTTCCATCGGTTGAGGGGCGAGCGCTCTCGCCGTGGTGTCACTTTCCGACGGGGAGATGTCGCGCGCATTTCCGGTGGCGACGGTTGCCTTACATGTGAAACGTACCCGGCGCCACGCAGGGACGCAACGCTTTGGCGCACGCCTGGCCGTGTGTGGGCAAGGACGTCTCAGAGCGTGCGCGGCGAGACGGCCGTCTCGCGCATGACTGCTTCCGGCGAGCGGTACCGCTCGGCCATCTCTCGCTCCTCGGGCGTGGAGATCTGCGCCTGCATGTAGGCACCGAGCGCTCGTGCGTGGCCCACGATGAACGCCCCCTCCTGCAAGCGCTCCGCTTCATAACGCAGCAATGCCTTGGAAACGTCATCGCCGTACGCGAGCGCCTCTGCCAGCGCCCTGGCGTCGCTGCCTGCCTTGGTGACACCCATGCCGCAATGTGGCCGTGCGACGAACGCGGCATCGCCCAGGAGCGCGACACGCCCGAAGGCCAGCTGGGTGCTCTCCAGATCGAAGATCGGCTGGAAGAACAGGTTCTCGGTCTTCTCGACAAGTTCAGCGAACTGGGGCGAGAGAACCTGGTGCGCTGCCGTGCGCGCTTCCTCGAGCACCTCGGGTCGAATGAGCGGTGGCGGAATGCCGTCAGGCCAAACCTTCCCAGACGCGTCTGTGACCATCGAACGGAACGTGCTGACTTCGTCGGCGGGCCGGTACCAGACGAAGTTGTACCGCCGATGCCCCGGGGCGACCGAGTTGTTCAGACCAGCCACGGGGTACGCGATCATCTGTTCGCGCGGTGGCAGCCCGAAGGCGAAGTAGGGAAAGAGTTCTCGCTGGGCCCGTTCGGACAACACCGATTCTTCCACCAGACCGCGCCAGGCGATGTAGCCGGCGTACTGCGGTCGCACTTGAGGAAGCAGGGACTGCCGCACGGCCGAACGAAGGCCATCCGCCGCGATCAGCAGGTCGGCACTCACGATCTCGCCGTCGGCGAATCTCGCCTCGACGGCGTCGGCGTCCTGCGCGAGGGACGTGAGGTGTTTCCCGTTGTGATACCGCGCGTCGGGGAACACACTGCGCAGGACGTGGTACAGCCGTCCCCAGGCGGTCAGGAGTTGCGGCAATTCGCGCTTGCCCGCGATGGAGCCGTCCTGCGCGAGCGTCACGCGCTGCGCCACCGTCACACCAAGGCTATCGTCAGCCGCGATCCCTGCAGCGGACAGTACTTCCATCAACTCGGGATGGGTCACGATTCCGGCGCCGCGCCCCTGCAATTCCTCGGCCACCCGCTCGTAGACGTGCACGTCCCAGCCAGCCCGCAGCAGCAGGTTGGCTGCGAAAAGACCGCCCAACGACCCGCCCACGACAACGGCCTTGCGTGCCGCCTTCATGGCTGTTGTCCTTGCTGCGCTTGGGTTTGGCCGGCCACCTGCGCAGCCTCCTCTGCAGGAAAATTCAACTCGATCGTGACGCCGGATGGGTCTTCGACGAAGACCTGATGAAGCCCCAGACTGGGCACGGTGCGCTCTCGAAACGGCAGCTGAGCACTCTGCAGTCGTGCGTGCATACCAATCAGGTCGGTTGCCAGGAAGGCCAAATGGTCCACGGCCGCGCTGCCATGCAGGCCGTCCGCACCTTTGTCTCCGAGGTAGTCGACCAGACCCTGCGGGTCGTTCGGGTCGATGCCGATCAGGTGGACTACGCCGTAGTCGGCCTCGTCGCCGCCGCGGTAGAGCCAGGTTCCGGGAAACTGAAAGGGCGGGCGGAATCCCTCCTTAAAGCCCAGGATGTCGGTGTAGAACTTCAGCGACGCGTCGAGCGTCGTCGTGCGCACGGAGTAATGCGCTAGCTTGGTGATCGGCATGGCTCTTTCCTTGATCCATTAGTTATCGATGGATAAATAGTAGACCGATCATCAAATGCGCGCAAGCGGGCTTGCGCGGCTTACCGCTGGAAGGCCTAGCCCCTCTGTGCTTTCAACACGGTCGGCACGCCCGCAATGAAGGCATCCACGCGCATGTCGATCAGCCGCTCCAGGTTCTTGGGCGTCGGCAGTTCGTACACCCACTTGCGCACCCCGATATAGAAGACGCTCGAGTGCATGGCCCAGATGAGCTCGACCTCCTCGTCCTCATCCTGTGCACTGAGCGGCTCACGAATGCCGTAGCTATGGCGAAGCTCCCTGGCGATCACGAGAAAGTGCCGCTCCCTGAGGCGCGCCAAATACTTCTGGTTGATGCCGCCTCGACTCAGGCCCGCGTAGATGAAGATCCGCACCCATTCCCCTCGCAATACGAAGCGCGCGTAGTCTTTCAAGTAGCGCTTGAGCCTGTCCGGCAGGGGTACCGACCGGTCTGCGAGCCACTCCTCCCATTCGGGGTTCCAACGCCGAACGAAGACGTCTTCATACACGCGGTCGACCAAGGCCTCCTTGGTTGGAAAGTAACGGTAGAGCAGGGGCTGGGTGATGCCGAGTTCGCCGGCCAGTTCGCGCGTGCTGGCATCGAAGCCCTTGCGAGCGAAAAAGGCGGTCGCGGCCTGGAGGATCTGATGTTCACGGTCTTCCGGTGCGAGCCGCCGGCGGGTGGGCGGCATAACGGCGGCGTCAGGTGCGCTGGGCTTGCGAGTGGCCATGAGATCGGGGTATTTCCTAGGTTGTTTATCGATTGACAAATTAATCGACCTGCCACAAAGTTATCGAACGATAAACAGAAGGTGCTTTGCACGTCAAGGCACCGCCCAGGAGAACATCCCATGCACCCACGTTTTTGCGTCTCGCCTCGTCGGCTCCTGCTGGCTTTCACGACTGTAGCGTTCGTCTCGTCGGCTGGCCTGGCCCAGGCCCAGAGCGCACCGATCAAGATCGGACTGCCGATCCCGTTAACCGGTCCCTATGGCGCCGAGGCCAAGGACCAGGCGAAGAACGCCGAACTCGCGGTCAAGGAATTCAATGATGCGGGTGGGTTGGCCGGACGACGCGCCGAATTGCTGGTGCGCGATGACAAGCTCAATCCTGGCGAAGCCGCTACGCGGACGCTCGAACTGCTGGAGAAGGACGGCGCGAACTTCATCGTCGGAGGGCTCTCGGCGGCGACGCAGCTGTCGATCAACAACGTGACACGCCAACGCAAGGTCATCTACGTCTCGATCAGCCAGTCCGACGCTATCAACGAAGCGGCGGATGCCAGCCCCTACACCTTTCATGAGGCGCTCAACCCGCACATGACGACGCAGGCGCTTGGCCGCTTCGTTTTCAAGAAGGGCATGCGCATCGCCTTCCTCACTGCGGACTATGCCTACGGGCAGGAAATGACGCGTGGCTTCACGCGTATCGCGAAGGAAGTGGGTGCGGAGGTGGTGGGAGAAGTCAAACATCCGCTGGGCCACCAGGACTATTCGACCTTCCTGCCGCGCCTGCAGGCCATGAAGCCCGACGTTCTCGTATTCAACAATTTCGGCCGAGACAACCAGGTCGCCATCAAGCAGGCCGCCGACTTCGGCATGAAGAAATCGATGCGCTTCATGACACCGATCCTGACGTACACCGCTCGCGTCTCTGGGGGGCCTTCGGTGTACGACGGCGTCATCGGCGGAACGCAGTACTTCTGGGGAATTCAGGACGGGACGCCTTCCGCCAAGACCTTCAATGCCAGCTTCCGCGCACTCAACGACGGGCGCTATCCCTCCGACTACGGGGCGATGGCGTACTCCGCGGTCAAATCGCTGCTCCTCGCGGTGAAAGCCGCCGGTTCTACAGACACCGAGAAGGTCGCGACATCGTTGCGTGCGCTGAAATACGACACGTACAAGAGCACACAGTACTACCGCGCCTGCGATCAGCAGTCAGTGCAGTCGGTGATGGTGATCGAATCCAAAGCCAAGGATGTGAAGGACCCAGCCGATGTCTTCCGCGTCGTGCACGTCGAGCCTGCGAGCGAGACGCTGCTTCGCTCCTGCCGGGAACTGGGCTTCAAGTAATCGCGCCGGCGCCACCGCTTGCGAATGTCTGGATCCCTCATGGATGGAATCACCCCCCAACTGCTCGCGTTGCAGGTTTTCACAGGCCTCGCGCTCGGTGCAATCTACGTGCTGCTGGCCGTCGGCCTGTCGCTCATCTTCGGCATGTTGACCGTCGTCAACTTCGCGCACGGCGCGTTCTTCATGCTGGGTGCGTACATCGGCGTGTTCGCCGCGGAGCAGACCGGCAGCTTCTGGGCCGCGTTGGTGCTTGCGCCGCTGGCTGTCGCCGTCGTCGGGATGGCATGCGAGCGATGGTTGATCCGTCCGCTGTACGGGCGAGGCATCGACTATCCATTGCTGCTCACCTTCGGCCTTGCCTACATCATGGTTGAAGGCGTTCGCATCGTGTTCGGCAAGTCTGGTCTGCCCTTCGACACGCCGGAAATCCTGCAGGGCTCCGTCAGCCTGGGCTTCGCCGACTTTCCGACCTACCGACTCTTCGTCATCGCCGTGGTCGCGGCCCTTTTGCTCGGACTCTGGCTGTTGATCGAACGTACGTCCTTTGGACTGATCGTTCGGGCCGGCGCACGCGACCCGGTCATTGTCCGCGTGCTCGGCATCGACGTGTCGCGCGTCTGGCTGTTGGTTTTTGGGATGGGCACCGGGATCGCCGCGCTGGCCGGTGTGCTGTCTGCGCCGCTGCAAGGCGTCTCTCCCGAGATGGGGACTTCGGTGCTGACGGTCGCATTCGTCGTCACGGTCGTCGGCGGCATGGGATCTCTCATGGGCGCAGTGGTCGCCGGACTGCTCGTCGGCGTGGTCGAAAGCCTGGCGGTGCTGTTCTTCCCAGAGGCCGCCAAGGTCTCGATGTTCGTGCTGATGGCCGGTGTGCTGCTGGTGCGTCCGCAGGGCCTCTTCGGTCGTGCCGGCCTGATGGCCTGAGCGCGCTCTCCTCCAAGGAAACATATGACCACCACCCTGAAAGCTGCAGTGCGGCCGATCGAAAGCGGCACGAAGTACCCTGCGAGAAGGGCCATGAAGGCGATCGCGAAGCACCGCATCGCTGCGACCTTTGCGGTCCTTGCCGTCTTCCCGTGGCTGATGCCCTATCAGTCGCTGGCCACCAACATCCTGATCTATGGCCTCTATGCAGTGGGCTTCAACCTGTTGTTCGGCTATACCGGCTTGCTGTCGTTCGGGCATGCCGCGTTCCTCGGCGTGGGGGCCTATACCGCCGGCATCCTCATCGCTCAGCATGGCACCGCTTGGTGGCTGGCTATCCCCCTCGCCATCGTTGCTGGATGCATCGTTGCGCTCGCCATGGGCCTATTGGCCATTCGCACGCGCGGCATCTATTTCGCGATGGTTACGCTGGCGCTGTCGCAATGCGTGTACTTCCTCATCTACCAGCTACCGGCCTCTGGCGGAGAGAACGGACTGCGCGGCGTGAACGTGAGCGAGGTGTCGCTGCTGGGACTGAAGCTCGATCTGCTCAACCCGATGCAGAAGTACTACTTTGTCTTTGCCTTCGTCATGGTTGCCATGGGCGTGCTCTCCCGGATCCTTGCATCGCCGTTTGGCGCTGCCATCGAAGCAGTTCGCGAGAACGAAGCCCGAGCGCGAGCCTGCGGCTTCGATATCGAGCGCACCAAGCTGCTGTCCTTTGTTCTGTCCGCTGGCTTTTGCGCGCTGGCCGGTGCGCTCAACGCGATCCATCTGTCGAGCGTGCCGATCGAGACCTTGCACTACGCGACGTCGGGGATGGTCGTCATGCTGTGCTTGCTGGGTGGCATGGGCACGTACTTCGGTCCGTTTGTGGGGGCAGCACTGTTCCTGCTGATCCAAGACACGGCTTCGGCATGGACCGAGCACTGGCAGCTCTACGTCGGCATCGTGTTCGTTTTCTTCGTGCTCTTCTTCCCGAAGGGTGTGTGGGGAACCCTGCTCGAAAGGCTGAGCCATGACCGCTGATCCCGTCATCGAGACCCGCGGCGTGGGCATGCGCTTTCAGGGGTTCACCGCGCTCAAAGACGTCAATGTTCGCATCCAGCCTGGCATCTTGACGTCCATCATCGGGCCCAACGGAGCAGGCAAGAGCACCTACTTCAACATCCTGTCCGGCGCGTTGCGGCCATCCGATGGGCAAGTGCTGTTTCAAGGCAATGACATCACCGGCACGCCGCCTCACCGGTTCGCGCACATTGGTATCGCCAAGTCGTTTCAGATCACGAACCTTTTCCCAAACTTCACCGCTCTGGAGAACGTACGCATCGGCCTGCAGGCACATGTGTCGCGTTATGGTCTCTGGCGCAGGCGAGCTCTGCTCCAAGGGCTTACCGAAGAAGCGACGGCACTGCTCGAGACCGTGGGGCTTGCGGACTGTGCACAGAGACCGGCTCGGGAGCTCGCTCATGGCCAGCAGCGGGCACTGGAGATCGCGGTGGCTCTTGCGGCCCGACCGCGGCTTTTGCTGATGGATGAACCCACCGCTGGCATGAGCCCTGAAGAAACGCGCGTGATGATGGACCTGATCCGCAAGCTCGTCGGGGAGCGGACGGTGGTCTTGGTCGAGCACAAGATGAAGATGGTGATGAGCATCAGCGAGCGCCTGGTCGTGCTGCATCACGGCGAACTCATCGCCGAAGGGACGCCCGACGACATTCGAGGCAACGAGATGGTTCGACGCGTCTATCTCGGCCAAGGCCAACACTAGGGAATCGGAGGATCTCATGGCACTTTTGGAAATCAAGGGCCTCCACGCCTGGTATGGGTCGAGCCACGTGCTGCAAGGCATCGACCTGGATGTGGAACAGGGCGAACTCGTCTGCCTGATCGGACGCAATGGCGCAGGAAAGACCACGACAGTCAAAAGTGTGGCCGGCCTTATGTCAAAGGTTCGTGGGTCGATCCGGTTCGACGGCGAGGAGTTGGTCGGCCTGCCGGCCCATGCAAGGTTCGTCCGTGGCCTGGCCTATGTGCCGGAAGAGCGCCGTATCGTCCCGGGACTGACCGTTCGCGAGAACATCCGGCTGGGTCTGCTGTCGTCGCCGCTGCGCCGCAAAGAAAGCGACGTCATCGAAGAGATCGCCGAAACCTTTCCCCGGCTCAAGGAGCGACTGGACCAGGCAGCGACCACGATGTCAGGGGGTGAGCAGCAAATGCTGGCGATTGCACGCGCAGTGGCAGCGAAGCCCCGCTTCGTCTTGCTCGACGAACCTTCGGAAGGCATCATGCCGCTGCTCGTCGACGAAATGTTTGCCTACTTCTCGGCGTTGAAGAAGTCGGGCGTCACCATCCTGCTGATCGAGCAAAACGTCGATCTCGCGCTGCGCATCGCCGACCGGGCCTACATCCTCGACCAGGGCGGCATCGTGTACCGGGGAACGGCCGAGGAGATGCTCGGCGACGCGGCCATCCAAGAACGCTACTGCGCGGTGTAGCGCTACCCCGAGGCCGACGCATGGCACGCCGGCTCCCGCATCGACCGCAGCAGGTGGTCTTCTTGGGTGGTCAGTTGGGTTTGAGATGACCATCCCGCAACGCGGCGCGGATCAGGTCGACATCCTTGTCGATCATCGTTTGAAACTGTTCCGGCGTGCCACCCGCCGGCGTCAGTCCCAGGGCCTTGAGCTTGGCTGCGACTTCCGGCGAGCGAATGGCAGCGTTCATGTCCAGGGAGAGCTTTTGGGCGACTGCCGTGGGCGTCTTCTCAGCAATGAAGAAGCCATTCCATTGCGACGATGTGAATCCCTTGACGCCAAGCTCTTCAAAGGTGGGAACGTCAGGCGAGAGGGGCGGCCGCTGCTCGCCGGTTGCGGCAAGGATCTTGATCTTTCCCGAGGGCAGATGAGGCGCAACCGCACTGTATGGCAAGAAGGAGGAAGAGACCTGGCCGTTGAGCAGTTGGACGATGACGTCACTGTTGCCCTTGAATGGCACGTGGGTGATCTCGATGGACGCCGATTTCTGCAAAGCGAGCAGCAGCAGATGACCGGTCGACCCGTTGCCGAAAGACCCGAAGGACAGCGCGCCCGGGTCGGCCTTTGCGCTGCGAATGAATTGGTCCAACGTCTGCGGCATGGCGGCGTTCTTTTCCTGGCGGCCGACCACGAAGTACATCGGCGTCTCGGTGGCGGCGATGAGCGGCTTCAACTCCTTGAACGTGTCGAACGGCATCTTCTTCGTGAAGGTGTTCTGCACGATCAGTGAGATGTTGCTGAGGATCGTGTAGCCGTCCGCAGGAGAGCGCACCACATCGGAGGTTCCGATCAATGTGTCGGCGCCAGGTTTGTTGTCGACCAGGACGGGCTGCTTCCAGATTTGCGAGAGCTGCAGGGCGAGGGTACGGGCGATCGCATCGGAGTTTCCGCCGGCGGGAAACGGCACCACGATCCGTACGGGACGGTCCGGGAAGCTGACTGCCTGGCTTTGGGCGAGCGCGGCCGTCACGGTCGATGTCGCGGCCGTGCCGATGAGCGCGGCGATGAGTTGGCGTCTGGTTGTCATGGTTGGTCTCCTGGTTTGTTGTTCGGAATGAAGGGCAAAAGCAAGTACGCCGGATCGGACGGATCGACGTACAGCGTCCCCGTTGCGTCGAAGATCGCAGGCGGGCGGTCTTCGGGATCGTCATGCACGAACGGCCCGCAACCCCGCATCGGGTTCTTCATGTTGGACAAGGTCGCGGCGGGACCGTCGAATTCGTAGTCCTTTCCGCGAAGGGTCAATCCGAGGCGGTAGCCGGCAGGGACCACGATCGATGTGGGCCAAATCTCCACATCGAGGCTCACCGGGACGCCGGCTGTCAGGCGTTCTTCGACGTCATGGGTGTGGAAGGGGCGCCAGGGCTGGCTGCGGGCCGGATCGGTCTTGCGATGCGACGCACGAAGCCAACCCTGCGCCAGCGGGGTATGGGGATCGAGTGCACCTTGGAAGGTCACCTCGGCGCCCTCGGGAGAAAAGAGGCGCAGCACGATGAAGAGATCGAGGTCCTCGGTGCTGGACGCCACGCGCAGGTGCACGGCCGAAGGTCCGGTGATCTCGGTGGGTTCCGACATCGGCGCCGACGTGAAGGTCAATCCGTGGCCCATGGTCGCGTAGTCGACGCGCGCAGCCCGCTGGGGCGGGGTGGGGGTCAGCGCCAACGTTTGTACGTCCAGGTACAGACGGGTCCATCTCGTGCGCGGGAGGGGCCATGCCGACTCGTTTCGCTGTTCGAAATGACCATCGGCGTGACGAATCTGTAGTTGCACGGCAGGCGTCGCGTCCCAGCCGTTCGGCTCACCCTTCAGGAAGTGATCGAAGAACCGCCGCTGCAGCTCGATGCCGCGCGCCGTGTAGAAGCCCGCCCAATGGGACCCGCCGTGCACTTCCAGCCATTTCTGCGCACTGCCCGCGCGAAGGAAGCCTTCGATGTTGCCTCGACTGTGCAGCCCTTGTCCGCCCCAATTGGCTGCGGACAGAAAAGGCACCCGGATGTCCTCGAGCCGGGGGGTGCGCGCCTGGTAATAACCGTCGACCAACTTGCGGCTGCTGAGCTCACCCCACAGATCGGTGCGCAGCGAGGCCAAGTCTTCCTCGCTCAAGGTCTCGGGGCCGCACACCAGTTCACCGGTCACGGCGCTGCGCGGCCCGCGATCGCCGCGTCCGTGCTGGACCGACACCACCTGCATGTCCTGCCAATGGCGTGTGAACGTGCAGAGGATGCCACCGTGACGGGCCGACTCGCGGTAACGGTCGTTGTATCCCTCCCAGACGCAAATGGCTGCCAGGTGCGGCGGCTGAAGAGCCGCGGCGCGCCATTGGTTGCTCGCATAGTAGGAGACGCCGCTCAGGCCGATTCGCGTGTTGGACCATGGCTGTGCTGCCGCCCATTCGATGCACTGCAGCAGGTCCTGCGTTTCGCGATCGGAATGCAGGTCCATGACGCCCGGGGAGCGGCCTGCGCCGCGGGAGTCGACGCGCACGCAGGCGTAGCCGAAGCCCACCCACTTCTCCGGGTCGACCACCTCCCAGTTCTGGTAGCGGTTGGACGAGCCTTGCGCCGCATCGGGATGGTCCCTGACCATGATCTCCCAGGCGGTCGGGTAGCCCTCCTGGAAAGACAGGCCTTTGCCATAGGGGCCGTACGACAACAGTACGGGATGCAGGCCTGGTCCCGATGGACGGAACACATCTGCGCGAAGCGTCTGGCCGTCGTCCATGACGATGGGCACGTCCCACGCGATGACCATGTCCTGCTGTGCGTGGGTGGCGCGTTCGCCCGTATCACGGATCGCCGTCATTCGAAGTCTCCTTGTCAGTTCTTGGAAGCGCATGCTAGAAATTCCTCAGCCATAAGGAAAATACTTCTTGTCGATAAGATCGATACCGATCTGCGATGAGGAGATGCGATGGATCTCGTCCAACTGCGGTATTTCTTGAAAGTGGTTGAGCTCCGCAACTTCACGCGCGCAGCGGCGGCCCTGCATATCGCTCAACCGGCCATCACCCGCCAGGTGCGCATGCTCGAAGAGGAACTCGACGTGCAACTGTTGCTGCGTCATAGCCGCGGTGCCGAGCCGACTGCTGCGGGGGTCCGCCTCAGCGAAGGAGCCGGAGCCATGTTCCGCTTGCTCAATCAGACCCGGGCCGACGTTGCTGCCTCTGCGTCGGAAGTCTCGGGGACCTTGCGGATCGGCTTTCCGCCCTCGCTGGGCGACCTGCTCATTGGCTCCACCGTTGGCCTTTTTCGTTCGCGCTATCCGCGCGTCGTACTCAGCCTGCAGGAGGGCTACAGCCATTCGCTTCGCGACGGTCTGCTGGCAGATCGTCTGGACGTCGCTCTACTGACAGGTGGCGACTCGAACCAATTGCTCGTCACGACGCATCTTTTCGACGAGACACTATGGCTGCTCGATCCGCCCGGGCCGCGTGCGCGAACCGGCGTACGGCGCCGCCCCTTCGATTTCGCGGAGATCGGAATGCGAGACCTGGTGCAACCGAGCCGCGCCAATACGCTGCGTCAACTCGTCGACAACGAAATTGCGCGCGTTGGCGGACAGTCCAAAGTGGTCGTGGAGGCTGAATCACTGTCGCTCATCAAAGACTTGGTGCGTCGGGGTGTGGGATCGCACGTGTCGCCTTACTCGGCCGTCGGCGCCGCAGTGCAATCCGGCGAATTTCCCGGTGGACCGGTCCGAGATGCGCATATCGCACGCTATCTGGCGCATCGCATCGATCGTCCAATGAGTCTTGCCTTCGCGCGATTCAACGACCTGCTGCAAGAGCGGGTTCGTGAGATAGCCCGGGCGTCGAGAGGTGCGATCCGGTTGGTCCCGGGCATGCTGATCAAAGCCGTACGTCGAGAGGGCTCGGAGGACGCCGTCAGGCCGAAGCCACGAGCCCCTCGAGCGCGTGGCGGAACATCGTCGGCTGGCCCATGAACCGGTCGACCGGCAACTTGAAGAAGTGCGCCCCCATCCCCACGGCCAAGGTCGGGTAACCCTCGCCCTTGAGGTCGGCAATGAGTTCGCGGGTCTGCGCCAGGTGGTCCGGAAGGCCGCGCAGGGCTTCGTCGATGGCGCGGTCGAAGGCCGCAGCGCCGATCCCGATTTCTTCCCCCAGCCGCAGGACTTCGGGGCGCTTGGTGATGCAGCGTCCGTCGACGAAGTACGCTGCCTGCAGACGCCGCAGCATCGGCCACCCCGCTGTGGCAACGCGCTCGGCAGCGAGCATGGCCGCTGCCGGTGGGCAGGTGTCGGCCGATGCATCGCACGAGAGCACCCCTTGCTGGTAAGCGCTGCCGAAGGGCTGACGCGCTTCCTCCAGAAGCTGCATCTTCTGTCGCAAGGCGAGCTCCCGCATCGCCAGTGAATGGGTCATGGAGCCGAGGCGAGGCTTGGGCGCCGTGCCGTGGGTCACGACGCGCACGTGTGACATAGCCAAGGCACTCTCGACGAGCGGAGCCGCGCCGTAGCTGCGTGCGCAGAAAGGCTCGTAGATGTAGTGCAGGGTCAGCGTGGGCGAGCTCGGGTTCATGGTCGGCGCCTGCGCTTCAAAGGCTTGCTTGCACGCCGACGCTCAGGGGGCGTGACAGACCCATGATCTGGTCCCCCATGCGCATGCCCCAGGCCGTCATGGCCAGGCCTTCGCGCAGTTGCAGCTTCTGCCAGCTCGCCAGCGCCAGATCGATGCGCGTGTTCGCCGATTTGAGAATCATGGCCAGGGCGAGCGCATTGGCCGCTGCCTTGGCGGTACTTCCGGCGGTGTGGGGACGCGGGACGAAGGCTGCGTCCCCCAGCAGGACGGCGCGCCCGAACACCATCTTCTCGACCTGCAGGTCCAGGATGGCCTGAGCAAATGGCTCTCGCGTGCCGTGCACCAGCGCCTGAAAGGTCGGTGCCAACTGGTCTGACGCGGCGTGCCTGAGCCGGGCGATGTCCTCGTCCTTCATCAAGCCCGGCGCCAGTGAGAACGCATGGCGCGCTCCGAACCGGTCGGTCATCAGCGACGGGAGTTCCTGCATCGGCTCGGCCTTGCGGTACCACACCCAGTTCCAGCGCCGCTCGCCCGCCTGAACCGAACGGTTGTCGCCCGGGACGAGGTACTCCAGCAGCAGGTGATCTTCGCCTTGCTGGAAGGCGAAGGTGCCTGCAAGCACCTCGGCCGCAGCCGGCGGCAGGTCCGCTTCCGGGACCAGCCCGCGCCACGCCACGTAGCCCGCGTAACGGGGGGGGCGCCCCGGCATTACCTGTTC
>LNAP01003171.1_pt1 | contig 15802 bp, 14 predicted proteins | sample 602601 | NCBI WGS metagenome assembly LNAP01 (sample SAMN02440304, study PRJNA202911) | soil metagenome | biome: Subtropical and temperate rainforests or woodlands; isolation source: soil samples (1 kg each in a 20% v/v slurry with milli Q water) were... ...
CCTGGAATAGCGGGCCAGCGAGCGAAAGGCTTCAAGGTCGGAGAAGTCGGCGAAGGAGCCGACCAGCCCGCGGGCGCGTATGCCCGCCGCACGCGCAGCGAACAGGAGGGTCTGGCTTGGCGCCGTCAGGTTCTCGCTGGTCGGCGCGAAGCCGCATGCGGCCGCGAAGTCGATGCCGCCCAGGCCGATCGACGTGACGCGTGGATCGGCGCACGCGATCTCGTGGGCGAACTGCAGGCCGAGCGGCGTTTCGATCATGGCCTGAAGCTGGATCGACCCGGGGGCCAGCTTGCGTTCGCGTTCCAGTTCGCCGACGTACTCGCTCACCCTGCGCACCTCGCCCGCACTCTCCACCTTCGGCAGGCGCAGCCCGCTCACGCCGGGCAGCACGGCCGCCTCGATGTCGCGCACCAGCAAACCCATGGGCCGGTTGACGCGCACCTCGATGCGTGCCCCGCCCCGTGCCGCCACGCCCACGCCTTCCGCCAGCAGCTCTCGGGCCTTGATCTTCTGTGCATCCGCAACGCCGTCCTCGAGGTCGAGGGTGATGCTGTCGGCTTCGCATGTCGCCGCGCGGCGCGCGTATCGCATGTCGCTCATCGGCACCATGAGCGACGACCGATGCAGCTCGGCCCGGGTTGCAGATGTCATGGCTTCGCGGCGCGAGCCACCGGCGTGCGGGCATCTTCGTCCGGCCGTGCCGGCGGCATGCAGGTGGCGATGACGCCGTCCGCGTCCGCATCGTGGAAGTTGCTCTTCGGGTGTCTCCGGCTGCCATTCATGGGCGTCGTTCTCAACTCACTCTGCGAATTTATGATTTGCACTGCTCGGGAGTCTATCCATGTGTGCGATGGCCGTCAATGCAAGGTTCCCCCGAGGACGGGGCGGTACGTCCCGTCATGGCTGGCGTCGGCGCGGCGCAGTCGGATTGACTTGCCTCGCGCCGGCGAGCAAAATAAAGTGCGGATTATAAATCCGCATAGCGAATCAATACTTTCCAACCGTTGCCGATTTCGCTTTTTTTTTTTGGAGACATGCCATGCCCTATCCCATGCCCGACAACATGCTCAAGCTGTTCTGGCAGCCCGGCTGCTCGTCCTGCGTGCGAACCAAGGAATTCCTGCAGAAGCGGGGGGTCGTCTTTGAATCCGTCAACGTCGCCGCCCAGCCCGAGCGGATGGCCGAGTTGCGTGCGCTCGGCGCGCGATCGGTTCCGATACTCGCCCGCGGCCAGACCTTCACGCTCTGCCAGTCGATGAAGGATGTCGCGGCCTTCGCCGGTGAGCAGCCCCTCGAAGGCGAACCGCTTCCACCCAAAGAGCTGTTCGCCAAGTTGGATGTGGTTCTGGCCGCCGCAATCCGCCTCACCGGGCAGTTTCCCGTGGCGGCGTTGCGCGAGACTTTTCGCGACCGCAACCGGACGCTCGGGGACACCGCCTTCCATGTGTTTCGCGTCGCGGAGATGGGGTTGCAAACCGGCATGGGCCGTCCACTCACGCCGGAAGGCTTCGCCGACAAGGCGCCCGCGGATTGGGGCGTTGCGCAGATCGCGGATTTCGGCCGCGAGGTTGGAAAGCGCCTGGATGCCTGGTGGCGCACCACAGACCAATCGCTCGGCTTTCAAGTCGATACCTACTACGGCCGCCGGTCCATGCACGAAGTATTTGAGAGAACGACATGGCATGCGGCCCAGCATGTTCGGCAGCTAGCCCTGATGCTCGAAGCCCGGGGGATCTCGGTCGATGGGCCCTTGAGCACCGAGGATCTCAAGGGCCTGCCCGTGCCGGACGACCCCTGGGGCTGAGGCGCTGCCCTGGGGCGGCGGGCGCAGCACGCTGCAAGGGCTCGTTCTTTCGCGCGCGAACCGTGCCGTCGGCTAGTCGAGCTTCACGTTGGCGGTCTTGATGACCGCCTTCCAGCGCGCGCGCTCGGCGCTCACGAAGGTGCTCATCTCGGCCTCCGTGCCGCCCACCACTTCGGCGCCCTGGGCCGCGAACTGGTCCCGCACGTCGCGCAGCTTCATGATCTCGTTGACTTCGAGGTTGATGGCTCGAGCCAGGGGCGGGGGCGTGTTCGGCGGAGCAGCAAGCGCGAACCATGCCGCGGCGAGGAAGTCGGGCAGGCCGGCTTCGGGCGCAGAAGGAACCTCGGGTGCCATCGCCCCGCGTTTGGAGGAAGCAAGTGCCAGCAGCTTGACCTGTTTGCCTTCGCGAAACTTCATGACCGCGGAGATGTTGCCGAAGAACAGATCGATGCGGCCGCCGAGCAGTTCGACGTGGCGGCGGGCGATGGCGAGACCGAGGCCGGTCCCGCCCAAGCGTCGGCCGGCGAGTGTCTGATGAAAGGGGGCGAAGAGTCCGGCGCGTTCGGCGGGTTCGAGGCCGATGCCGGTGTCGATGACCTCGAAGCGCAGCCAGGTGCCCTGCTCGCAGTCCTCCTCCCGATGGATGGCGATGGTGATCTCGCCCTGCCCGGTGAACTTGATCGCATTGCTCAGCAGGTTGCTCAGCACCTGGCCGAGGCGCATGGGGTCGCCGAGCAGCCCGGTGGGCACATCGGTGTCAATGTCGAACAGCAGCTCGAGGCCCTTTTCCTGCGCCTTGACCATGGCCTGGTCGGCGAGGCTGCCGAGCACATCCTCGAGGAAGAACTCGACCTTCTCGAAATGCATCTTGCCGGCCTCGATCTTGGAGAAGTCGAGGATGTCGTTGATGATGCCCAGCAGGCTCTGCGCCGCCGCGTGGATCTTCTCCAGGTAGTTGCGCTGGCGCAGCTCCGGATCGCTGTCCAGGGCCAGGTGCGCCATGCCCATGATCACGTTCATCGGCGTGCGGATCTCATGGCTCATGTTGGCCAGGAAGTCCGACTTGAGACGGGTCGCCTCCTCCGCCAGCTCCTTGGCCGTGGCCTGCGCCTGCTCGGCGGCCTTCGCATCGGCCGCCGCCCTGACCTGCGCATCCTTCTGCGCGCCAAGCGCGGCGAGACGGTCCCGCTCCGCCTCGGCCTGCTTCGCCTTCTCGGTGGCGGCCGCATGGGCCTGCTCGGCGCCGATCTTTTCAAGCTGAAGCTTGGCGAGGCTCGAATAGAAGCCATCGGGATGCTGGGCGAGGAACGCATCCCACGCCGGCCTGTTTCCGACCTGGAGCGCGAGCTCGTAATCGCGGCGGATATCGGCCTGCGGGTTCGCCACCGGCGCCGCCGGGGCTGCCACCACCTTGACCGGCACCAGCGGCACGTCTTCGCCGCCGAGCGAGCCGTACACGAACGGCTCCTGCTTGTTGCCGGTCGACTTGAGTACCTCGTCGCGCACGAAGCCGAAGGCGCGGCGGACATCGAGGCCCGGCGTCGTCAGATGCTTCGACAGCGCGACGGTAAACGGACTGTTGGCGCCGTCGCCGTCCTGCGCCGTGAAGCCGGCCTTGGCCGAATAGGCAATCAGCGTGTTCGGGCTGGTCGGCTCGACCTGGGCGAGGCCACGGCCAATGCCGCGCGAGGCGACCGTGCGCTTCATGGTCTTGCCGAACGGATTGTCGCGGCAGGCATCCAGGATCACCAGGCGAAGCTGCTTGGCCGGATCGACCGCGACCAGGACGCGGTCAAGGGAGAGCGCTTCGTCGTAGACGTCGGTGTCGCGCTCGAGCTTGGCATCAACCGGGATCAGATAGTTCGAGCCTTCGACCTCGATGCCGTGGCCGGCATAATAGACCACGGCGATGTCGGCATCGCGGGTTGCATCGGCGAATTCCCGCAGCACACGCCGCGTGTCCAACGCCGACAGATCGTGCCGGGAATCGACGATGTCGAAGCCGGCCTCTTTCAGGGTCCTCGCCATCACCGAACCGTCGTTGACGGGATTGGTGAGCGACGGCGCGTGCTGATAGGCCGAATTGGCTATTACCAGCGCGACACGCTTTCCGGCGAACGCGGGCCCGGCGCCGAACAGCAGCGCGACCGCGAGGAGGAGCGGGCAAAGTCTGAGCAAATTGCGCATGACACGACTTCCACGAGTTCAGGGCAGTTCAAGCCCCTTTGGCACCGCTTTAGCAAGATCCGCCGCTGGCGCTTGTGATGGAGGTCACGAACGCGGCGCCGGCGACCGGGCGAAAGACCCCTTTTGTTTGTCGCGCCAACCCGGTCGGGGTTCGCCGGGACATGGGGCGTGGGCCGGGTTCCCGTCAGGCATCCCCGATGTGCCCCTGATATTGCGGCAGATCGTCCGTGATCTCATGCCAGGGCGCTTTCGAGCCCACGAAAATATGGGCGCTCGGCCGGATCGAGGGGGCATCGACCAGGGTTCCCATGGCGACATGGACCCATTTCCCGTCGCGCACCCGGGAATAAAGCAGCGAGCCGCAGCGGGCACAGTGCGCGTCATGGGTGGTGGCGTCGCCGTAGATGAGGCGCTGGTCCTCACCCCGGACGAGACGGAGCTGGTCCTGCACAATTCCGGCGAATGGCTTGAAGGCGGAGCCCGTGGTGCGGCGGCAATTCGAACAGTGGCAGTTCATCGCGTAGGAAAACGCATCCGCCACCTCATAGCGCACGGCGCCGCAATAGCATTCGCCGGTGAGGATGCGAGCGTTCGAATTTTCTGATCCGGTCATGGCGACGCCTTGGCGCAAATGGCTGACACACCCATAGCGCATTCTGATGTCTACGACTAAGTTCGCCCCAAGCCATCAGCCAAAGGGATGACCCATGAGCCAGAACCGTTCCAGCGTCGAAGCCGTCGTGCAATCCTATTTCGACGGACTTTACGAAGGCGACGCCGAGAAGCTCGGCGCTATCTTCCATCCCTCGGCCGATCTGCGCTGGGTCGAAAAGGGCGAGCTGCAGGTGCTCACCGTGCCCGACTGGCTCGACCGCGTGCGCACGCGCGCCTCCGCCAAGGCCGAGGGCAAGCCGCGCGAGGATTTCATCGTCACCATCGATCGTTCCGACGACAAGACCGCCTTCATCAAGGTGCGCTGCCAGCTGCCGCCGCGTTTCTTCACCGACTATCTGGTGGCGATGAAGCTCGCGGACGGCTGGCAAATCGTGTCGAAGTCGTATCGGTATGACCTGAAGGAGTGAGCGGGCCTCTTCGCTCCGCCCGCGGTTTCGGACGCTCTGTCCATATCCTCCGTCATTGCGAGCGCAGCGCGCTACGTTCGCAATGACGGTGCCTGAAAGCTCCCCATGCCTCTCGACCGCCGCTCCCTGCTCGCCTCACTGTGCTGGATGGCCGCCTCTCCAGCATTCGCCGCGGATGCACTTCCAGAACTCGAATCCTACGAGCGCGAAACCGGCGGCCGGATCGGGGTCTACGCCGAGAACCTCGGGACCGGCGCCAAGCTCACCTGGCGGGCCGATGAACGCTTCGTCATGTGCTCGACCTTCAAGGCCTCGCTTGCGGCTTGCGTGCTGGCGCGGGTCGATCGCGGCGAGGAGCAGCTTGCAGCCATGATCCCTTATGGCAAGGCCGACCTGCTGGACTACGCGCCAGTCGCCAAGCAAAACCTCGCGACCGGCAGGATGTCGGTCGCCGAGATGTGCAAGGCGATCGTCGAACTCAGCGACAACACCTGCGCCAATTTGCTGCTGGCGCGGATCGGCGGGCCGGCCGCGCTCACGACGTTCTGGCGATCGCTCGGCGACACCACCTCGCGGCTCGACCATAATGAGCCCGAGCTCAACCGCTCGCCGCCCGGCAATCCCCATGACACCACAACGCCGGCAGCGATGGCTGGCAATCTGCGGCGGCTGGTGACGGGCGAGGCATTGTCGCCGTCATCGCGCGCGCAGCTCACCGAATGGATGGTGGGCTGCAAGACCGGCGCGAACCGGCTGCGCGGCGGACTGCCGGCAGGCTGGGCAATCGGCGACAAGACCGGCAACAACGGCAAGGATGCATCGGGCGATATCGCGGTGGTCTGGCCCGACACCAGGCCGGATACGCCGATCCTGATCGCGGCCTATACCCAGGGCGGCGCCCCCAACGCCGCGCAGATCGAGGCAGTGTTCGCACGGATCGGACGCATGGTGGCCGAGCGGCTGGCGTGAGCCGGCCGCATTGACCTTGCGGGCGCTTCCGGGTCAAGACAGACCATCATGGAAGTGAAGTTTCAGATCTTTCTCATCCTGCTCGCCGTGCTGGCCGGCACGGCGCTCGCCGCACGCCGCTTCAACGTCGCGCCCGCCATCCTCCTGATGCTCGTGGGCGTCGGCCTCGCCTTCGTGCCGGGCATGCCGCCGGTGGAGCTGCCGCCGGCATTGGTGCTGCTGTTGGTGCTGCCGCCGCTGATCTACTCGGCAAGCGTCGCCATGAGCTGGCGCGAGTTCAGGAACAACCTTCGCCCGATCGTGCTGCTCGCGGTCGGCGCGGTGATCTTCACCGCGGCGATGGTGGCGGCCGCCACGCATTATCTGATCGGCCTGCCCTGGACCATCGGCTTCCTGCTCGGGGCCATCGTCGCACCGCCCGACGTGGTGGCGCCGCTCGCGATCGCGCGCCGGCTGAACATGCCGCGCCGGCTCCTGGTCATCCTCGAAGGCGAAGGGCTCGCCAACGACGCCACGGCGCTGATCCTCTACCGCTTTGCGCTCGCCGCCATCATGGTCGGACATTTCTCGCTGCCGCTCGCGGCCGGCGAGTTCGTGCTGATCGTCGCCGGCGAGATCGCCTTTGGCATCGGCGTCGGCTGGCTCTCCTTGCGTTTCCGCAAATGGGCGAGGGATCAGCAGGTCGAGCTGACGCTGTCGCTGATCACACCCTACGTCTCCTACTGGCTGCCCGAGCATGTCGGCGGCTCCGGCGTGATCGCCACGGTCGCCTGCGGTCTCTATGTGAGCTGGAACGGGCCGCTCCTGATCTCGTCCGCGACGCGCCTGCAAGGCATCTTCTTCTGGGACCTCGTGATCTACCTGATCGAAGGCCTGCTGTTCCTGCTCACCGGCTTCCAGATGCGCGCGCTCTACGAGAAATCGAAGGCGTTCCCGCTCGACGACATCATGATCGCGACCGCCTTGGTCATGACCATCATCGTCCTCGCGCGCTTCGCATGGCTCTATCCCGCGACCTATCTGCCGCGGATACTCAGCAAGTCGCTGCGCGCGCGAGATCCGTCACCGCCGTGGCAATGGCCGTTCGTGCTCGCGTTCACCGGCGTGCGCGGCGCCGTGTCGCTGGCAGCAGCCCTGGCGCTGCCGTTCACTCTGCCGGACGGCGAGGCCTTTCCATATCGCGACCTGATCCTGTTCGTCGCCTTCGGCGTCATCTTCATCACGTTGATCGGCGTCGGCCTGACACTGCCGCCGGTGGTGCGCTGGCTCGGCATCGCCGAAGCCGGCCGCAACGAACATGTCGCCGAGCACGAAGCCGAGATCGCGGCGCGACGCCAGGCCCTCGACGCCGCGCTGAAGTCGCTCGACGCGCTCACCGCGAAAAAGGACATCTCCGACGAAGTGATGCGGCTCCTGCGCGCGCGCCACGAGATTCGCTTCAGCCAGCTTCCCGACTCGCTCGATCCCGCCCACCACGACGTCTCCGCCGCAGGCACCGCGCTGACCCGCGAGCTGATCGCCGCCGAACGCAAATTCATCCATGACCTCCTGCGCGACGGCCAGATCACCGACGAAACAAGGCGCCGGATCGAGCGGGATCTTGATCTGGAGGAGGCGAGCCTGGCGAACCGGGAGTATCGGGGAGCGCCGCTGTAGCCTCCCAGCCGCACAAACTACCGCCCCCCGCAAAACTCCCCCATCGCCGCGGCCACCGCCTCCGCAATCGCCTCATGCCGCTCCGATGAGTTCAACGCCATTTCCTCGTCGCGGTTGATGATGGAGCCGGCTTCGAGCAGCACTGCGGCGCTCCGCGTTTGCGACAGCACGACGAGGCCATCATAGCGGTAGACGCCGACATCCTTGTCGAGCAACTGGCGCCGGTAGGGGCCCATCACCGGCAAGGTGTACTGGCTGGCATAGCGCAGGCCCTGTTCTTTCAACTGCCGTCCGATGATCCGGGCCAGCTTCAGGCTGGTGCTGAAGTGTGGATTGCGCTCGGATACGAACAACGAATGGCCAGAGAAGCGATCGCTGAAATAGCTCTTTGCGCCGTCGAATTCCCAGATATCGAGCAGCTTGTCCGGCACCGAGTCGTGATGGATCGACAGGAAGAGATCGGCCCGGCCGTCATTCGCGGCACTGACGCGCTTGAGCAAGCTCGCCTTGGCCTTGCCGTCCGTGACGAGCAGGCGGGTGGCTGCGAAGCCCTCGGACTTGAGCTTCGCCGCGACGAGCCTTGCAAGACGGAAGTTGAAGCCGAATTCCGGATCGTTGCGCGCGCTCAACGCGCCGTAGGATTCCGGAGTGTGCCCGACATCAAGGACGATCCGGAATTTCGGCGGCTCGCACCTGGCCTGTGTTTCCGGCGGCTTCGATCTCGCTCTTGCAGCCTTCCGCGTCCCGGCCGCATGGCTATCGTCGACGGAGGAAAGCAAAAGCGGGACCAGCGAGACAGCGACAGCGGCGATGGTGCGCCACGGCTTCCTCACACCGGCCGCTCCCCCTTCACCGTCACGCGCGTCCCCGAGCGCGTGTGCGGCCAGTAGTCCCACATCGCGCGGTGCTGGGTGCAGCGGTTGTCCCAGAAGGCGATGGCGTTCTCGGTCCAGCGGAAGCGGCACTGGAACAGCGGGTTCTCGGCGTGCTGGTAGAGGTAGGCGAGCATCGCGTCGCTTTCGTCGCGCGGGATGCCGTTGATGTGGCGGGTGAACCCACGATTGACGTAGAGCGCCTTCCTGCCCGTGACCGGATGCGTGCGCACCACGGGATGCTCGGCGTTCGGATAGGAGGGACGGTCGGCGACGCCGTAATTGGCGTAGAGCCCGCGATAGATCGGCTCGCCGTCATGCAGCGCGGTCAGCCCGTCGAGATAGGCCTTCATGCGATCCGACAGCGCCTCATAGGCCGCATACATGTTGGCGAACAGCGTATCGCCGCCGCGCGGCGGGCACTGCTTGATGTAGAGGATGGAGCCCATCGGCGGCTCGAGATCGCAGGACACATCCGAATGCCAGCCCTCGCCATTGGCACGCGGCGAGTTCTTGTCGGCGTAGATCTTCATCAGCGCCGGGTCTTCGTCCTCATGCGGCGCGGCGGGATGAAAATGCAGCTCACCGAACTTGCGGCCGAAGGCGAGATGCTGCTGCGGCGTGATGTGCTGATCGCGGAAGAAGATCACGAGGTTTTCGGCGAGCGCGCGGTGGATTTCGTCCATCTGCCGGTTCGAGCGCGAATCGTCGGAGACGAGCTTGCCGAGGTCGACGCCGGTGATTTCCGCGCCGATGATAGGGGTGAGCTTCTCGACCGCGATTGTCTCGTAAGCCGCGCCGTCTTCCGCCGTGTGACGGTAGCGCGGGCCCTGCTTGCCGGCGAGTGAGCTCATGGCATGTCTCCCGATCGTTTTGATTGGGAGACATCGTAGCGCGCGGTGGTGGATGTGCAATCTGCACCGCAAAGACCGTCCGTCGTCCCGGGGCGCGCAAGGCGCGAGCCCGGGATCCAGAACCACAGGATCGGGTTTGACGAAGATTCGGAGCGACAGCTCACCATAGCCACAACAGCCTGTGGTTATGGGCCCCCGCCTTCGCGGGGGCGACGAGCAGAGCGCGGGCTACAGCTGAGTAAAGCTACTCCGCCGCCGTCACCGGCACCTTGGCGCCCTGGCCGTAGCGCTGGTCGATGTAGTCGATCACCAGCGCCTTGAAGTCGGCGGAGATCGTGGGCCCGCGCAGCGTGCGGAACTTCTTGCCGTCGACGAAGACGGGCGCGGCCGGGGCTTCGCCGGTGCCGGGCAAGGAGATGCCGATATTGGCATGCTTGGACTCGCCGGGGCCGTTGACGATGCAGCCCATGACGGCAACGTTGAGCTCTTCGACGCCGGGATATTTCGTCTTCCAGCCCGGCATCTCGTCGCGGATGAATGCCTGGATCGAGCTGGCCAGTTCCTGGAACGTGGTGGACGTGGTGCGGCCGCAGCCGGGGCAGGCCGCAACCAGCGGCACGAAGGTGCGGAAGCCCATCGTCTGCAGCAGTTCCTGGCCGACCTGCACCTCACGGGTGCGATCGCCGCCGGGCTCCGGCGTCAGCGAGATGCGGATGGTGTCGCCGATGCCCTGCTGCAACAGGATGCCGAGCGCGGCCGAGGAGGCCACGATGCCCTTGGTGCCCATGCCGGCTTCGGTGAGACCGAGATGGATGGCATAGTCCGACCGCGACGCGAGATCCTGATACACCGCGATGAGATCCTGTACCGCCGAGACCTTGGCCGAGAGGATGATGCGATTCTTCGGCATGCCGAGCTCTTCGGCGCGCGCGGCCGAGAGCAGTGCTGACTGCACCATGGCCTCACGCGTCACCGCGCGGACGTCGCGCGGATTGGCGGATGCGGCGTTCTCGTCCATCAGCTTGGTCAGCAGCTCCTGGTCGAGGGAGCCCCAATTGGCGCCGATGCGCACCGGCTTGTTGTTCTTGTTCGCGATCTCGATGATGTCGCCGAACTGGGTGTCGCGCTTGTCCTTGAAGCCGACATTGCCGGGATTGATGCGGTACTTGGCGAGCGCCTCGGCGCAGGCCGGATAGGCCGCAAGCAGCTTGTGGCCGATATAGTGGAAGTCGCCGATCAGCGGCGTGGTGATGCCGCGCTTGAGCAGGCCGTCACGGATGTGCGGGACCGCGGCAGCGGCCTCCTCGCGGTCCACGGTGATGCGGACCATTTCGGAGCCGGCGCGCGCGAGCGCTGCGACCTGGGCGATGGTGCCGTCGATATCGGCGGTGTCGGTGTTGGTCATCGACTGCACGACGATCGGCGCACCGCCGCCGACGGCGACGTCGCCGACCTTGACCTGGGTGGTCCGGTGCCGGGGCGCCGGGCCCGCGATATCGGAATCGATGGGGTTTTCGAGCTTGTTCATGGGGTCCAAATATCAGGTTTTGGTGACGTTCAGCAATGCATCGCGAGGCGCCGCGGCCGTTTGGCTCGGACGGTTAACCAGAAAAAGCCCAGCAATTACAAGGACAGCTGCTGCCCCGAAGGCCAGGCTCAGGTGATCGTGCATGATGAAATAGCTACCCACCACGCCAAACAAAGGGGTGATAAAGGTAAAAGCCGACAATTTGCTGGCCGAATAGGCCTTCACCAGCGCGAACCAAAGCGTGAACGTGGTTCCAACCACCCAGATCGCCTGGAACGCCATCAGGCCGATCGACAGCGGCGACGGGGTATGGGTGATTGTCTCGCCGAACAGATACGCCGCGGCGCCTAAGATCGGGATCGAGGTCGCAACCTGGTAGCCCAGCGCCTTCTCCGGCGCGGCAAAGCGAAGGCTCGTGCCCTTGGCGACCAGCGTCGTCGCCGCCCACAACCCGGCCCCGGCGACGATCATGAGGTCGCCGAGCAGGACGTGTGAATCGACATTGGCCTGCGGCACGCCGATCGCCAGCGCGACGCCGGCAAAGCTGATCGCCAGTCCCAACCATTGCGTGCTGCCAAGGCGCTCGCCGAGCACCTGGTAGGAGCCGAGCGCGACGAAGAACGGCGCGGTGTAGAGAAACACCACCGCGCGCGAGGCGGAGGTCAGGCGCAACCCCTGAAAGATCAGCACGAATTCGATGCCGAACATCAGCCCCGCGACGAGGCCCGGCTTCCACGTGCCGTCGCGCTCGAAGAATTTGACGCCGCGCAGGCTGCCGATGATGAACAACACAGGCAGCGCGCCCATCGAGCGGAACATCGCCTGGAGCATCGGCGGGATGTCAGGCAGCACCAGCTTCACCGCGATCTGGTTGAAGGCCCAGGTCAGGCACAGCATGAGCATCAGGGCGATGGCGCCGGCACTGAGGGGGCGACCGGCAGACGGCATGGCTTGAGGTGAGGACATTTCTACCCGAGATCCGGCTTCACGCCGTTGTTGCTTCAGGACGTTTTCTGACAATGGGTGCAGATGCCCGTGATCTCGACCACGGACAATTTTGGCGCAAAGCCGGAGCTGCGCGCGGCGGCGTTGAGGTCTTTCGCGAACGAGGCTGATGGAATTTCACCGACCAGGCCGCAGCGCTCGCAGATCAGGAAGGCGACCGCAGAGGTCGAATCATGGTCGTGGGCGGCGCAGGCGAGATAGGCGTTGCGGCTCTCGATGCGGTGCACGAGGCCGTTGGCGATCAAAAAATCGAGAGCGCGGTAGACCGTGATCGGCGCCGGCCGCGCCATCGACTTGGCGAGTTCGTCGATCACCTCATAGGCGCCGAGCGGACGATGGCTCGACAGCAGAGCCCCCAGCACATGGCGGCGGATCGGCGTGAATTTCTGCGCGCGCTGCTCGCAAACCGCCTCGGCATGCGACAGCGCGTCCGCAGTGCAGCGGCCGTGATCGTGGTCGGGCGCGGGAAAGGCCGGCTTTGCGAGGGTCATGAGATCGGCGTTCTAGCATTTCAGCCGGGGAACCCAAAGCGCGACCGGCGAGCGGCTGCCAGCCATGCTTTCGCTGCGGGACAGCGTCGCGTTAACCCGCCGTGAAATAATCATAAGCTTGCTTATCATATGCGAGCTTATTGGAGACAAGGCTTATGACCCGTGGGTCCGTCGACCAGAACTTCCTGTTCACGCTCGGTGAGCTCTACCGGCTGCTCCGCGTCTACGCCGACAAGGAGGCCTCGCGCTTCGGCATTACCCGCGCCCAATGGGCGGTGCTCGCCAAGGTCGAGCGCAGCGAGGGCATGAAGCAGTCGGAACTCGCCGAGCTCATGGAGATGCAGCCGATCACGCTGACGCGGCTGATCGACAAGCTCTGCGAAAGCGACTGGATCGAGCGCCGCAGCGACGCTTCGGACCGCCGTGTCAAGCGGCTTTATTTGAAGAAGGCCGGCCGCACCTTGCTGGGCAGGATGAGCGGCCTGAAGTCGGAGCTGACGGCAAACGCGCTCGACGGCATCAGTCCGGCGGACGCCCACCGCCTCCTCACCCAACTCGAAACCATCAAGGAAAACGTGCGTCACGCGACCCAGGCATCCGGAGCGGAACAGGCACGGAAGGAGCAGCGCTATGGCTGATCAGGTCCTCAAGTTCCAGCCCGAGCAGAAGAGCGACAGCGGAAAGCCCAACAAGAAAGCCGGCACCAACCCGCGCCGCCGCCTGCTGGCCGGTCTGCGCCGCTACCGCCGGTTCCTGCTGATGGTCGTGCTGCCTGTCATCGTCGCCATCGGCGGCATCACCTTCTATCTGAATGGCGGCCGCTATGTCGGCACTGACGACGCCTATGTCGGCGCGCAGAAGGTGCTGGTGACGCCCGACATCTCCGGCAAGATCGAGAAGGTCGTCGTGAGGGAGGGCCAGATCGTCAAGCAGGGCGACGAGCTGTTCGAGATCGATCCCGTGCCGTTCCGCCTCGCGGTCGACGAGGCCAAAGCGCAGGTCATGCAGGCGCAATCGACCTATGACAATCTTCGCGCCAACATCAAGATCTATGGCGACATGCTCAACCTCGCGCAGCAAGGCGTCGACCTGAAGCAGCGCGACGTCGAGCGCAAGCAGGCGCTGGTGAAGAACAGCTACGGCTCGCAGCTCGACCTCGACAACGCCGCGAACGCGCTGGTGACGTCGGGCTCGATCGCGCAATACGTCAAGCAGCAGATCTCGACGGCCAAGACGCAGCTGCTCGGCGACACTGACCTGCCCCTGGAGAAATTCCCACCTTACGCGCAGGCCAAATCCAAGCTCGACAACGCCGAGCGCAATCTCGACCACGCCGTAGTGCGCGCGCCGATGGGCGGCGTGGCAACGCAGGTCGAGCAGATCCAGCTCGGCCGCTACGTCACCGCCGGCACGCCGGTGTTCTCCATCATCGACGTCGCCCATCCCTGGGTCGATGCCAATCCAAAGGAGAGCGATCTCACCTACGTCACCGAAGGCCAGCCTGTCACGCTCGAGGTCGACGCGTTCCCGAACCATGTCTTCAAGGGCAAGATCGGTTCGCTCTCGCCCGGCACCGGTGCGCAATTCGCGATCCTGCCGCCGCAGAACGCCACCGGCAATTTCGTCAAGGTGGTGCAGCGCGTTCCGATCCGCATCTATTTCGACGAGACCGACAAATATGTGCGGAAGCTGAAGGCCGGCATGAGCGTCTACGCCACCATCGACACCGGCCACCAGCGCTCGCTCGCCGGCTTGTTCGGCTTGTCGGCGACGGCGAGTCAGGACAAGGACTGATCCGATGGCGGAGTCCAATCCCGCCCTCATGGTCCCCGGCCTGCGCCGGAACATGGTGACGATCTGCGCCATGACCGCGACCATCATGCAGGCGCTGGACACCACCATCGCCAACGTCGCGCTGCCCTACATGCAGGGCACGCTGTCGGCCTCGCAGGACCAGATCAACTGGGTGCTGACGTCCTACATCGTCGCCGCCGCGATCATGACGGCGCCGGTGGGCTGGATCTCGAACCGCTTCGGCCGCAAGCGCATCTTCATCATCTGCGCGGCAGGCTTCACCTTCGCCTCCGTGCTGTGCGGTCTGGCGCAGGACATCAACCAGATGGTGCTGTTCCGCCTGCTGCAGGGCGTATTCGGCGCCGCGCTGGTGCCGTTGTCGCAGTCGGTCATGCTGGACTACTACACGCTCCAGGAGCGCGCGAAGGCGATGTCGATCTGGGGCATGGGCGTGATGATGGGTCCGATCATGGGGCCGTCGCTGGGCGCGTGGCTGACCGAGAGCTATTCCTGGCACTGGGTATTCTTCGTCAACATTCCATTCGGTGCGATCACCGTGCTCGGACTCAGCGTCTTCATGGACGAGACCAAGCAGGACACCGACCTCAAATTCGACTGGTTCGGATTCGCGGCGCTGGCGGTCGGGATCGGCGCACTCCAGCTCGCACTCGACCGCGGCGAACAGCTCGACTGGTTCGAGTCGGTCGAGATCGTGACCGAGCTCGTCATCTCAGGCGTCGCCTTCTATTACTTCTTCGCCCATTCCTTCACGACCACGCGTCCCTTCATCCAGTTCGCCCTGTTCAAGGACCGCAACTTCCTCACCGGCTGCATCTTCATGACGGTGATGGGGCTCGTGTTGTATTCGACCATGGCGCTGGCCTCGCCCTATCTGCAAAACGTCATCGGCTATCCCATCATGACCGCAGGTGGCCTGCTCGCGAGTCGCGGCTTCGGCACCTTCTTCGCGATGATGATGGTCGGGCGCATCATGCGCTGGATCGAGGCGCGCACGCTGATCATCTGCGGCCTGGGGCTGACCGCAGCCTCGCTGTTCCAGATGACCGGCTGGACCGATCAGACCCAGGTGCCGGAAATCGTGGTCGTCAGCGTGATCCAGGGCTTCGGCTTCGGTCTCGTCTTCGTGCCGCTCTCGACGGTGGCATTCCTGACGTTGCCGAACCACTTGCGCACCGATGGCACCTCGATGCTGACCCTGCTGCGCAACGTCGCGAGCTCGGTCGGCATCTCCATCGTGATCGCGCAGCTGACGCAGGGAACGCGCAAGACCTACGCGATCCTGTCCGAGCACATCAACCCGTTCAACCACGCGCTGCAGATGCCCGACGTGCGCGGCATGATCAACCTCTCCACCGACGCCGGCCGCGCCATGGCCGACCGGATGGTCAGCGTGCAGGCGCAGATCATCGCGTTTGCGCACGACTACATGCTGGTGATGGTCTTCATCCTCTGCACCATCCCGCTCGCCCTGATGATCGGCTCGACCAAGGCCACCCTGCGCAAGCAGTCGGCCGGGCCGGAACATGCGGTGATGGAGTA
>LNAP01010179.1_pt1 | contig 15800 bp, 16 predicted proteins | sample 602601 | NCBI WGS metagenome assembly LNAP01 (sample SAMN02440304, study PRJNA202911) | soil metagenome | biome: Subtropical and temperate rainforests or woodlands; isolation source: soil samples (1 kg each in a 20% v/v slurry with milli Q water) were... ...
GGTCCACGTCGCCGGGGGTGGGCATCAGCGCCAGCGCGGGCGGGCGTCCGGCCCGTGCCACGTCCGCTTCGGGCAGCAGTTCCAGGTAGTAGATCGTGGCGCCGGTGCGCTGCGCCACGCCGGGCACCGACGTGGTCTGCGCCCACCAGCCGGCGTGCTCGGCCATGTCGACGATCCAGTCGGCCAGTACGCCGCCGCCCTGGCCGCCCATGGCCAGGATGGCGATCTTGATCGGGTTGCCTTGCTGCATTGCCGGCGGGTTCATGAAAGGCTTGTCCTTACAGGGCGTATTGAGCCAGCCGCGCGGCGCGGCGGCGTTGCAGGAAACCGATGACCGCACCACGCATGCGCGCCAGGAAGCGGTCGGTGCCGGTGGGGTTGTGCACGATGTCGGCGCGGTAGAAAGACGGGCACAGCACGGCGGCATGGGCCACTTCGCCGCAGTTGCCGCAGCCCACGCAGCTGCTTTCCACGTGCGCCACCGGGTCTTCCTTCAAGGGGTCGCCGCTGTCCTTGATGGACAGCGACGGGCAGCCCGACAGCCGGATACAGGCGTGGTCGCCCGTGCAGACGTCGGGGTCCACGCCAAAGCGTTCCTTGACCACGCGGCGGCCTTCCTTGACGGCCTTGTTGAACAGCGGCTTGATGCGGCGCTGCTTGTTCAACATGCATTCGGACTGCGCGATGATGACTTTCGGACCCTTGATGTCGGTGGTCAGCGCTTCTTCGATGGTGGCGCGCACCTTGGCCACGTCGTAGGTGCGGTCCAGCGTGCGCACCCACTTCACGCCCACGCCGCGCACGGCGTGATCGATGGGGTTGTTGGTGGACCGGTCGGGGTTGTCGGCACGCGACGACAAAATGTCCTGCCCGCCCGTGGCCGACGCATAGAAGTTGTCGACGATGACGATGACGCCGTCGTACTTGTTGAACACCGCGTTGCCGATGCCGGACGACAAACCGTTATGCCAGAAGCCGCCGTCGCCCATGATCGAAATGGGGCGCTTGGCGGCGGGCACGTTGAAGGCCGCCGCGCTGGACGCGCCCAGCCCGTAGCCCATGGTCGTGGCGCCAAGATTGAAGGGCGGCAGGATGGAAAACAGGTGGCAGCCGATATCACAGGAGATATGGTGCTGGCCCAGTTTTTCCTGCGCCAGCGTCAGCGCGGAAAAGATGGGACGTTCGGGGCAGCCCGTACAGAAGCCGGCGGGCCGTGGGGGCACCACCGACGCCAGGCCCTCTACCTGCTTGTGGAAGGTGATGGGCTGTTCGACGGGTTTGGCGGGCTTGGGGCGCGAGACCTCGGTGATTTCCAGTTGGCGCGCGCCGGCTTCGGCGTCTGCCGCCACGGCGGGGTGCGTCTGTAGCGATTCGGGGCGTTGGCGCTTCAGGAATTCGCGCACGCCGTCACGCATCACCTGCGTGGTGTATTCGCCCGCCATCGGCAGCACGTCCTTGCCGGACAGATGGGTGTCGATACCCGCCTTGCGCAACACGGCGTGCAGGTTCTGTTCGATGTAGTCGGGCTGGCCTTCTTCCAGCAGCAGCACCGCGCGCTTGCCACGGCAGAACTCGGTGACCTCGTCTTCGATGACGGGGTAGGTCACGTTCATGACGTACAGCGGAATGCGGCTGTTGCCGAAGTTGTCGGCCAGGCCCAGCAGTTGCAACGAGCGGATGACGCCGTTGTACAGGCCGCCTTGCAGGATCAGGCCGATATCGTCCTGGTCGCCGTCGAAGTGCTCGTTGAGCTTGTGTTCTTTGATATAGCGGATGGCGGCGGGCCAGCGGTCCTTGATCTTTTCCTGCTCGTGCAGGAACGACGCGGGCGGCAGCACGATGCGGCTGGTGTCGCGCGCCGGGCTTTCCAGCGCCTGGGCCAGCGAGAACGCGGGCCGCTTGTTTTCCTTGGCGATGAAGCGGCCATGCACGTGGCAACCGCGAATGCGCAGTTGCAGCATCACCGGCGTCTTGCTGGCTTCCGACAATTCAAAGCCGTCTTCCACGGCCTTGACCATGCTTTCCAGGTTGGGGCGCGGGTCCAGCAGCCAGATCTGCGACTTCATGGCGAACGCGTGCGAACGTTCCTGCATGATGGACGAGCCTTCGCCGTAGTCTTCGCCCACGATGACCAGCGCGCCGCCCGTCACGCCGCCGGAGGCCAGGTTGGCCAGCGCGTCCGAAGCCACGTTGGTGCCCACCGTGGACTTCCACGTGACCGCGCCGCGTATCGGGTACATGACGGATGCCGCCAAGGTGGCGGCGGCCGTGGCTTCCGAGGCGCTGGCTTCGAAATGCACGCCCAGTTCCTGGAGGATGTCGTTGGCGTCGGCCAGCACATCCATCAAATGCGAAATGGGCGACCCCTGGTAACCCGCCACGTAGCCTACGCCCGATTGCAGCAACGCTTTGGTGACGGCAAGAATGCCCTCGCCGCGAAACTCTTCGCCGGCGCCGATGCGCAACTGCTGGACTTCTTTCTTGAAAGACCTTTCAGCCATCTCGAACTCCTGGTTGGGCCGGATGACCGGTCCTCAAGCCTTGCTGCCGTGCAGCATCGTCGTGCCACGAAATTGTCGCCTGAAAAATACTTTAGGAGTCAACGTTTTAGCTGTCAACAAAAAAGATGAAATTTCATGGAAATCAAAAAATATCACGCTAAAACAATGGTGTATATACTGGTTTTTCTCTAGCTCCATGGTGGCATTTCAGCGCCGTCATGGTGCAAAAACGGGTTGCGATTCCGGGTATACCCTGTGCTGCGCAACAGCATTGCGGCACATCATGGCGCGTCGTTGCGCCGTCGTGGTGCAATGCGCTTTTCGGCCGTCGGCCAAACATGAATTCCGGTGCGTGGGAGCAAAGCAACATGCGGTTGGACAAGCAGCGGGAAACGCTTCTGACAGGTCGGGGCGCGGCGGGGCCGCGTTTCGTCGATGGCTACCTGGCTTATCTGCTGGCGCAGGCCAGCCAGCGCATTTCGGCCGAATTCCATTTGCAGGTGAAGGCCGCCGGCTTGTCGGTGACCGAATGGCGCGTGCTGGCCAGCCTTGAAGGCAGCCCCGGCGAAACCATCGGCACGCTGGCGGTGCTGGCCATCACCAAGCAGCCAACCTTGAGCAAGGTGGTGCAGCGCATGGAGGCCGAAGGGCTGGTGGCGCGCACCGGCGTGCGGGCGGATCGCCGTCAGACGCGGGTCTGCATCACAACCAAAGGCACGCACCTGATCGCCGGCTTGTGCGAACAGGCGTTGCAGCATCAGAAAGCGGTGCTGGCGCCCTTCGGCGAAGAGCGGGCGGCGGCGCTGATCGAGATGCTGGGCGTACTGATGACCGAACACGTGCCGCTGGAACTGCCGATCGACGTGGACGAGTAGGTCCGTTGCGCGCGCGCACTCGAACACTGTTCGCTTCAATTATTTTGTTACAAGCATATGTGTCCCTCATTGTTCCTCCTCTATAAAAACCGTCTCCGGTACGCATAAACCCTGAATTGACTGGGGTCATACGCGTAGGCACACTCGGCGCCGGTATTCAGACTAATGTCAGGAGTTAACCCCTATGCGCCGCACTTTGATTGCTATCGCGATCGCCGCCGCCGTGGCCGTGCCCTCGATCGGGCAGGCCAAGACTTTCCGTTGGGCCGCCCAGGGCGACATCCTTACTTTCGATCCGCATTCGCAGAACGAAGGCATGACGATCGCCGCCAACAGCTACATCTACGAACCGCTGGTGGACTACGACAAGACGTTCAAGGTGGTGCCGCGCCTGGCGACGGAATGGGAACAACTGTCGCCCACGCTGTATCGCTTCAAGCTGCGCCCGGGGGTGAAATTCCATGACGGCGCCGCCTTCACGGCGGACGACGCGGTCTTCTCGATCCACCGCGCCATGGCGCCCACGTCGAATTACAAGGCCTACACGACGGGCATCAAGGAAGCGCGCAAGGTCGACGACCTGACGATCGAGATCGAAACGTCGGCGCCCAACCCCGTGCTGCTGCGCCAACTGACCAACGTGTTCATCATGAACAAGGCGTGGTCCGAAAAGAACAACATCGCCAAGCCGCAGGACTACGTCAACAAAGAAGAGACCTACGGCGCGCGCAATACCAACGGCACCGGCCCCTACAAGCTGAAGACGCGCGAAGTGGACGTGCGCACCGTCTTTGAAGAAAACAAGGACTGGTGGAACAAGGCCGGCAAGGTCGGCAACGTGACCGAAGTGGTGTTCACGCCGATCAAGCAGAACGCCACGCGCACCGCCGCGTTGCTGTCCGGCGAAATCGACTTCGTCCTGGACCCCGCCGCGCAGGATCTGGAGCGTCTGCGCCAGGCGCAGAAGGTGGTCGAAGGCAACGAATACCGCACCATCTACCTGGGCCTGGACCAGAAGCGTCCGGAATTGCAGTACTCGAACATCAAGGGCAAGAACCCGTTCCAGGACATCCGCGTGCGTGAAGCGCTGTACCGCGCCATCGACGTGGACGCCATCAAGCGCGCCGTGATGCGCGGGCTGTCCGCGCCCACCGGCACGATGATCGCGCCGCAGGTGCATGGCTGGGCGGAATCGGTGCACAAGCGCGTGCCCTATGACCCCGAAAAGTCGCGCGCGCTGTTGAAGGAAGCCGGCTACGACGGCACCCTGAACTTCACGCTGGACTGCCCGAACAACCGCTACATCAACGACGAAGCCATCTGTCAGGCCGTGGTCGGCATGTGGGCCAAGGTGGGCGTGAAGGCCACGATGAACGCCATGCCGCGTTCCACGTACTTCCCCAAGGTGCAGTCGTTCGACACCAGCGCCTACCTGTTCGGCTGGGGCGTGCCCACGTTCGACGCCATGTACTCGTTGCAGAACCTGATCCGCACCAAGGGCGAAGGCGCGGACGGCATGTACAACCTGGGCGGCTACAGCAACAAGGAACTTGACGTCATCATCGACCGCATCAAGACCGAGACCGATCCCGCCAAGCGCGACGCCGACATCATCACCGTGCTGCAAGGGCACGCCAAGGACTTCGGGCATATCCCGCTGCATGACCAGGTCATCCCCTGGGCGATGCGCAAGAACGTCACGGTCATCCACCGTGCCGACAATCGCCTTGTTGCCGATTGGGTCAAGGTTGACTGATCCCGGCTAACCAGACGGCGTGGAGCCTACCCGGCTCCCGCCGTTTTGCTTTTGGTTGTTCCCCGCCTATGTTTGCTTTCATACTGCGTCGCCTGTTGCAGGCCGTAGCGGTGATGCTCACCGTCGCGCTACTGGCCTTTGTGCTTTTTCAATACGTCGGCATCATGCTGGGGCAGGACGCCACCGATGCCGAGCGCATCGAATTGCGTGAACGGCTGGGCCTGAACGAGCCCGCCATTGTTCAATTCGGCCATTTCGTGGCCAACGCCGCGCAGGGCAATTTCGGCATTTCCCTGCGCCAGAGCGAACCCGTCTCGACCTTGCTGAAGTCCCGCCTGCCGGCCACGCTGGAGCTTTCCATGGTGGCGGCCTTGCTGGCGTTGGTCGTCGGCGTGCCGCTGGGCGTGTATACGGCGCTCAAGCGCAATAGCCTGGTGTCGCAGATGCTGCTGGCGGGCTCCTTGCTGGGCGTGTCGCTGCCCACGTTCCTGATCGGCATCCTGTTGATCCTGGTGTTTTCGGTGCAGCTGGGCTGGCTGCCCAGTTACGGGCGCGGCGATACCGTCAGCGTGGGTTGGTGGACGTCCGGCCTTTTCACCGCCACGGGCTGGAAGCACCTGATCCTGCCGTCCATCACCTTGTCGCTCTTCCAGATGACGCTGGTGCTGCGTCTGGTGCGATCCGAGATGCTGGAAGTGCTGCGTTCGGACTACATCAAGTTCGCGCGTGCGCGCGGCCTGAAGCGCCGCGCCATCCACTTTGGCCATGCGCTGAAGAACACGATGGTGCCGGTCATCACGATCACCGGTTTGCAGCTGGGCGGCATCATTGCCTTCGCCATCGTCACCGAGACCGTGTTCCAGTGGCCGGGCATGGGCCTGCTGTTCATCCAGGCGGTCCAATTCGCCGACGTGCCGGTGATGGCCGCGTACCTGTGCCTGATCGCGCTGGTGTTCGTGGTGATCAACCTGGTGGTCGATCTTCTGTATTTCGTCGTGGACCCGCGCTTGCGTTCGGGACTGACCCGCGGCGTGGGGGCTCACTGATGCGCGCCATACTCAAACGCTGGTGGGATAGCGACCTTGCCTGGGCCTGGCGCCGGGCGCCCGTGGCCATCGTGGCAACCGTGATGCTGGCGACGCTGCTGATCGGCTCGTTCGGGGCCGGCTGGGTCGCGCCGCACAACCCGTTCGACCTGACGACGGTGGAATTGCTGGACGCCTTGCTGCCGCCCGCCTGGGAGGCCAACGGCCAGGCCAACTATCTGCTGGGCACCGACAGCCAGGGCCGCGATCTGTTCTCGGCCATTCTGTACGGCACCCGCGTATCGCTCTTGATCGGGTTGGCGTCGGTGCTGCTGTCGATGCTGATCGGCATTGTGCTGGGGCTGATCTCGGGCTACGCGGGCGGACGCATCGACGCCTTCATCATGCGTGTGGCGGACGTGCAGTTGTCGTTCCCCGCCATTCTGATTGCGCTGTTGATCGATGGCGTGGCGCGGGCCGCGGTGCCGCGTGACATGCACGAGCTGATCGCGTTCCCGGTGCTGATCGGCGCCATCGCGCTGGCCGGCTGGCCGCAGTATGCGCGCACGGTGCGCGGGTCGACGCTGGTGGAGAAGAACCGCGAGTACGTGCAGGCCGCCCGCGTGATCGGCGTGGCGTCTCCCGTGATCATGTTCCGCCATGTGCTGCCCAACGTGCTGGGGCCGGTACTGGTGCTGGCCACGGTGCACCTGGCCACCGCCATCATCACCGAAGCCACCCTGTCGTTCCTGGGAGTAGGGGTGCCGCCGACCGCGCCGTCGCTGGGCACGCTGATCCGTATCGGCAACGATTTCCTGTTTTCCGGCGAATGGTGGATCACCATTTTCCCGGGCGCGGCGCTGGTGCTGCTGGTGCTGTCGGTCAACCTTCTGGGTGACTGGCTGCGCGATGCGCTCAACCCGCGGCTGAATTGAGGCAACCATGAGCGCACTTCTAGAAGTCCGCAATCTGCGCGTGGAGTTTCCCACGCGCCGCGGCACGCTACGCGCCCTGGACGATGTGTCCTTTTCCATCCAGGCGGGCGAAGTCCTGGGCGTGGTGGGGGAATCGGGCGCCGGTAAATCGCTGACCGGCGCGTCCATCATCGGCTTGCTGGAACCGCCCGGGCGCATTGCCGCGGGCGAGATCCTGCTGGCCGGCCGCCGCATCGACAACCTGCCCGACGAGCAGATGCGCCGTGTGCGCGGCCGCGAGATCGGCGCGGTGTTCCAGGACCCGCTGACCTCATTGAATCCGCTGTACACGGTGGGGCGGCAGTTAGCGGAAACCATCGTCACCCATCTGGACATGACGTGGTCGCAGGCGCGCAACCGCGCCGTCGAGCTGCTGGCGTCCACGGGCATTCCGGCGGCGCGCGAGCGTATCGACCACTATCCGCACCAGTTCTCGGGTGGCATGCGGCAGCGCGTGGTGATCGCGCTGGCGCTGGCGGCCGAACCTAAACTGGTGGTGGCCGATGAGCCGACCACCGCGCTGGACGTGTCCATCCAGGCGCAGATCATCGAACTGCTTAAACGCCTGTGCCGCGAGCACGGCACGGCGGTGATGCTGATCACGCACGATATGGGCGTGATTGCCGAAACCGCCGACCGCGTGGCGGTGATGTACGCGGGTCGAGTGGCCGAGATCGGTCCGGTGGCGGACGTGATCCACAAGCCGCGCCATCCCTACACGTCCGGGCTGATGGGGTCGATTCCGTCGCTGGAGGGCCATCGGGACCGGCTGGTGCAGATCGACGGCAGTATGCCTCGCTTGAACGCGATTCCGCCTGGCTGTGCGTTCAATCCGCGTTGCGGGCAGCGTTTGCCGCGTTGCGCGGCAGAGCGTCCCGAGTTGCTGCCGGCGGGCACGTCCCGCGCGGCCTGTTGGTTGCATGACGATAAAACGATGGTGGCCGCATGAGCACGCCCTTGGTGGAAGTTAAAGACGCGGCGCGCTGGTTCGATGTGTCGCCGCCCTGGCTGGAACGCAAGCTGGCCGGCAAGCCGCGCGTGATGCTGCGCGCGGTGGACGGCGTGTCGTTTGACATCGCGCGCGGCGAAACGCTGGCGCTGGTGGGCGAATCGGGCTGTGGAAAATCCACGGTCGCGCGCATGCTGGTGGGTCTGTACGGGCTGACGCGCGGCGATATCCGTTTCGATGGCCAGCCGCTGTCGCGGATGTCTGAGAAAGGCGGGCGCAACTTGCGCAAGCGCTTGCAGATGATCTTCCAGGATCCTTATGCCAGCTTGAATCCGCGCTGGCGCGTGGGCCGCATCATTGCCGAGCCGATGCTGACGCATACGCAGATGACGCCGGACGAGCGCGTGGCGCGCGTCAGCGAATTGCTCAAGCAGGTGGGCCTGGATCCGGCGGATCAGGGGCGCTATCCGCATCAGTTTTCGGGCGGTCAGCGCCAGCGCATTTCGATTGCGCGGGCGTTGGCCGTGAATCCGGAATTCCTGGTTTGCGACGAGCCGACGTCGGCGTTGGACGTATCGGTGCAGGCGCAGGTGCTGAACCTGATGAAGGATCTGCAGCGCAAGCTTGGGCTGACGTATTTGTTCATTTCCCACAATCTGGCGGTGGTGCATCACGTGGCCGACCGGGTGGGGGTGATGTATCTGGGGCGCATGGTGGAAGTGGCGCCGCGGGACGAGTTGTTCGCGCGGCCGCGGCATCCTTATACGCGGATGCTGCTGGAGGCAATTCCGGATATCAACGGGGCGGGCAAGGCGCGCACCGCGGTCGCCGGGGAAGTGCCGAATCCGTTGAATCCGCCATCAGGGTGCACGTTCCATCCCCGTTGCCCGCATGCGAATGATCGGTGCCGGGCCGAGGCGCCGTTGGCCCGGTTGACGGGGGTGTCCGTGGTGGCTTGCCATGCGGTGGAGGAGGGGCGGATCTCGGGTTGATCCGTCGGTACTTTAGGCGTCAGGGGTGGTATTCAAATCAATGACGCGGCTCTTCCACGCGCTCGTACGGCGTGTCGTCGTCTTCGTCATCTTCGTCGTCTTCCTCTTCGTCCTCGACCGGGTCTGGTTGCGGTTCTTCCGTCAGCGCGAAGGGCAGGACGTCTTCCAGGTTGTCGGACCAGGCGGATTCTTCGCCGTCGTGGTCCAGTTTGACGAAGCGTTCGCCCTCATTCATGGAAATCTGGACGGCCCAGAGGTACAGGCAATCGTAGGTGTCGTCGTCGGCATGGGGCAGGCCGCCGCGGTTGCCCAGGATGCGGGCGCCGGGGCCGCCGAGCTGCACGTGGGTCTGGTCTTCTTCGACTTTGGCGTTCTCGTCCATCGGGACACCGTAGGTGACCCATTCGGTGCCTTCATCGCCCAGGATCACTTCGGCCAGCACGGCCTTGCCCAGATAGGCGCTGAGCGCGTCGGCGGTCTTGGCCAGCATGTCCAGCTCGGATGCGCTGAAGTGGGTCACGGAGGGGGGAGGGGTAGCAGAGGCGGACATGAAGGAGATTCCTGGGCGCGATGAAGCCGCGACGGCACGGCAAGATACATAAGGTCAGGCGTTATTGTCGCGCGATCGGCGTTGCCGTGCATCGGACGCTTGGATGACGACGGTGGCTGCCCGGTTAGACGGGGGGCGGGGCGCTCCGTTTGCGGGCGCTGTCCGGCGATTCGCCGGTCAGGCGCTGGAACATCGCGATGAAGGCGGACGGCGTGCTGTATCCCAGGTCGCGCGCCACGGCTTGCACCGGGCGGCCTGCGCCCAGCATGCCCAGCGCCGAGACCACGCGCAGACGCTGGCGCCATTCGTTGAACGACATGCCCAGGTGCTGCTGGCAATGGCGTAGCAGCGTGCGCTCGGTGATGCCGGCGCTGGCGGCCCAGTGCGAGGCGCCTCGCTTGTCGCCTGGACTGCGCTGCAGGGCGGACAGAATGGGTGCAAGCACCGGATTGGTGCTTGAGGGCAGGTAGCTGGCGTAGGCGCGCGCCTGGCGGAGCTGGTCGATGACTACCTGCGCCAGGCGCCGGTCTTCCGGCGTCGCCGGATAACGGATGTCGCGCCGTTCGAAGTCGGCCAGGATGGCGCGCGTGACGGCGCTGATTTCCAGTGTGCAGGGCGTATCGGGCAGGCCGGCGCAGGCTTCGGCGGGGATGTCGATGCAGGCGTAATGCACTTCGCCTTCGTTCTGGCAGCAGTGCTCTACCTGCGGCGGTATCCAGATGGCGTACTGCGGGGGCGACAGATAGGTGACGCCGTTGATCCCGATTTCCATGATGCCCGACAGCGCGAAATTCAGTTCGGCCCACGGTGAACGATGGCGCTGCATGCTGGAATGCGGCGTGAAGTGCAAGATGCGGCATGCCAGCGGATACGGCAGGTGGCCGGCCAGGATGGGCGCGGTATCGGCAAGTTCCATGTCGGAAGTTCGTGCGGATTTGTCTGATATTCATTATATACGTCGTCTCGGACAGGGCCTACACTGGCCGCCTGTTTCTTAGCTTGCAAGACTCGTCCATGACGCGCGACACCCCCCACATTCCCGCCCGCTATCTGCTGTTCCCGTTGCTGGCGGCCTTGATCTGGTCGGTCAACATGATCGTGACCAAGATGGCCGCTGGCGTGATTTCGCCGGCCGTCATCGGCTTCTACCGCTGGGCGATCGCCGGCGCGGTGCTGACGCCTTTTGCCTTGCCGGGCGTGTGGGCGCAGCGCCGCCTGATCGTGCCGTACCTGCCCAAGTTCGCGGTGCTGGGCGGACTGGGGATGGCGCTGTACCAGGGGCTGGCCTATGTGGCGGCGTCCAGCACCACGGCGACCAACATGGGCATCATCACGGCCATGATTCCGCTGCTGACCATCGCGGTGGGGACAGTGGTGCTGCGTCAGCGCCCTACGTTGATGGCGATGGTGGGCGGCCTGGTGTCGCTGGCGGGGCTGGCGCTGCTGATTGGCGAAGGCGACCCGGCCCGCCTGCTCTCGGTGGGCGCGAATCCGGGCGACCTGCTGATGGGACTGGCTGCGCTGGCCTATGCGCTGTACGGCGTCCTGCTGCGCCGTTGGGGCCTGCCGGTGGGGCCGTGGCAGTCGCTCTATGTGCAGGTGGCGTTCGGCGTGCTGTTCCAGTTGCCGGCCTTCCTGATGGCCGCGCCGTCGCCGCTGAATGCCGATAACGTGCCGCTGGTGCTGTACGCCGCGATCTTCCCGTCCCTGTTTGCGCCTTTCCTGTGGATGCAGGGCGTGAAACACCTGGGCCCCAATCGCGCCAGTATCTTCCTGAACCTGATGCCGGTGGGCACCGTGGCGATCGCATCCGTATTCCTGGACGAACAGCCTCACGTCTTTCATATCGTGGGCGGCGCGATGGCGTTGGCCGGCGTGATGCTGGCGCAAATGCGGACCCCGCGCCTGGGGCTGCGCCCGGGCAAAGCGGCGGGTTGAGGGTTGCGTGGCTGCCTGACGCACACCTGTCAGGGTTCCGGCCTACAATCGATGGTTCATCAGCTTTCTTTCCCTATACGAGCCCATGGCCCAATACGTCTACACCATGAACCGCGTCGGCAAGATCGTGCCGCCCAAGCGGCAGATCCTGCGTGACATCTCGCTTTCGTTTTTTCCTGGCGCCAAGATCGGCGTGCTGGGCCTGAACGGCTCGGGCAAGTCGACGCTGCTGAAGATCATGGCGGGCGTCGATAAAGAGATCGAAGGCGAAGCCATTCCCATGCCGGGCCTGAACATCGGCTACCTGCCGCAGGAACCGCAACTGAATCCCGAGCACACGGTGCGCCAGTCGGTTGAAGAAGGCCTGGGCGCCGTCGTCACCGCCAAGAAGCGCCTGGACGAGGTCTACGCCGCGTACGCCGAACCGGACGCCGACTTCGATGCGCTGGCGGCCGAGCAGGCCGAACTTGAAGCCATCATCGCCGCCGCTGCCTCCAGCGGTTCGGACGATATCGAACACCAGATGGAAATCGCCGCCGACGCGCTGCGCCTGCCGCCCTGGGACGCCATCGTCGGCAACTTGTCCGGCGGTGAAAAGCGTCGCGTGGCCCTGTGCCGCCTGCTGCTGTCCAAGCCCGACATGCTGCTGCTGGACGAGCCCACCAACCACTTGGACGCCGAAAGCGTGGAATGGCTTGAGCAATTCCTGCACAAGTTCCCCGGCACCGTCGTCGCCGTGACCCACGATCGCTACTTCCTGGACAACGCCGCTGAATGGATCCTGGAACTGGACCGCGGCTATGGCATTCCCTGGAAGGGCAACTACAGCTCGTGGCTGGAACAAAAGGAAGACCGCCTGAAGCAGGAAGAGTCTTCGGAATCCGCCCGCCAGAAGACCATCAAGAAGGAACTGGAGTGGGTGCGCCAGAACCCGAAGGGCCGCCAGGCCAAGGCCAAGGCGCGTCTGGCCCGCTTCGTCCTACGAATACCAGAAGCGCAACGAAACCCAGGAAATCTTCATTCCCGTGGGTGAGCGCCTGGGCAACGAGGCCATTGAGTTCAACAATGTCAGCAAGGCCTACGGCGATCGCCTGCTGATCGATAACCTCAGCTTCAAGGTGCCGCCGGGCGCCATCGTCGGCATCATCGGCCCCAACGGCGCCGGTAAGTCGACGCTGTTCCGCATGATCGCGGGCCGCGAGCAACCGGATTCGGGCGAAGTCAACATCGGCCAGACCGTGAAGCTGGCCTACGTCGACCAGTCGCGCGATGCGCTGGAAGACAAGAAGACGGTGTTCGATGCGGTGGCCGACGGCGCCGACATCCTCACGGTGGGCAAGTTCGAAATGTCGTCGCGTGCCTATCTGGGCCGCTTCAACTTCAAGGGTGGCGATCAGAACAAGGTCGTGGGCCAGTTGTCCGGCGGCGAACGCGGCCGCCTGCACATGGCCAAGACGCTGATCGCCGGCGGCAACGTGCTGCTGCTTGACGAACCGTCCAACGACCTCGATGTGGAAACCCTGCGCGCGCTGGAAGATGCCCTGCTGGAGTTCCCCGGCAGCGTCATGGTCATCAGCCACGATCGCTGGTTCCTGGATCGCATCGCGACCCACATCCTGGCATTCGAAGGCGATTCGCAAGCCGTGTTCTTTGACGGCAACTACCAAGAGTACGAAGCCGACAAGAAGCGCCGCCTGGGCGAAGAGGGCGCCAAGCCCAAGCGCCTGCGCTACAAGGCGTTGAAGTAAGCCTTGGTCCGCCAAGCAGCCTGAGAAAAAATCCCGGCCGATGCGTCGGGATTTTTTTGGGCAGCGATCGTAGGATGGGTGAAGCGCGAGAACGACCTCACAACAACGCAATCGCCAAGCGCGCGCAACCCATCAAGCAGCGGCTGCGTTATAGCCGAAGCCGATTAGCTCTCCTGTGCCGCTTGGTGGGTTGCGCGCATTCGGCATTTGTTCATCGATGTGAAGGGCCTCGCGCTCCACCCATCCTACGCCCCCTCTCCCAACATCGAGAACCTTCGAACGGGGTATCCTAAGCACTCAACTGGAGCCCACGACCATGCTGCTGCAAGCTTCCGATTCCACCTTGCTTATCGTCGACATGCAGGGTCGGCTGATGCCAGTCATCCACGACGGCGATGCCGTGCTGCACTCGGCGCACAAGCTTGCGCAGGCCGCGCGCCTGCTGGACGTGCCGGTGATCGCCACCGAGCATCACAGCAAGATGCTGGGCGTCACGGTGGACCCGCTGCGCGAGATCGTGCAGGCCACGTTTCAGAAGATGCACTTCTCTTCGGCGCGCGAGCAAGGTTTCGAAGCGTGGCTGCCGGCGGCGCGCAAGACGATCCTGGTGGCGGGGTGCGAAGCGCACATCTGCGTGCTGCAAACCGTGATCGGTCTGGCGGACATGGGCTATAAGGCCGTGCTGGTGTCGGACGCGGCGGGCTCGCGCAAGCCTTCGGACCATCACGCGGCGTTGCGCCGTGCGCGTGCGCATGGCGCCGAAATCGTCACCGCCGAAATGGCCATTTTCGAGTGGATGGAGACGTGCGAGCATCCGCGCTTCCGCGACGTGTTACGTCTGGTCAAATAGCCGGAGCGGGCTGCAACACTGTCCCTGGGGCGTGCAAAGATTCACTCGCCGTTTGACACAATTCCTGGGCAAACCTCACACCGCCCGGGCCGTTATTTTGAGATCCTGAAACTTCTAAACCCGTAAGGGGACCGCGCGCTCGCGTCAGGTCCATGGTGCGGCCCCGGGGTACAAGAATAGGAGTCTCATCATGAAAATCGCATCTCTTTCCAAAATCTGTGTCGCACTGGCAATGACTGCCACCATGGCGGGCTGTTCGTCGTGGGACGGCATGAGCCATCGTCAGAAGAGCACGGTTGGCGGCGCCGCATTGGGCGGTGTCGCAGGCGCCGTGATCACCAATGGCGGCGTCCTCGGGACGGTGGGCGGAGCGGCGATCGGTGGCGTGATCGGCGATCAGGTCGGCAAACACTAAGCCCCTGCGCCCAAAGCAAAACGCCTGGCATCGCCAGGCGTTTTTTTTACTGCGAAGCATGCGCGCCGGATGGTCAGGCGCGCATTGCCGCATCAGGGCGCTTCGTTTTGCGGCATCTCGATCTTCACTTCCAACACCTCCAGCGTGTCCTGGCGTTCCAGGTGCACCTTGATGTCTTCGGGGTTGATCTTCACGTATTTTGAAATCACGGCGATAAGCTCCTGCTGCAGCTGCGGCAGGTAATCGGGCGAGTCGCCGCGGCCCCGCTCGTGGGCCAGGATGATCTGCAACCTTTCCTTGGCGACGGAGGCGGAAGATTTCTTTTGACCAAGCAGAAACGACAGGAAGGACATTGCTTACTTGCCTCCGAACAGACGTTTCAGAAGACCGGGCTTTTCGTAGTCGGTAAAGCGCAGGGCCTTGTCTTCGCCAAGATAACGGGCCACGACGTCCTTGTAGGCCTCGGAGACGTCGGTTTCCTTCAGGTGAATGGCCGGCAGGCCCTGGTTCGACGCTTGCAGCACCGCTTCCGATTCGGGGATGACGCCGATCAGCTTGATGCGCAGGATGTCTTCGATGTCGCCCAGCGACAGCATTTCGCCGTCGACGACGCGCTTCGGGTTGTAGCGCGTGAGCAGCAGGAATTCCTTGACCGGCTCGCCGCCGTCCACTGCGCGCTTGGACTTGGCTGCCAGGATGCCCAGGATGCGGTCGGAGTCGCGCACCGACGAGACTTCCGGGTTGGTCACGACCAGCGCGTCGTCGGCGAAGTAGGCGGCCATCAGCGCGCCCGTCTCGATGCCGGCGGGCGAATCGCAGACGATGTACTCGAAGCCCATTTCCTTCAGGTCATTGATGACCTTCTCCACGCCTTCCTGCGTCAGCGCGTCTTTGTCGCGCGTTTGCGAGGCGGGCAGGATGAACAGGTTTTCAAGCTGCTTGTCCTTGATCAGCGCCTGGTTGAGGGTGGCTTCGCCCTGGATCACATTGACGAAGTCGTACACCACGCGACGCTCGCAGCCCATGATGAGGTCGAGATTGCGCAGGCCGACATCGAAGTCGATGACAGCGGTCTTGTGGCCCCGCATCGCGAGGCCCGCGGAAAAACTGGCGCTCGTCGTGGTTTTACCCACGCCGCCTTTGCCGGAAGTCACCACAACAATGCGTGTCATGACGATCAAACCCTTATGTTCGAATAAATCGCGTTATCGTAAAGCAAAAAGCCCA
>LNAP01001164.1_pt1 | contig 15798 bp, 21 predicted proteins | sample 602601 | NCBI WGS metagenome assembly LNAP01 (sample SAMN02440304, study PRJNA202911) | soil metagenome | biome: Subtropical and temperate rainforests or woodlands; isolation source: soil samples (1 kg each in a 20% v/v slurry with milli Q water) were... ...
CAGAACAGCAAAACAAGCAAACGACGCTGCAAATAGCGGGTATGACGTGTGCCGCTTGCGCAAACCGGATTGAGAAAGGCTTAAGCAAACTGGAAGGTGTGTCGGAAGCCAATGTGAACTTTGCTCTTGAACAGGCGTCCGTTACATACAATCCGGATAAAGTGAATATTCCCCTAATCGAAAAAAAAATTCAAGACATTGGCTATGATACCGTGAAAGAAGCGGTGGATTTTGACATTAGCGGCATGACCTGTGCTGCTTGTGCCGCTCGGATCGAGAAGGGGCTCAACAAATTGCCTGGCATATCAAAAGCGACCGTTAATCTGGCACTGGAAACGGCTCACGTTGAATACTCACCTACCGAAGTGTCCACTTCGGATATCGTGAAGAAAGTGGAACAGATCGGATACAAGGCAGCGCTCAAACAGGATCAGCAAGAGGCGGTAGACCATCGGAAGAAAGAAATCAAGGCGCAGCAAAAGCGGTTCCTGCTGTCCGCCATTTTGTCGCTGCCGCTGTTATGGGCCATGGTCGGTCACTTTTCGTTTACGGCTTGGATTTGGGTGCCGGATCTTTTTATGAACCCTTGGTTTCAATTGATCTTGGCCACGCCCGTTCAATTTATCGTCGGACGCCCCTTTTATGTCGGCGCATATAAAGCGCTTCGGGGTGGCAGCGCCAATATGGATGTATTGGTGGCGCTCGGCACATCGGCCGCCTATTTCTACAGTTTGTATTTAACGGTTCAGTGGGCGAATGACGTGCATGCCCATCAGCCAGCCATGTACTACGAAACCAGCGCGGTCCTCATTACACTGATCGTGCTCGGTAAACTGTTTGAAGCGTTAGCGAAGGGCCGTTCATCGGAAGCCATTAAAACATTGATGGGCCTGCAGGCCAAAACGGCGCTGGTCGTGCGAGAAGGTCAGGAAGTGGCCATTGCAATTGAGGACGTGGTTGCAGGTGATGTTGTGATCGTGAAACCCGGTGAAAAAGTGCCGGTTGACGGCATGGTGCTGGAAGGTTCATCTTCGGTCGATGAATCGATGCTGACGGGCGAAAGCATCCCAGTCAGCAAACGGCAGGGCGACTCGGTGATCGGGGCGACGATCAATAAAAACGGTATGCTGCGCATTCAGGCCACCAAGGTTGGCAAAGAAACGGCCCTTGCGCAAATCATCAAAGTCGTGGAAGAAGCGCAAGGCTCGAAAGCCCCGATCCAACGCATAGCCGACGTGATCTCCGGCATCTTTGTTCCGATTGTCGTCGGGATTGCGGTCGTCACTTTCCTGGTTTGGTATTTCGGTGTCGCGCCCGGTGATTTCGCCGGTGCTCTCGAAAAAGCCATTGCGGTGCTTGTGATTGCCTGCCCTTGTGCACTTGGCCTGGCTACTCCTACGTCGATTATGGCCGGGTCCGGCCGGGCGGCGGAGCTCGGCATCTTGTTTAAAGGTGGCGAACACCTGGAATCGACGCACAAAATTACGACCGTTGTACTGGATAAAACCGGTACGGTGACCAAAGGAAAACCCGAACTCACCGATGTGATCGTGTCGGAATCCATGGATGAAAACCGGTTTCTGGCTATCGTGGCGGCAGCCGAGAAAAACTCCGAGCATCCGCTTGCGGAAGCCATTGTCGCTGGCGTTCGGGAGCGAAACATTGCTTTTCCGGAAGCCGAGGCGTTTGAAGCGGTACCGGGGTTTGGTCTTCGCTCGGTCGTCGATGGTAAACATGTGCTGATCGGCACACGCAAATGGATGGCGAGCAATCAGATCGATGCGCAGCCGGCTTTCCAGCAGATGAATGAACTTGAAGAATCGGGGAAAACCGCCATGCTGGTGGCCGTCGATGGTCAGTATGCGGGTATCGTCGCGGTGGCCGATACGATCAAGGAGAGTTCCAAGCAAGCCGTTGCCCGGCTCAAAGAACTGGGGCTTGATGTGGTGATGATCACAGGAGACAACGAACGGACCGCCCAGGCGATTGCCCGTCAGGTCGGGATCGACCGGGTACTCGCGGAAGTCCTGCCCGAAGGCAAAGCGGATGAAGTGAAAAAATTGCAACAATCGGGCGAGAAAGTGGCCATGGTTGGCGACGGCATCAATGATGCCCCGGCACTGGCTACCGCCGATATTGGCATGGCCATTGGCACCGGCACCGATGTGGCCATGGAAGCTGCTGATGTAACGCTGATGCGCGGCGATCTGAACAGCATTCCGGATGCCATCTTGATGAGCCGCAAAACGATGACCAATATCAAGCAAAACCTTTTTTGGGCGCTAGCCTATAATGTGATCGGCATCCCGATTGCCGCGGCTGGATTTTTAGCTCCTTGGCTGGCAGGGGCAGCGATGGCGTTCAGCTCGGTTTCGGTTGTACTCAATGCCCTCCGGCTGCAGCGGGCGAAATTGTAATAAGGAGCGTGGGGAAATTGGCTTACAAGAAATTTGCGGTGTCGCCGGGGTTCCAGGAAGGCGGTTCTCTCTTTAAGCCGGAGCAACTGGCTATACTGGGTTCCATTGTGGGAGACGATGCCAAGATCGAACTGACCACCTTTAAACAGCTCTATGTGGAGATGCAGGACGACCGGATCGATACTGTACAAGTCCAATTGAAAGAAGCCGGTTTAGACATCCAACCTGCAGGATTTTATACGAAAAATTTGATCACCTGCAATTTTTGCAGGGGAGCCGACGATGCCGGTCTTAACGTGGCGGTACAGCTTGATCAGGCCATTGTCGGCCAAGAAGTCCCAAGTCCTTTAAAAATCGGGTATGCCGGATGTGCACTCGGCACCAGCGAGCCTTTGCTCAAAGACATTGCGGTCGTGAAGATGAATGACGTGTACGATATCTATGTCGGCGGCGAAGCCAAGGGCATCAAAGCCCGTCTCGGCCAGTTATACGCTTCAGGCATTCCGGAGGATCGGATTATCCCCCTCGTTACACGTCTAATTGCGATTTTTCAAGAGTTAGGGAAAAAGAAAGAAAAATTCTCGAGATTCGTTGAACGCCTGACGATAGCGGAACTTCAACATATGACGGCGTGCGGCAACGGATGATGAAGAAACGGCTTTTATTTCTCGGCTACGTGATCGGGGTCATCGTCATCATCCTAAACAAAGATCCGATCCTTCGGTGGTTGGATGATGATAGCGTCAATAATCTCATGCTGCTGTTTGGCGCAGCCGTGTTACTCGCCCTTATTCCTGTTGTTCCTTATGGCGTGGTTGCCGGAATCATAGGGGCCAAATATGGCCCCTTTTTAGGTGGGGTATTCAATATCCTCAGCTCTACCCTTGCTGCTGGTCTGCTATTTTTGTTGGTGAGGGTCGTTTTTCAGGAGCAGGGAATGAGGCTCTTGGCCAAATTCAAACGAGTGGACCAATTTACAGCCTTAATGGAGCGCAATGCGTTTTTTGCAGTGTTACTCGCCCGACTGATTCCGTTTGTGCCTGCTGCTTTCGTCAATATCTATACAGCCATCAGTCGAATGCGGTTTGGCACCTTTATGGCCGCTACGTTGATCGGGAAAATACCGGTGATGTTTGTATTTGCCGTTATTGGCGATCAACTGCTTTCCGATCTCAGCAATGTATTGTGGACATCATTGATCTACGCTGTCTTTCTGCTGGTGGTGTTTGTTGTGTATTGGTGGCTGCGAAAGCGGGAAAGCAGCAACGCGGGGTGAGCCGTAAATCATTTTTGTTTAGGAGGACCTGATGAAGACGATTTTGGTGGTGGATGATGAAGGAAAAATTCGGGATGTCGTGGTTTCCTATCTGAAAAAAGAAGGTTTTCAGGCGGTGGAAGCCGCGACAGGGAGTGAAGCTTTGCAGGCGCTGCAAAGGGAGTCCGTCGATCTCGTGATACTCGATCTGATGCTTCCGGATATGGATGGGGAGCAGGTATGCCAAACGATACGGAAAATGAACTCGGTACCCATTCTGATGCTTACCGCAAAGGTATCTGAAAACAATCGAATCAAAGGGTTGTCCATGGGGGCGGACGATTATTTGACCAAACCGTTTGATCCGCGTGAGGTCGTGGCCCGGGTCCGGGCGATCTTGCGCCGAACGGATGACGGTCATTTGCTTGCCGACCGGTTATCCTTTAACGATGGCCATCTCGACATTGATTCGCTGAAACATACGGTGTTCTGCCATGGAGAACCGGTCAATTTAACACCGAATGAATATAAGCTGCTGCTTGCCTTGGCCAAATATCCGCAGCGGCATTTTACGCGTGAGGAATTGGTCGATAAGGTACTCGGCTACGCCTTTGATGGCGATATGCGGACCATCGATCAGCACGTAAAAAACTTACGCCACAAAATTGAACCGGACCCGAAGAATCCGCAGTATATTGTGACTGTATACGGCCTAGGTTACCGGTTTGCAGGGGGCACGACATGAATAAGCGACTGCACACACGCCTGGCTTTCATCATTATCGGTACCGCGACGTGCATCCTGCTCATTTCGACCTTAAGCGTGATACTGGCCACGCATTACCATATTTCCATGTTCCATGACCAAGCGGCAGGCATGAACCATGATGTGTCGCAACTCGATTATCACTTGGAGCAGGCGCTTTTCCAATCGATTATGTTGACGTTCGCCGGTTCGATCATTCTTGCGGTTCTGATCGGTTTTTATATCGCAAAACGGATTTCCCGGCCGCTTGTGGACATGAAACAGGCTGCCGAACGGATGTCGGACGGGCAGCTCGATACGCGGGTTATGATCGGCGGCAATGACGAACTTGCAGAGCTTGGCACTTCGCTGAACGAACTGGCCGCGCAGCTGCATAAACAAGAGCAGCTTCGGATCACCATGACCGAAGACATTGCGCACGAACTTCGCACGCCGCTGGCCACGCTGAAAAGCCATATGCGAGCATTTGAAGATGGGGTTTGGGAACCAACCCCGGAGCGTATCCATGCATGTTTGGAAGAAATTGAACGGCTCACGCAAATGGTAGCTGAACTGGAAGACTTAACGCATATGGATTCACCGGCTTTTCAATTGGAACGAAAGCGAGAACCCCTCGATGCGATACTTGCCCAAGGGGTGGATCTCGTGGCTGCGGCTTATCTGGAAAAAAACGTGGGGCTTTCGTTTCGCTGTAGCCCGAATATTCAAATTTTTGCGGACCGGAATCGTATGATCCAAATTTTCGTGAATCTGCTTAGCAATGCTCTAAAATTCACGCCGGAACATGGACAGGTGCAGATTGAGGCTGCCGAGGAAGAACAAGACGTACTGATTCGCGTGCAGGATTCGGGCAGCGGTATTGGGCAAGAGGATTTACCGTATATCTTTGAGCGATTTTACCGGGGGGACAAATCACGTAATCGGAAAACCGGCGGCAGCGGTTTGGGGTTAACCATCGTCAAAAAGCTCGTCACCGCTCATGGCGGGCAGGTGTGGGCAGAAAGTACGCATGGCACCACATTTATGATCCGACTTCCGAAAGAAAACCGTTTATTTTAAACCAACATCTGCTCATCTACACAGGATCTTCACAAGTGATGGGTAAACTTATACTATCCTGCAAATCGTCTGATTTGCGACGATGAATATAGAGAAAAGTCAGTTTTAGGGGGGACGTTTTCCTGAAAAAGATCATCACACTCGTGATGGCAGTTGCCATTGCCGCAGTATTCACAGCATGTTCCAAGAAAACGGGCGACGATCCGCACGGCTCCCATGATACGGGAAGCGCTGCTTTCACGCACATTCATGGTCTTGGCTACTCCAGCGACGGCAAACGTCTTTTCATCCCTGCACATAACGGGATAAAAGTCTACGCTGATGGCAAGTGGAGTGACGCCCCAGGGGAGAAGCATGATTATATGGGCTTCTCCATGACCGATAACGGCTTTTACAGCAGCGGTCATCCCGCAGTCGGTTCTAGTTACAAAAATCCCATGGGTCTGATTAAAAGTACCGATGAAGGAAAATCGATCACCGTTCTGGCTTTGGAAGGTGAAGTGGACCTTCATGGCATGAGCGTTAGCTATCGCACGCATACCGTTTATGTTCTGAATCCCGAGCCAAATTCGAAAATGAAGCAGGCGGGGCTCTTTTACAGTCGAGATGAGGGCAAGACTTGGGTGAGCAGCCCAATGTCCGGTGTCTCTGGACAGATTACCGCGCTTGCGGCGCATCCGACACAGGACACGATTGTGGCGATCGGTACAACTTCGGGCGCTTATGTTTCAAGGGATAACGGCCAAACGTTTACCGCTCTTTATACCGACCAGCCGGCTTCTGCCGTTGCTTTTACGGACCAAGGGGAGCTTTTGATCGGTACCGGCAAATTAGAGCTGATCAGCGTTAATCTGGAAACAAAACAACGGGTCACGATGAAAACGCCGGTGCAAAACGGTGACGGGATATCGTACCTAACGGGAAGTCCGGCGAATCCGAAAGAGCTCGCCTTGGCCACCGAAAAAAAAGATGTTTATGTGTCCAATAAAATTGCCAGCCAAGGACAAGCTATCAATCCATAATAGGAGGATTTTCACATGAAAAGAAAATTGGTTTTGATTATTGCTGCTGTGATGATTGCTGTATTAACTGCATGTGGAAATAATACAACGAGCCCGGCTCCTGCCAACAATACGACGACGCCAACACCTGCTAACAGCGATAACACGCAGACCGATCATTCTGGCATGAATCATTCCAGTTCAGGCGAAGTGCCTGCTGGCTTAAAGGAAGCCCAGAATCCAAAATTTAAAGTCGGAAGTCAAGTCATCATGCAAACGGACCACATGCCAGGGATGAAAGGTGCGACAGCAACGATTGTCGGAGCTTATGATACGACAGCCTATGCGGTATCCTACACTCCAACAAACGGTGGGGAGCCGGTGAAGAATCATAAATGGGTAATTCATGAAGAATTGAAAAATCCCGGTGCGGAAGCGTTGAAACCGGGGGCACAGGTTACCTTGGAGGCTGATCACATGCCAGGGATGAAAGGTGCGACAGCTACCATTGATTCAGCGGAGCATACGACGGTCTATATGGTCGATTACACGCCGACCACAGGTGGAGAACCGGTGAAAAATCATAAATGGGTAACCGACAGTGAACTTTCACCGGCGGGATCGGGGTCACAGCCAAATACCGGTAACAGTGGTGGCCATGATATGAGCAACATGCCGGGCATGAAACATTAATTGACGGTTTTTCTCCCGTAAGGGGTAAAAAACAATAGAAGAAACAAAAGGAGGCTAACCACCCATGTCACACGAACAATTTCAATCCTGCATTGAGGAATGTATCCGTTGTATGCAAGCGTGCAATCACTGTTATGATGCTTGTTTAAAAGAAGATCATGTCGCAATGATGAAAGAATGTATTCGTTTGGACCGGGAATGTGCCGACATTTGTGCCTTCGCCGCGCAAGCGATGTCGATGAACAGCTCCTACGCGAAAGAGATCTGCCGGATCTGTGCCGAGGTTTGTGAAGCTTGTGGGAATGAGTGCAAAAAGCATGAACACGAGCACTGTCAGCGTTGTGCCGAAGCGTGCTTCTCCTGTGCGAAAGCTTGCCGGGCCATGGCCGCTTAATAATTTGGTGCTGTCAACTATTTCATTAACCCCCTAGAGCACTAGGGGGTTTTTAAATGAGTTGAATAAAGCAGCAGGGGAGGTTGTGCCTGGATGGCTCACGTTAAGGCTTGCCATCTTTGCGGATATGGGAGCAACGCTGATCGTCACGCTAAATAGCTTGCGTTTGTTACGAACCAAAAAAGAATGAATGCTTCCGTAAACTGAATAGTTTACGTCAAAAGCCCCTGCGCTTGCTGCTTCTTGCCGACATGAAAACGCCCCTTTATAATGGGAATGTATGTTCCTATTTTGAGGGGGTTTTTTATGAGGGAAACGAAAATCACGCCGGGAAGCAATCTGCTTTGGTCGAGCAAATTTATTTTGCCGGAGCATCGGGGAGCCATGCAGCAGCAGGACAAAAATAACCGTAAGCAAGTGCTGCCGGTTTTGGGTGAACAGGCGCAAGTCGAGATAGATCGGCTGGTTCGGCTTTCATTCGATACGAAAACGGCGATTACGCTGCGCGTGTTTGGGGAATTTGAGGACCGGTTGATTTCAGGCGTGGTCGTTCGGATCGACCGGCATTTGAATCAAATTAAGCTGGCCGCTGGGGATGGAGAGGAAGAATGGATACGGCTTTCGCTGATCTTGGGAGCCGAGGAAATGGATCGTTCGGATTTGTTTTGATTTTGGATCCAAAATCACGTCCTGCAGCTGGCCTGTTTTGCCTGAAAAACCGAACAACATGTTGTGGCAACGATCCGGAAGCAGCTTATTTTCGAATGATCGACAAATTTCATACGTAAGCCGTCAGGGACAGTCCATTTCGGGCTGTTTTTTTGTTTGCTTAAGCATGTTGTCCTGGCTTAAGCCAGGCAGGGTTTGGAAAGGGAAGTCTAATCCCCCGGTTCAGCGTCCCTAAATCCCAAGCGACCCCGGCAAAATCGTCCGGGTTCCATTGGGATTCTTAACGGGACTCGCAGGGAAGCAAGGGCTTTTGAAAGCGCCGCTCACCCATCATTGCCATTTCGCTATCGCTTCGCTGCCGCTGCATGGCAAACATGGGCTACGCAGCCAAGGCAGCGCATCATGAATCCATTCCGCTATCGCTCCATGTTTTCGTCATGCACAAGCAGCCAATTCCCCGATGAAACCCCTTTGCAAGCCGGATCTACGAAGCGGAAGGATCGCCCTCGCAGACGTTTCCCCGCGTGCGGCCTTGCCGTATTCCGCTTTTCAAAGAAGACATTCGTCTTACCGTATCCATCCGGTCGCATGGAATCATACCGAATCTCTCCGCGCAAGGCGAAAAAAGTTTTTTGAGAAAAGCGCTCAAAAAACTTTTTGTCGTCCCTTCGGGCAACCTTGCGCTGCGAGAACCGATATGATCCAAAATCTGCGACGGCTACGGTATAACGAATGATTGTTGTTCTTTGAAAACTCCATACCGCAAGGCAAGACAGCATCACAGGAAACTGCTCACAAACCTTAAAACCTTCCGCTCATTGCCGCTAGGGCTAGACAGGCAAGCGGTGCCCGAATAAGGGTTGAAGGCCAAAAATCAATCAGGAAAGGAGGTGAAAACGATGGGACAGGACATTTTTGTTAAAAAGTTTTCGTTGGGCAAGTGGTCGCGACTCTGGGCGTTTTGGAAGCAACGACTGAGAAAGACCGGATTTCGGCGCTTGTTAGGCATCAGAGCGGCGATTGGGGCGAGGTTGGCGACGAGGACACCGAGAGCAACGACGAAGCCTTAAAAAGCGGCTTCCGGCTTCTATCGGTGTACACCAGCGAAAGCGGCGTCACCTTTTGGATCATCACCGAGCATGACCGCAGCGTGACCACGTTTTTACTGCCGGAAGAATATTAAAGGCCGTTTTGCTTTAGGGAGCAATTCGGCCGGGGCGAAGATTGGACCCCTTCGCCCCTCCATTATACCACATAAGGGAGAGGGAACCCATGAGCGAAAAAATTTACGAAATGATAACGAATCGCATGATCCAGCTGCTGGAAAGCGGCGTCGTGCCTTGGCGCAGACCTTGGCGCGTGGGCGCGGCGGTGAACTGGAAAAGTCAAAAGCCGTACCGGGGCATCAATACGCTGCTGCTGGAGCCGGGCGAATATGCCAGCTTTAAACAGGTAACGGAAGCCGGAGGGACGGTCAAGAAGGGCGAGAAAGGGCATATCGTCGTCTTTTGGACGTGGCTGGAGAAAGAGGACGACGACAGCGACAAGCCGGTTAAAATTCCATTTTTGCGCTACTACAAGGTATTTGAAATTACCAAACAATGCGAGGGCTTAACCAGCAAGCGCAATGACCAAACCTTTGAGCATGACCCCATCGAGGAAGCCGAGCGGATTTGTGCCGGTTACAAAGACGCGCCGCTTGTAATATTTGCTTCCGGCCGGGCTTTCTACCGGCCGTCACAGGATGTTGTCAGCGTGCCGCCGCTTTGCGATTACGGCAAGCCGCAGGAATATTACAGCACGTTATTTCATGAACACGTTCACAGCACCGGCCACAAAAACCGCTTGGATCGTTCGGGCATTACGGAGCTGGCCGCGTTTAGGGATGAAAGCTATAGCAAAGAGGAACTTGTCGCGGAGATCGGCGCGGCCATGCTTTGCGGCGTGGCCGGGATTGATAACTCGACCATGGAAAACAGCGCGGCGTATGTGGGGAGCTGGTTGCGGCGGCTGAAGGATGATAAAAAGCTGATTGTACAAGCCTCAGGACAGGCACAGAAAGCCGCGGATTACATTTTAGGCGTGGCGTTTGACGAAGCCGGATAAACGAAAAAAGCAGCCGGGAACCTATTCGGTTCCCGGTCCACTCCAAAAACGAAAGGAAGATCCAAACATGATAAACGAAACCGGAAAAGAAACGGCGCAGAAGATCCGCAAGGTACTAAAGCAGACGTTCCCCACAATCAAATTTTCCGTCCGGTCCGACTTTGACAGCGTTCATGTGACCTGGGAGGATGGACCGCTAGAAGCTGCCGTATATCGCCTTTTGCAGCGGTTTGAGAGCTACGAAACGCGGCGGATCGGTCCGAATGATCGGCTGGTCGCGGTCGGTTACGAATGGGAGGGACAGCGGATCGTCGGCGCACAATGGATCAATGCCAAGCGGTCCTTTTCGGAAGAACGGCGCAGGCTGGTCGAAAACCGGATGATGGAAAAGGGCATCCGCATGCTAGATGCCAAGGTTCCGGATCTTATGCTGGCCGAGCTGGAGCTGATCGCGGAAAAAGAGCTGGAGGGCTGCGAACCGGCTGCGCCGGTGATCGGGGGGCGCGTGGGATGAAAAAACAAGACAAAGCCCGGAAAGCACTCAGCCGCACGCTTGACCAGCAGCGCTTCGAACTGGTCTATGGCTACCGATCCAAGACCGTCACCGAATGCAGCAAGCGAAAATAAGCGGCCCGGCCTTCCATTCGGAAGGCCGGGAACGTCCGTCCCTCTCCAAAAGAACAGGAGGAAACCCCTATGGACCCTAAATTAGTAGAATGGGAAACCGCGTGGAATATGTATATCTATCGTTTAAACCGATTGGATGAACTGAAAGAAATGGGCCGGTACGGTTATCAGCTTCGGATGCCCCGGCTGGCCTTGGATCGGGCGATTCAGCGGCTGCGGGAACTGGATGCCGATTTTTGCAAACGAAACGGGATTTAGCAAGAATCCAGCAGGAAAAACGGTTCGCTATTTAGTGTCTTAATGGTTTAATTGGTAAAAGGAGGGAGGGAAAACCGAGTGACCAATGAGGAAGCGGAAGCTATTTTTACCCTTATGGAGAATATCGAAAAATTGCGGGTTGAACTTTATAGCTGCGTTTGCAGCGTAGGTTCTTTATCCCATCCGGTTGTCGTGGATGTGTCGGAGCGTTTGGATCGGCTGTTGGATGAATACATGAAAAATAGAAAGCCGACTGCTTAAATAAGCAATCGACCTATGGGGCGAGAAACTTTGCGCGGTCGCTCGCCTCTCTATTTTATCCTTGTTAGAGCTGTCCGGCAATATTGAAAAAAACCAAAAAATTCCTATAAAACGATTCACTTAATAGTGTCTTAATGGTATAATATAAGTATGAAAGGAGGTGAACGCTATCGAGAATTGACAGCAAAAATGCACGTCCATGGTCATTTTGAGAAAAGGAGCGAAGGCATGGAAACCGTCTATGAAGTGGTTCGGATACGTCAAGAGATCCGAGAAACAAAGCTACCGCTTGCCAAGGTAAGCTCACCGTCCGAGGTTGTTGATCTGGTCAATCAAACTATCTTGGACGACGACCGCGAAGTATTTTTGGTCCTGATCGTCAACACACGGCATGATGTGGTCGCGGTCCACCGGTGTCACACCGGAACGCTGAACGCTTCCCTAGTGGCCGCACGCGAGGTATTCAAGGCGGCAATCTTGAATAACGCGGCGGGTATCGTTGTCGCGCATAACCATCCGAGCGGCCATGTTGAGCCGTCAACGGAGGATATACAGCTCACAACCGCACTTATGGAAGTCGGTCATTTTCTAGGGATTCCACTTTTGGATCATGTCATTGTGGGCTGGCAGCAAGGCTATTATTCGTTTAAAGCCAGCGGCTTATTGTAAAAACGCGGCCACCAGCCGGATTCCCGGCTGGTGGTTGTCCCACAAAACCAAACAAAAAGGAGCTGGCGCGGGTGGAAACGTGTCCTTATTGCGGCTTGGAGTTGAACGAGCGGTATTGTTCATTTTGTAAAATGGAGATTGCAGCGGAGGATGTGCAGCATGACGGTTTCCGGAAGCCGCTCACTCCCGATCCGTTTGTCGTGTCTGCTTATGCGGAGCTGTCCACGCCGGAGCTGATGCAAAAGTCGACGTATTATTTAATTTATTTGCTGCGCGAGGTACGAAAGGAGCGGACCGGCCGGTTCAGCAGCTTGCGCATTTTCAATAAATTTGAGGATACCGAATATGCCGAGCAGTTTGGAGAGATTGCCGAGGAAACCGGTCAAAGCTATGAATGGTGGACGCGCAAGGCTTGGGTAATCGAAAATATTTTGCGCGATCGGATGGACCATTTCCCGACGCGGATCACCGACCGCTACATGATAGAGCTGGCCGAAAATATGGACCAGAGCAGTAAAAAACCGATGAAGCTTTCACGGGAGAAGCGCCAGCGAAAACCCTTTTAGCTTTACCAAATATGGCGTATAATGAAGGTATCCTTTTTTCAAATTGACCATGGAACACAACTAAAGTTTCGGCCGACCACCGAAACTTTAATTGCCCTCTTTTTAATGTCTTAATGCTATAAAGGAGGTAAGGCCGATGGAACCATTCATAGACTATGGCCATCAAAACCTATTTCGCGTTATTCGCGGGCAGCTGCCGGAAGAGGGGCGCCACGATCCGGGCGTGTTATCGCTTGTGTATCTTATGGCCGGAAGTGAAGCACTTCGGACGCTGGTAAGTCCCTATTTCGATGTGGATACCGGCCGTTTTGACTGGCGGCGCGTCGTGGAGCAGCCGAATGTTCCCCATGAATTACATGTGCTGCTGCGGCTGGCGGTGGAGCTGCATAGCGGGGAAACCGGCGTTTTGATAATGGATCTTGTCGAAGGGCTGGAAGAACCGTATTTTAGCTTGGCGCTGCTGGCGATCCGGCTGCGAAAGCAAGGGATTCAGAGCGATTTATACAACATAGGCAATCATGACATGATGATCACATAGGAGCGTGCCAGAGTGAAAAAGCAAATCTCGCTTTCGCTCATTCCCGATGATATGGACGAATTTCGACGGCTGATCCCGGCGCGGGTGCGAAGCAAAACGATAGAATCTTTTTTGATCCATGACTATAAGCTGCCGAAGGATCTTGCGGCGCTTGCGGAAACACCGGAGGTTTATGCGGTGGAACCGCTACGCTTAAGTCAGGACGTAATCGGGCTGATGGAAACGCACATGGAACAGGCGAAACAGGGCGGGTATGGCGAAGTAAGCCGGTCGTCCATCATGCGGGATGTTATCAAGCAGCTAAACGCCCATTACCGCGAACGTGCGCAGCCACCGACCACACCGAGCCGGCGCAAGCATTCGTCGTTTTATTTTGAGCGCGGCACGAAAGAAATGCTAGACCAATGGATCGGCCACCGGGACCGGAATTTTGTCATAGAGCAATTCCTTTTAAACCCTGATTTTCGGTTGTCTGTAGACAACCGCCAAGCCTTAAGGCCGGGCTTAGAAATGGAGCTACTGAAAATGCGTCCGGAGCATCCGGAATCGATCCGCATCAATTTGAGCGATACCGCTTTCGACAAAATGGACGAGCTGGTTCAGGCGGTCGGTTTGCGGGGCGTGACCCGAACGGCTGTTATGCGCCAAGTGGTGCGGCAGCTTATCGAGCATTTATCCGGCGAATCGTTTAATGAACTGCTTATGAAAAAGCGGCTGCAGGGTGTGATGAAGCAGTATGCGGATGCCGTTGGGGTTGGGAAAGTCAAGGAAGCCATTTCGGAATATTTAACCGGGGAGGATAAGGAGAGATGAGCAAAGTAATTACAGTCGATAATTATTTTGAACCTTGTAGCAACTGTGACCTTTTTCGGGAAATTTGATCCAACAACCGGTGAATCCTCCCCTTTAACCCATGAAGATTATATTAACGTCATTTCTGATCTACACCTTGCTCCACATGTACCAAAAGATGTGACCGATTTGTTTGAAACGGCTAAAGCGCTCTATGCCTATGGATACCTCTATTGGACCTTCTTTACGTTATCCTTTGAACAGGCACTTAAAGCATGGGAACTAGCGATTACCAAGCGCTTAGAATTGACCGGACAGGCAGTCCCGAATCGATTGATAGATAAAATTGAAGCTCTACATAAATATGACGTTATCAGCGAGGATATCAAAAAGTTGTTTCACATGACCCGAATGGTGCGTAATGACCTCGTTCATCCTGATACGCAGAACCAGCTAGGTCATAGTATTTCTTGGATACGTGGTATCTCGCGAGATATTAACTTTTTATTTGGTGAAAGCGAAGCGAAGTCTTCGGAATCTTGTTAAACTGTCATTGAGTACCCTTGCTTTCTATGCTACTTTTAAATGTAACAGATTTACTGAAAAGTAGAAATGAACAGTCATTCTGAACAGTGACATTTATTTGATAATGAAAGGAGTTGCCTTATGGGGATCGTTTACTCAGTGTCGGCCAACAAAGGCGGCGTAGGCAAGACAAGCTTTGTTTCAAATATGGCGGCAGCTATCGTTCAAAAACAGCGAAAGGCGCGTGTTCTCATTATTGACACCGACGCGCAAGGCAATGCTTCACTCGCGTTTGGAAAGAATCCTCGCGACTATGAACATACCATTTACGATGTGCTAGTTAACGGTATGGCCATTGATGCTGTAAAAGTGAATTTAATCGACCGCCTGGATCTTCTACCTTCAAACGTGGAAATGGATTTTTTGGATTTTGACGTGCTTGGTAATATTGAGAAGTATAAACGTCCCTTCCAGTTGCTTAAGGGTCCACTTGATGCGGTGAGGGATCAATACGACTATATCTTTATTGACACTCCCCCGGCCATGGGCCTTGTTGCTGGGAACGTCCTGGTCGCTGCGGATCGAGTTATCGTACCGTTCGCGCCGGAAACGTTTGCTGTGTCGGGGATCGTGCGCGTCATCGATGCAATTAAGGATTTTCGGCAGAAACAAAATCCTGATCTAAAAATTGACGGCATTGTGGCAATGATGGTTGACTCCCGGACTGTATTGCATTCGGAAATGTTGGAGAAAGCACGCCAGTATTGTGATAAGAATAAATATCACATATACGAAACGGTAATTCCGCGTTCCATTCGTTTTGCAAACTCTACCGCATACGATGGGAAACCAGCCGTCCTGTCTGACGGGTCTAATCACATCGTCGCTGCTTATTATGATCTTATGAAAGAGGTGTTAGAACATGGCAAAACAGCGTCGAGCGTTGGCTGATTTTGATACCTTTGAATCTAAGACGCAATCTGGAAACAACACTGAACCATCTAATGATTCAGTAAAACTGAACAGTAACACTGAACCATCTAATGATTCAGTAAAACTGAACAGTAACACTGAACCAACTAATGATTCAGCAAAACTAAACAGTAACACTGAACCATCTAATGATTCAGTAAAACTGAACAGTAACACTGAACCATCTAATGATTCAGTAAAACTGAACAGTAACACTGAACCAACTAATGA
>LNAP01003172.1_pt1 | contig 15798 bp, 16 predicted proteins | sample 602601 | NCBI WGS metagenome assembly LNAP01 (sample SAMN02440304, study PRJNA202911) | soil metagenome | biome: Subtropical and temperate rainforests or woodlands; isolation source: soil samples (1 kg each in a 20% v/v slurry with milli Q water) were... ...
TTGGTCGAGCATGATCGCACCAGCCCGGACGCAGTCCTCGCACGCCTGCAAGACGCGCAGGTGGCCATCGTCAACAAGGTGCGGCTGGGCGAAGCGGAGTCGGTCCTGGAGCGGGATCCCTTCTCAGGACATCTCGTCGCTTTTCGTGGCCGCGTGGATCGTCGATCTGGCTACATTTGTAACGTTATTCTTAAGCGCTGAAACTCCGCGGTAGCCCGACTGCCGTAGCTTCCATGAAGTGGAGGCCAACGGTTTGGGCGAACCGCACACAGCAGAAGCCCACGCTAATGAAGTGCAGATTGGCAGAGAAGCGCAAATGGGCGCCGCATCCAAGAGAGGACGCGCCCCGCAGTCATCGGAAATTTGCACACGAGGAGTGATCGCCATGAATCATAGAGGATTTTCCCACATCGGCCTCTCGACGCTTGATCTGGACAAGACTTGTAAGTTTTACGAAGGGATCCTGGGGTTCAAGCGAGTAGCCGCCGACATGATCACGATCAAAGAAGGCGGGCGCATTCGACACATCATTTTCGATGTCGGGGGCGATCAACTTCTCGCTTTTATGGAAGCGGATGGCGTTCCCGGCGTGCCGGCAGAATACGATGCGGGCATCAACCGCGGGCTGGGTGTTCCAGCTTCCTTCTATCATTTTGCTTTCGAAGCCGGCTCGCCTGCTTCCGTGGCCGATAAGCGCGACGAGTTACGCGCCAAGGGCGTAGAGGTCACCGATATCCGCGATCACGACTGGGCTCGGTCGATCTATTTCAAAGATCCCAACGGCCTGTCGCTCGAGTATGCCTGTGTGGTGCGCAATCTCACCGAGGATGACGCGACGATGCAGGAGCGTTTCACGTTGGGGCGCGCTGCGCTGGAACTCAGCACCGCGGCCAGCGCCGAAGTCGCCGAGCCGCAATCGGGGCGTGGCAGGCGCACAGCTTAAATTATCGCGCGCCAGCGGCGCTCCTCGCATGGGTCCCGCCAAGCCGCGGATCGGTAACTCGCAGCGGCGAATATCCCTCGCCGGACGCATACGCTGTTCAATCCCCGGGATGCCGCTAATCTGCTCGGCGAGAAAGTCGACCAGCAGCCGGACGCAAGCAATGCCTGCGCGCTCTGGGACAATCAACATGTTCAGCGGGACGGGAGGCAGCGAATAGTTCAGCAGGATCGTCTCGAGCCCCGGCCAGCCGCCTGGTGCGCGGCGCTAAATTGAAGGCCGGCGCCCATGTCGACCTAATCGGCGGCTGGGAGCCGGCGATGCGCGAATCCGATGACGATACCATCCGGCGCGACCTCATCTTTGTCGATTCCAAGATAACCTGCCGCTCGCGTGGCGATATTCTGCAGCCTTTGGAATCCGGCATTATTAAATGGTCGGATATGCGGAGTGACCTGTTCGACCTATGCTCTGATGCGGTGGTGGGAAGACCCTTGCCGACAGATATTACGCTTTATAAGAATGCTGGCGGGGCTCATCTGGATCTCTTCGCCGCTCAGCTCCTGATGGAAGTCGGCAGTTAATCTGACCCCATAAAATTTCTTCGTATTTGCGGCCGCGTGTCTCGATATCCTGGCCAACGGAACATCGGCTCAGACCCTGCAGGGGCTCCGGCAGTTGCTGCATTTCCCATCTTGCAGGCGTTCGGCAAATGGGGTATTCAAAATTCGCTGTAAGGGGATAATTTCCTGCCAGCAAAACGTTCTCAGGGCGGGGTGTAATTCCCCACCGGCGGTGATTGTGCGACAGCGCATCAGCCCGCGAGCGCTCATCGGGCCCGTTGTTTCGGCGTTCGACGAGGTCAGCAGATCCGGTGTAATTCCGGGGCCGACGGTTATAGTCCGGATGAAAGAGAACGGGGTATCGCCGAGATGCGGGGGGTGAAAGTCCCGCATGGATAACCCGTTGCCCTGATTCCCAGGTCCCATGGTTGAGGAACCCAGATGAATCAGAGCCTTCGTACCACCACCCCGACCACTCAAGAAGCGAACCGGTCCGCCGCCGACCGCATCGCTTTCATTCAATCTTCCTGGCACAAAGAGATCGTCGACCGCTGTCGTGAGTCCTTTGTCGCGCAGCTCGGTAAGCTTGGCATCGACGCAAGCCGGGTGAATTTCTTCACTGTTCCCGGGGCATTCGAGATTCCCCTGCAAGCGAAGCTGCTGGCCAAAAGCGGCCGCTACGGTGCCGTCGTCGGTGCCGGCTTCGTGGTGAATGGCGGCATCTACCGCCATGAATTCGTCGCCCAGGCGGTCATCAGCGGATTGATGCAGGTGCAGCTTGAGACCGAGATACCGGTTTTATCGGCGGTACTGACGCCGCATCATTTCCATGAACACGACGAACATCAGAAATTCTATTTCGACCATTTCGTCGTCAAGGGCGTGGAAGTCGCCAACGCCTGTGCTCAGACCTTGAGCAATATCTCGGAGCTGAGGCTGACGGCCGCATAAAGATTGTCGTCACGGGTGTCTGATCCAGCTTTCCGCCAAGATCAGACACCGGCAGGATCACGACATGATCAGGCCGCCATCCACATTGATCGTTTGCCCGGTGATATAGGCCGCGTCGTCGCTCGCGAGAAAGGTGACGAGGCCCGCAACATCATCGCCCGTGCCGGCGCGACCGGCCGGAATATTGCGAACCCATTCGGCCATTAATTCGCCTGGCTTATAGTTGCCGAGCAGCTTGCCCCAAGCTTGATCATTATAGGCCCACATGTCGGTCTCGATGATTCCGGGACAGAAGGCGTTGACGGTGATCTTCTCTTTCGCCACTTCCTTCGCCAGGCTCTGGGTAATCCCGACGACACCGAATTTACTGGCCGCGTAATGCGGCGTGTAGATGAAACCCTGCCTAGCCTGGCCTGACGCCGTGTTAATCAAGCGACCGCCGTGATTATGCTTGCGGATGCGGGCGATCGCCTCTTGGCAGCAGAGGAAGACGCCCTTGGTATTCACCGCCAGGACGCTATCCCATTCGGCTTCCGTCATGGCCTCGATCCGCGCAATGGTAATAATGCCGGCATTCTGGATGGAGATATCCACGCGGCCGTATTGCTTTTCAGCTTCGTCATAGAGGGCGACGACCTGGTCCTTCTTGGTCACGTCCGCCACGAAAGAGGTTGCCGTGCCGCCGGCCTTGCGGATCTCTTCAGCAACGTTGCCGACAGCCACTTCGTTGGCGCTCAGCATGACGGCCGCGCCGTCGGTGGCGAATCGCTTGGCGATGGCCGCACCAATGCCTCTGCTGGCGCCAGTAATGACAACAGTCTTCCCCGCGAACCGCATGATAATTTCCTTCTATCCTTGAGTGAGTATCAGGCAACGGCCTGGACGGTTGAATCGCTATCGGTCAACAGGCGCTGTGCCGTGAACCGATCGGTGATGAGAATGTTGATGTGACGGCCCTGCATCGCCGCACGGATTGCCGCTACCTTGCGTGCGCCGCCGGCAATGCCGACCGATCGCGCCACCGCATGCAACTCGGCGAGGCTGATGCTGATGACGCGCTCATCCAAAGGCGTCCGTACCTGGTTGCCGGCCTGGTCATAAAAGCGCAGGCAGATATCGCCGACGGCACCGCTGTCACGGAGTTCTTCCAGTTCGGCGGCGGAGAAGACATTGCCGCTATTGGCCAGCATGCGTGACGGTTCGATATCGCCGATGCCGACCAGGGCCAGGGTGATGCGGCGGAACTGGTCGGTTGTGGCCCGCACATAGGAATCGCCCAACAGCAGAAGTCTGGCGGCAGCGGAACTGGCGACGCCATGGGCCGGCAGGAATTGCGGCGCGGCGCCGGTCAATTGCGCCAGACGGGTCGTCAGATGCGTGGCGTGCAGCTGCGCATTGGGATTGCCCATACCGCCCAGCATTTGCACCACGCGCTCCGCAGCAACGCGCTTCAGCGGGTGGATGCTATCGACCATCCGCAACAGGGTTGAGCTCCAAGACGAAATGCCGATGACCTCGCCGTCTTCAATCGTCGTTTCAAGGAAATGCGCTGCGGCATCGCCAATACTGGTGAGAATGGATTCTTCCCGATCTTCATTGCATTCGGCGACGATGGCCTCGATCAAACCATAACGGTCACGCAGCTGCTGCTCGATTTCCGGATAGGTCCCGCGCGGCGCATTGATCGAGATTTTGACGATGTTTTCGTCCTGCGCCCGATTGATCAGCCGCGAGATCGTCGCCTGTGAGATATGGAGCTTTTTGGATATCTCCGACTGTTTCAGGCCGTCGATGTAGTACATCTGCGCCACGCGCGTCATCAGCCTGAGCTCATTGATTCGTGCCATTTGGTCGCTACTTCCCCAGATCCTGCCGATGCCGCGAAAGCAACACCGACGCCCGTTTCCTATCGTCCGTTGTTTGATCCCAGGCAGTCGAACCGGGCGCGATGCTGGGCCTCAGTCTATTTGCTATAGGATAACTATCCTCGTTTCCTAGTTTATTCGATCATGAATAATAATTCAAATGTACTATCCTCCTGACAATATGACCTCTATCCCGGTAGACAACAAGCGGCTCGCTGCGTCGCAATATTTTATGCTGCACGCGCTAATATAATGATATTGCCGACAAAATTCAAATTTTAGCCTTCGATGCGATTGACAGTGGTCCAAAGTGATCCTACGATGAATTTAAATACGATAGTGAATAAATATTCATAGTGATCGAGAGGCGTTGTGTTTAGCCCAGCCCTGCAAATGAGCGACGAGATGCCCCTGCATATTCCGGACAACGCCCCGCGCGAACAATCCGTCGCGCAACTGCGTGATTTTGCCCGTGATGTACGAATTTCGATTCTGAAGACGATCCGCAAGGCCGGTATGGGGCATGTGGGAGGTGACCTCTCGGTTACGGACATCTTGTCGACATTGTTTTTTGCTGTTCTGCAACTTGATCCGCGAAATCCCGCCTGGCCCGAACGCGATCGTTTCATTTTGAGCAAGGGTCACTGCGCTGCCGCACTCTATTCGGTGCTGGCCATGCGCGGCTTCTTCTCCATCGAGCTGTTGAAGGATTTCATGGCGCCGTTATCGCCTCTCAACGGCCATCCAAACCGGCGCAAGGTTCCTGGTGTCGAGGCGAATACCGGCCCGCTCGGCCATGGCTTGCCGATCGCGGTTGGCTGTGCCATTGCAGCCCGGTTGTCTGCCGCCTCCTGGCGAACGTTTGTGGTGCTCGGCGATGGCGAGCTGCAAGAGGGCAGCAATTGGGAAGCGGCCATGGCGGCCGGCCATCGCGGCCTGGGCAATCTGACCGCCGTGGTCGATCGAAACCGCTTACAGCAAGGAGCCGGTACCGAAGAGACCAATCGCTTGGCGCCGCTGGCAGATAAATGGCGCGCCTTCGGCTGGCACGTGCTGGAAGTCGACGGCCATGATCACGGTGCGTTGCTTGACGCCTTCACGGCGCCACCCGTAAACCAGCCCCGTTGCATCATCGCCAATACCTTGAAAGGGAAGGGCGTGTCGTTCATGGAAGATCGCGTCGAATGGCATCACAAAGTCCCGACGCTGGAGCAGGTCGAGCAAGCGCTCGCGGAACTGAAATCATGAACGGCAACGTCCAAGCTACGGCACAAGCAACCTTCGACTGCCGGCAGGCTTTTGCCGAGGAACTGATCGAGTTGGCGCGTGCAGATCGCCGTATCGTTGCGGTCTGCAATGATTCGGTGGGATCGAGCAATCTCAATGCCTTCGCCAAAGAGTTCCCAGATCGTCTGGTCAATGTGGGAATCGCAGAGCAGAACATGGTCGGTGTGGCCGCCGGCCTCGCTAATGGCGGGTTCATCCCCTTCGTCTGTGCGGCTTCGCCCTTCTTGACCGGGCGTGCCCTGGAGCAGATCAAGGCGGATGCCGCTTACAACGGCTATCATATGGTCCTGTGTGGCATGAGCCCCGGCATGGCCTATGGCGAGCTGGGGCCAACCCACCATTCGATCGAGGATCTGGCCTGGATGCGGGCGGTTTCAGATCTCACCATCATGGTGCCGGCCGATCCCGTGCAAACCCGTGCGGCCTTGCGCTGGGCGGTGACGGCAGGCCGACCGATCTTCATGCGAGTCGGTCGCTTCAAGGTTCCGGCAGTGACACCCGACAACGAGAATTTCGATCTCGGCAAGATTTTGACCTTGCGCGCCGGCAAGGACGTGACTTTGGTCGCCATCGGCACGATGGTTTCGCGTGCATTGGAAGCCGCTGACTTGTTGGCACAGCAGGGCATCCAGGCAAGAGTCCTCGGTGTCATCACGCTGAAGCCACTCGATGCCGCAACGTTGATTGCGGCTGCGGCGGAAACCGGACGTATCGTGACGGCCGAAGAGGCGGTTATTCAGGGTGGTCTTGGCGCCGCGGTTGCCGAGGTGATCTGTCAGAACCATCCGGTGCCGATGCGTATTCTCGGCATTCCCGGGTTTGCGCCCACGGGGGATACCGCGTTTCTGCTCGACCATTTCGGCCTAAACGCCGCCGGCATTGCCGACGCGGCCCTGAAATTGATCGGATGATGCTGTGACAAAGCGCACGATCCTGGCGATCGACCAAGGGACCAGCTCCACCAAATGTCTGCTGGTGGATGAAACCGGCGCCATCATCGCGCGCGGGATTTCGCCGGTCGGGGAGAGGCACCCTCAGCCAGGCTGGGTTGAGCAGGACTCTGACGAGATCTGGCGAAGCATCCGTGAGGCCGTTCAGCGCTGCCTTGAAGGTCAAGACCATCGCGCCGTCCTCGCTATCGGCTTCAGCACCCAACGCGAATCGCTGCTGATGTGGGAGCGCTCATCAGGGCGCGCCTTGTCGCCTATCGTCAGTTGGCAGGATCAACGAACTGCGGCTGACTGCGATGAGATCAGAACACCGCAGACGGAAATCCTGGTGCGGCAGAAGAGTGGATTGCCGCTGGATCCGATGTTCTCGGCATTGAAAGCAAAATGGCTGCTGGATTGTCATGACTCCGCCCGGACCAGAGCGCGAGCCGGGGAGATATGCCTTGGCACGATCGATTCCTGGATACTCAGCCGCTTCGGCGGTGCGCATCTGATCGAAGCCGGGAATGCGTCACGGACCCAGCTCCTCAACGTCACGCAAGTTGCCTGGGACGCTGATCTGCTGGCTTTGTTCAATATTCCCGAAGCGTGCCTGCCGCGCATCGTCGGCTCGACAGGACCGTTCCCGGCCGTCTCCGGACTGGCGCCCATACCGGACGGTGTGCCGATACTGGGTGTGATGGGCGATTCCCACGCGGCCCTCTTCGCACACGGCGCCTTCGTGCCGGGCCAGATCAAGGCGACCTATGGAACCGGCTCATCGGTCATGGGGCTGGTGCATAAGCCGGAGGCGCTCGATCCCGGCCTGTGCTTGACAATCGCGTGGTCGATCGACGGTCCGGTCTTCGCTGCCGAGGGAAATATCCGGGCGGCTGGCGCAACGTTGCGCTGGGTATCGGAGTTGTTCGCCGTTTCGACCGATGAACTGGTCGAGCTTGCGGCGCGTTCCAGCAGCGGCGATGTCTTTCTGGTGCCTGGCTTCAATGGGCTCGGGGCTCCCTGGTGGGATCGCAAGGCAGTCGGTCTGCTGGCCGGCTTCACTCTTGGAACCGATCGTGGCGCGATTGCGCGGGCTGCTTTGGAATCGATCGGCCATCAGGTCGCCGATGTGGTCGAAGCGATCGATCGGGGCGTCGGCCGGGTACAGAAAGTTTTTGCGGATGGCGGGATCACGCGAAACAGCACGTTGATGCAGTTTCAAGCCGATTTGCTGCTGCGTCCGGTATTGCGTTCGCATACCAGCGAGCTCTCGGCTTTGGGGGCTGCGCATCTGGCGGGCCACAAGCTTGGCATCTGGTCTCAGTCCGATCTCTCAGCATTGACGCGGGAGCGCGACATGTTTCGTTGTGACATGGCGCCTGCCCAGGCAAACGAGGCGCGCGAGCGCTGGCATCAGGCCGTGGCACGCGCCAGGGGTATGCCGGGCGGAGCTGCCCAGCAGGAGAAGTTCAGTGTGGTTGCCGGAGGCCGGGCCTAGCTTGGCCAGTCACGATTTGCGGTTTGGCGGCAAAGAAAAACAAGAACAGTTCGCCAGAGATTGAGGAATGTAAATGATTGAGATGGGGAGGCGCGACGTGCAAGCCGAAACCAGCGGTAGCGCAAGAAAGTTCAGCTTGCCGAAGCTGAGGTTCAGCAGCGGTGCCCAGGGCCCGTTGATTGGCCTCATTCTGCTCTGCGTCGTGTTCTCCTTCGCGTCGGAATATTTTCTGTCGCCGCGCAACGCGCTCAACATTCTCGATCAGGTCACCGTGCTGGGCATTCTCGCGATTGGCATGACTGCCGTCATCATCATTGGCGGGATCGATCTGTCGGTCGGATCCGTTGTCGCCTTTTCCATGATGATGATGGGCTGGCTGTCCCGGGACTTTGGTGTGCCGCTGCCGGCGGCGATCGTCCTTGGCATTCTGACCGGTGCCGCTTGCGGGCTGGTCTCCGGCCTCTTGATTACAGTTGCCCGCCTGCCGGCCTTCATCGCTACCTTGACGATGATGTCTATCGCCCGTGGACTTGCAAATTTTCTGACGGACGGCCAGCAGATCGTCGGCTTTCCCGACTGGTTCACGTCACTTTCGACCCAGCGGCATTTCGGCGTTCTCTCTGCGACTGTCAGTCTGTTCATTGTTTTGACGATCATCAGCTGGGCCTATCTCAAGTATCGCCCGGGCGGCCGCAATCTTTACGCCATCGGTGGTAGCCGGGAGGTTGCGCGCCTTGCAGGTATCCGGGTTCGCAAGGTGACAATCTGGGTCTATGTCGCCTCCGGAGCGCTGGCCGGCATTGCGGCCATGACTCTTGCCGCGAGGCTGGATTCATCGCAGCCCAGTGCCGGATTGGGCGCCGAGCTTGACACGATTGCAGCCGTTGTCATTGGCGGTGCCAGCCTCAGCGGCGGTGCTGGCGGCATCGCAGGCACGGTAGTTGGGGTTCTGATCATCGGCGTCTTGCATAACGGCCTCAATCTCATCGGCGTGTCACCCTTCGTCCAACAAATCATCATCGGTTTGGTGATCGCCGTCGCAGTAACGTTCGATACGCTCGGTCGGCGCAATCGCTGAGCGGGCAGGAAGGGGGAGGAAAGAGATAACGCAGGGCTTCTTCTTTGTTCGATTCAAAGAATCGCGCATCGACGTTTTAGGCAAAAATCATCGGCGGGGAGTGCCGAAATCTTTTAGGAGGAACCCAGTGAGCGAGAAGACACGAATTTTCGCAGCGACGTTGGTACTTGCCGCATCGCTTTCTTGGTCGCCGCAAAGCTTCGCAGCCGACAAAGTAACGATCGGCCTTGCAGTCGCCAATTTGCAGGCCGACTTCTTCAATCAAATTAAGCAATCGGTGGAAGCCGAAGCGAAGGCAAAGGGCGTCGAGGTCATTACAGTCGATGCCAAAGGCGATTCCGCAACGCAGGTCAGCCAGATCCAGGATCTGATCACGCGCCAGATTAAAGCGCTGATCTATATTCCGGCAGGGGCCACTGCCGCCAGCGTGCCGGTCAAAGCGGCGAAGGCGGCCGGCATCCCCGTGATCGCCGTCGACCGCAATCCACCCGAAGCGCCGGGAGACACATTTATTGCCACTGACAGCGTCGCGGCGGCCCACACGCTCGGCGATTATGTCTGCAAGGTAACCGGTGCCAAGGGCGATGTGGCCATCATCCAGGGCCAGCTGGGAACGACGCCGGAAATGGATCGCGACAAGGGCTTCAACGCCGCCTTGGCCAATTGCACCGGGTTGAAGGTGGTCGGCAAACAGGCGAGCAATGCCTGGATGCAGGATGAAGGCTTCAATATCGCGCAGGATCTGTTGCAGCGTAATCCGACGATATCGGTTTTCTTCGGCCGTGCCGACGCGCTTGCCTTGGGCGCCGCTCAGGCGGTCAAGGTTGCCAATGTCGATCACAAGGTCTGGGTCTTCGGCTTTGACGGCGATGTCGCCGGGTTGAAAGCGGTGAAGGACGGCGTCCTCGATGCCACAATGACGCAGCAGACGCAGCATATGGGGCGTCTGGCGCTGGATTCGGCGTTGGAGATGATTGCCGGCAAGACGGTAGCCAAGGAACAGCTGCAAGACGCGACATTGACCACCAAGGAAAATGTCGACCAATTTCTGGTCCAGCACCCATGAGTCCTTCGGCTGCCGCAATGGTCACGTCTCCAGACCGTGCGACTGCCAGCAGCGGGGAGAGCCCTTTCCTGGGGCTCTCCGTCCGCGGCATCGGCAAGAAATATGCCGGTATTTCCGTCCTGTCGGATGTCAGTCTTGATATTCGGCCCGGCGAGGTCCTGGCATTGCTCGGCGAGAATGGCGCCGGAAAGTCAACGCTATCCTCGATCATTGCCGGATTGGTAACCGCCGATAGCGGCACGATGGAGTGGCAGGGGTATCCCTATGATCCGACAGCGCCGCTGGATGCGCTCAATGTCGGTATCGGCCTGATCCATCAGGAAATGCGGCTGCTGCCGGAATTGACGATCGCGGAGAATGTTTTCGTCGGCCGCCTGCCGACCCGCAATGGCGTCGTCGATCGCCAAGAAATGAACAGACGGGCGGCCGAGCAACTGCGTCGATTGGGATTGGACATTGCTCCCACCCGTCGCGTCGGCACATTGCGCGTCGCCGCGCAGCAACAAGTCGAGATTGCCAAGGCACTGACATTGAATTCCAGGCTCCTCATTCTAGACGAGCCGACAGCGGCCCTCGGCGGAGAGGAGACGGAGCGTCTCTTTGCGCAGATCGAACAGCTGCGGCGCGAGGGTGTCTCCTTCATTTATATCAGCCACCGGCTGGACGAGATCGCGCGAATTGCCGACCGTATCTCAGTCTTGCGCGACGGGCGTTTGGTAGCCACGCACGAGACCGCGCAGGTCGAGGTAAAGACACTGATTGAGGAAATGGTCGGACGCAGCATCGATCGGATCTTTCCGGAAATCGAAACGCCCACAGGGCGCACAATTCTAGAGGTCGATAATCTCACCTCGGCAGAGGGTGCGTTCGCGCATGTCAGTTTCAACGTCAAAGCAGGTGAGGTCTTCGGTATTGCCGGCATTGTCGGCGCAGGCAGAACGGAATTGGTTCGTGCCATTGCCGGCGCGGACCCGGTTGCCGGCGGCACGATTTCACTGGCCGGAAATCGCCTGTCGCCACGTGACCCGGGAGAGGCGATAGCGGCAGGAATCGTTCTTGTGCCGGAAGATCGCAAATTGCAGGGCCTCGTGCTGGATCACACGATCGCCGACAATCTAGCCTTCGGCAATTTCGATCTACTGGCCCCTTCTGGATGGGTCCGGCCGGGCAAAGTCCGGGAATTCGCCAAGCGGGCCATTGCATCACTGGGTGTGAAAGGCCGTCCCGATCAGCAGGTGCGAAACTTGTCCGGCGGCAACCAGCAGAAAGTGATCATCGCGAAATGGATTTCGCGCAATCCGCATGTCTTCATCCTTGATGAGCCAACTCGGGGTATCGATGTTGGCGCGCGGGCGGCCATCTATGATGTCATCGCCGATCTCGCTAAAGCGGGAATGGCGGTGGTTATTGTTAGTTCTGATCTCGACGAAGTACTGGGGCTATCGCATCGGGTGCTGGTTCTCAGCCGTGGCCAACAGCGGGGAATTCTTGCCGCCGATGAGATCAATCATGTCGCCGTAATGGAGTTGGCGACAATGTAGAGGCCCTGAGTTGGCAGGTACTCAATCAACATTTGAATTCGAGCATAGCCGGATTGCGTCGTTAGGAGACATATCTTGAAGCTCTTTCGTCTGGATGGAGAGGTTGCTTTGGTCACGGGTGCCGGAAGCGGTATTGGTCAACGCCTCGCTATCGGACTCGCCGAGGCCGGTGCGGACGTTGCCTGTTTCGATCTGCCGAATAGCGCCGGGCTTGCCGATACGGCGAAATCCATCAAGGCGATCGGCCGCACTGCGCTGGTCGTCACCGGCAATGTGACCGACGCCGCGTCGCTGACCGGTGCGATCGACAAGCTCGAACGTGAACTCGGCGAGCTGAGCGTTGCCGTCAATTGCGCGGGTATCGCCAATGCCATCGCGGCGGAAGAGATGCCGCTCGATCAGTGGCAGCGCATGCTGGATGTCAACCTGACGGGTATCTTTCTGTCGGCGCAAGCCGAAGCTAAGGTCATGCTCCCGCGCGGCAGAGGTTCGATCGTCAATATCGCGTCTATGTCAGGCTCAATCGTCAATCGTGGCCTGCTGCAGGCGCACTATAATACATCCAAGGCGGGGGTCATCCATCTGACCAAGAGTCTCGCAATGGAATGGTGCGATCGGGGTTTGCGCGTGAACGCCATTAGCCCCGGCTATACATTGACGCCGATGAATCTGCGGCCCGAGGTGGCAGAACAACGGAAAAAGTTCGAAGCAGAGACGCCGATGCAGCGCATGGCCAGCGTCGATGAGCTGGTCGGCCCGGCTATCTTTCTGGCCAGCAAGGCCTCATCTTACTGCACAGGTATAGATCTCATCGTCGATGGTGGTTTTGTCTGCTGGTAGTCTTGATAGGCCCTGTCTAGTGGATTGCGATGGGCGGGCATAGAGGATCGCTTTTGCCCGAGCGCGGCGCACTTTCTGGCATAAGTTCGCCGCGAGCCTTCACGACGCAGCCCCCGACATGGGCGCCGCGATGGAGCTGCTCGATCTGGCAGGGGCGGACACCGATCGGCCCCGTGTACCGGGCTCTCGAGGATCGCCTGCTGCGGGGCGACGTGGATCCGCTGACCCTCGGGAATATCCGGCTCTTGCAGGCTGCCGATCAATCTATGTCGTTCGTCTGGTGCCGGCTGCCGCACTGGATCCCGCCCGGCATGAGAGCAAACGCATCAGGCTACGATCAAGCGACATCGTAGGAACGCATCAATCGGATGGTCGGGAGCGGGGAGAGGTGTTCAACGGCGACTGCTATCACGTTGTCTTTCCAAGCGTCGGCGGTACCGAAAGCGGCTTAATCCGTGACGACCGTGCCATACTCGAAGGCGCTCGAGACGCGATCGTTATCATATCGCCAGTGCCGTCGGCGGTAGCCGATCTCACGACGCCTCAGCCTGTCGCGTTCATCATGCCGCAACAGACAGTTGCTAGTGATAACCTGGAGGCAGTCCAGCCGGGCTGATTCGATGAAGGTTTCGTGACAACGGAGTCGCCACACATGACCAACCAGCTTCTCAAAGACGCGGTACATGTCAATGCACTCACCTCCAAGCAAGGCATACTTGAGCGCCTGTTCACGCTGGCCTTCTCCGGCCTCGTCTATCCGCAGATCTGGGAGGATCCGGAGGTCGACATGGCGGCGCTGGATCTCGGTCCAGGCAAGCGCATCCTGACGATCGCGTCCGGCGGCTGCAACGTCATGAGCTATCTGACGGTCTCGCCCGCGGGCATCAGCGCCGTCGACCTCAATCCGGCGCATGTAGCGCTACTGAAGTTGAAGGTCGCGGCGATCAAACATCTGCCGGATTACGAGTCGTTCTTCCGGTTCTTTGGACACGCCGACGAGAAGGCCAACACCTTCTTCTACGATCGCTACATCCGCGACCAGCTCGATCCGATGGCGCGAGCTTATTGGGAGCAGAGGCGCTTCGGCACCGGTCGCCGCATCAATCTCTTCGCCCGTAACGTCTATCGCTATGGCCTGCTCGGCCGCTTCATCGGCACTGTCCATATGCTGGCCCGCGCCTACGGCAAGAACCCGCGCAGGATGCTGGCAGCGACAAGCCTCGACGAGCAGCGTCGCCTCTTCAACGAGACGCTGGCGCCAATGTTCGACACAAAGCTCGTGCGCTGGCTCTGCAGCGTGCCGGTCTCGCTTTATGGTCTTGGCATCCCGCCGGCGCAATTCGCCTATCTGAATGCCCAGGCGCACGGCAATGTCGCGGGACTGCTGAAGGATCGGCTGGAACGGCTTGCCTGCGATTTCCCGATGGAAGACAATTATTTCGCCTGGCAGGCGTTTGGCCGTGGCTATGACAAGATCGATCGGGTCGCCGTACCACGCTACCTGTCGCGCCGCCATTACGAAACCGTGAAGGCGAATGTCGATCGGGTCGAGGTCGAGCATGCGTCGTTCACGACGCGGCTCGGGCGGGAGCCTGGCGAAGTATTTGACGGCTATGTGCTGCTCGATGCGCAGGACTGGATGTCGCACGCCCAGATGGCAGAGCTCTGGGCGGAAATCACGCGCACCGCCAAACCCGGCGCCCGCGTCATCTTCCGCACCGCTGGCGATGGGAGCCCGCTCGAAGCTGCGCTTCCTGCCGAAATTCGCCAGCGCTGGACGTACGATCCAGAAGCGTCTCGCGCTTACGTGGCGAAGGACCGTTCGTCGATCTATGGGGGCTTCCATCTCTATCAGCTGAATGCCCCCTCCCAGACGAATGCTTGAGAGCTGCATGGCCGAGATCGCCACGACATCACACGCCTCCGCGATGGATCGGATGTATCGCTACACGCGGCACATCTATGATCTGACGCGCAAGCCGTATCTGCTGGGCCGCGATCGGCTGATCGCGGAATTGAGTCTTGAGGCCGGTGGCAGCGTCCTTGAAATGGGCTGCGGCACCGGCCGCAATTTGATTGCTGTGGCGCGTGCCTATCCGAAGGCCGAGCTTTACGGTTTCGATATTTCCGAAGAGATGCTGAAGACCGCCAAGGCGGCCGTAAGCCGCGCTGGCCTCGCCGATCGCATTCATCTGGTTCAGGGCGATGCGACCGAGTTCGATGCAGCTTCAGCCTTTGGGCGGGAAGCGTTTGATCGCGTGTATATCTCCTATACTTTGTCCATGGTGCCGCCCTGGCGTGCCGCTCTTGCGCGTGGGCTTGCCTTGACCAATTCAGGCGGCCGATTCTCGGTCGTCGATTTCGGCTTCTGCGAGCGGCTGGGCGGCTTACCGTGCGCGATCCTGCATGGATGGTTGAAGCTGTTTCATGTCACGCCACGCGCCGAGCTGGAAAATGAGCTCAAAGCGCTCGGCCGAACGAGGGGACGTCCATTTCGGTTCGAACGGCCGTTCGGCGGATATGCGCAATTAGGGACGATCGGGTAGCCGTCTGAGGTGGGATAGGCGAAGTGGTCGACCGGTTATCTTAGTCTTGCAGCGAACAGACTCTTTGGATGAAGGTCGTTTGCCATGAAGCGGAAGCGGTATTCGGTTGAACAGATTGCCGCCACTCTTTGCTGGCAATCCACGCCCGTCCTCTAATCCGCCGAAGACTTCGGAGTCGGGGCACGCTCCAGGCGGCATCGACTGATCATCTTTTCAATTCTCTAATGATGAAATTCAACGTGTTCACACGAAAGGCACCGGAATGCACCGTTCTCGACTATGCGCCGTGTTGATCGACTGCAAGACCTCCGATGTGGACGAGGCTGCTCGCTTCTGGGCTGAAGCGCTCGGTCGCCCGGTGGACAGAGACCATCCGGGTAGCCGCGGAAATTATCGCATGCTGGAGACCCCGCTCGACGAGCCGATCGTGCAGATCCAGAGCGTGAACCATGAGAGTCGTGTCCACTTAGACATCGAGACCGATGACATCCCTGCCGAAGTGGCGCGCCTGGGTAAGCTGGGCGCGAAGGTGGTAGACCGCCTCGACCGCTGGGTGGTGATGCAGGCGCCTACTGGGCAGCGCTTCTGCGTCGTCCGTGTGCAGCGTCCCGGTTTTCCGAAAAACGCCAATTCCTGGAACTAAGCCTGGTCTTTACGACTTCCGAACGACTTTTCTCGCGTTCGCCTGGATTGG
>LNAP01003173.1_pt1 | contig 15797 bp, 12 predicted proteins | sample 602601 | NCBI WGS metagenome assembly LNAP01 (sample SAMN02440304, study PRJNA202911) | soil metagenome | biome: Subtropical and temperate rainforests or woodlands; isolation source: soil samples (1 kg each in a 20% v/v slurry with milli Q water) were... ...
CCGGCGTTGTACCGCAAGCGCTGCTCAAATCTTCCAGACGCATGACCCGGACTTTGTGAGCATCAGCTCCTGAGATCATTCACGGAGTCCGCTGCCATGCTGTCCACCTTCCCGACCTTGCTACCTTTTATGTTGTTTGCTTTCGTCGCCTCCATCACGCCGGGGCCGACCAATATTCTGGTGCTGAGCAACAGCGCCCGGTATGGCTTCAAGGCTGCCTTGCCGATGATCTTTGGCGCCTGTACCAGTGCGGCGTTAATTGTCATGCTGGTGGGTAGCTGCTTGGGACAGACCCTGATCAAGCATCCAGGCCTACAGGTGGCGATGCAGTGGGTCAGCGTTGTTTGGTTAAGTTACCTGGCCTGGCAAATTTTTCGCAGCTCGATAGAAGTGATGGCTCCACAAGCATCGACCAGCCAGCAGCGACGGCTCGGACTCTGGGGCGCGGCGGGTTTGCAGTGGATTAATCCAAAGACTTGGATGATGGCGTTGGCGGTGGTGAGTGTTTTTGCCGGGAATGGCAGTGACAGAACGGAACTGATGCTGCTTTTATCCTTGATGTTTTTTCTGGTGTCCTTGCCCTGTCTGAGCGCTTGGGCGGTACTCGGTGCCGGATCGAGCAAACTGCTACGTTCATCCCAGACACTTTTGCGATTTAATCAGTGCTTGGCGATTATGTTGTTCGGGTCGGCATGGGGATGCATGTGGGTGTAGCCAGCCTGTACCACGGTGCAGAATAAGCCGTATGGCAAACAATCACTCACAGAATTCTCATGTTGTAAAGCTGTCAGGTTTGACAGTTTACAGTACATCCTCAATGAGTTCTGATAACTGCATCCATGCTTTAGGCTGGAGCTGGCTTATGGATACTTTCCCAATTCTATCCCGGAGAAATAGTCATGACCGCTATGTCTGAATTCAAGGCCGTCCTCAAACGAGTGAATACTTGCTCTGCCAAAATCCTGCGAAACGGTTCAGCGGACGATTTCCGTGCCAATCGTTTTTCGCTGGAACAAACCAACTATCCAGATATTGAAGGTGAAACCTGGACACTCACTCTTGTACAGATGAAAAAAATTACTGACAGCCAAGTAGAAAACAAGACGATTACTATCATCGTTCCCTACGGCGCCGAAAATGGTAATTTTTCAATTACCGACGTTAACAAGGGAATACATCTCGATTTTGTCGACTCCTCGGATGCCGAACCTTATATCTATATCGCTGAAAAAGGTTCCGTGAATCTCACTTTCGAACGTAAGGGCACAGAACTAAGCACTATCAGTGGCAAGTTCGATGTGACGGTCGGCACTTACGACATTCCATCGTTCCGGATTTCAGGCGACCTCTACTACTCAAAATGATTGCACTTCATAGTGCTCGGGGGCGGGAATCTACCGCCCCGTTTTTTAATCGTTCTTTACGAAAATGTAAAAAATAAAGGAAGCCGAAGCTTCCTTTATTTTTTCCGCAAAAAAAATATTTAGAAGTTGTAGCTCAAGCCGACACTCCCGCTCCAATCCTGATTGATGGTCTTGCCTTTGCTGCTACCCATCTCAGCGTACATCTGCCAGCTTTTCCGGGCCGGAGTCCAGTTGATGCCTGCCCCCAGTTCCAGACTGGTGTTGGAAAGGTCGTTATTGAAATCATTATCGTTGACACTCACCACATTGTTTTTCACAAACTCATGGGTGATTGCAGCCTTGATTCGCGGTTGCAGCTTACTGCCATTGTCCAGAACGATCTCGCGTCCCACAGTAGCGCCAACCTTGCCCAGCAATGAGCGCGTGTTGTTGCTGCTCACCCGCAGGCCATTGTCGAGGGTGTAATCCTTTCCCTGAACCGCGGCTGCAGCTAATTGAGTGTAGGGTTCCACGAAGAAGCCGCGATCGAGCAGGATGTGTTTGCCGACTTCGACCGAACCGCTAAGCCCCAGGTTTTTATAGTCACCCTTGGTCCGAGTTCCATCGCTCATTGTCACTTTGGCACTGTTGTCGAATTGGTTGATCTTGGCCACTGTGTCTACGTAGTAACCGGTGGTCGCGTCGAACCAGGTCAGATAACCGCCCACGTAGTAGCTATCAATGGTGGCATTGCTGCCTCGCTTCAAATCCAGGTCTGTCTTGCTGTAACCGCCGAAACCACCCACCAGCCATTGTCCGTCGCCGATCGGTAACGGAGCGTCTACCCCTACCGAAACGCCCTGCTGATTCTGAGAGTAGCCGTCACCATAAGCATTGGCCACGCTGTACTGGTTGCCATAAGTGCGTATCCAGACACCCGCGAGTGATTCATCTGTCGAGCGGTTGCGAGCATTGGGTTCAGCACCGTTTAAACGCCGATCACCAAGACGGGTATTGAGCGTGGTCATCTCGGCATACAAAACGGTCGGAGCAGTACCGGCAATCGCCAGTGCTGTATTGGTCCCAGTACTGACGGTTTCCTTGTCCGGTGCCAGGTAAAGGCCCTCGCCTTCCTTCAACAACTTGTAAGTAAAGGCACCCGCATCGATCGCTCCGTTAGCCAGCGAAAAGGCCGCATCACCGGCAGCGATATTACCCACCTTGACGGGCGTACCGACAGTCGGCTCTTTGCTGGTGGCGGCGACCAGAAGTTGATGACTGCCCGTGGCAGTACCGGAGACATTCAAGATGTCGCTGCTGCCTGTTGCCAGGTCGGTCCCCATTGCGAACACGCCGTTACCTGACAAATTGACCACGTCCAGCTGCAAGTAAGCCTGGTCACCTCCAAATCGTACGGTACCACCGTTCAGGGCCAAGGCATTTACCTGATTGTTACCCGTCATGCTCCACTGGGCTTGATTATTAATGGCGACGCGAGACGAGTTGACGAGTTGTCCTTCAAGGGTAGAGCCATTGTCGAGCACGACAGAAGTTGGGCTTGCCGCGTCATTGACCACATCGCCCTTGAGCGTACTGAGGTTGTTCAAGGAAACGCTCGCCACGTTCTGCAGGTTACCCGTCAGCGAAGCGTTGTTTTGCAAGACCACGTTTGCGGCTGCGCCAGTATCGACTAGTACATCGCCCGTCAAGACGCTGTTATCGACTGTCAGGTTGACCGTTCCGGCGTTACCGACTTCCAATAGATTGCCGTTACCACTGATCAGCTCGACACCATTGAGCAAATGAACGTTGGTTTCCACTGAACGCCCGGTGGGGGCTACGGAAATCGCCGCGCCGTTCAATCCTTCAACGCGGGTACCCTCAAGTACTAGGGTATTGGTGCGGTTGATAAAGTTATCACCGCTCAATTGCACGCCGCTTTGACCACCGACGATCCTTCCGCCAACTGCAAAGACATCGCCCCCGGCCAGACGCAAGCCACTACCAGCGGTGCTCGATGCGGTTAAACTGGAATTTTGCAGGTTGAGTACGGTTTGCCCGCTGACAACCGCGCCCGTCCCTCCGCCGGTTACCGAACTGTTAATCAATGAAACGGTGGTGCTCAGGGGGGCACCAACGACGCGAGCAACCTGCAACCCCGTGCCATTGCTGCTGATGGTGCTACCGGTAATCGTTGCGTTTGAATTGATAATCGTGACCCCCGGTTGATTGACACGAGCGACCACGGTGGCGTTGTTAAGTGTTACCGCAGACCGGTTGTTGGCCCTTATATCTTGAAGTGCGCCAGTGTTAACCACTAGTTGCGAGCCATTTGAAGAAATATTTAACGTTGACGCATTGTTTATCGTCAGTGTGGCACCACTGCCAATAATAAAATCTTCAGGGGTCGCCCCCGTATTGATGGTTTCATCGACGATAATGTCGCGAGCCTGAGCGTAAGACGCAAAAAAAATTGAAAGCGCGAGAAAGGAAAATTTTCTGACACCAGGAATAGAGGCATCCACAAACAAGACACGGTAAGGCATAAAGTAACCACTCGAATATGATTCATATTGACGATCCCAAATCATTCTCACGTGAGAACGGACTGGCATGAGAACGTCCGAAAGACTACAGATTACTTATCCGTCTAGATGTAGGAATAATCCTTTAGTTAGTAAGATTAATCGCTGCATCCAATCAAGGCACTCCTGACGGCAATCGGTGAATCAAGGAGGCACGTTGATACCTCCTTGACTCCGTTTGTAACTAAGGCAATGGCCTTACCTCGTCGCAGAACTCTCGATTGCCGTTAACGATCGAGATGATATTGACTGTGGGGTTTGAGGTGGCTCGAGTGCCATCAGTCCACACCGCCGTGTATCGAAGGGCACCGTATGTCACAGGGGGCGGTGGCAGCGGGAATACATCAGGTCGAGTCTGTATAGGTTTGATTTTGGTGAGGTATTCGGCGACCGACCCGGTGAACCCAGCGGTAGCTTCATTACCGGTAACGGGGACAAGAATGTCCTGATCCGTACCTGGGATAGGTGACAAACCTGCGGCGTCAGTCGTTCCGGTCCAATGCATAGTAATACTTTGCAGTCCCGCCAATACAGGATTAGGGGCAACCGTAAAGTCGAACTTTGGCAAAAGCGGAGTAACGCCCCTGACATACCCCAACGTCGGGCAGTTGATTGTTGTGCCAATAAACAATCTGGAAACCACTGGCGTCGGCACCGTTTTCACAACAGTCGTCACCCTAACTGTTTCATCACGAGACCGTTGTGGATTAACACCGCCAATGTAGGAAAACCCCCAACGAGTCAATTTTGGTCCTGGCCCGGCGTTAACAACTCGTTGGGCAGGCAGTTTCCCTATGAATTGAGTAAGTCCAGCTGGCGAAAACTCCTGCACAGGCAGATTGTTGTAGTACCAGGTGCAAACCACATCGTTGCCCAGTGCGCCGGTACCTGTTGGTAGGGGGATGGTGACATCCGCATCGGTCACAAGATCTGGAGGATTCAAAGTGTTAAGGATACGGTCCACACCTCGCACTTGAACCAGCGCCAGATTTCGATTGATCTCTGCCGGCTCATCCGGGTTTTCTTCGCCTGGGTACGAGAAATCCAGATCGGGTGTAGCGGGAGGCGAATCGGCAGTTGTGGTATCACGAACCCAGGTCCAACGGACTGGCGCGTTCACCTCTCGAATGTCAGGATCACCACCGGCCAATGTTGTATAGATCAGCTTCAGATCCGTCCACTTGATGGTAAAAGTCAGTTCGTCAGCCGTCCCAAACGGTTGGCTGGCCGGAGTCAGCTCAAGCGTTTCAAAGCCTTCGAAAAATACGGTGGCAATATCCGTGTCCTGGGTGTTCAACGGCCGCAGGACTCTGATGGGTAACTCACCAGGTAAGTAAAACCGCACATCGGCCAAGTCAATTACATTATCTCCCGGCGAATTGGCCGCATCGATGATCGGTGGTGCTGGTACGGGAAGCGGAACAAACTCCACCATGCGACTGTACGCAAGCATATCGAGACTGCGATTACCCGCGGCGTCTTCATAGGCCATTGTCAGCCAGACGGTACCGTTTGCCAGCTTGGCGACGTCAGCAGCCGGGATGGATACTTTTCCATCGGCGGGAACAGGGTCGACAATCAATGTGGGGGTTAATTGCCGTGTGGGCCGCAGATTCGGGCTCAGGTAAATAAAGGCCTTGTCGGTAGCCTTAAAATCCCAATTGGGATCACTCACCGGCAACGTGAACTCCATGCCAGTGGTTGCGATGGAACCCAGGTACGCGGTATCAATCTTCGCGTCTGGCGCTAATGGGAAATCTATGCGTGCAGGTTGCAGAGGCCGTAAAGTCCCTTTGTTGTGAAAAGGTGCATAGGCATCGACAAAGACCGTCGCAATTTCGGAGTACTGTGGGTTACCGTCGAGTGTACCGGAACTTTGGAATTTCCATTGCGTAGGCGACGCGGTCCCTGCTGCCGCAAGGTCAACAAACTTACCCGCTGGCAAGGTGACGTTCCACTGGGTAGGTCTGGTCGCAACCGGGGGCGCCGGTTCACGAAGCCACTCTACCCAGCCCCATTGATCATCACGATCCGGATCATCTACTCCCTCAATAAATGCATAGCCTTCAATGACGACTTCGTCGCTATCGGTCGGATGCTCCCACGCCGAGACGGTAATCGTGACGGGCAGATCCGGCAGGCGTCCAGCCGTAGTGGCCGCGCTTTGTGCCGCCAGGCTTTTTAGCACCCCGACCGGGCACACTGCACCGTCCGCCACTCCAACCAGAACAGGCTTCGGTGAATCAGTCAGGATTCCCGAATTAATAGACAATCGCTGTTGCCTTAATACAGTTCGAGACTCTTCAGCAGCCTGCTGTACAGCATTAAGATTCATATCAGTGGTCATTTTTTGCTCCCTTAACTAATTGATCAGCACCACACAGAACTACTACCAGCACCAGCCCGAAGTGTACTTTCCTCAATCACATACTGACCGTACAGCGCGACACTTTTGAGCTGTTTCCCTCAACTACGTTATCAACATTACGAAACCACCACATTCAAGGCCCGCAACTTATTACTTCACCTGAAATTATTCGGTCGATTTTCACCAAACCAACCTTTGACGTGCCGACAAGAACACCATTGTGGTAAATAGAATAACTCGCCAGCGCGGAAGCATTTTTTTCCATAGGCTTTATATAAAGCTCATATTCGGTAATCGAAAACACATAATCTTTAGCGACATCTTCTTTGGTTAACTTTCTCAGAAACTCAGTCGAAACCAGTGCGGGGCCAGTACCATTTAATGTGGTGAACCCTCGCCAACACAGTCGAAGCTCATCGCCCACTTGCCATTTGATCAAGGTAGGCACGGGAACACTCACGCGAAGCGACTCCCATAACTTTGGTGTTGAATTGCAATTCAAATAACCCCACAGCGTGGCATCGGGAAATGACGGCTCAGCCAATTCAGCCACGGGTGTACGACGAACAATAAGAGGACGCTTCTCGGAAAATGCGTCGTTACCGCTGGTGACTGTGAGATACCACAGTTCAACAACACCATCGTTGGCGAAGAACCGTGGTTCAATAACGATCCGAAACTCTGGCTGATTTAAGGGGCTGTCATACCAGGTATGAGAAACCTCCGTATCATCCAAATAAATGTATAAGTCATTCCGTTCACCGTCTGGCGAAGGATTGGACCATCTGGGAATGATTACAGTCAGACCATTTAGATGCGCGACAGGAAGAATTACACCCGCCGCATCGATCTCCACTGCATCTGGTTGGTCATAGGTAAACACCTTGATAGGTGCTTCAGAAAGTACGAAACTTTCAGGTTTTCCGTCAGGAGGTGATTTGGCATCCGACATATGAAAAACCTCATGGAAGGCGGTTGATTGTTACTTGGTTTCAATTAGGCCCCCGATTGAAGTCGCTGCCTACTGTCATATTTGACAGGTATCGCAACCGCTCGTCGGAATAACAACGCTTATCGCCATGTATCGCGGCACGACTTGCTTGACGGACGACCCTTAATGGAGTCTCCTGAAACCGGTTTCAGCTTTGTTTGCCCGAGCCACTAATAACTCCAATAAAAAGGTCGTCCTCAGTGAACGATTTCTCCGCCGCCCAGCGCAGCCGCGTGACCATGCTCGACGTCGCCGAACACGCCAAGGTCTCCAAGGCCAGCGTCTCGCGCTTCATCGGTGATGACCGAGGGTGTTCACGATCAAGCCTTCGATGTTGTACGAGCGCAACAACGCCAGGTGCTGACGCTCTTGCTCGTCATCGCGATCGGTGTTGCACACCACCAGGCTGTAGCCATGCTGACGGCAAGCGGTTTCCACCCCGTGCATCACGGCAATCGAATAAGGGTTACGGATATCGGCCACCAGCATGCCGATCAGGCGGGTTCGCCCGCGCTTCAGGCCACGGGCCATCTGGTTCGGGCGATAGCCCAGTTCGGCAATCGCCTGCTCGATGCGCAAGGCAATGGCATCGGAGAGCAGGGCGCGGTCATCGCCGATGAAGCGCGAGACGCTGGCCTTGGAGACGCCGGCGTGTTCGGCGACGTCGAGCATGGTCACGCGGCTGCGTTGGGCGGCGGAGAAATCGTTCAAAAGGTTGACCTTTCTATTGGAGTTATTAGGCTCGAGCATACTGCGCTGAAACCGGTTTCAGGAAACTCCATTAAGGGTCGTACGTCAAGCAAGTCGTGCCGCGATCGATGGAGCTAAGCGTTGTTATTCCGACGAGCGGTCGCGCTACCTGTCAAATGTGACAGTAGGCGGCAATGAGATAAGCGGGTCTAATTTGTTCCATGCGCACCCAATTACTCTGAACCGGGGAACAACAAATGGCTTCTACAACAAATACCGGAATTGGTTTGTTCGCCCGAGCGTTCACTGTGGAGGGCGTAGATCCAAACGACCCGACGGCGCAGTTGCCGCCTGATGCATCGACCAAAGGCGTGTACCTGAACATTCCCATGTGGGAGGGGCCATCCGTCTGTATTGGTAAAAGCGACTTGTTGGAAATCTGGGTGCTGGAGCCGGGTGTACTGCTTGAAAGGCTTTTCTATAGCAACCTTTTTCCTGTCCCGGTAACAATCCCCGCGCGGTTCCATCTGCCGGCACAGTACCTGCAACGTGAAGGTGAGATCAGCCTGTGGTATCGGGTGACGTTAGGAGAAAACGGGAACCCGGATACAGCGTTGCCACAACGGTTCACGTTGAAGCGCCAGGTGCCGACCAATTTGGCTAAACCGGTGTTCCCCAGCGCAACACTCTGGGGGTACTTCATTTGCTGTTCAGTGCCGCGAATGTGGGACGAAGTAAAAGTGCGCGTTCCAGCGCAACCCGGCCGGTTTTCCGAAGATGATGAGTGCATCCTGGATTGGGAGGGTTTCTACACACTGAACGGCGTTAGAGCAATCCCCGGTACTGCGGGCCGGTTTGTAAAGAAGCTGACTAAACAGGATGCCGACTCCCCCATCGGTTTCGATTTTGTTTTGGGGGCGGACAAATTTGAACGATACATCGCACCAATGGGCAAGATAGAGATAAAGACAGATGGCAAGGCAGGCACGACAGGTTCGGCGTCGGCACGTTACACACTTTATCGCGGTGGAACTGCGATGGGCCAATCCGATGTAGGTTGGGCTAAGTTTGACCGGGTTGTTCCAGGTGAAATCTTTCATTGTGATCGTGAACATGACACCTGTAAAAGATAGGCATGTTAAAGAATCGGAAAATGTTGTTTGGATGTAAGTGAGTTGAATGTTTGAAGTTTTGATAGGTTTTATAGGCCGTAAACCCTGATTGACGCTGCAACTAAGCGTTGTCGAAGCATGTCGCTTCAAAGTAAATCAGGTGAGTTGTAATTGGTAGATGTTTTAACGCTTGTCCCGTACGTCTTGTGCCGCTTCAAAGCCGGATTTTTTGCACTTGCAGTGCATGAAACATGCAGCTGTTGTCGCGAAGCTCTCCGCCGGCTCAATAAGTAAGCGCAAGTCAATAATCAACGCTTGGCTGGAGTCTCTGAAAATGAACGTAAAGGCAAATATGGGCGGTGGCATTTTGGCTGTGGCACCGGTGATTGACGGTTTGACCCCCGACGGCAGGTTTACGTATGAGCAATTGAGGGTGACGAGAACGTTTACCGTACGAGTGACAACACTTACGGACCCGAACAGTACATCGGTGGAACTTCATTTTTTCGCTACTTTACCCACGTCCGTAAACTTCGATGACGCCAACAAATCCAGCCGGGTCGGGAATGCCATGTTGAGGGCCGATCAGCCAGGAGGTGTCTGGCCGACAAACATTGAATTTACAGTCAGCCTCGATGATCGGGTCGGTGATAAATCCGATAGCCTGACCCTTGGGGCATTGATGTTGGATCACTACCATGCAACAGGCGACTACGCGCCCTATTACTTCGGGTTTGCGGTCTATGACGAGTTCGAAAACCCGGATACAACGCCCGTGGCCAACCTTGCCCGTCCGCTGGTGGACCTTACTGCCCCATATCAGGTCCAGCCGGAGCGGGCCAAGCTGCGGCCTGCACTGGTGACAGTGCCCAATGTGATCATCAACGACGCCTGGCTCGCCGACCCTGCCAATGCCGGTGGTTTGAACGTGACCGTTCCCACCGCCTACACCAAGTTTGAAGCCGGTGTGGACGTCATCAACTTCTACATTTCGACGCGATTGACTTTTGCACTGATGCAAGGTGAGCCGCCGGCATTCAGCGGCGTATTACCTGCCAGTGGCATTATCAATATCCCGCTGGCCTTCCTGCGCGGGCTGCCCGAGGGGGAGCACTATTACGCTTATAACCTTCGGGACCTGCCGGGCAATATCAGCCACAACTCGCAAATTACTAACATTTTCTCGGTGGTCAAAGCCCCCGCCCCTGTTCTGAGGCCAGCAAGAATTCCAATCACAGGCGCTGACGGCCTTACGCCGATTACCTTCGCGGCCGTAAGAGATCCTGCGCCTAGCCGCGTGGTGATGGAAATTGAGTTTCCGCTCCATTCGTTAGAGGGGGACAGGATTATTCCGTCCCTGAGTTCAATCCACGATACTGTCTTTCTGCCGGAGCAGTCTATTCCGCCGGATGGAACCCTTGGCCCTCTGCGCTTTGTTTTGGAGTATGAAACCGACCTGGCGCCGCTTTTTGGCAACGCCAATGGCACTGATGATGTATCGATCGACTATGGGTACGAGTTGGTGCGGTCAACGATTCCAGTACCCCCTGTTTCTCCGCTGGCAACAGCGACTGTTGATTTCACCTATGCCGGTCCAGAGCAACCCAACCTGCCCGGTGAGGACAACCTCAATATCCTTCCAGTCGTGGTCCAAGGCGCGGGAACGCCAGCACCCACCCCCAACACACTGGGGCCACAGCAAGCCCTTTTGGACGCCACGATGACTTGGCCGCTTTGGCCCACGGACCCGGCCCGGCCGGTGACCGGGCGTGAGATTGTCACGTTCTACTATCAAGGCAAACAGGTCGGAGCACCCATCCCGGTACGAGCTGGCGACACTGCAGTCACTACCACTCTGCCGTGGGAGACGATTCAGACAGAGAAAAACGGAACTGGCGTGAACGCCCGAAAAGCCTATGTGACGGTCGGGTTCCCTGGCGGTGCCAATCCAATGAAACAAGCGATTGATACCAATGTTGATGTCACGGCTATTGTCATTAACTTGCCTGCGCCGCAAATGATTGGTTCAGTCTTCGAAGCGCCGGATCGCGTGGCGACCGTGCTCAATTGTCCGAGCCTGAATCATCAATTGACAGTGGGGCCGCCAGCAACTTATCTCCCCCGGGCCCTGCGGATCAGAGTCAGACGCGATACCAATATTCCCACCGGCGCGATGGTCAATCTGCGATTTGAGGGGCAGACAACTAACACCGTGGGAGCTCCGGTAATTCCCAATACTCTGATCGAAGCGTCGTTGCCGATGCCGGCGACGGGTGATCTTGAGTTCCGATTAACCAATTACGCGGCCATGCGCGAGATTCAACTGCCTCCAGTGCCACCAGTACCGCCGGCAACCACGCCGACGCGACCTGCTACTCGTTATGCGCGCATTGCTTATACCGTCAACGGAACGGAGTCTTCGGTGATCGTGCCGGTCGCGCTAATTAACTCCAGCTTTGTGTACTGCGAAGTAGAGCGCCCGGAAGCACTTTGATCGGCATGTCACGTCAGTAATCCTCTCCATATGGGCGTAAGAACTGTCGCCCATATGGAGGGGTTGACGAAATCTCCTACATCGTTTTTTTCGAGTCATCACAACGACTGAGGACTTTTCATACGTCTCGCAGGATTAATCCTACATAACAATGTGCGGATAAACAGTAGGCTGGCGGCCTTTAAATAGTCCGACTCATTAACTTCCTGGGTTGTTGGCTTGTTTGTCTTGGAATGTAATAGAGCGGGAAATTCAGAATGACATTACAGTCAGTTAGTTGTTTGAAACGAAAACACATCAGTCTTTTGGTGTCTTCATCCTTGTTCGCCATGAGTGCGTCAATGACGCAGGCAGCCATTGTTTTACCTGGGGGCAACCAGACACTTGATAACACCACTGCACAGGATTTCTGGCAGCTTGGGGACAACGCCACGCTAACAGGCACGGGGGCTGTCACCTTCGGTTTAACCAGCAGTGCCGGCGGTGTCATCAACCTGACCAACTCGACGGCTACTTCTTCGGGAGAAGGTGGGCTGACCAGAGGTATTGTGTTAACCAATGCCAGTGCGACGCTGAATCATTCAACCGTTATCAGCACCAACGACATCGGTATATCCGCCGTACGCAACGTGGCAGTCCCCAGTGGTTCAACCGTAACGCTAAATAACGGCAGTGTTGTTCGCGGTTTACTGGGTGGTATTGCGGGTAATCGTTTCAGCGAATTAAACCTTAACAACTCCACAGTGCAAGGCACTGGGGCGAACAGTTTCGGTGTACGCCTGCTTGAGGGAACCCTCAATGCCAGCGGCGCCACGATCATCGGTGGCCGGGACGGGTTGACGATTGGTACCGACACACTCCCGACAGCGTTAGTTTCTTCGACGATTACTTTGGACAGCACGCGGCTAGAGGGCTCGACTGGCTCAGCCATTGTTGTGGGCCTGAACAACTCGCTCGTACCGACGTCGGCAAACCTGGTGGTCCGTAATGGCTCGACGCTGATCGCGGGTAACGGCACCCTCGTGGCCATCAACAATCGAGCCACGGCCAACCTGGTGGTGGACAACAGTGCGCTGAGTGGCAATGTGGTGGCCGCTTCTGGAAGTACCGCCAACGTCACGTTGCAAAATAATGCATCGCTGGTCGGTAACTTGCAAAACGTCAGTACCGCGACTCTCAATAATCAGGCGCGTATGACTGGCAATGTTGTGGGTGCATCCAGTCTGATCATCGACAATGCTTCAACACTTGTCGGTGACCTGGAAAGTGTCGCCAGAGTATCGATCAATAACCAAAGCAACATGACCGGCAATGTGACCGCTGCGCCTGGCAGCGTTTCCACGCTGACATTGGATAACCGTTCTGTACTCACTGGGCAGGTCAACAACGTCGCCAGCCTATCGATCAATAATCAGGCCCTGTGGCAGATGACCGACAGTCAGTCGATCAACAGCCTTGCACTCAACGGCGGTCGTGTTGGATTTGGCACTAACGCGCAATATTTCCAACTGAACGTCGCCAATCTGTCTGGAAGCGGTACGTTCGAGATGGGTACTGATTTCTACAGGGGTACCAGCGACCTGTTGAGCGTCACGGGCAGCTCGGCCGGTAGTCACCAGTTGCTGGTCGCCAGCAGCGGCGCTGACCCGGTGGTTGATACACCGATCAAAGTCGTACAAACCCAAGGTGGCAGTGCTCAATTTGGTCTGGCCAATGGTCCGGTTGATGTGGGTGCCTTCACCTATGGTTTGGTCAAGGAAGGCGATGATTGGTATCTGAAGCCAAATAAAGAAGAGGTCAGTACTCCGACGCGTTCGGTATTGGCGATATTTGGCACCGCGCCTACCGTGAGTTACGCAGAAATGGTGTTGTTGAACAACCGCATGGGCGACTTACGGGTCAATGGCGGCCAGACGGGCGGTTGGGCTCGCACATTCGGCAGTAAATACACCATCAGTAACAATGCGTATGGGGATGGCTATACACAAAACCAATATGGTCTGTCGATTGGTGTCGATACGCCGGTTCAGATCGCTGGCGAGGAAGTATTGCTCGGCGTTTTTGCCGGCTACAGCAAATCCAGCCTGGACTTGAAGCGCGGCAGCTCAGGGGACATCGACAGTACATCGCTGGGTGTTTACGGCACCTGGCTGGGCGACAGCGGTTACTATCTGGATGTATTAGCCAAACTCAATCACTTCCGTAACGAGGCCGACGTTACTATGAGCGATGGCACCAAGACCAAGGGGAACTACAACAATTTCGGCGCCAGTACATCGGTCGAGTTCGGCAAACACATCGAGTTCCAGAACGGTTACTACATCGAACCGTTCACTCAGTGGCAAGCGGCAGCGGCACAAGGAAAAGAATTTAGCCTGGACAATGGGCTGAAGGCGGACGCCGATACCACGCGTTCCTTGCTAGGCAAGGCAGGTGTGACACTGGGACGCGGCATGACGCTGGCCAATGGCAGCAAGTTGCAACCGCATATTCGTGCCGCGGTGGTCCAGGAATTTGTCAAAAATAACGAAGTTCGAGTCAATGACAACCAGTTCAATAATGACCTGTCCGGTACTCGATTCGAAGTAGCCACCGGGGCGTCCTGGACATTAAACGAACGCTGGCAGTTGCATGCGGAACTGGACACCAGCAAAGGAGATAACGTAACCAAAGACTTTGGTGTGAACATGGGGGCACATTTCAGTTTCTGAACCTTGGCGCAGAAACACATAGGCATTACCAGACGCCCGGGCACTGTCTCGGGCGTTTTTACAGGTACGCTGAATGAACTGGACTAAAAAGGCGCGCAGATCATTGGCAGTAAAAAAAGGGAAGCTATGGCTTCCCTTTTTTATTGTGGCTGGGAGCTTACGCCTTCAATACTTGGAAATTACCTTTGATAACAAAGGTCTTGCCATCACTGTCAGGCACTTCGACTTCTACTTTGAAACTACCGGCCATGTTTTTGTCGTCAAGGGGCGGATTGAGGGTGATCTCACCGGCGACGCTTTCATAAATGTTGTCGTCGACTTTCAGACCGAAAGACACTTGGCCATTGTTCTGTACGTTATAAGTCCGGGGCGTAAGGTCGGCGGGAACACTGATATAGATTTCCCGAAGTTTTTTATTTACTCGCTCAATGGCAGTTAGTAACACAACTTCAGTGCTGCCGACTTTGATTTTTTCAATCAGTCGCGAAGTGGCAATAAATTCCGGGAAGTTACTATTGCTCTGAGCTGAAGCGGTGACAAAATTTCCTTCAGCAAAGCTGACTCGTTTAACGACTGCGTTCATGGATGCGCTCTCCGTTATTCGTGAAGTAGGTTATCCAAAGTTCGGAAAGGATAGCCTTACTCTGGATGTCCCATAAGAGCGTGCTTCGAGCCTCTTGTAAACTGTCATGCTTGACAGTTTACAAGAGGCGGAATCTGTGAGTGTAAAGTGTCTTCTTAAGTTGTATTGGGGAGTGATTAACGCCGTTATAGCGATGTCGTCCATATCATTAACAGCGGTAACCAGACTGCGCCAAAAAGGAGAATTCCCATCGCTCGGTTGAAATACTTCTGCGCGTGGGGGGAACGTAGCCGTCTGCCCGCCTGAGCGCCCACTACCGCCCATGCACCCAGGCAGGGAAGCGCCACCAGAAAAAAGATCACAGAGAGTTGCAACAGCGCGGTGCTTTTCTCATTGTCGTCTGGCACAAATACACTGACCACTGCGAGCGCCATCATCCAGGTCTTGGGATTGATCAATTGAAGGGCTGCAGCATCCACCAAGCCAGGTTGTCGTGGCTGCACGGACGGTTTTTTGGTCGGAACCATTGAGTCGAGCGGCGCGCGAAAAATCTGCCAGGACAGGTATGTCAACCAGACATTGCCGATTACCTGCGTCGCTGTTCCAGTTCCCGGGTATGTGTTCAGCACTTTGCCAAACCCGCTGCCCACCAGCCAGACAATCATCGCGGCACTGATGCAAGCTCCAAAAATAAATGGCAATGCGGCTTTGAAGCCGTACCTCGCGCTGTTGCTCAGCACCAAAATGTTTGTCGGCCCCGGCGTAATCGAGGCGACGAAAGCGAACAGTAAAAATGGCAGCAACGTGGGAAAGGTGGACAACATGGCAGCGGACTCCGTGAATGATCTCAGGAGCTGATGCTCACAAAGTCCGGGTCATGCGTCTGGAAGATTTGAGCAGCGCTTGCGGTACAACGCCGG
>LNAP01003174.1_pt1 | contig 15796 bp, 12 predicted proteins | sample 602601 | NCBI WGS metagenome assembly LNAP01 (sample SAMN02440304, study PRJNA202911) | soil metagenome | biome: Subtropical and temperate rainforests or woodlands; isolation source: soil samples (1 kg each in a 20% v/v slurry with milli Q water) were... ...
GAAACTATAACACAACTTTTGCAGATTATGCAACCGGCTTTTGCCTGACTTGCATCCTATCTTGCAACCCCGCCACTTTCGCGGCAGCCCTGAATCAGGCGTTGGTTACGACTTCAGGTGGCTAGCAACTAGATCCGGGTAAACCCTGAATCGTCATCACCAGCCAAGCCCAACACTATAGCACGATTTTTGCAGATTGCGCAACTGGCTTTTGCCTGATTTGCTGCAAACCTTGCAATAACCGCTGGGCTCTAACTTCTGAACCCTATCGCGGCAGGCTTGGCTGAGTGTCCGTTGGGTTGCCTCGGGATGCCCTTGCTTTGCCTGTTGTGCTTGCTTGGCCTCGCCGTTCAAAAAACTGTCTGAACTGCGAAGGAGCGAGACTATAGCACAAGTTTTTGGTCTGTCATGCGCCGGAAGCCAGAAAATTGCTGCGCCATGCATGGAGCAGGCAGCGCCCCATCCCTCCGCACGCCTTCCCCATGCCTGACTCTATATAGAAGGGCGGTTTTTCCGCTCTCTCTATATATAGTTGCCCTGCCCGGCTTGCCTACCCTTGGGGTACGTTTACTATTCGCCTGTACGCCGTACCTAATTGGAGACGAACACGCTATGCCCCCAGCCATCGCCCTGCGCGAAGATATCCTGATCAACGTCACCCCCTTTGAAACCCGCGTCGCGCTGGTGGAATTGGGGTCCGTACAGGAGCTGCACGTAGAACGCAGCATCCAGCGGGGCCATGTTGGCAATATTTACCTGGGGCGAGTGGTCAGAGTGCTGCCCGGCATGCAAAGCGCCTTTATTGATATCGGGCTGGAACGCGCCGCTTTCATCCATATCGCCGATCTGCGCGAGAACCGGGGGGAGCGCAGCCAGGGTTTGACGCCCACGCCCATCGAGAAGCTGCTATTCGAGGGACAGACCATCATGGTCCAGGTCGTCAAGGACCCCTTGGGCACCAAAGGCGCGAGGCTGTCGACCCAGATCAGCATGGCCGGGCGGATGCTGGTCTACCTGCCGCATGATCCGCACATCGGCATTTCACAGAAGATCGATTCGGAGTCGGAGCGCATCCAGTTGCGCGAGCGTGTGCAGGCCCTGATGCCGGCCGAGGAAAAAGGCGGCTTCATCGTCCGCACCCAGGCAGAGGGCGCCAACGACGAGGAGCTGACGGCCGACCTGGAGTATCTGCGCAAGCTGTGGGCCAGCGTCCAGGCCGCGGCCCGCACCAAGCCCGCCCCCGCCCTGCTTCATCAGGACCTGACGCTGGCGCAACGCGTGCTGCGAGATATGGTGGGCCCGAGCACCGGCACTATTCTGGTGGATTCGCGCACGACCAGCGCGGCCATGCTGGAGTGGGCGCGCATTTACACGCCATCGGTGGTGGACCGCATCCAGCACTACAGCGGCGAGCGCCCACTGTTCGATACCGCCAACGTGGATGACGAGATCGCGCGAGCGCTGTCGCGCCGGGTGGACTTGAAATCCGGTGGCTACCTGATCATTGACCAGACCGAAGCGCTGACCACGGTGGACGTCAACACCGGCGGCTTCGTGGGCGGCCGCAATTTCGACGACACTATTTTCAAGACGAACCTGGAGGCCGCGCAAGCCATCGCCCGCCAGCTTCGGCTGCGCAATCTGGGCGGCATCGTCATTCTGGACTTCATTGACATGGAGGAACAGGAGCACCGCGATACCGTGCTGGCCGAGCTGAAGAAGGCCCTGTCGCGCGACCGCACCCGCATGACGGTCAATGGCTTCACACAATTGGGCCTGGTGGAGATGACGCGCAAGCGCACACGTGATTCACTGGCGCATCAGTTGTGCGAGCCCTGCCCCATGTGCGAATCGCGTGGCAACGTGCGCACGCCGCGCACCGTTTGCTATGAGATCCTGCGCGAAATCCTGCGCGAGGCGCGCCAGTTCAATCCCAAAGAGTTTCGCATCCTGGCGTCGCAAGACGTGGTGGACCTATTCCTGGAAGAGGAAAGTCAGCACCTGGCGATGCTGGGCGACTTCGTGGGCAAGCGCGTGTCGCTGGAAGTGGAAAGCACGTATTCCCAGGAAAAGTACGACATCATCCTAGTCTGATGATCTGAGCTTCTCACGAGCTTATCCCCCTATCTCGCAAAATACGGGTAGCTAGGTGGACAAATATAAGGCGCGAGCGGAGAAGACCATCGAATGGCTGGTCGGCGACCATGCAGCCAAGGTCCTGGCGCACTTGGCGCCAACAGCCAGAAGCTGTACCGGCGCCAGCTCGGCAGGATCCAGAAGGAATGGTGGACGCGGCCCGCAGAAAAAGTCGAGCCCGACGACGTGATCGACTTCTTCGGCAAGGTCAAGGTCACCTTCAAGACCAAGACGTCGGGGAAAGCCATTGCCAGCGCAGGGAGCCGACCAGTGCAATGACAAAAGCCGATGGTCTGGACAAGGCTGGCGCGCCAGCAGCGAAGTCAGCGCCATCCGAATCGCTTCCACAATGTCCGAGCGGTTCGTTGGCGTGGTCTCGTTCGCCGTTAAGGTGGACAAGGCAACAGCGAATATGTGCAGCCTCGGCTGCTAGTGAAAAAGGGCCAGGTAACGCTCGGTGCCACCTACAGACCCAACATTTCCAGCTATTGGACCGGGGTCAAGACAAGCAGCGCATCCCTGTGGTCGACCCTGAAAACTCCAGATGCCCGCCCTCGGGCATCCAAGGGGAAGAGATCGGAATTGGATCTCCAGAATTGCTCGTCAGCGTTATATAGGACGACAAACGAATAGCCCTCAAGCAGTTTTCGCAGATCTTCCCTGCAGGTCCAAACGTCGTCCTTATTGTATTTCTCGCCCACGGACCAGCACCACCATTGGGTCTCCAAGGGACTGACGCTGTAGCTGAACATGTACTTCTCGAAGCCAGTGGAATTCTGGTCGATGAAATAGACCTTTTCCCCCTTCGCAGCATGCTTCTTGACGCGCTCAGCCAAGGCATCAACCCGCTTGCGCTGCTCCAGAACCTTCTCGGTCTGGGGCGACGAGACTGGCGGAACGAATAATTCAATCGGCAAGCACAGCAACCCCGCCAGTACGGGGAGGGCAAGAACCGGGCGCAGCCATTTGATCTTGAATGCGTCGACAGCCCCCGAATAGGCCCCAAATATGATCAGGGCCCAAGCAAGGAAGTAGGTTCCCGCATACCGTTCGAAAGAAGCCAGCCGTATGCCTTCGTACTCCGAAAAAAACAGCAGATACGAAAGCAGGAGAAACGACAGGTAGCCCACCGCCCCTGCGGAAAGCAGCGCGAACGCCGCGACCCGAGGCAGGACCTCATTTCGCTGGCTAATCAGGATGCAGATCACACTGAGCATCATCAGCCAGAGCATCACACTCAGAGGAGACATCAGCAGCACGATCTTCCACGCGCCGGGGTAAAGCCCAAAGTTCTCTGATTGAAACCGCTGGATGAATTCGAGCGCAGTCCTTCCGATTCGGCCCAACAGGGGATTCTCGAACAGGGAGTTCAGCGTGGGTATGGGATAGGACACGCCAGCGCCTATCATCTTCGAATACCAGTACCACGAGCCAAAAGCCAAAAGCGTTGCAAGGCTGCCAGGAATCACCTGGGCAATGGCGCGCTTGAATCTTGCGGAAACACTGATTTCGGCGGTTTGAAGAACGGACGAGAAAAAGTGGGTAGCGATGACAAGCAGCGCCAATATCAGGCCGATCTGCTTTATCAGCACCAGCAGAGCAAGGCTGATCGCTACGAGGACAGCCCCTCTGATGCCCCTGGCCGTCGCCGCCAGAGCAATGCTTGCCGCGAACACGAGCGCCAGCAACGGATCGACGAATATGTGCTTATAGTCGAAGCCAAAGAAGTAGGGGATTGCGCACGCCGAAAAAAAGGTCAGGACCTCGAGAACAGAAGCACGTGCATGAAAAGCGCCTATCACGCAGGCAAGCGCCGACAGCATGAATATGATCTGAGCCGACACGAGCCCGCTTTCGGACCATGGACCTAGGAACAGATAATAATATTGAAACAGCTGCTGAGCGGGTGGATACCCCTTGAAAATATCAACAATCGGCGAATCTTGCAAATACAGTGAATGGGTGGCGTGGATGACTTTCGCCCCCAGCCCCCAGAAAGAGAATTCATCCCAACCCGTGAGCTTGAAATCCACTGGCACGAAGGAGATGAAAAATACGAAGGGCATAAGGTAAAGCAACTGGCAGAGCTTCCCGGCGCTCCACTCCAGCGGCACGGGCGCCGTGCGCCGCCGGAAGAGCCAAAGCAAGCTGTACACCAGCAGCCCCCCTCCCGCCAAAACAGACATGATCGCCCCGGCGCGCAACAGTCCGGCAAGGCCGGCGCAGTACAGCCACAGCACGGTCAACGCAACATGCAAGTAAATCGCAATGGACAGCTTGATGCGCAGGCGCAGCACAAAAAAGGTCAAGAAACCCAAAGAGGAAAGCAAGATCAACATATCGTCTTATCCGAGGCGCGTCCGTGCCGCCTTACGCCTTGGCTATAACAATGATTCCAGACACGACCAGGAACAGTCCGACAAAATATTGGGTCTGGAATTTCTCACCAAACAGGAAATAGCTACCTATGGGAACAAGCACAAAAGCCAGCGCCATCAAGGGATAGACTTTTCCGAGCTCCAGCCGTTGCAAGACATAAATCCACAAAATGGTCACGAATCCGTAAAGCCCCAGGGCAAAGGAAAGGACCATGAAAGTCTTGGGGTCGAACACCGAGCCGCTGTTCTTTAGAGTCGTCGCACCAAATTTGAATAGCAGTTGACCGATGGCGATCCCGATCACACAAGCGATTGCGAGTAAATGCGTCATTTAAGTTTTGTTCTATGAAACGGCCTCGTCGGAACCGATGCGATATCGTAGCCAATGAATGAAAGAATGAACTGCACGCCAAGTATTATTGGCACCGCGGATATCATGACGGTACCCGCCGCAGTCGAGACGCCTGTCTGCGCCGACTCTATCCAATGGCCAGCGCCGAAAAAAGCACCGCACAACACCAGAAGTACTCCTAACGGCAATTCGATGGACGCCAGGGACATACCGCGCAGGTAATAGTTGTAGCAAAGACGCTTGAAGAAATTCCGGACATGCTTGACCAGGAATTCGCCCATTATCTTGGTGATCTTCAGGTTGCTAACTTCATCGGCATACTTGGCCACCATCGGCACATCCACTACCACCGCGCCAAGCGTGTTGAGCCGAAACAGCATGTCGGTTTCAAAAAAATATCGATTGCTAATTTTCTCGAAAGGAAGATACTTGGCGACACTTGCATGGATGGCGGTGTAGCCATTGGTCGGATCGAACAGATTCCAATACCCCGACGAGAGCTTCGTCATGAATGACAGCGCGGCGTTGCCGAACAAGCGCCGCTTGGGCATCGTTCGAACACTTTCAAGATCGAAGAAACGGTTTCCCTTGGCATAATCGGCTTCCCCCGAGACAATGGGGGACACGAACGCCTGTAAGAGGGCCGGGTCCATTTGGCCGTCGCCGTCAATCTTGACAATGATGTCCATGCCGTCTTCGATTGCAGCCTTATAGCCGGCCATCATTGCGCCGCCGACGCCCTGATTCGTTTCGTTGCGCAGTACGACTACGCGGCTGTCGGAACAATGCTGTTCCACGAATTCCCCCGACCTATCGGGGCAACAGTCGTCGACGATGTAGATTCGGTGGACTTCCTCACCTATGGCCGCAATAACATCCAGGATGTGCTTCGTTACCTTGTAAGACGGGATAACGACAGCGATCTTGACCAAAAAACTGCCCGATGCAGTATTGCCCATATTATCCATGACACCATGCAACTAACCCGCGATTGACGAACCAGGCCTGAGAAGGTCTGAATGAGCCCATATTTCAGCAAAACTCGTGCTACAACCCATTGATTTGATTTATTTTGATTTTTCCTGGATGGAGTTATTCAGACCTTTCCTTGAAATTCAGGATTCACATTATTGAAATCTGTCTCCGCGTGAGATATTGGCCCTCTGCCCACCCACTGTTGGAGCGCCTCACTGTGAAAACGCCGAATACAAATCGGGCCCGGCATATCGGCGGCGCTATCCAGGAAATTTGATAATTCCAGATGCATATTGTAACCTAGGACGGCGGCTTGCACGTAACCTCCGTTATCGCGTCGCGGTCCGGTGGGCAACCCTCATTTGCGTGTCGGAATTGAGCCTTCGCCGAAGCTGCCGACATTGGATTGCTCCTGGCGGCGGGAGCCAGCCTATCTGACGCTCTGCTCCTTGCCGAACGGGCCTCACTAAAGAGAGTCCGCTCATTGCGCCCGCAGGCCCCAGCGGTGCGGGAACCCTCAGCACGACGGCGTATGCGGCGACAAGGCGCGCCTAGCCATCGACATAGGCCGCCTGACCCACGGAACACCTCTAGCGCGCCGCTCACCTTGGACGGCATGCCTCAACTGGTCGACAGCCTCATGGATTGCATACGGGCAACTGAACGCAACGGTCGCCTCGCCCCCGTCTATCGGACGTGCAATCGCTGCGAACTGGTCAAAGGGATGATCGGCAACACCTCGTCCGTCGGCATTACGGCAGCTTCGGTCGGTGCTATTCTGGCGCGCATGGTCCCGTCCGATAGCGGCGACGAGGCCAGCACCCCGCCAATGGGTAGCTAAATGGGTAGCCAGAGGCAGAATGAAAATTCAAAACACCCCGTTAACCCGCATGGATAAAGGCTCTTACCCTTTACCCTTGGCCAATACGGCATCATCCTGGTTTAGCCTTCCGTCCTGACGCGCCGCCTTTCCCTGAAGACATGGATCTGACGCTTGCCCGAGTCCTGCTGTTCGGCTTAAGCCTGGCAGGCATCCCCCTTCTGGTGTTCGCGATAAAACTGATTCGTGGCGTGCTCACGGGGGAGATCGTCGCCGAGCTGCCTTATACACAAAAAGAAGCCCCATTTTCGATCGCAACGGCGGGCACCTACGCCATCTGGCAGAAGGCACCGTTGCTTGCCAGGACGCCCGTCGGCGAATTTCGCCCGGAAGTACGATCGAGCCCGTCGGGCCGTCCCTTGCGATTGCGTGCTTCCTGGATGCGGCCCAGCGTCAATAACGGAATGACGGGCCGGATGGAACTGTTCCGATTCTTCGCCCCCGCGGGCGATTACACGATCGCCTTCGGGGAAGGCGCGAGCGTGTCCAAGATGGAGCTGGCGCTCTCCGCGCTTTTGCCGATCCGAAAGTCGGCGCTGCCGGCAGACTATTCGCTGCAAGTCACGAAGGCGCGATCAGCTTTCATTCTCTTGGCGGGGATATTCCTGATCCTTATCGCGGCCGGCTGCATTCTTGGCGGATTTGTTTTGGGGATATCGGCGCACCAGTTTGTCGGCCAGGCCGCAACTGCCCTCACGCATTAACAGGTCGCAACGTTCTTTTCAACCCAACCTGTATGGATTGTGTGACTTAACAATTCGATTGAAATGAAGTTTGAAACCGATGGCGGCAATAGAAAGCAGCCGATAAGCTGCGGGCGCTTTGCGGGGTCTACCCTGCCTCGCGCCTTTTTCTTATGCTTTCGGAGGTTAATGCAATGAAGTCCCTATTCCGTCCGTTCCTGTTGCTGGTCGCGGCGTTGCCGCTGGTACTGGCCGCCTGCGGCGACAAGGAGCCCGAGCAGCGCGCCGCGTTCACGCAGTACCTGCAAACCCGCATCGTCGATAAGCCCGGCGTGCGCGTGCCCGCATTGACGGATGAAGAAAAGAAGTCTTTTGGCGATTACGCGGCGCACTACGCCGTGATCACCGATTTCAATTCCGGCATGGATGCATCGGTCAAGCCGCTGTCCAGCATCATGCAGAAGGGTGCCGTGCGTTCGTTGAGCGATATCGTGGCGCGCCGCGACGACCTGAAGGGTGTGCAGACGTCGCTGAACGACATGGGCGAGGCATTGAAGGCGCAGAAATCGAAAGCGGATGCCGCACGCGCGCAGCTCAAGCAGCCCGATGACCTGAAGGCCGTGTACGACAAGGCCTATGACAAGACGGTGAGCCTGCCGGCCGATACGTTCCGCGATGTGTTGCCGCAGTTGAACGCCACGTTCGACAGCAGCCTGAAGATCGCTGATTACGTCCAGGCCCACAAGGCGCAGATCGAGATTTCGGGCCCCGTGGTCAAGGTGAAGGATCCGGCGGTGCAAGCTGAGTTGAACCAACTGCTGCAAGACCTGAACGCCCAGGCGAAGAACCTGCAGCAGGCGCAGACGCGCATGCAAGCGGTGATGCTGGGCCGCTGATCGCACCCAGGCCCCGGGCCGAGGCCGCTACAGCGCGACAACCCGGTTTCGACCGGATTCCTTGGCCTGGTAGACGGCAGCGTCGGCGGCTTCGACCAAGGCGGACGGTTCATCGCCCGCCTTGGGGAGCACGGTAGCAACACCGATGCTGACCGTGACGACTCCGCCGTCGTTGTCCGGGTGCGGGACGCCTGATTCCAGCATGGCGCGCCGGATGGTTTCGGCAATGCTTATCGCACGCTGACCGCTGGTGTCAGGCAACAGCACCACGAATTCTTCGCCCCCGTAGCGCGCCGCCAGATCGCGCGGACGGCGGGCGTTTTTTTTCAGTATCGCCGCCAGCGTCTTCAGCAATTCGTCGCCTTCCTGATGGCCGTAGCGATCGTTATAGCGTTTGAACCGGTCCGCATCCAGGAACAGCAACGATAGCGGATGACCGTCACGCCGGGCGGCCTGCCACTCGCGCGCCAGCGCCTCGTCAAACGCTCGCCGGTTGGGAATCCCGGTCAGGCCGTCCGTTTGCGCTTGCATTTCAAGTTGCGCTTCGAAAGCACGCCTTAAGCGCATCTCTCGCCGGAACAGCACGATCTGCGCGATGACCGACAGGAACAACGCCAGTGTGACGGGCACGACCAATGCGACGCGCCTGACCCAGGGCTCGAGGATACCGTCCGCGGCCTGCGCCACGTTAATCACCAACGGCGTATCTTCTATTGGCTCGAACGTGTACAAGCGCTTGACGCCATCCGGCGACAACGCGCCGACGAATGCTCCCTCGCGACGGATCAGAAATTGCTGGAAGTCCTGCGGGAAATCGACTTCGCGGCCCATGTCCGACAGCGAGTAGGGATTGCGAACCAACACCACGCCGTCATTGCGGAAAACCGTGATGGCGTCGCGCTCGCCAATCGACAGCGTGGCGAAGCGGTCACGAAAGTACGCCAGCCGAAGCGACCCGACGACGACGCCCGCGAAACTGCCGTCGGAATGGGAAATCCGCCGGCTGATGGCGATACTCTCGTCTCCGCCGCGCAAGGGGCTCTGATACGGGCGGCTGACATACATGCCGACATCGTCGGCGTCGCGGTGGACCTGGAAATAGTCCCAGTCGGAGAAATTCCGGTCTGCCTCGTCGATGCCCATCGAGGCGTAGCGCACGTTGCCATGTTCGTCCAGCACGCCGATGGCGCCCAGGTATTCCGCCGAGGACGATCGGTCGAACAGGAAACGGCGCAGCGCTTCGCCTTTGACGTGTTCGATCCCGGGTTCGCGCAGGCGTTCGACCACGCCTTGCAGCGACAAGTCATAGAGGTGCAGCGTACGGCTGATGTCGGCGGCCAGCACGCTCGTGACGTTGTGCCCCGCGGTATAGGCGGCCTCCCACGTCAGGCGCCTGTCGATCCACAGCAACGCGACCGCGGCGGCACAGATGCCGATGGCGACCAGCCCGGCCAGTGCATACAGGATGCGATGCAAAAATCCACGGGATTTCAATGCGGCACTCCTTCGCAATGGCGGCCCGGACGCGGTGGCTGCCGCGCGGGCTTCATATCCGGAGAGATAATGCCGGGCCCCCGCCCCCTGCGCAAGATCGCGACGGGCTCGGGGGGCACGATCAAGGATGGCCCTCGGCTTTACTTGCGGGATTCGAGAATGCGCGGAGCGCGCGCCGCGGAACGGGCGCTTTACCGGCGAAATTCGCCGGCGATCGCCAGCAGGCGATGGCTTAGTCTTGAACTCCGGACGCTCTGCGCCCGGAGTTGCCCTTACGACACCGCCGTGGCGGCGATGCGGAAGGGAAAGGCGCGGACGCCCCGTACCTTGTCGGTCTCGCGTTGCGCGTTGATCGCCCAGGCAGGCCCAGCCCCGCCAGAAGACGACATCAGCTGGCGCATCGCGCCGGCCGAAAACCCGCACTGCAAGGCCAAGGCCTGGCGCCGGGCAAGCTCAACACCCACAGCGTGCGGCGTCGCGAAACTACGATCCGATTGCAGCATGGCAGCCCCCTGGCAAATGCTCTTCGTCAGTGAAGAGTCAGTGCAAATGAGACTACCGCAGTCTTTTAGTTTTGCGCGTGAAATGATACGTAAAGTAATGCAAAGATGCGGAAATATAGCGTACGAAATAAGGCTGTCATGCCAATGGGTTAGCCGCCGCCTGGGCGGTCTCGCGGTCGGGCTTGTCATTTCGGCCATCCGCCGGGCCCACCATGTTCCCGTACAGCAGCGATCGGCCCGCAAACAGCCCGCCCGCCACTTCGAGGTCGAACCGCTCGGTGTCGCGCCTGCGGACATCTTCAACGACCTGTGATGCTTCGTCCGCCGGCACGCCGATGGCGCGCAAGGCGGCCTCGCCGAATACCAGCGCGGATTCCAGGGTTTCGCGCACCTGATAATCCACGCCCTCCTTGGCCAGCGCCAGGGAATGGATGCGGTCATATGCGCGCACGACCACCCGGACCAGCGGGAATTCCGCCTTGATCAGCTTGACCATGTGATTCACGGCCTGGGGATTGTCGATGCAGATCAGGATCGCGCAAGCGTGTTCGGCACCGGCGGTGCGCAGCATGTCGATGCGGGTGCCGTCGCCGTAATAGACCTTGACCCCCCATTTGGCCGCTGCGCGGATTGCGTCGGTGTCGGTGTCAAGGATGGACACTGTCAGGTCGCGGGCCAGCATCGCCTGCGTGACGATCTGCCCGAAACGGCCAAAACCGACGATCAGGGCGCAGCCGTCCAAATCCTTGGCGACGTCCACGCCGTCCATGGAGGGCGTGGGTTTGGGTAGTAGCCAGCGTAGCGCCAGCACGCACAGCGGCGTCAAGGCCATCGAAATAATGACGACGGCCGTCAGCACGGCGCCCGTATGGGCATCGAAAATGCCGGCCGCGGCCGCCGCCCCATAGAGCACGAAGGCAAACTCGCCGCCTTGGGCGAGCAGCGCGGTGCGCGTCATGGCTTCGGCGTGGGAGGCGCGTAGCAACCGCGCCACCACGTAAACACCCACCGATTTCACCAGCATGAACACCAGCACGGCTGCCAGGATCAGGGGCCACTCCCTGGCCACGGCGGACAGGTCGAGCGACATGCCAACGCCCAGGAAAAAGAGGCCCAGCAAGATCCCCCGGAACGGTTCGACCTCGGCCTCTAATTGGTGACGGAACGTGGACTCGGACAATAGGACGCCCGCCAGGAAAGCCCCCATCGCCATCGAAAGGCCGCCCAGTTCCATCAACAGCGCGGCCCCGAGCACGACCAGCAGGGCAGCCGCGGTCATGACTTCCCGGGCATGGGCAGCCGCCAGCAGGCGGAACAGCGGATTCAACAGCCAGCGGCCCGCGGCCAACAGGGCCAGGATGCATCCGATTGCGATGGCGGACTGCAGCCAAGGGTCGCTTTGCTCGGCGCCACCCGCCGGGGCCAGCAAGGCGACCAGCGCCAGCAGGGGCACGATGGCGAGGTCTTCCAGCAGCAGGATGGAGACGATGCGTTGACCTTGCGCAGTGGCGCTGTCGCCGCGTTCGCCTAGGATCTGCATCACGATGGCGGTGGAGGACAGCACGAAACCCATCGCTGCCATGAAGGCGGCGGGGCCCGACAGGCCGGCCAACAGGCCGACGACCGTCAAGAGGCCGCCACATGTCAGCACCTGGGCCACTCCCAGGCCAAAGATCTCGCCCCGCAGCTTCCACAGGCGCGAGGGCTGCATTTCCAGCCCGATGATGAACAGGAACATCACCACGCCCAGTTCAGCGACGTGCAGGATGGATTTCGGATCCGAAAAGAAGCCGATCCCGAAGGGACCGATGGCCAGGCCGGCCGCCAGGTATCCCAGCACTGAGCCCAGCCCCAGCCGCTTGAAGATCGGAACGGCGATGACGGCCGCGCCCAGCAAGACGACGACGTTGACGAGTTGATTGCCTTCGATAGGCAGAGCCATGTGGCGCTCCAGGTTATGCGGCGGGGGCCTGCCCCATTTTCCGGCAATCCGGGGGATTGGCAATCCGGGAGTACGGCAAGCTGGAGAGGAAAAGCCCTCACGCTGCGCACGCTTCGCGCGCTTACTGCCCCCCGAGGGGGCTTTTTTGTCTTGGGACGGCCCTACGACAAGAAAAGCCCCCACGCTGCGCACGCTTCGCGCGCTTGCTGCCCCCCGAGGGGGCTTTTTTGTCTTGGGACGGCCCTACGACAAAAAACCGCCGCGATGGGCGGCGGTTGAAGGGGGAAGTTCGGTCAGTCGTCGCGGAACTGCATCTTGTACAGCGAGGCGTACAGGCCATTGGCGGCCAGCAGTTCGGCGTGGGGGCCGTGTTCGACGATCTTGCCGGCATCCAGCACGATGATGCGGTCGGCGTTCTGGACGGTGGACAGGCGGTGCGCGATGACCAGCGTGGTGCGGCCCTTCATCAGGCGTTCCAGCGAGGCCTGGACCTGGCGTTCGGACTCGTTGTCGAGCGCCGAGGTGGCTTCGTCCAGGATCAGGATGGGCGCATTCTTGATCAGCGCCCGGGCAATCGCCAGGCGCTGGCGCTGGCCGCCCGACAGGCGGGCGGCATTTTCGCCCACCGGCGTGTTGATGCCCTGCGGTAGCCCTTCCACGAACTCCAGCAGGTTGGCGGCCGCCAGGGCGTCGCGCACCTTCTGTTCGCTGGAATTGCCCAAGGCGCCATAGCCGACGTTGGCGGCGATGGTGTCGTCGAACAGCACGACGTCCTGGCTGACCAGCGACAGGTGTGATCGCAGGCTGCGCAAGGTCAGGTCGTTGATTGGCGTGTCGTCCACCAGGATGGTTCCGCCGTCGGCCAGCACGAAGCGCGGCAGCATGTTGACGAGTGTGGTCTTGCCGCTGCCTGATCGGCCCACCAGGGCCACGGTCTGACCGGGTTCCACGACGAAGGAAATGTCGTTGACCGTGTCGCGGTCGGCATCGGGGAAACGGTGCTTGACGTTGCGGAATTCCACCTTGCCGCGCACGGGTTCCGGCAGTTCCTTGGTGCCCGTGTCGTTTTCGGGCGTCTGGTCGATCAGCGCGAACACGCTTTCGGCCGACACCAGCATCTTCTGCATGCGCGCCGCGACGTTGGTCAGGCGCTTGATGGGATCGAAAATCTGCGCCAACGCGGCCATGAAGGAAGCGAAGCTGCCCACGGTAAGCGCCCCGCTGTTGGCCTGGCTGAGCGCGACGGCGATGACCGCACCGACGGAAATCGAGATGCAGACCTGCGTCAGCGGCGTCAGCGCGGCATCCGCCGTGGCGGTGCGCATCGCGAAGCGGCGGAGACGGCGGCTGACGAAATCGAAACGGCCTCGCTCGACTTCATAGCCATCGAACAGCTTGATGACACGCTGGCCATCGATGCCTTCGCCTACCACGCGGGTCAGCTCGGCGTTCATGTTGACGGTGTCGCGGTTGATGCGGCGCAGGCGCTTGATGAAGAAGCGCGAAATCAGCACCGACACCGGCAGCATGATCAGGATGATCAGCGTCAATACCCACGACATGTAGAGCAGCACGCCAATCAGGGCCAGCACCACCAGCGTTTCGCGCACCAGCACCGTGATAACGTCGGTGGCGTATCCCGTGACGTTGCCGGCATCGATCGTGAAGCGGTTGAGCAGCCGGCCGGTGTCGCCGCGCTTGAAATCGGAGTCGGGCAGGCCAAGCAGGCGTTCGAACATGTCGCGGCGCATGCCCAGCAACACATTGTTGGCCACCCAGGCCAGCAGATAGTCACTGAAAAAGTTGCAGATTCCGCGCAGCAGGATCAGGCCCACGACCGCCAGCGGCAAGGCCCAGACATAATAGGGTTTGGCCCCGGAAAAGCCGCCATCCAGCAACGGCTTCATAATGACGGCCAGGACGGGTTGCGTGGCCGCCGCGCCCGCCATCAGCAGGACAGCCAGCAGCAAGCCCTTCCAGTAGGAACCCACGCGGCTGTAGATCCGGCTCCAGAGTTCAGACTTGACGGGGTTGGAATCCGCGGGTGCGTTGCGTGCGGCAGAATTCAAAGGGAACACTCGCTTTTATACAATTGTGCCCCGGATTGTACCGGCTACGCGCCGCCGCGCTGTAGCGCCCACCCTCATTTCAGCCCCATTTTCCCCTCGCCCGCCCATGTCCGAAATCAGTTGCTTGTACGTCCGGTTACCCAATTGGGTGGGCGATGTCTGCATGAGCTTGCCCAGCCTGCGCGCCCTGCAGGCCAGCGGCCTGCCCCAGCCCACCGTGCACCGCCTGCTCAAACAACTCATCGCCGGAGGCTTGCTGACGCAGGATCAGGCAAAACGCTACCGCCTGGGTCACTTCGCCTACGAGCTTGGCTTATCGGCCTCGTCCCACTATGGGCTCAAGGAATTGGGCATGCCCTATGTTCGCGCTGTCGCCCTGATCACCGGCGATACCGCTTTCCTGACTATACGCAGCGGCGAGGACTCCTTTTGTCTGGAACGGGCCGAAGGCGTCTATCCCATCAAAGTGCTGCCAGTGGAAGTGGGCCATCGGCGCCCTATGGGCATAGGCGGAGGCGGCCTGGCGTTGCTGGCTTTCTTGCCGCTCCGGGAAAGAGAGCAAGTCCTCCAGAAGATAGAGCCCCAGCTGGCAAATTACTCGGGGCTGAGTGCCCCCATCTTGCGTACCCTGGTAGAGCAGACACTCTCCCATGGCTACTCTGTTATCAGCAACTATGCCGTAGCGGGCGTCACTAGCATCGGCTACCCGATATTTGACCGCTACGGATCGATCGTCGCAGCCATTAGCGTCAGCGGGATCGCACCCAGAATGAATAACGAGCGGCAAGCCATGATCGTTGCGTGCCTGAAAAAGGAATGCGAAGCGCTACAACGCAAATTGTGGAATGCGGCGGCCTGATGGCAAGGCGGGCATAGCCGGATTTGTTGGGCGGTGGTGGAGCGTGGTATCGCTGACGCTAAGTAGCAGTAGCCCCGGCCAGAAAACGCCAATGGCGTGCTCCCATGGCCAGAAAGTCATTCACATGTGCATAAAGCATGCTGACCCCCTTGCCCTGCCATGACTGCAGATCACCTTCTTTCACCAGAAAACCGACCGCACGATCTTTGGCCAAGATGCGGGCAATCGTACGGTCCAGCTCAGCCATCACATCCGGATGGGCATAGTTACCGGAAAAACCCATGCTTTTGGCAAGATCGACCGCACCAATAAAAAAACAATCGACCTCAGGCACGCTCAGGAAATTATCCAGATCCTGCACCGCGCTGGCAGACTCAACCTGGACGATTATGGTTTTTTGCGAGAAATCCGCTGGCGATGCATAACGGATGTCGGCAACGGCTTTTTCCACTTGGGCAGCGTTGTCCAAACGGGGAATGACAACACCATCAATGCCGCGCATCATATAGCGCTCAATGGTCCATGGTTCAGGCGATGGAATACGCACAATCGAACTGACGCCATGCAGGCAGGCAGCGCGCGCCATGTGTTCCACATCGACAAAACCGAGATTGCCCTGCTCGCAATCC
>LNAP01003175.1_pt1 | contig 15796 bp, 11 predicted proteins | sample 602601 | NCBI WGS metagenome assembly LNAP01 (sample SAMN02440304, study PRJNA202911) | soil metagenome | biome: Subtropical and temperate rainforests or woodlands; isolation source: soil samples (1 kg each in a 20% v/v slurry with milli Q water) were... ...
CCCCCCTCCCCCCGCTCCCCCCCCCCCCCCCGCCCGCCTGTCCCGCGCGGCGGCGCCAGGATGCGGGATGGCCTTTCCTTGGTTTCAGGCTGCGCGATCGCTGGGCGCGCCGCGGCGAGGTAGATGAATTTCTCGTCTTCCCAGGGAACATCGGCGCCCTTGACCTGGCGATGCAGGCGGCTGCGGGCGACGCGGCGGGAGAAGTGGCACCAATCCGGCGCCGCAAGCGGACAAGGCGCCGCATGCGGGCAGGGAGCGACAAGCACGGCCCCGGCATCGATCAGCAGGCCGCGCGCCGTCAGGATGCGCTGCCAGCCGGCCGGCGTACCGGGCTCGACGATCAGCAGCAGCCCGCCGGTCATCGACCACAACTGCTCCACCAGCAGATCGCGCGCCGCCGGTGCCAACTCGTCCAGCACATAGGCCAGGGTCACCAGGTCACGGCGCATGGAATCGGGAGGGAAAAGCGCCGGCAAATCCACCGGGACATTGCCAGGCCGCCAGGCGATGCGGGCCACGGAGGATGCGGCGGCGAGGTTTTCTCCCTGGGCGCGGATTGCCGCGCTGCCTTCGATCAGCAAGGCATCGTCCAAACCCGGCCAGGTATCGGCCGCCGCCCAGAGCGCCGAGCCGGGGCCGGCGCCGACATCCAGCAGCGACAAGGGGGAGAAACCCGGCAGCAACTGTGCCGCCGCCGCCATGGTTGCGCGGATCGCGGCATACGTCGCCGGCAGACGTGTCGCGAGATAGGCCAGCGCCGCCATGTCATCGGCGAGATGGAATCGTCCGTCACGAATCTCTGCCCGGTAACGCTGCGACAGCAACGCCGCCGCCTCTGTCAGATCGCCGAGGGCAATGCCGGTCAAAGCGCGGTCGACAGCTTGTCGTAAGGCTGATGGCAATTCCATTGCGGCGATGTCGTATCTTTTTTGGCACAGTCGGGCAGGGATTTATCCGACAGCCGTGGCAGCACGATACGCAAGGGTTCCTATCGGGTCCAGCAGCGGTGTTCGATTTCAGAGGCAGATATCTCGCATTTCGCATGAATGAGGCGCAATTTTTGCGCATCTCCCCAGTTACATAGCCGCCCCCGGTATACAGCTCGTCAAGACGGCAGACCGCTTCGTCCTTGGTACCGAAATCCTGGCAACGGCTCATATCATCTCGCGGGCCGAGTTCTAATCCGCTTTCACGTCCCGCGATAAGTGCATATAATTTTATGTACTTAGTCGAAATGCCGGATAATATAAATAATCAATAGACAATGAGACATGATTTGCGTTGCAGGCGGGATGGAGCGTAAGAGCAAATCGTGACCGCACTTTCTCGGCAAGCCCAAACGAGCGCCACTGTTCGGCGCTTACGCTGGTTCCTCAGCGCGATGCTACCGAATTCCCCCTTCTTCAATTATCTCGCCGCCCTGCCGTCCTTCGTGCAAAGCCACAAGCGGCTGCCGCGGCCGATGCGCTCGGCGCGGGCGAATATCAACGACTTCGTCTTCGGCCGCATGATCCGCGACAAGTGGAACCTGCTGCAGCAGGCCTGCGTCGATAAGGAATATGCCAAGCTCTTCGTTTCCGGCGCGTCGAAAGACGTGCGGGTGGCCCAAACGCTGGCGATCTTCGATATCGCGCAGCATACCACGGTCGACGACCTGGCCTATTGGCTGGCGCCGTTTCATGGCATGCGGGTGGTGGCGAAGGCGACGCATAGCTCGAACTGCATCCTCTTCCTCAACCGCCCGCTCGACATGGCGCAACTGGAAGCCTTCCTCTACCGCGCGAAGAAGAATTTTTTCCACCGGATGCGGGAAACCCAATACGGGAAACTCGAGCGCAAGATCATCCTGGAAGAATATCTCGGCGATGAGCGCGGCGTGAACGACTACAAGTTCTTCTGCTCATATGGCGAAGTCTTTTATTGTCAGGTCGATATCGACCGCTTCGTCAATCATCTCAGCGGGTTGTTCAGCGTGCCGGATTTCATGCCGGTCAAACGCAAATCCGCTGCCGCCCCGCTTACGGATTTGCCAAAACCGCTCCGCTTCGACCAGATGGTGCAGATCGCCGCCGATCTCTCCCAGTTTTTCGATTTCGTGCGCGTCGATCTCTATGACAGCGCCGATGGCATTTATTTCGGCGAATACACCTTCACCCCCGCCGCCGGCTGCGTGCGCAGCTTCGACGGCAAGATCGGCGTCGATCTGCTGAACCGGATCCGGACGACGAGCAGCCCGGTCAGATGCAACTCGCATCTCCCGGCAGGGCCGGGGCGGGGCAGGGGCCTCGTGCAGCCGGCCTTCCGGCCGGCGCTTCTTGCGGCACCCCATCCGGAGCCGATTCTCGGCACCGGCCCGGCCGTCGTCGAACAGGTTGTGTCCCTTCCCGTGGAAGGGCCGGCTCTGTAAGCCTGCCGATAAGTTGTCAAAAGAATTGTTGTCATCACGAGGCCGGCCTCTCTAACATGGCCGCGCCGCGTATCGACTCCCTTTAGCGGCTGAGCCCGCCAGCTTTCCCTTTCGATCCCATCGCCACGCCGAAACATTTCCCTTCGCAAACGATCCCGCAGCCACGTCTCAGCAAGGCCCGCTATTCAGGCGGTCGCCGCTTCAATCGATGAGGAACGAAATGGCCCAAGATCCCATCAAGCACGTGGTCGTGCTGATGCTTGAGAACCGCTCCTTCGATCACATGCTCGGCGATGTACCGAAGATGCGGGCGCGGTTTCCCCTCAATGGTTCCAATGCCGATGGCGGGCGGGTGGTGACGCAGGCGCCGGGCGCCGCGCGGCGCCTGGTGAACGACCCGGCGCATGATACGACCGACGTGCTGCTGCAACTCGGCATCACCGGTACCGCCGGGTTGAATGGCGGCTTCCTGCAGAATTATGCCCATGCCTTTCACGACTGGCCGGGTGGCAGCACGCCGGACGAGATCATGAAATATCATGCCGCCGGCAGCCTGCCGGCCTTGCATGGCCTGGCCGAGGCCTTCACCATCTGCGATCACTGGTTCTCGCCGGTACCGGGCCCGACTTGGACCAACCGATTGTTTGCCTTGAGCGGCACCAGCCTTGGCCGGGTGAACATGCCGAACGGCCTGCTGCATCTGGATCTGCATTGGTACGAACAGCCGACCGTCTTCGATCGGCTGAACGAACGTGACATCTCATGGAAAGTTTATTACGGCGATGTGCCGCTTTCCTTCCTGTTCGTCCATCAATGGGAACCGCAGAATGTGGCGCGGCACCGGAAGATGACGGAATTCTTCAAGGATGCGGCGGGGGAGGCGGACAAGTTTCCGGCCTTCGCCTTCATCGAACCGGCCTATCTGCAGCCCGGCGCCAATGACGCCCATCCGCCGCATGACATCCTGGAAGCCGATCTCCTCGTCGCCGATGTCTATGATGCGATCCGCGCCAATGAGGCGCTGTGGGAATCGACGCTGCTGGTGGTGCTCTGCGACGAGCATGGCGGCTTCTACGATCATGTGCCAGCACCCGCGGCACTGCCGCCGGATCATCACCGGGACGAATATACGTTCGACCATTATGGCGCGCGCGTGCCGGCCGTGCTGATTTCGCCTTATCTTGCCAATGGCGTGTTCGACCAGCCGATGGACCATACCAGCCTGCTCAATTATCTGCAGGGCAAGTGGCAACTGGGTGCGCTGGGTGCCCGCACGGCGGCCGCGAAGAATTTTGCCGGTCAGATTCTGACGAAGCCGCGCAAGGATACGCCGCCGGTTGCACCGCGTCCCGCGCAAGCCGCGTCACCCACGGTTTCATCACCCACGGTTTCACCACCCGCGATTTCATCAGTCACGGGTTCAGTGCCGAGTGGAACCTTGTCCGATCATCAAACCGCCATTGTGGCGTTGTCGCATCTATTGGAATCCATGGCCGGGGAAGACCCGACGGTGGTGGCCGCGCGCAATCGCCAGGTCCTGACCGGCGCACAGTCGCAGATCGATGCCGCGACCGACCGGGTTGAGAGCTTCATCGCCGCGCGCAGCAGGCTGGGCTGAACACGGCGATCCAGCCTCAATGCCCGCCGGCGCCGGCGTTCCAATCGACCTGGCCGCCGGTCGGCTTGATGCCGAAATAGGCGATCAGCCCGGCAACCGCCAGCATGACGGCCGATATGGCGAAGGTATCGTCCAGGCCCTTGGTGACATCCTGGCTCGCGACCAGCGCACCGAACAAAGCCACGCCCATCGCGCCGCCGACCTGGCGCGCTGTGTTGAGCACGGCCGAAGCGGTGCCGGCGCGCTGCCGTTCGACGGTGGCGAGGACAGCGGCGGTCATCGCCGGGATAGCGGTGCCGGTACCGATCGGGATCAGGGCCAGGACCGGCGCCATATAGGTGAAAGGCGTGTCGGGGCCGACTCGGCAAAGCAGGCCGAAGCCGATAGCGCCGACGATCAACCCGCCTGTCATCGGCCAGCGGAAGCCGATGCGCGAGGCGATCCAGCCGGAGAAAATATTGGCGATGATGAAGATGCCGGTCAACGGCAGGAAGGCGAGGCCGGTTTCCGCCGGCGAATAATGCCGCACCTCCTGGAAATAGAGGCTGAGCACGAAGATCAGGCCGTAGAAGGTGAAGTTGGAAATGATGCCGATCAGCACCGCGGCGGAAAAGGTCGAGCGTTTGAAGAAGCCCAGCGGCACCATCGGATGGCGATTGGCCAGTTCGGCGGCGATGAAGGCGCAGGCGCCGATCGCCGCGGCGATCAGGCCGGACAGCACCAGATTGTCGTTCCAGCCGCGTGGCCCCGCTTCGATCACGGCGCCGGTCAGGCAGAACAGGGTGATGATGCCGAGAATCTGGCCCAGCGGATCGAAGCCGCCGCGCTGCTGATGCTTCACGGTTTCGGCGACCGAGCGCAGGGTCCACCACACCGCCAGGATGCAAAGCGGGATATTGACCAGGAAAATGCTGCGCCAGCCGAAATCGTCGATCAGGAATCCGCCGATCACCGGGCCGGCCGCCACCGCGGCGCCGCCGGTCGAACTCCAGATGCCGATGGCCCGGGTGCGGGCCCGGTGGTTTTCGCCGCAGGCATGGGCGATCAGCGATAGCGAAGTCGGCAGGACCATGGCGGCGCCCAGGCCCTGGAAGGCACGGGCGGCGATCAGCACCGGCGTGTTGGGGGCGATGCCGCAGGCCAGCGAGGCGATGCCGAACACGATCATGCCCAGCAGATAGGTGCCGCGCGATCCCAGCCGGTCGCCCAGCGCGCCGGCCGAGAGCAGGAAGGCCGCGAAGGCGAGGGTATAGGCATCGACCACCCATTGCAGGCCGCCGATGCCGGCCGTGAGCTGCGAGCCGATATGCGGCAAGGCGACATTGACGATGGTGATATCGATCTGCACCACGACGAGGCCGAGACTGGTCGCGGCGAGGGTCCAGCCGAGGCCCGGCGGCGTGGGCATCGGAGGAGAGGGCATCCGAAGGGGCTGTCCGTTGCCGGGAGTCGGTCCGGCAGTAGGCTGCGCGCGCGTTGTCGTGTTGGCGCCGGCAACGCCGGAGGCGGCAGCGCCCATCGCGGCATCTGGTCGCCGATCGGTGTCACACGCTTGATCCATCGAGAAGTCCTTCGGGCCTGGTCAGTCCAAGACAGAGTCAATCGACGCCGGGCGCAATCGAAGACGGGCACGCGTAAGGACCGCAGCTGCAAGCCGCGCCGATGCACCGCCACCTTGATTGCTGTATCGAGCCGCAGGAACGAATGATGCGGGTCGATCCGGGACGAAAATTATGGAACGAACAAATACATGAATATCCGAGGCTTGCGGTTGAGAGAAGCGCTGATCCCTCATGCAGGCACCCGCATTTTTACATGTCTTGCCGTTTCAGGTCGCTTAACCTTGATTCCCACAGGGGTTTGGCGCCGGTTGTCGTAAAGCTTCTTCTATCCCGGCTCTTTTCATCCGCCGCTTTTCCTGCAAGGATCGCCGCGTGGTTACATGTGCAATTTCATCCTGGCAGCCATCCCCTGCCACGGCCATACGGCCAACCTTCGCAATCGGCGATGTGCATGGCCGGCTGGATCTGCTGAACGCCTTGCATCAGACGATCCGCGACATCATGGCGCAGGGGGATGAACGTGCGGAGAGCGAGGCGCCGCCGCTGCTCGTACATCTCGGCGATTACATCGATCGCGGGCCGCATCCGCTCGCCTGTCTGCAAACCGTCTTGCGCGGTGTCGACGGCATCGAAACCGCGGCCTTGCCCGGCAACCACGAACAGTTCATGTCGCGCAGCCTGACCGCCGCGGAAGACGGGCTGGCCGGCGTATTGCAAGGCTGGTTCGCCTATAATTGCGGCACGGCGGTGGCGCGGGAGCTCGGCTATGACGAGCCCTTCGATGCGCTGGCCGAACCGGGGCGCTTCATGGACCGGTTGCGCCAGCGCCTGGGCCGCGATCTGCTGGATCGTTTCGCCGCCATGCCGACCCATCTGCGCCAGGGCAACTATCTTTTCGTTCATGGCGGCCTGCATCCCGATATCGATATCAAGACGCAGCTCGCCAAGCCCTGGGGCGAATATCTCGCCGGCGCCTCCGATGCCGATCCGCTCTGGGTGCGCGGCCCGTTCCTCACTTATGAGGGCCGCTTCGCCGAGGATATCGTGGTCGTGCATGGCCACACGATCAGCTCGCAGCCGGAAATCCGCCACAACCGCATCGGCGTGGATACCGGCGCCTTCACCACGGGCCGCCTGACGGCGGTCGAATTGCGCGGCGGCAACCTCCGCTTCATCACCGCGACAGGCGATCCGGTCGACTGGTTCTAGGTCGACTGGTTCTGGGCCGACTGGTTCCGGGCCGACTGGTTCCGGGGCGCGCGGTTTTACATGAATGCGCGAAAGATATCTTTTAACTTCCCGAAACGAGCGGACATTTGGGCGTCACGCGCGACCTCGGAGCCTCGCCTGAAGTCTGCTTTTGAAGCAAGCCAATTCTCGGCCCGTATGGTAGATTCACCTCGGCCCGGACTTGGTCGCCAAGGGGGCGATGCCGACGCATCAAGTTCCGGTTGCGTGCAGAGACCGCCAACAAAACCGCTCAATGTAGCTTGTTAACGGCTGCAAGGCCGGACCGGCACCAGCCTGAATGACCCGTCACTCTCAAGGCACTCAATCCTAAGGAGTTCGACATGAGCAGTACGTCGGTGCGCAGCGAAACCGCAATCGAGACCCCGAGAGCGCGAACGGTCGATACGAAGCTCGAAGTCGTCGTCATTCCTGTTTCGGACGTTGATCGCGCGAAGTCGTTCTATGCGAGCCTGGGGTGGCGGCTCGACGCTGATTTCGCCGGCGGCGACGGCTTCCGCGTGATCCAGTTCACGCCGCCCGGCTCCGGCGGCTCGGTCATCTTCGGCAAGAACGTCACCGCGGCGGCACCCGGCTCCGCCCAGGGCCTGTACCTGATCGTCTCCGACATAGAGGCCGCCCGCGACGATTTGCTCGGTCGCGGCGTCGCGATCAGCGAGGTGTTCCACGATGCCGGCGACGTGCATGACGGTACGGACGAGCCCTATCTGTTTGGCCGGCTTCGGGTCAGCGGCCCGGATCCCGAGCATCGCAGCTACCGCTCGTTCGCCTCGTTCAGCGATCCCGATGGCAATGGCTGGCTGCTCCAGGAGGTCACCGCGCGATTGCCCGGACGCGTCGACGCGGATGACACGACATTCACCTCGTCGACCGAGCTCGCCGCAGCACTCCGACGCGCGGCCGCCGCGCATGGCGAGCATGAGAAGCGGACCGGCCAGCACGATGCGAACTGGCCGGACTGGTACGCCGAATACATCGTCCAGGCGCAAGCCGGCAAGCCGCTGCCGTCATGAGCAGCGACCCCCGGTTTGATCCCCGGCGTGACATACATCGGCACGGCATTCATCGACGCGGTATTCATCGGGGACCCATGCAATGACCCAAATCTTCGACGCCATCGTCATCGGGGCCGGACAGGCGGGCCCCTCCCTGGCCGGGCGGCTGACCGCCGCCGGCATGAAGGTGGCACTCATCGAGCGCAAGCTGTTCGGCGGCACCTGCGTCAATACTGGCTGCATGCCGACGAAGACGCTGGTCGCCAGCGCCTATGCTGCTCACCTTGCCCGGCGCGGCGCCGAATATGGCGTCGCGATCGAGAGCCCGATCAGGATCGACATGAAGCGGGTCTGGGCCCGGGCCGATACCGTTGCAAGGAATGCCCGCACGAATGTCGAAAAGTGGCTGCGTGGCATGGACGGTCTGACGGTCATCACAGGGCATGCCCGGTTCGAGGGCCCGGATGTCATCCGGGTGGGCGAGAGCCTGCTGACGGCGCCCCGCATCTTCATCAATGTCGGCGGCCGCGCGAGCGTGCCCGATATGCCGGGGGTCGGCACGGTCGACTACCTCACCAACACGTCGATCCTCCAGCTCGATACCGTGCCGCGGCACTTGGTCGTCATCGGCGGAAGCTATATCGGGCTTGAGTTCGCCCAGATGTATCGGCGTTTCGGCGCGGAGGTCACGGTCGTCGAAAAGGCATCGCGGCTGATCACGCGCGAGGATGAGGACGTCTCCGAGACGGTCCGCGAGATCCTCACCGATGAAGGGATTGCGGTGCGCACCAACGCCAGCTGCATCGGGTTCAAGTCTCACCCGGACGGTGTGGCGGTCGATGTCGATTGCACATCCGGGGCGCCGGCCGTGATGGGCTCGCATCTGCTGCTGGCGGTGGGGCGCCGGCCCAACACGGACGATCTCGGCCTCGACAAGGCCGGCGTCGCGACGGATGCCCGGGGCTATGTCACTGTGGATGACAAACTGAGCACCACTGTCCCTGGCATCTGGGCAATGGGCGATTGCAACGGCCGTGGTGCCTTCACCCATACGGCCTATAACGACTACGAGATCGTCGCCGCCAATCTGCTCGATGGCGGCAATCGCCGGGTGAGCGACCGGATTCCCGCTTATGCGCTCTATGTCGATCCGCCGCTCGGGCGCGTCGGCTTGTCGGAGGCCGAGGCGGCACGCAAAGGCCATCGGCTCCTCGTGTCCAAACGCCCGATGACGCGGGTCGGGCGTGCGGTCGAGAAGGCCGAAACCAAGGGCTTCATGAAGGTGGTTGCCGACGCGGAGACGAAGCAGATCCTGGGCGCCGCCATCCTGGGGACGGGCGGCGACGAGGCGATCCATGGCATCCTGGACATGATGAATGCTGGCGCGACCTATCCGGTCCTGCAATGGGCAGTGCCGATCCACCCGACCGTTTCGGAACTGATCCCGACCGTTCTCGGCGACCTGAAGCCACTCAGCGGCTGATCGATTCCCGTGCGCAGGGGAAAGGAAACCGGGCGTTCAGCTCGCGGCGAAGGATCAAGGCAGGCTGCGTGACGGGTCGGGCACCGACTTTGCGGTTTCGCCGGTAATCTCAATCGCCTAGGATGCCGCCGGTTTTACAATCTTTTTTCGAATCGAGTCCCATGGCCATCGCGCTAATCCGGGCCCGCAGCGGCTTCCCGATCTTCTTCGCTTTCACTTCGTTCCTGGCGGTCTATATCCTGCTGTCGCCGGGCCGCGGCAATGATTGGGCGATGAATCCGCTGACGGCATTGCTGGCTGTCGCTTTCGCCATGCTGGTTTTCGGCCGCCTGGCGATGGGCGTTCCCAATCGGCGGGCGCGGCAGATCTGGAACATGGTACTGGCGCTGCTCGGCGTCGTCTGCGTGGCACAGTTGGTCGAGATCTGCACCGCCGATACCGCCGATTCCGACAGCTTCGAAGATCTCGGCGATTTCGTCCTCCTGGTCGCCTGTCCGGTGACGCTCTGGCTGCTCGGCAAATACGATCCGCTGCCGCGTCTGGCGCGCAGCGTGCTGTGGCTGGGCTTCGTGGCGCAATGCGCGTCTTTCGGGTTCGATGCCCTGGACAGCTTCCTCATCGCCCACTACCAGATCGATTCCGATCTGGTGCAGCTGATGATCGATTTCTCGCAATTCGCCGCCTTGCAGGTCTATTTCATCGGCCTCTCGCTGTTCCTGCTCAGCCTGCATGTCGAAAAGCTGAACCGCAGCCACAATCTGCGCTCGATCGGCGATCTCTCGCGCTATTTCTTCATTTACGGCGGCCTTTATGAAAAGCTGCTTTATCCCAATATCGCGCGGCTGCGCCTGCCTTGCGTGAAACCCATCCTGGCGCTGGCGCATCTTTATCTCTGGCTGCCGAAACTGGCGCCGCTGGTGCGGGCGAAATTCGGCAAACCTGTGCACCGGCAATTGCTTGAGATCGCCGGCCTCTCGTTCCGTCATGGTCTGGATGCCCAGGCCTATTACATGTTCGAGCTCTATCGCAAGCGGCACCGCCTCGCCGCCGCCGGCTATCTGACCCGCTTTGAAACCAAGAACGGCTTGTTCAAGGCGATCAACGGGCTGTTCCCCAAGCTGTATGCGGATCGTCGCAGCGAGCTTGGCGACAAGCTGCTCTTTGCGGAGCTCGCCGCCGCGCATCAGGTCGCCTGCGTGCCTGTCTTCGCGGTAGCGGAGCAAGGCCGGTTGACCCTGCGCGCGACGACGGAGGATGCTCTGCGCTGCGATCTCTTCGTCAAGCCGCGCAAGAACAAGGGCGCCAAGGGTGCCGGGCTTTATCTCTATCTCGGCGGCGATATCCATCTGGCGCCCGACGGCCGGCAGCTCTCGCGCCGGGCGCTGCTGGAGCAGGTGGCGGCGCAATCGGCGGAAAGATCGCTGATGATCCAGCCGCGCCTGGTCAATCATCCGCTGCTGCGCGATCTCGCCGGTCAATCGCTGCTGGCGATCCGCATCATCACCTGCATGGATGCCGGGCGGCAGCCCGCCGTTACCCATGCGATGCTGCGCATCCTCTGCATGCTGGAACCCGACTGGCCGACCAAGATCGAACTCGCGGCCGAAATCGATCTCGTCACCGGCATGCTTGGCCAGGTGACGGCGGATAAGAAGGAACTGGCGGTCGCCTGGCTGGACCGCCATCCGATCACCGATGCCGAGATGGCCGGCCGCGTCATTCCCTTCTGGGACGAGGTCAAGGCGCAGGCCTTGCGCGCCCATGGCGCCTGCAGCGACCGTTTCATCATCGGCTGGGATATCGCCTGCACCCCGGACGGTCCGGTGGTACTGGAGGGCAATTCCTATCCCGATGTCGAATTCCTGCAGCGCGTGCATCGCCGCCCGATCGGCCGCAGCCCGATGGCGCCGCATCTGCTGCATTACCTGATGCAGCTTAAAATGCCGGGCCGCCTCGGCCGCGATTAGAAGGACGGCCAGCTTTTAGGACCGGTTTTGCAACCTATTCGAGAATTCCACCCTTGTTAGCCGTTTGGTGATTGTTTAGCCTGTTTCATAAGACGTCTTATTGAAGCCGTTTGCATGGGCACGACATCAGCGGGGGCATGGTGATCAAGTTCAGCGACAACAGCGCTTTCCTTGCGTCTTTTTCGGCACGTCATCTTCCGCGCTTCTTCATTGGCCGCCGGCATCTGGCCGTGATGAGTATCCTCGTGTCGGTCGGCATCTGCCTGGGCCTTCCGGCAGCGGCCGAGGACATCCCGCCTTACGAATTGGGCTTGTTGAAAAACGGCACCGAGATGGAACTGGCCGGCGGCATGCCGGCCGGCACGACCGCGGCCGTCAAGAAAATGCTCGACGCTTCACCGGCGATCCGGGTCATTCATCTCAACAGCGTCGGCGGCGATATGAGTGAGGGCGTCCAATTGGGGAGGCTGATCAGGCTGCGCCATCTCATCACCTATACCTCGACCACCTGCGCCAGCGCCTGCACCGTCGCTTTTCTTGCCGGCTCCGAGCGTTATCTCGGCGAGAATGGCTGGCTCGGTTTTCACAGCGCCGCAAAGAAGTGGGGCGGCGACAGCTTCGCTGCGGGCAATGTCGCCTTCCGCAAAATCTACCAGGAGCTCGGTCTGCCCGACAGCATGATCGACAAGGCCCTGGCAACGGCACCACGCGATGTCTGGTATCCCAGCCATGAGGAACTGCTGGCCGCTCATGCCGTCGACGCGGTGGTTGACAATCGGCGCTTCGCCGTTTCCGGCATTCCGCATTGGCGCAATGCCGAAGACGTCGATGCCATCATGAAGATGAACGAATTCTATGCCGTGCTCGCAGCGCATGATGCCGCCAACTACGCCCTGTTGCGGGATATGTATTTGCAGGGAGCCCAGGCCGGCCGCACGATCCGGGAAATCGAAATCGATGTGAACAAGGTAACAGCCTCGCGTCTGCTCCCTTTCTATGTCCGGATCGCACCCGACGAGCCGCTGATACGCTACTGGCGGTCGCAGATTGCCGAGTTGCAGTTCCTGTCACGGACGGATCCGAAAGCCTGTGCCGGCCTCGCTTTTCCCAAGCTCGGCATCGATTCCGGCGATCTCGAACATCTCCTGCCCACGGAAATGCAGCGCGAAGACATAGCAGCCTTGACGGCCGTGATCACGGGCGCCCTCAACGACCCGCAGCAGACGCCGAAAGGGGCGGCGGCAATGCAGGAGATCGAGGTCGTCATCGCCACAGTGCAGAAGACGTCGCCTGCCTCCCTAAAAATTGTCGGCAATCCCGAAGCCTATCTGAGTGATCCGGGTGCCATCTGCGACGCCGCTTTGGTTTTTTCCAAAGCCTTTTTCGCTATGCCCGGCAATAAAGGTCCCGGGCCGGCGCTGCGGTCGATCTTCAGTATGCTGTGACGAGCACGCGCGAACCTGATCTTGAAATTGATCTAGCGCAAGGTTTGGGGCCGAAAGGCGGTCTATTGATGCTCCATATCGCTGTCCTTGCCGTCAGTGCGTTCGGCATAGACTAAGGAGAATAGGGATGCCGCTGCACAAGCCAGTGACCTGGATTCTGGTCGCAGATGCCCATCACGCCAGAATTTGGCAAAGCCGCCGCGTGCTCACCTTCGATGACATCGCCATCGTCGAGGATATCGAGCCAACGGCCAAGCATCGTTTCGCCCGTGAGATCGACACCGACGAGCCCGGACGAAGTTTTTCCTCCGTCGGCCATGGCCGGTCCGCCGTCGAACCCCAGACGAATCCGCTGGAAGTCGAACATCAGCGTTTTGCCGAACAATTGGCCGGTCATCTTGCCGGCACGGCGAAGCCGCCTGCCTGCGATCGGCTGGTCATCGCGGCGGCGCCGAAAATGCTGGGCTACCTGCGCTCGGCGATGGCGGCCAGCGTCAAGACACCGGTCATCAAGGAGATCCCCAAGGATCTGGTCAAACTGAACATGGATGGCCTGGTCGCCGAACTGCAGGCCGCTTTCGCCTGACAGGCTTGCCGGGTGCCAGCTAACGCCCGGCCGCAGAGCAAGTCCGTAAGTCTGAAACCATCCGTCAGCTGCTCGACAGGAAATGCGGTCACATATGGCCCGCATAATGCAACTGTGTCGCAATTGCATTTGAATATTATTTATCAATAAACACAACCCCTTCCTGGAGAGCTTTCATGGCGTCCTTCCGGTCACACCGGTTTTTTCCCTTGGCTCGCCGCCTGAGCGGCGTGTCCTCTATCGGCCTTCTGGCGGCCTTGAGCCTGTTGATCGACGGCGGCCTGGCCGCCGTGCCGGCGCATGCCGCCGATGCGGTCACCCTGACCCTCTATAGCGCGCAGCATGAACAACTGGTCGATCTGGTCACCGCGGCTTTCACCAAGGAAACCGGCATCCAGGTGCGCGTCCATCCGGGTGAGGCGCCGGAGATCGCCAATCAGATCGCTAAGGAAGGGACCTCGTCGCCGGCCGATCTCTATTTCACGGAAAACTCGCCGGAGCTGATTCTGCTGAACGAGAAGGGGCTGCTGTCCAAGGTGAATGCGACGACACTCGCGCAGGTGCCGGCGCGGTTCAACTCGCCCGATGGCAACTGGATCGGCGTGCTCGGCCGCGAGAACGTACTCGCTTATAACAGCTCGATGATTCAGGAGAACCAGTTGCCGGCCTCGCTGCTCGATCTCGCCAAGCCGGACTGGAAGGGCAAGCTGGCGATCGCGCCGGCCGATGCCGATTTCCTGCCGCTGGTCGGCGCCATCACGGCGCTGAAAGGTCAGCAGGCGGCGCTGGACTGGCTGAAGGGCGTCAAGGCGAATGCGCAGGTCTTCGACGATGACGAAGCCGTGGTCGCGGCCGTCGAGCGCGGCGCCGCCGCCACCGGCATCATCAACAACTATTATTGGGCGCGCGTCTGGGCGGAGCAGGGCGCCGACAAGATGCACAGCAAGATCCATCATTTCGGCGATGGCGATGTCGGCGCGCTGGTCAACGTCTCCGGCGCGGCGGTGCTGAAATCGTCGCACAACCAGGCAGCCGCGCAACGCTTCCTCGCTTTCATGGTGTCGAAGACGACGCAGGAGATGCTGGCGAAGACCAATATCGATTTCGAATACCCGCTGGCCAAGGGCGTGGCGCCCAATCCGCTGCTGAAGCCCTTCAATCAGCTGCAGCCCCCGAAACTTACCGTCACCCAGATCGGTGACGACCAGCAGGCGGCGGACCTGCTGCGCCAGGCGGGGTTGCTTTAAGCGCTTGCGATGAACGGCGATTGAGAGTCATCACTTCCCCCCTCACCCCGACCCTCTCCCCAGAGGGGCGAGGGGGAAGTGGAGTGTAGCGCGAGGTTTAGCGACGCTGAATGCCAACTGACTCCCTCGCCCCGCTTGCGGGGAGAGGGTTGGGGTGAGGGGTGGTGGCGGGTGATGAACGGCAAGGATGGCGTCATGCGGGTGCAGCAGGATCGCGCGTCGTTGCAACGAATAAGATTGGAAGTGACTTCCTAGATGGCCGTCCTCAACCGCCGTCATCCGCCTTTGGGCCTGCTGGCCGCTGCCGCGATCGGGGCGCTGCTGGTGCTGGTGCCGCTGATCTATACGGTGGTGCAGGCTTCCGGCGTCGGCCTGGCGGCGGGCGCGCAATTGCTGTTCCGGCCGCTGGTCGGGGAGCTGCTGGTCAATACGCTGACGCTGGTGGCGGCCACCACCGTCGCTTGTGCAGTGATCGGCACCACCACCGCCTGGCTGGTCGAGCGGACGCGGCTGCCCGGCCGCGGCATCTGGGCGGTGCTGGCGGCGGTGCCGCTGGGGATTCCGGCTTTCGTCACCAGCTTTGCCTGGATTTCGCTCAGCGCCGATCTGCAGGATTTCGCGGGCGCCTTGCTGGTCGTCACCTGTTCCTATTTTCCGCTGATCTATCTGCCGGTGGCGGCGGCCTTGCGCGGCAGATGCGCAACAATGTTCTCGATGATGCGCATGCCCGCATTGTGGCCGAGCGTCATGATCGATTCGGGATGGAATTGCACCCCTTCGATGTTCAGCGTCTTGTGCCGCAGGCCCATGATCTCGTCGACCGAGCCGTCTTCCAGCTGGGTCCAGGCGCTGATCTCCAGGCACTCGGGCAGAGTCTCGCGCTTGACCACCAGCGAGTGGTAGCGGGTGACAGTGAGCGGATTGTTCAGTCCGGCAAACACGCCCTGATCGCGATGGAACACCGGGCTGGTCTTGCCGTGCATGGCCTGGCGCGCGCGCACCACGTCGCCACCGAACGCCTGGCCGATGCTCTGGTGGCCGAGGCAGACGCCGAGAATCGGCAGCTTGCCGGCGAAATGGCGAATCAGCTCCAGCGATACACCGGCTTCGTTCGGCGTGCACGGACCGGGAGAGACGACGATGCGCTCGGGCTGCAGCGCCTCGATTTCGGCCACGCTCAGCTCGTCGTTGCGCACCACCTTGACGTCCGCGCCCAGCTCGCCGAGGTACTGCACGAC
>LNAP01006518.1_pt1 | contig 15796 bp, 15 predicted proteins | sample 602601 | NCBI WGS metagenome assembly LNAP01 (sample SAMN02440304, study PRJNA202911) | soil metagenome | biome: Subtropical and temperate rainforests or woodlands; isolation source: soil samples (1 kg each in a 20% v/v slurry with milli Q water) were... ...
ATTTCGTCGAGGGCTTCCTTGGTCGAGACGTGCACCAGGTACAGCGGCGTGCCTAACGTTTCGGCGATGCGGATCGCCCGACTGGCCGCTTCACCTTCCACCTGCGAAGGGCGCGACAACGGATGCGCTTCCGGGCCGGTCATGCCCTGGGCCATCAACTTGCGTTGCAGGTGATAGACCAGCTCACCGTTTTCCGCATGCACGGTCGGCACCGCGCCCAACTCCAGGCAGCGCTCGAAACTCGCTACCAGGGTGTCGTCGGCGGCCATGATCGCGTTCTTGTAGGCCATGAAATGCTTGAAGCTGTTGACCCCGTGCTGGCTGACCAGCTCGGCCATTTCCTCGCGCACCTGTTCGCTCCACCAGGTGATCGCGACATGGAAACCGTAATCCGACGCCGACTTCTCGGCCCAACCGCGCCACTGATGAAACGCTTCCATCAAGGATTGCTGCGGATTGGGGATCACAAAGTCAATGATCGACGTCGTGCCACCGGCAAGTCCCGCCGCGGTGCCGCTGAAGAAGTCTTCACTGGCCACCGTGCCCATGAAGGGCAGTTGCATGTGCGTGTGCGGATCGATGCCGCCGGGCATCAGGTATTGGCCACTGCCGTCGAGCACTTCGGCACCCGCCGGAACATCAAGATTTTCACCGATGGCTTTGATCACGCCGTCGGCGCAATAGACGTCGGCGCGATAACTTTCATCATGGGTAATAACGGTGGCGCCACGGATCAACAGAGACATTCAATGACCGACTTGTGCCGGTTCTAAATGTTTTATAGGAAGCCTGCGCAAACAGGTGTATTCCTGTCAGCGCTGTCAGGAATAAACGCTAGTCTGAGTTTGAGGATTGAGCAAGAATATTTTTTATATGCTTATAACGTTTATAAGTAATTGATAATTAAAAATTAATTGTAAAAATCACCAAAATGGTGAGGCCTCTCACCATTTTGACGCACTTGACAGGTTGTAAAAATAGACGAGATTTCTTATGTGAAATCAGCCGCTTGAGAATGGTCTATGGTTGATGCGCGACATTGAAAAAAAGTGGTATGCACCAGATTGAGTCCTGACTGTTCGGACAACTTGCCTGGCATTCGGCCTGAGTGAACAGGCAAGTAACCGATGACTCATCGGCTAAATCAATAAAACTGATAAACATCAGTTGGTTATGAAGCGTTTATGGAACTGCCCGATGCGCAAACGGGGTAACCGGCACGTTAATTGATCCCGTCAGCCCCTGATGAGCAACAATAATCAAAAGAACAGTGGAGCGGCCATGCAACAGATCAGATCGCAAGTGACCGAGCGCGACGGCTTGTTTGAGCTCGAAGCCGGCAGTGACGTCCTCGACAGCCCCCGTTACAACCACGACATGGCACCGACCAAGGTGCACGAACGAACCTGGAACAAATGGCACATCACCGCGTTATGGGTGGGCATGGCGATTTGCGTGCCGACCTACACCCTCGGCGGTGTGCTCACTGCGCATTTCGGCCTGAGCGTCGGTGAAGCGCTGCTGGCGATTCTGTTCGCCAACATCATCGTCTTGATCCCGTTGACCCTGAACGCCTTTCCCGGCACCAAGTACGGCATTCCGTTTCCGGTGTTGTTGCGTTCGTCCTTCGGCATCCTCGGTTCGAACATTCCGTGCCTGATCCGGGCGCTGGTGGCGTGTGGCTGGTTCGGCATTCAGACGATGTTCGGCGGGCTGGCCATTCACCTGTTTCTCGGCTCGGTGTTCGACGGTTGGAAATCCCTCGGCGGTACCGGTGAAGTGATCGGCTTCATGGTGTTCTGGGCCTTGAACCTGTGGGTGGTGATTCGCGGCGCGGACTCGATCAAATGGCTGGAAACCCTCTCGGCACCGTTGTTGGTGCTGGTGGGCGTGGGGCTGCTGGTGTGGGCGATGCCGAACGTGTCGATGACCGAGTTGATGGCGATCCCGGCCAAGCGTCCGGAAGGGGCCAGCGTGGCCAGTTACTTTGCCGCCGGGCTGACCGCCATGGTCGGGTTCTGGGCCACCTTGTCCCTGAACATTCCGGATTTCAGCCGCTTTGCGAAAAGCCAGAAGGACCAGATCGTCGGGCAGATTATCGGCTTGCCCCTGACCATGTTTCTGTTCGCCTCCCTCGGCGTGGTGATGACCGCCGCCTCGGTAAAACTGGTGGGCGTCACCGTCTCCGATCCGGTCACCCTGATCGGGCATATCCAGAGCCCGGTCTGGGTGGCACTGGCCATGGCGCTGATCATCATCGCCACGCTGTCGACCAACACCGCGGCCAACATCGTTTCGCCGACCAATGATTTCCAGAACGTTGCACCTAAATTCATCAACCGCACCAAAGCGGTGATGCTCACCGGCCTGGTCGGTTTGGCGCTGATGGCCCATGAGCTGTTGAAGAAGCTCGGTTTGATCGTCTCGGATTTAAGCCTGGAGACGGTGTATTCCAACTGGTTGCTGGGCTATTCGAGCCTGTTGGGCCCGATCGCCGGGATCATGGTGGTGGACTATTTCCTGATCAAGAAACAGCAACTGGACCTGGCCGGCCTCTATCGCGATGACGTTTACCCGGCGTGGAACTGGTTCGGGTTCATTGCCTTTGGAGTGCCGGTGGCGCTGACGCTGCTGTCGCTCGGCAGCGATGCATTCAGCTGGTTCTACGACTATGGCTGGTTCACCGGCTCGGTGCTGGGTGGGCTGATTTATTACGGGTTGTGCTCGATGCGCCCCAGCCCATCAATCGCAAAATCCACGGTTTGATCGTTCCCACGCTCTGCGTGGGAATGCAGCCCGGGACGCTCCGCGTCCCTGAAGCGGACGCAGAGCGTCCATGGATGAATTCCCACGCAGAGCGTGGGAACTATCAGAAGAAAAACTGAGGAGATCATCATGAACGCTGCCGTAGACGTTCTGCAGTCCACCCATCAGCACATCAACCGCGACCGCTTGTGGCAGTCGCTCATGGACCTGGCCAAGCTCGGCGCCACCGTCAAGGGCGGCGTCTGTCGCCTGGCCCTGACCGACCTCGACCGTCAGGCCCGGGACATTTTCGTCAACTGGTGCGAGGACGCCGGTTGCACCGTCAGCATCGACGCCGTTGGCAACATCTTCGCCCGTCGTCCGGGCCGCAACCCGAACCTGCCACCCGTGATGACCGGCAGCCACATCGACACCCAACCCACCGGCGGCAAGTTCGACGGCTGCTTTGGCGTACTGGCCGGGGTCGAAGTGCTGCGCACCCTCAATGACCTGGGCGTGGAAACCGAAGCGCCACTGGAAGTCGTGGTCTGGACCAATGAGGAAGGCTCACGCTTCGCGCCGTGCATGATGGGCTCCGGCGTATTCGCAGAAAAATTCACCCTAGAAGAAACCCTGGCCAAGGTCGATGCCGAGGGCGTCACCGTCGGTGAAGCCTTGAACGCCATTGGCTATGCCGGAGAGCGCAAGGTCAGCGGGCATGCCGTCGGCGCCTATTTCGAGGCCCATATCGAACAAGGCCCGATCCTCGAAGACGAACACAAAACCATCGGCGTGGTGATGGGCGCCCTCGGCCAGAAATGGTTCGACCTGAAACTGCGCGGCGTCGAAGCCCACGCCGGCCCGACGCCGATGCACCTGCGCAAGGACGCCCTGGTCGGCGCCGCGGTGATCGTCGGTGCAGTCAACCGCGCCGCCCTCGGTCATCAACCTCACGCCTGCGGCACTGTCGGCTGCCTGCAAGCCTATCCCGGCTCACGCAACGTCATCCCCGGCGAAGTGCGCATGACCCTGGACTTCCGGCATCTGGAACCGGCGCGACTGGACTCGATGATCGCCGAGGTCCGCGAAGTCATCGAAACCACCTGCGAGGAACACGGCCTGACCTTCGAACTCACACCCACGGCGGACTTCCCGCCGCTGTACTTCGACAAAGGCTGCGTCGAAGCGGTACGCGGCGCCGCCCAAGGGTTGGGCCTGTCACACATGGACATCGTCAGCGGAGCCGGGCACGACGCAATCTTCCTCGCTGAGCTCGGCCCGGCCGGGATGATTTTCGTACCGTGCGAAGGCGGGATCAGCCACAACGAAATCGAAAATGCCGCGCCGGATGACCTAGCGGCCGGGTGTGCGGTGTTGTTGCGGGCGATGCTGGCGGCGTCGGCGGCGATTGCCAGCGGAGCATCGGCAGCCTGAAACGCAAAAATCGTAGCCTTCGGCAATGACTGCGCCGCCGAAGGTTACGACCTCTGGACATTGAACCAGGCGAGGCGATTTATCGACGCGCTTGCAACACGCTGAACATCAACATTCCCGCCAGCATGGCAATCGCAAACACCCACGCCTGCCAATGCCCCGTCGGCAACAGCACCAGTGCCGGCCCGGGGCAGATCCCCGCAATGCCCCAACCGACCCCGAACAGCAAACTACCACCGATCAAGCGCCGATCCAGTTCACGACTGACCGGCAACTGCATCGGCCCTCCCAGCAACGCCTTGGATTGTTTCATGGCCCAATGAAACGGCACCCAGGCCACGGCAATCGCCCCGATCATCACCAGCGCCAGGGAGGGATCCCACAGACCGGTGATATCGAGGAACGCCAGTACTTTGGCCGGATTGGCCATGCCGGCCAACAGCAGGCCGATGCCGAACAAGAGGCCTGCGAGGAAAGCCGTGAGTTTTTTCATGTTCAAAACCCCAGCAGATGGCGCAGCACAAACACGGTCACAAAGCCCGCGAACATGAAGCACAACGTCGCGACGATGGAGCGCGGGGACAACCGCGAGATACCGCACACCCCGTGGCCACTGGTGCAACCGGAGCCATAACGGGTGCCGATCCCGACGCACAACCCGGCGATGATCAGCCCCACGGTGCCGGTCTTGAATTCAATGGCCGGCCATACCTCAAACAGCGCCCATAACAGGGGCGCCGCCAGAAGCCCGAGGATGAATAAGGCTTTTTCGCCCCGTCCCGAATCACCTGGCGATAGGAGACTGCCGAGTAATCCGCTGATCCCGGCGACCCGTCCGTTGGCCACGACCATCACGCTCGCCGCCAAGCCGATCAACGCACCGCCTGCCAACGCGGACCAAGGCGTGAAATGTAACGTATCCAGGATCATGGAAACTCTCCAGGCAGATAAGGGACAGCATTAAATCAATTGTTTACGCGAGTTTAGGGCAGCCGCAGTGAGAGGGCGCTACGACCAAAAGATCAAAGTTTTTTGTCGAGGCACTGATTGAGGATGTGCAGTGACTCAGTGCAGCAATGTTGCGCGCCAAAGCGAAGGGACTTGCAATATTGAAGGTATACGGTGAACGCCAACTAATGCCATTGACGCGTTATTTCCTGCCACTGATCGTCTGACAGCCATTTATCTGCCAACGGAAAGAAAATATTTTCCTCCGAGTCCATATGATCGAAGTATTTTTTGATGAAGTCATCGACAGTGTCAGCAATTACTCTCGTTTCCAGAGTTGTGTCCTCCAATGTCTTCAACTGTCCGGCAATGCGCCCAAATGCCTGGTGATCTCGCTCGATATCCTTGACCCGTTGGTGGATCGGTGCCTCAGTCGTTAGCAAGGCCAGCCGAATCAGTTCTTCATTTTCGTGGTGGTGTCGCTCTGCATCACCATGCAAGGCTTCCAGCATCTTGAACAACAGCTTGCAGTCATCAGCAGCATCGGATTCATGCTTCATTTTTCTCAGCAACTCTTTGATCCGAGTGATTTTTATAGCCACCTCATGATGATAGGCCTGAAGTTCTTTCAACAAGACGTTCATATCAAATCCTCGTTACGACACCCAATCATCACAGAGAAATATCTTTAACCAGCAACCTCCAAGGATACCAAGGCTATTAAATCACCATATTTATCAATGATTTAGTAATCGAGCTCGGCAGAACTGTTTACCCTTTTCAGTATAGGCGAGCACAAAGATCTCACCTCCGGAAATTTGCCGTCCTCGTTACAGGGGGCGCGTTCGCAAGTTCCCGCAGGTGAGCCATTTGCACTATCCCACCCCCTCGCGGTCGTAATCTTCACAGGGCGGCGCATGAAGGCGCCGCCGCACGTGTGGAGATCCAATGAGCCAGGACGTCCTGACCACCGAAACCAATCGCCGTCAGTTGCAGCAGATCATCGCCGGCCTGTCCGATGGGGTGATTCTGTTGGAACTCGACCAGACCCTTCTCTGGGCCAATGACGCCGCGTTGGCCATGCACGGCGTCGGGCAACTCAGCGAGCTGGGGGCGAATGCCAAGGAATACGCCGAGCGCTTCGCCTTGCGTTATCGCAATAATCATCCGGTTCAGACTGACAACTATCCGATCAGCCGCGTCGCCCGAGGCGAGTCCTTCAGCGATGTATTGGTTGAAGTGACGCCCGCCGACGACGAAGAGCGCACCTGGGTTCACAGCGTGCGCAGCATGGTGTTGGCCGACAGCGCTGGCAAACCGGAGTCGCTGGTGCTGATCATGAACGATGTCACGGAGTGGGCCAGCGCCGAACAGCGTTTCGAAAAAACCTTCAATGCCAACCCTGCCCCGGCGGTGATCTGTCGCCTCAGCGATTTGCGCTATATCAAAGTCAACCCGGGCTTTCTGGAGATGACCGGCTATACCCGTGATCAGGTGATCGGCCGTTCGACCTATGAACTGGACGTGCTGGAGGGCGCCGAAAACAGAGACCTGGCCAAGCAGCGGTTGCGCGAAGGGGTGACCATTCCTCAAATGCAGGCGCAGCTGCAGTTAGCCGAAGGTGGCAGCAAACAGGTGATCGTCGCCGGCCAGCCCCTTGAGCTGAATGATGAAGCCTGCATGCTGTTTTCCTTCGTCGACATCGAGCCTCGGCATAAGGCCGAAGTCGCCCTGCGCCAGAGCGAGGAACGTTTTGCCAAGGCTTTTCGACTGACCCCAGTGCCGATCCTGGTGTGCAACGCCGTCGATCAGGTGGTGATGGACGTCAATGAAGCCTTCCTCGATACGCTCGCGTACACCAGTGAAGAAGTGCTTGGCAAATCGGTCACGCAGATCGATTTTATCGATGACAAAGGCGCCCGCGCGCAACTGTTTACCGCGCTGGAAAAAAACGGAAGCGTGGATCGTGTCGATGTCCGGGTACGCAAGAAAGGCGCCGGGCTCATCGATTGCGCGGTCTCGGCCGACACCGTGAACATTCAGGACAGGCCCTGCTACCTGCTGGTGTTCATGGACATCACCGAACGTAAACGCACAGAGCTGGAGTTGGTGTCGGCGATCGAAGAGGTCATGAAGGACGCTTCCTGGTTCAGCCGCACGCTCATCGAGAAACTCGCTAACGTAAAAAACGTCAACTCGCCGCTGTTGCCTAGTGTGTCTTTCACCGACCTGACTGCCCGCGAGCGTGATGTGCTCGGCCTGATTTGCGAAGGCCTGGCCGACAAGGAAATCGCCGCACGGCTCAAACTTGCGCCGAACACCGTGCGCAATCATGTCTCGACGGTGTATTCCAAACTCGACGTTCACAGTCGCAGCGAGGCGATTGTCTGGGCTCGCGAACGCGGTTTGTTCTCCAGCGAGTGGCGGCCAAAGGCCCAGCGTTAGGTGCAAATGCACTACTCGAGGGGGTGCAAATTCATGTTCTGGACGGGCGCGGCAGTTCTTAGTCTGTGAGGGTGCGATACCGATCTGCGGGTATCGCCTCCCTATCAAAACAGCGACAGGAACTGCCGGATGATTCATGTGGCGCAATTGCGTATGCAACTGGAGCGGAGCTTTTCCCCGTTGGCCTGTGAGTGCAATGTCACGGGTGATCATTCATTGACGGTGAAGCTCTATCATCCCGTATCGGGTGAGGTGGACCTGGTGGTCAGTGGGTTGAACGTGGCCAACCTCAGAACGCCGGAGGCGGTGGCAGCATTGATCGACGAGCTGCGTTATGAACTTGAGAGCAGCACGTTGCATTGTCGCCAGATGTCCTAGGAACTGTCAGGTTTTGCCGGCGGTCGTATGAGGAATACGAAAGTATTTTTTCTGTGACCGGTCCGCTGATACGCAGTGAGAATGTTGGGTCGCGGAAGATCTCGATCACTTACCGCGGGTCAATCTATGAAAAGTCTTGGGAAACGCACTTTTACAACACTGTCGTTCGCACTCTGCATGGCGATTCTCGGGGGGTGTGCAAGTCCTCCGCCGCCACCTCCCGCGGCACCGCCTCCACCCCCTGTGCGCACCTGCCAAACCACTGAAGACACTGATGTGCAAGGCGATGTGAGGGCAGAGGGGCAGGTGACCCGGGAAACGACGCTCACTCGTTGCGTCACTCAGTAAGCACCTATTTGCTCACGTTGAACCGCCAGCGGCGCTGTGCCGCTGGCGAGTATCTGGGCGTTTTGCTCTCAAACTTCCTCGATCCTGACCCAACGCGACTCCCGCGCGGCCAACCGGATCGCCGTCGCCAGGCGTTCGACTTCCCACGCCTGCTCGAAATCCGTTCCCCCCTGAGACAAGCCTGCCAGCGCCAACACCAGCTCATGGACTTCCAGCGTCTTGAGCTCGTTGTATCCAAGCTGATGCCCTGCCGCCGGGCTGAACGCGGCATAACCCGGCAGATTGGGACCTGCCAGCAAGCGCTGGAAACCGTCCTGACCGGCACGAAACAGCCGCAGTTCATTTAGGCGTTCCTGATCGAACACCAACGTTCCTCGGGTGCCGCTGATTTCAAAACTCAGATGATTCTTGTAGCCGTGCTTGAGCCAACTGCTGCTGAACGTGCCCCGGGCGCCATTGGCAAACCGCAACAAGGCATGGACCTGATCATCGACGGCGATGCTGCGTTGCTCCGGACTGCCAGCCGTGGCGGGACGTTGCCGGTGTACGGTCTGGGTGTCGGCGCTCACTGCTTCGACATCGCCCACCAGATAACGGGCCATGGCCAGCAAGTGACTGCCCAGATCCGCCAATGCGCCACCGGCATGATCGGCATCGCAACGCCACGACCAGGGGGATGCGGGATCGGCCATGAAATCTTCGCTGAATTCACCCTGGAAACTGATGATCTGACCCAAGTCACCGTTTTCAATCAGCTCCCGGGCCAGCCCGATCATCGGGTTGTGCTGATAGTTGTAACCCACCCGCGTCACCACGCCCGCCGCTTTGGCCGCCAGGCGCATGGCGTCGGCCTGTTCCAGGTTCACGGCCAACGGCTTTTCGCAATACACCGGTTTGCCGGCGGCGAGGGCGGCCATGGCCATGGGGTAGTGCAGATGATTGGGCGTGGTGATGGCGATCAGATTGACCTTGGGGTCATCGATCAGTTGCTGCCAGTCGCTATGAGCCGTGCCGAAACCCCAGGCATCGGCGCAGTGGCGGGCACGCTGAGGATCGGCGTCGGCCAGGGCGGCGAGTTTGAGTTTGAGGGGCAGTTCGAAAACCGCACTGACGTTGCGAAACGCCAAGGCATGGGCGCGGCCCATGAAACCTGTGCCGATGAGTCCGATACCGAGTTCGCGCATAGCCGGGGTCCTTTTGGATTTTATTTTCAGGAGGGGCTATTTATGGAATAAATATTCCTTATTTGCAAATGGTGGAATTAATATTCTTTCGCGCGATTATTCCCACGTTGTGCGTGGGAATGCCTTAATGGACGTTCTGTGTGCGTTTTGGGACGCGGAGCGTCCCGGGCTGCATTCCCACGCGGAGCGTGGGAACGATCATAAGCGCAAAAAAGAAGGCAGCCCGAAGGCTGCCTTTTGTTCATCCGCTACATCGGATCAGGACAAGAACCCACCATCCACATTCAACGAAACCCCGGTGGTGTAACTCGACGCATCACTGGCCAGATACAACACCGCTCCCGCCATCTCACTCGGATCCGCTACACGCTTGAGCGGAATCTGTTGCAGCGCGGTGTTCAAAATGGCCTCGTTCTTCACCAGTGCCGAAGCAAACTTGGTGTCGGTCAGGCCCGGCAGCAGGGCATTGCAGCGGATGCCGAACTGCGCGCATTCCTTGGCGAACACTTTGGTCATGTTGATGACCGCCGCTTTGGTCACCGAGTAGATGCCCTGGAAGATTCCTGGCGAGATGCCGTTGATCGACGCGACGTTGATGATGCTGCCGCCGCCGTTTTCGCGCATCAGCTTGCCGGCTTCCACTGACATGAAGAAGTAGCCGCGGATGTTCACATCGACGGTTTTCTGGAAAGCGCTGAGGTCGGTGTCCAGTACGTTGCAGAACTGCGGGTTGGTCGCCGCGTTGTTGACCAGGATGTCCAGGCGCCCGAACTGTTCGCGGATGCCGGCGAAGACCTGGCTGATCTGTTCCATTTCACCGATGTGGCACGCCACCGCAGTGGCTTTGCCGCCGGCGGCGATGATCGCGTCGGCTACGTGCTGGCAGCCGTCGAGTTTGCGGCTCGAGACGATGACGTGGGCGCCTTGCTGGGCCAGCAGTTTGGCGATGGCTTCACCGATGCCACGGCTGGCGCCGGATACAAATGCGATTTTGCCGTCGAGGTCGAACAACTGAGTCTTGGACATGGTTTTTCCTTGTTATTGGGGCCAGTGGCGTGATCAGAGGCTGGATTTCGAAATGACTTGCAGGCTCATCTGCTCCAGCAGTTTGTTCATGTGAATGAACTGCGCGAAGCGTTTGTCCTGGGTCTGGCCATGGAAGAAGCGGTAGTAGATCTGCTGCACGATGCCGGCCAGGCGGAACAGGCCGTAGGTGTAGGTCGATCTGGATGCCAGCGCGCTCGGCGTAGTAATCGACGAACTCACGGCGGGTCAGCATGCCCGGGGCGTGGCTTGGCTGGCGGCGCATCAATTGCACCGGGGCCGGGTCGTCGGCTTCGATCCAGTAGGCGAGAGTGTTGCCCAGGTCCATCAGCGGGTCACCGAGGGTGGTCAGTTCCCAGTCGAGCACGCCGATGATGTCCATCGGGTTGTTCGGGTCGAGGATCACGTTGTCGAAGCGGTAGTCGTTGTGGACGATGCTGGAGGTCGGGTGATCGGCCGGCATCTTGTCGTTGAGCCAGGCTTTGACCGTTTCCCACTTCGGTGCGTCCGGGGTCAGGGCTTTCTCGTAGCGATCGCTCCAGCCTTTGATCTGCCGCGCGACATAACCTTCGGGTTTGCCGAGGTCACCCAAGCCATAGGCGTTGTAATCGACCCGGTGCAGTTCGACGAACTTGTCGATGAAACTCTTGCACAGCGTTTCGGTTTTCGCCGAATCCAGACCCAGTTCCGGCGGCAGTTCGGAGCGCAGGATGATCCCCTTGACCCGTTCCATCACATAGAACTCGGCGCCGATCACCGATTCGTCGGTGCAGTGCACGTAGGCTTTCGGGCAATACGGAAAACCGTCCCGGAGCTGATTGAGGATGCGAAACTCGCGGCCCATGTCGTGGGCGGACTTGGCTTTGTGGCCAAAGGGCGGGCGACGCAGGACGAACTCCTGTTCGGGGTATTCCAGCAAGTAGGTGAGGTTCGACGCACCGCCTGGAAACTGGCTGATCTGCGGCAAACCACTCAGGCCCGGAATGTGGGCCTTGAGGTATGGATCGATCAGGCTGGCATCGAGTTCTTCGCCGGTGCGGATACGGGTGGACTGGTCAGTAAGCGCCATGCTTATCCCTTCTGCTTATTCTGGAGGCCTGAATCTAATGCGCACACCCGACACCCACAACCACGAACGGCCCTTATAGGTGAGCGTGTTGCCGGACAATCATTGTTTTTGATACATCTGTTTGAATAGTGAATCAGATCATGCTCATCGACGATGGCAGGGCAATCGGGGTCAAAACCGGGTTGCCGGAGAAGAACGCCACCAGATTGCGACCTGCCAGCTCCACGGTGCCTTGAGTGGCTTCCGGGGACAAACCGGCGACATGCGGGGTGAGGATCACATTGGCCAACGCCTTGAAGGCATTGGGGACTTGGGGTTCTGTGTCGAAGACATCCAGCGCAGCGCCGGCAATCCTGCGCTGCTCAAGCGAGCTGATCAGGTCGGCGGTGACGATCACGCTGGCTCGGGCGATGTTGACGATGAACCCCTGGGGGCCCAAAGCGTCGAGTACTTGCCGGTTGATCAGGTGCTTGGTGCCTAGCCCGCCAGGGGTGGCGACGATCAAAAAGTCTGATTCCCGTGCCAGTTCGGTGGGCGTCGAGCGGAAGCTGTACGGCACGTCGCTGCGATGCTGGCGGTTGTGGTAACTGATCGTCATGTCGAAGCCGTGGGCGGCGCGTTTGGCGATGGCCATGCCGACCGCACCGAGCCCCAGGATGCCCAGGTGCTTGCCGGCCAGGGAAGGGCGCATGATTTTCGGCCACTCACCCCGGCGCACGGCGGCATCGCAACGGGGAATGTCACGCACCAGCGACAGCAGCATCGCCATGGCATGGTCGGCGACTGAAGAGGCGTTGACTCCGGCGCCATTGGTGACCGTAATGCCCCGGTTGGCGGCGGCTTGCAGGTCGACATGTTCATAACCGGCACCGATCACGCAGATGATCTTGAGATTGGGCAGGGCGGCGATTTCGTCGGCATACAAGCCCAATGGACCACGGGTCAGCACCGCATCGATCCGGGCGCCATGGCGCGTGATGGCGTCGGCGCGCTCGGCAGGTGTGGGAGCCAGAATCAGGTGAAAACCCTGATGTTCGAGAATCGGCAGGTACTCATTGATGGTTTCAACCAGTACCAGAACGGTTGCGGGCATGCTGGGCTCCTGTGGGCATCGGTAGTTCGGAGGCTCGAACGTCGCTTCGGATGGCTGATGGCGCAACGGTCTGGCATTAACCAAAGATAGCAGGCTTGTGGCCTGCGACCTCAGTGTAGGAGCGTTCCTTGGCGCTCACACATCCACGGTGTTCAATACCTTTGCGAAGGCGCCATTCAGCGTTGCGTTATGGTGCTCGATGATCGACCGGGCCGGCAGCGCCGGTGTGTCCATGCAGGTATGCGCATCGGCCACAAGTATGGGATTGAACCCCAGTTCGGCCGCCGCCCGGCAAGTGCTGTCGATGCAATATTGGGTTTTCATGCCGGCGATGAACACCTTATTGATGCCGCGCGCCCGCAGCTGCTCCGCCAGTGCGGTGTCATAAAAGGCATTGGGTCGGGTTTTGTCGAACAGGATGTCAGTGCTGGCATCCAGCTCCAGTGCGGGCAATAGCTGCCAGAAAGGGCTCCCGACTTCGATGGGCGAGCCTTGAGGGCCGGTATGGCGCACCGCGAAGATCGGCACGTTGCGCTCCCTGGCCTGACGAATGAGTTGCTGGATGTTCGCCAGTACCCGTTCACCGTCGTAGGGTTTTTCCGCGCCGTGGTACAGACCGACCTGCATATCGATGATCAATAGCGCTGATGACATGGGTGTTTCTCCTTGGCTGTTGTACGAAAAGTGCCGAACGGACGGGAGAAACGACAAGGCCCCGGTCCATTGCTGGCGGGGCCTTGGGTTCACTGCGCTGTGTTTATCTCAGCCAGCCACCGCACGACCCGCCGGAAGCGGTCGTGGTGGTGCGGGTGAGGTTCAGTGCAGGAATATTCATGTGGCCGATCATGCCGTCGGCGTCGCGGGTGTGTCAACGGCCGTACCCGGAGTGGGAAATATCCGGGCTGCCAGCAATCAGCTGACGTACTGGGCTATTCCATTGCCAAACGACCAGTTCTCTTTCTTTACCTCCACCAGATTGATGAATACATCTTCCAGGCGCACCGCCAGTTCCGCGTTAAGGCTCTCGGCGATGGTTTTGTAGAGGAGTTTTTTCTGCTCGATCGTGCGGCCTTCGCTCAGGGTGATCTGAATCACCACCAGATTGTCGGTTCGATTGATGCCCAGGTAGCCGGGATCAAAGATGAAATGCTGTTCGTCGTGCTCGGCCAGAATCTGGAAGTTATCGTTCTCGGGCACGGCGATGGCGCTGTGCAGGGCGGCGTAGATCAATTGCCCGACACGTTTGGCGTGAGTAGGGTCTTGATGCTTCTTGATGTCGACGCGAACGAGTGGCATGAGAGGGCTCCGCAGGTAAGGGCTGACGGCCAGCAGTCGGAATCGAAATTACAGGACGACAATCCTTTATTGGATAGATTTTTTTAGAACAGCTATTCAATAAAGGGATGCCAAGCATCTGATCCGTTCAACCACTCCTCAGCTAAGTCTTTGCTTCTGCTCATTAATCCCGGACAATCGCGCCCCTGTTTCGGCCAGGGCGCTGCCTGTCGGATTTTTCCGACTCGTCCTGACCGGGTAGCAACTGACCGGAATGCGGAGATCCCACCGGATGAATGATCAGGCCAATAGCGTCGACGAACGCTATGTATCGACGGCACCAGCGACGCTTGAGAGCTGGAATCGCCATGACACCACCTGGATGCTGGGCCTGTTTGGCACAGCCATCGGGGCCGGCACGCTGTTTTTGCCGATCAACGCGGGTCTGGGCGGCTTCTGGCCGTTGCTGGTCCTGGCGGTGTTGGCGTTCCCCATGACGTTTTACGCACACCGTGGCCTGACCCGCTTCGTGTTGTCTGGACGCGAAGGCGCGGACATCACTGAAGTCGTGGAAGAGCACTTCGGGATCAAGGCTGGTGCGCTGATCACCTTGCTGTATTTCTTCGCGATCTTCCCGATCCTGCTGATTTATAGCGTGGCCCTGACCAATACCGTGGGCAGTTTCCTCGAGCATCAATTGCACATCATGCCGCCACCGCGCGCCGTGCTGTCGCTGGTGCTGATCCTCGGCCTGTTGGCGGTGGTGCGTTGCGGCGAGCAGGTGATCGTCAAGGCGATGAGCCTGATGGTTTATCCGTTCATTGTTGCGCTGCTGTTCCTCGCGGTGTTCCTGATTCCACACTGGAACGGCGGCATTCTCGCCACCGCATCGACACTGCCGGAACCCTCGGCACTGTTGCATACGCTGTGGCTGGCGATTCCGGTGATGGTGTTCTCGTTCAACCATTCGCCGATCATCTCGGCGTTCGCGGTGGACCAGAAGCGTCGTTACGGCGATCACGCCGAAGAGCGCAGCTCGCAGATCCTGTCCCGGGCCCACCTCTTGATGGTGGTGATGGTGTTGTTCTTCGTGTTCAGTTGCGTGCTGACCCTGTCGCCGGCGCAACTGGCGGAAGCCAAGGCGCAGAACCTGTCGATCCTGTCGTACCTGGCCAACCACTTCAGCAACCCGACCATCGCCTTCGCGGCGCCGTTGATTGCGTTCGTGGCCATTTCCAAGTCGTTCCTTGGCCACTACATCGGCGCCAGCGAAGGCCTTAAAGGTCTGATCGTGAAGAGTGGCAAGCGCCCGGCACCGAAGACCCTCGATCGCATGACTGCCGCCTTCATGCTGGTGGTCTGCTGGATCGTTGCCACGCTGAACCCGAGCATTCTGGGGATGATCGAAACCCTCGGTGGTCCGATCATCGCCGCGATCCTGTTCCTGATGCCGATGTACGCAATCCGCAAGGTTCCGGCCATGGCGCGTTATCGCGGTCAGGCTTCCAACGTCTTCGTGACGGCGGTGGGCCTGGTGGCGATTTCGGCGTTGATCTATTCGCTGACAGCTTGAATTTGAGCGACCACTGACGTTTCTATGGGGCTGTGAGTCCGCTATCGCGAGCAGGCTCACTCCCACAGGTTCTGCACCCGTTCCTGTGGGAGTGAGCCTGCTCGCGATGGGGGGCGCCTCGTTCTTCAGGTAAGCCAGGCAGTGGGCCCCATATTTCTTCAGGCATAAAAAAACGCCGCTCATCTCACGATGGGCGGCGTTTTTTATTGCGTTGCAGCGTTAGGCTTGAACGACCGGGATGTTGGCGTTCGCAGCAGCTT